>Ga0315288_10013368_pt1 | contig 10277 bp, 9 predicted proteins | sample YL17G11_20_MG_FD_203454 | JGI IMG/M metagenome (GOLD analysis project Ga0315288, IMG submission 203454) | Sediment microbial communities from Yellowstone Lake, YNP, Wyoming, USA - YL17G11_20 | ecosystem: Environmental > Aquatic > Freshwater > Lake > Sediment | place: USA: Wyoming | collected... | reverse complement strand
GGACTCGCTCCGGTCCCTGCCGAACATCGGCAAGGTCATGGAGGAAAAACTCAAGCAGATCGGCATCACGTCCCGGAAGGAATTCCTGAAGCGAGATCCATACAAAGTCTTCGACGAGCTCAAGAAGAAGGTCGACCCGACGCTCTGCCGCTGCGCCCTGGCCGGAGTCGTGGGCGCTAAGAAGGGGGCCCCCTGGCATAGGATCACCAAGGAAACCGCCCGGGAGTACGAGAAGCGCCACCCCTTGCACAAGTGGGGACCTTGCTGAGCGCCGCCGAGGTGATCGGCGGTCGCTGCGTTTGGATCGCATTTGGAGCTTGATGTTGGAAATTTCCATTATTTCATTACCTCATGACTTGACGACTTTCTATTTACATGATATCATTACTTAGAGGTAATGGTCATGCTCTGCAAAAGAACCTACAAAAACCAGGTCACTCTGCCTAAGAAAGTCATGGAAGAGTTCGAGGGCGTGGAGTATTTCGAAGCCCGCGTTCAGGACGGCCGGATCGTCCTTGAGCCCGTCAAGATGACCGCGGTGAGCGAGACGGCCCTGGAAAAAGCCAGGGAGAAAGTCGCCGCCCTTGGACTGACGGAAAAGGATATCGACGACGCCGTTTCCTGGGCCAGAAGGGCGACGAAGAAATGAAAGGGACCGCCTCCCCGCGTGTCGTCCTCGACACCAGCGTCCTGATTTCAGCCCTTCTCTTCCGCGGACTTTCGGGCCGGCTTGTTCCCATGTGGCAGGAGCGCAAGATCGTTCTCCTCGTCTCCCCTGAAATCCTGAAAGAATATATTAAGGTCCTGTCCTACCCAAAATTCGGGCTCGATGAAGAAGAGATCAAGGCTATTCTCCGGGAGGAGGTCCTGCCCTTTGTCGAACCGGTGCGGCCCGGTGCGCGAATCGAAATCATCAGAGAAGATCCGTCTGACGACAAGTTCCTGTCGTTGGCAGTGGACGGAAATGCGGAATTTCTCGTCAGCGGCGACCGTCATCTGCTCGGGATCAAGAAATATCGTAAAACCGGGATCGTTGCTATTGCCAAGTTTCTCGACATCATGAAACGCTCATAGGACACAATGAAATTTCATTGAAGAAAGGCCTGATAACGGGGCGAAAAATGGCCTTGGGCCATTAGGCTTCCCAGTGTTCGCCTCAGTCCCGAGGCACGGATTCCACTTCTTCGATGGTCAGGGGCTTCCGTTTGCCCAAGATACGGTGACCGTCCTCAGTGATCAAGGCGTTCTCCTCGTTGCGGATGCCGCCGAAGTCCTTCCAGGCTTCGATGCGGTCGTAGTCGAGGAAGTCGGTGAGCCTCCTTTCGGCCCGCCACTGGTCGATGAGCTGGGGGATGAAATAGATCCCGGGCTCGACAGTCAGGACAAAACCCGGGCGGAGGGGCCGGGCCAGCCGGAGCGACTTCAGGCCGAATTGAGTGCTCTTGGGCTTTCCCTCGTAGCCGACGTAGACCTCCCCGAGGTCCTCCATGTCGTGGACGTCGAGACCCATCATATGCCCTTCGCCGCAAGGGAAGAAGAGAGCGTGGGCTCCCTGATGGACCGCTTCGTCGACCTCACCCTTCATCAGGCCGAGGTCCTTGAGCCCCAGGGCTATCGTTTTGCAGGCCAGAAGGTGGACCTCGCGATGGGCCACGCCGGGCTTGAGGGCCCCCTTGGCAGCTTCATGGGCGGCCAGGGTGATCCGGTAGATCTCCTTCTGTCGCTCCGTGAACTTAGGATCAACGGGCATGGTGCTGGAGAGGTCGCCGGCATAATGCATGGCCGTCTCGGCGCCGGCATCAAGGAGGAACATCCGGCCGCTTTTCAGCGTATGGCCGTGGTAATGGTTGTGCAAGGTCTCACCATGGACCGTAGCGATGATGGGGAACGCGAGGTCTCCTCCCGCGGCCAGGGCCACCTGATGGACGGCCGCGGCCACCTCGGCCTCGGTGACGCCGGGCTTGACCATGCGCATAGCCACATTGTGCATATCCACGGAAACATTGACGGCCTTCTCAATCTCGGCGATCTCTTCCACCCCTTTGACGGCCCGCATTTCGACGACGGAACGGATGAGCTCGACCGAGTCTTGGGAAACGGCCTTGCCGGGCGCGACTCCAAGCCAATTCATGAGCTTGAACTTGTTCTCGGGCCTGTAGGGAGGCAGGAAATGGACCGGGCGCTTTCTCGCCCGGGCTTCAGCCAAAAGCGCCTCCAGCTGAGCGATGGTTCCCGTCCTCACGACGCCCGCCTTCGCAGCCCTCTCGCGGATCGCCGGCTGCGGCCCCATCCAGACGAAGTCCTCGACGGTCAGGTCGTTGCCGTAAATCGTGTCCGTCCCTTCGTCGGGGTCAACGATCCCGGCCAGCCCGGCGAAATCGAGTCCGAAGAAGTACAAAAACGAGCTGTCCTGCCGGAAATGATAAGTGTTGTCCGCGTAGTTCATCGGGCTCTCCTCGTTGCCGAGAAAGAGAACAAGCCCCGACTTGACCTCCGCGCGCAGACGGTCCCTTCTGGCGACATAAATGTTGCGATCGAACATGGCGGCTCCTTTGCCCAAGATAAAAAACTATCCTAACACGTTTACCGGGAACGGGATAGTTCACCGACCAACGCTCCGGACCCCGACTTGGGCTCCGGCCGGCGCCGGTCTCAACGGTCCAGGCCGAGCTCCTCGACCCGCTTTCTCATGGAAGCGATCTGCTCCTCGAGCTTCGACAGCAGATTCAAGAACCGCGGCTCCTTGCGAATCCCCCCGAACAAAGGGTCGAGGGTCAACCACCTGTCCCGATAGCCCAGCCGGAAAGCAGCCTCCAAGCTGTCTAAAGCCTCGGACGTCTTTCCCAAGAGGAGATAGGCTTCCGCCAAACCGTATTGGGCGTTCCTTCCGGAGCCTTCGCGATCGAGGTCCGGCCGCTTCAGGAATTCCCCGATGTTCCGCTCCAGGATGTTCCGCGCCGTCCGATCATCCCCCAGCCGCAAGATTGCGAACGCGAGTTCGTTGCCCGTGCTGCCGCCGGCGGGCGCAGCCCCCATCTTCTCGTAAAGACCCCGGGCCTCCGCGTACCTTCCGGCGACCAATTCGACAGCGCCCGCCGCGTCCAACACCGCCGCGTCCACGGAACTTGCGTTCAACGCCCCTGCCAGTTTTTCACGCGCAGCCCCGGTGCGGCCCGCCATGAGATCCGCTAACGCGAGCACGACTTTAGGAAAGATGGCCTCGGGTTGGAAAGAGAGCGCCTTCTCCAGCCAAATGGCAGCCTGTCCATCATAACGGAGTTGATAGTATTGAAGGCCGACCGAGCTAAATGTCCGGGCGACACCGGGCTGAAGAACAGCCGCACTCCTCAGCCAGCGTAAAGCTTCGTCGTAGCGGCCCAGGGAATAATTGACCGAGCCGATATTGACCAGAACGGGGGCGTAATTCGGGTTAAGATCGAGGGCTTTTTCATAAGTGCGCAAGGCCTCGCGAAGGTCCCCTTTGGCGTCATAAACAAGGCCCAGGGCCTTGTACCCTTCGGCCAGATCGGGATTCAGTTCGATGGCTTTTTGACTCGACTCCATGGCCCTATCCAGCCAATTGGGAGGGTACCCGAAGTTGAGCACGCGCAGGGCGAAGGCGTCGCCCAGCCCGGCGAAGGCAAGCGCATAATCGGGCTGGATCTCGAGGGCCTTCTGGAAAAGGGCCACCGCCCGCTCGTTGTCCTCCGCCGTATAGCGATAATAGCTCTCTCGTCCCCGCAGGTAAGCCGCGTAAGCTTCGGGACGGACAACGGCCGGGGTTTCCAGCCGCTTCCGGACGACGGGCGATAGCCGGATGCGGAGCTCGCGGGCAATCTGGTGGGCGACGTCGCTCTGGATCGCGAAGACGTCGGACAGCCCGCGGTCGTAGGTCTCGGCCCAGAGATGACGGTCGGTCCGGGCGTCGATGAGCTGCCCAACGATGCGGACCTTGTCGCCCGCACGGCGGACGCTTCCCTCGAGGATGGCCGAGGCCCCGAGTTCCTGCCCGATCTGCCGGAGGCCCTTTTTCGTCCCCTTATACGGCATCACCGAGGTCCGCGAAATGACCTTCAGACCCCCGATCTTGGAGAGCTGGGCAATGATATCCTCCGTGACGCCGTCGCTAAAATATTCGTCCTCGCGGCTGTCGCTCATGTTCTGGAACGGGAGGACAGCGATGGAATGGTCCCGGGGCCCGGCGGGCGCTCCGGAAGGCAAGAGGATGATGAGCGTTGTGGAAACCAACGCCGCCGCCAGGCAGACGCCGTAGACGGCGACTTCAGCCTTTCGATGAGGACGTCGGACGGGCGCGCCGAGGACCCAGCGCTGCAGGAGCCACGCGGGAAGCCCGCACAGCAAAACAGCCAGGAGGCCGTCGAAGATCTTCGATGAAAGATCGTATTTGTTGGAAAACAGGTTGGCCGCGCCGAGGAGCGACAGGGAGGAGGTGAGATAGATCGCCAGGCCCTTAAGGACCCCGCGGGCCCTCAATTGCCTAAAAAAGGGAACTCCTCTTTCGCGCATCTAGGAAATATCTCACCGACCGCGCGGCAATGTCAAGCGGCCAAACCGCGGAAATGCATCCCGTTTGAAGCGGCCTCGCGAATCTCGTCAAGCAGAGCCTCCAAATCGGCAAGCCTGGTGCGCGGATTGATGAGTGTCGACCGGAGCCAGGTGTGTCCGCGGAGATCCGTCTGGACGACATAGAAACGCCCGCTTTCAAGCAGAGCCCGCCGGACGCGCCGCTGCAGCCCGTCGAGGTCCCCCTCTCCTCTTTTCAGGTAACGGAAGCAGACGATATTGCTCTCCGGCTCCACGGCCGGTTCGAAATCGCCCGATTCCCGGAGGAGGGCGGCAAAATCGCGCGCCAAGTCGAACATGGCCGTGACGTAGCCGGCGAAGAAGTCGGTCCCGTAGGCCGCCAGCGAGATAAACAGCCTCAGCCCCATCATCGTCTTCGTGCATTCTATCGTCCTGTGGGCGAAGTTGTACCACTCCTCGCGTGCGCCTTTCTCGAAAAGGTAGGAGGCCTTCTCGGAGAACGCCTCGTAGCTCCTCCCCCCGTCCCTGAAAAGAACGGCGGTGATGAGGGCGGGCATGAGCAGGTTTTTGTGCGCATCCCAGATGAAGGAGTCAGCCTTGTCCAGGCCGCGCAGAAGGTGACGGTATTTCGGGGACAGAAGAGCCCCGGCGCCGTGAGCGCCGTCGACGTGAAGCCAGAGGCCGCGTGAACGGGAGAAATCCGCCGCGGCCGTGAGATCATCATAGCTCCCGGTGGCCGTGGAGCACGCGTTGGCGACCAGGGCGATCGGCCGACGGCCGCGCTTGACCGCCTCGTCAAAGGCGCGCCCGAAATCGTCCGGCCGCGCATGGAATAAGTCATCGACGGCCACGGGGGTTACGGCCTCCTCGCCGAGACCCATGATCGCGACGGCCCGCTTGACGCTGTAATGGCAGGATTCCGGGACGAGGACCGCCACCGGAGCTTCGCTTCCGACGCCCCGGACCCAGACGTTCCCTTCGGCCGCGGCTTGCCGCGCCGCGAGGAGGGCCGTGAGATTGCCGATCGACCCGCCGCTCGTGAAGACTCCGTCCGCATCCGGTCCCCAGCCGGCAAGCCCGGTCATCCAGCGGGCAAGCTGCCGTTCCATCGCGACATTGACCGGCCCCATCTCGTAGATGGCGGTCCCATTGTTAAGGAACTGGCCCGCGAGCCCGCCCAAGGCGGCCAACGGAAGCGAGGTCGTGCACTGGTGCCCGATGAAGCGAGGATGGAGAAGGTTATTCGACCGGTCGAGGACCTCGCCGAGGAGATCCGGGAAGGATGTTGAAGGCGCGGGGCCGAAACGTCCGGCCCAGGACTTCAGCATGGCTTCGGGATCTTCGTATTTCAGGACACTCGGACGACGCTCCGGTATCGATTCAGCCAGGAAATCGGCCAGTTGATCGACAACCTTGTGGCCTTCGGCGCGAAAGGATTCCGGGTCGAACGCTTTTTTCAGTTGATCATCGTACAGGCTCATGTGGGTCTTCTTTCAGGCCGCGCCTGGTTCTCTTTCATTTCCGCAACGTCTTCATTTCGTCGTCGAGGCCGGTCATCTGCCAGCGGATGAGCGACATGGGAATGAGGCCGGCGCCGATGAACTCGTCCATGAATTCTTTGGGCGTGAACGTGTCACCGAGCTGGCGCGCCCGGTCGGCCATCAATCGGTCGATCTGGGCCTTGCCGATGACATAGCTCGCTCCATAGAAAGGCTGCTGGAGGTAAATGCGCATGTCGGTCCAGACCGTGTCCCTGTCCTTGCGCAGCCAGCCATAAGGCGTCCACCGGCAGGCATAATCAACCGCCTCGTCAAGAGTGAACTTATTGGCGTGCATCATCAGGTCTCCCATGGCCCGGGCCGCCCTGTTGGCAAGCATGACGTAGACGAGTTCACGGACGTGCGGCACTTTGTCCATCAGCCCCGCCTGCATGGCCGTTTCCTCGAAGGCGGTGGCCAGACCCTCGCAGCGCGAATCCCAGATGTTGTAGAGCAGCGGTACGCTCCGGATGGGGTGGCTCTCATGCGCCAGCCGCTGCAGGTCGAAGGAGTGCATGCTGTGGCACAGCAGGGGGAGCGAATTGCGGTACTCGACCTGCAGAAAGAAGTCGACCGGTTCGGCCGCGGGCGAGAACCCGCCCGGCTCCGAGCTCAATCCCAGATAATCGGGCATGGTGAAAATCCCCTCGTTGCGGATGAAATCCATGAACTCCTTGACCGCTTCCCGGTGGCGCTTATCATATTCCCCGGCGCTCGCGGCCATCGTCAGCTCGGGCAGACTGCGGTTACGGTTCTCCTCGAGCTTAAGGAAAGCCCAGGAGCGCCCGAGTTCCCTCCGGAGGATCGTCACCTGTTCTTCCCAGGTGTAAGGGACGAGGTGGACGTTCTTCATGTACCAGTTGTAGTTCTCGATTCCGATACCCGACGGCGCCGTCATGGTTTTGTGTTTTTTTTCGAGCCAACCGCGAAAGTCATCCACGGCCGCCTTGGCCTTCTCGGCGTCGTCAACCAGGTCCGGGTGGTGCTTGGCCAGGATCTTGGCCAGGTTCCCGAGGACGGCGCTTTCATCCTTCTTCACCCGAATCCCCAGGAAGAATAAATCCTTGGCGTCCTCGACGAGGTTCGTCTTGGCCAGTTCCAGGACCCTGGGGATGGCCTGAAGCTTGGCCCGGAATGAGGAAACGTCTTTCTCAGGCAGGGGGAAGGAATATGTGAACAGAAGAAGCGTTCCGTGGAGTTCCGGCCCTTCCCGCGCCGGCACGTCGGGAGGGGAATCCTGGACGACGGTATAGAAGGCGGCGTTGCGCGACCAGGGCCGAAGGACCCGGTGGTCGAACTCGAGGCCGTTCATCTCGGCGCGGATGATCTCATAATCCGCCCGTTGCGACAGCGTCCAGCCGGAAGGATCGATAGCGGCCAGCCGAACCCGCCATTTTCCCAAGCCCGCAAATTGCTCCTTCATCGCTATCGCCGAATAATCGGGCGCGCCGTCCGCCATCTTCGGCTTCACGAATTCGCGCCACTCCCTGAAGAGGGTAACCAGGTCGTCATAATTCGTGCTTTTGGCCGATGTGACGTCGGGCCCGCTCCCGGATGAAGGCTCACTCGGAGCCTTGGGAGAACAAAAGACGAGAACAACCAAGGCCAGGAAAGCGGCCGGCAAAAGAAATCCCGTTCGTCTTTGCATGAATATTTCTCCTCTATCCAGGGGAAAACCAGGAAAAACAGAGTGCCGAGGGTCGGGCTCGAACCGACATGGGGCTTGCGTCCCGAGGGATTTTAAGTCCCTTGCGTCTGCCAATTCCGCCACCCCGGCCACGAATCCTTTTTAGCACTGATCGGGATATGGGGTCAATGAGAACCTCTACGGCCGGCCGGTTTGACAGGCCCCGAATCGGGTGGTATAAGCATGTGAGCCGAGGGGAAGAATGCCGTTTGCCGTCAAGATCCCACCCGAATTCCAGGGGCTGTTGCGCCTCGGAACCTGCTCCTGGAAATACGATTCCTGGAAGGGCCTCATCTATGAGACGGGCAAACATTACCGGCCGGATGACTACCTCCGCGACTATGCCAAGGTTCTGGATACCGTCGAAATCGATCAATGGTTCTGGAGCCTTTTCCCCGGCCAGGCCCGGCTCCCCGAGGCGAGAACCGTCAGTGTTTACGAAAAGAGCGTTCCTGAAAATTTCGTCTTTACGGTCAAAGCCCCGAACTCTCTGACTTTGACCCATTTTTACGCCAAACAACCGCCAGGCGCCGCATCCCTCGCCGGCGGGCCGAACCCTTATTTTCTGGACGAAGGCCTTCTCCGCCGGTTCCTCGACGTCCTCTCCCCTCTCGGCCGGAAGCTCGGGCCCATCATGTTTCAATTCGAATACCTGAATAGGCAGAAAATGCCGTCCAAAGAAGCCTTTTTCGACCGTTTCGGCGCATTTATCCGCAGAGCTCCCAAGGGATTTCAATACGCCGTCGAAATCCGCAACCCGAATTATTACTCGCCGGTCTTTTTCAAGTTCCTCAAAGAACACGGCCTTGGTTTTGTTTACCTGGACGGATATTACATGCCGCCGATAGCCAAGGTCTTTGAGGAGTTCGCGCCGGAGAGCGCGAACTTCCAGCTCATCCGCCTGCACGGCGGCGACAGGCTCAAGATTGAAGGAGAAACGGACGAGGTCTGGAACAGGATCGTGTCGCCGAAACTCGCAAGCCTCGAGTCCGCCGGGAAAATCGTCCGGGCGAACGCCCGGAAAAAGGTCCTGACCTACGTCAACATCAACAACCACTACGAGGGGAGCGCGCCGCTCACGATCCAGAGATTCTTGGACACCTTGAGAAGAGATGTGTAGAGTATCCCGGAGCGCATTCGCCCAGGCCCGCAAGGGCGCGATCCTGGGCTGAGGCCAACGAACCGGAGACAGGGCCGTTGCCGTCAGGGGGCAGCTTTTTTTTTGCCCCGGCTATCGCCGGTGACCGCGCCGACGATTGACTTTGTCTCATGTCGCGCCTAAGATTTGGGATGAATGGGGTGAAGCCATGACGAACCGGAAAATGGCCCTTCTGGGTTTCCTTCTGGGAGTTATTTGTTCGTGCGCACCGGGTAGGAAACCGGCGGCCGGGGAGGTCGAGACATTCGATTCCCTCGTCAGGAAAGGAACGATCTTCGTGAACCAGGGCGCCTACGACAAGGCGAATGACGCGTTCATCCGGGCGCTCGCCCTGGACCCGCGATCCGTGAAGGTCCGAAACCTGCTGGGGATCGCCGCGTTCCGGAGGCAGGACTATTCATCGGCCGAGAGCCATTTTCGCGAGGCCGTTCTCCTCGACCCGTCATTCGCAACGGGCTACAACAATCTGGGCGGCGTTTATGCCCTCAAGGATGATCTCGACAAAGCCAAAGAGATGTACGAAAAAGCCATTTCCCTGTCCCCCGGCCTCGTTTCCGCGTATTACAGCCTCGGGGCCATATTTTTCCTGGGCGGAGACGCCGCGGAGGGGACGCTTCGACTCGCCAAAGGGATAGAACTTGACCCGAATTTTCTGGACGAGCACGGCGGGTCCATAGCCGGCCTGACCACACGGGGCGCTTCGCTTCCGGAAATGTCCTTCGCCCTGGCCGGGCTCTACGCCTCAACGGGAAACGTCGAAAAGACGGTCGAGTACCTCGGCAAAGCCGGGCGCGAAGGGTTCAAGGACTGGCGGAGGATCGCCGCGGAAAAAGGATTCGACCCGGTCCGGGAGGACCCCCGGGTCCGGAAATTCATCGACAAATAACCTCCTGCTCCACGGGATCGTTCGGACGCCCCGCGATCCTGACCGTACCCGCCGCCATGGCGATCGCGCAGATGATGATCACGGCCGGCGCCGTCTCCTTGATGTCACCGGCGGCTTGTGTTAGTGTAACGAATAACGATAAAGATCCGTTCATATCCAATAATCGATAAGTCACAGGAGGAAGCCTTCATGAGCGCGAGTCTCAATATTCAAAAACCGGCCGGAAAACTCGGGGTCATGACCGTCGGCATGGGCGCCGTGGCGACGACCTTCATCGCCGGCGTCATATCCATCCGGAAGGGCCTCTCCAAGCCCATCGGGTCGCTGACCCAGATGGGAACGATACGCCTGGGGAAGCGGACGGAAAAGAAGAACCCCCTGATCAAGGACTTCATCGATCTGGCCGGTCTCGACGATCTCGTCTTCGGCGGCTGGGACATCTTCCCCGACAACGCTTATGAA
>Ga0315288_10013366_pt1 | contig 10278 bp, 8 predicted proteins | sample YL17G11_20_MG_FD_203454 | JGI IMG/M metagenome (GOLD analysis project Ga0315288, IMG submission 203454) | Sediment microbial communities from Yellowstone Lake, YNP, Wyoming, USA - YL17G11_20 | ecosystem: Environmental > Aquatic > Freshwater > Lake > Sediment | place: USA: Wyoming | collected... | reverse complement strand
GTCGCCCATCTTCGCAGAAAGATCCTGCACCAGGCGCCGCATCGCGGGCAGATCGCGCTTCTGCTGCGCCTCCTGCAATTGCTTGACGAGCGGCTGCAGCGCGCCGGCCTTGTCGGGCGGCATGCGGCCCGGCCAGCGTTCCGGGTTGAACCCCGGCGGCAAGCTGGCCGCTCGGGCCGTGAGCGAAATCAGAATCGAAAGTGTGACCAGTTTCACCGAGTAATTCCTTAGTTCACCATCAGCGGGGCACGCTCCGCTTCATGAGCCATCCGATGGCGATCAGCACACCGCCGATGCCGGCCGTTAGCGAGCGGTCGAGGAGACTTTGCGGAAGCAGAACGAGCAGCATGACCAGCGCACCGATGAGCAGCGTCATGGCGCCGATGACTCCGACGGGCGCGGGGATGTCCGGGGCCTTCTCAGGCGCCGGGACGGGCTGGTCCATGCGGCGCAGGAAAGCCGCCACGCGGCGCGCCTCGTCCTCGCGGCGCGGGAAGAGGCAGCTTCCCGTCATGATTGCCGTGCCCAACACCGAGATCGCCACCAGTTCCCCTTCGAATGCCAGAGGCTGTGACAGGCCGATCAGGCCATAGCCCCAGCGGTTCAGCGCCGCCAGCGCCGTGCATCCGAAGAAGGTCGCCATGCAGGCCCAGCTTCGCGCCTGCCGCACCAGCAGTCCGAGGAGCAGGGGCAGGATCAGCGGGATCACGAGCAATCCGACCAGCGACTGCGCCAGCGAGAAGAGTCCTGTCGATTTCAGCGCCACGACTACCGCGATCGAGGTCGCGATGGCGCCCACGGCAGCCACCGCCAGCCGCCCCACCAGGATCTTCTCGCGGTCGCCCGCATGCGGCCGCAGAAAGCGGGCGTAGAGATCGTTCACGAACGAAGTCGAGCGGACGTTCCATGCCACGCTCAGCGTGCTCATGGTGGCCGCGAGCATGGCAGCGGCCACTACGCCGATCATGCCCACCGGCAGGAGCTTGAGCGCCACCCGCCCGTAGGCCGTCTCCGCCTGCGCCACCACGCCCGGATCGGCGATCTCCGCCGGCCACAGCACCCGGGCGACGAAGCAAGGCCCCAGCAGCAGGAAAGCGTGTGGAATGGCGAGCGCGGTTGAGAGAAACGCCGCCTTGCGCGCGTCGCGCTCGGTAGGCGTCGAGCACATCATCTGGATGACGCCCCAGTCGCCGTTGTAGTCCAGCAGGTACGCGAACCAGAACGCCAGCAGCCAGCCCAGCGTCCGGCCGTGATCCGGGTGAGGAAACGCGGCGTATCCGGCGGGAATCCGCGCCACGAAATCGGCCCACGAGCCCTGCATGAAGATATGGGCCGTTGACGAGATGAACATGGGGATCACGGCCAGGAACAGGATGATGAACTGGAGCACGTCAGTCACCACCACCGCGCAGAGTCCGCCCAGCATGGTGTAGGTGATCATCACGGCGCCCGCCATCAGAATGGTCGGCAGCAACGGCAGGCCCATTACGGACTCCACCAGTTTGCAGACCGCGTAGAGGCGGATCCCGCTGGAGATGAACGTGCCGGCAATCCCCACGACGCTGAACAACTTTCGGGTGGCCGGGTTGAACCGGGCCTCGAGGTACTCGGGCGGCGATGTGACGCGCAGCCGGTGCCATCGCCGCGCGAACACGGTAGCCGCCAGCAGGAACGCGAGAGCCGGGCCGGACTCGAGCAGCAGCCCGGCCATGCCGTCGATGTACACCAAAGAAGCGATCGCGACGAACGTGTACGCGGTGAAGTTGGCTTTGTAGATGGCGATGCCGGCCGCCCACCACGGCACCGCGTTCTCGGCCTTGAAGTAAGCCTCGGCCGTGCGCATGTAGCGCGAGTAGTGCGCGCCGGCCAGCGTCACCACCGCCATGTACGCGAGCACGACGGCCCACAGTACACCTTGATTCGCTGGAATTGCCGGCACAGTGATTGGTCGTCAGGTCCCGGTCAGAAATGGAGCTTCAGCACGAAGCGTATGTTGCGCGGCGTGTTGGCCGTGCTCCGAATGCGGCCGAAATCGGTCGAAACAAGATTGATCACCGGGCCGTTGAACTGAGGGGTGTTGAACGCGTTGAAGAACTCGCCGCGGAACTCCAGCCGCACCCGCTCACGAATCGGGAACTGCCGCACCACCGAGAGGTCCCATTCGTGCACACCGTCGCGCCGGAATGCGTTGCGAGGCAGCGAACCGAACGTTCCGGGCTGGCCCGCGGCCGAAGCGGTTGGCAGCAGCGGCGTTGGCAAGGAGAAAGCAGTGCGGGGCATCACCTCGTCGGGGTTCCGATACACCCTTCCGAGGATCGAGCGGTCCACAATGTCCGGGCGGTCGCCGCCCGGCACATAGTCACCGCTGAGGTCGCGACCCGCGAGCACGTTGCAGGGAATGCCGGACTGATACGTGGCGATGCCCGATACCGACCAGTTGTGAAGCGCCGCGCCTGCTACGCGGTTCGACGTCAGCCGCGGCAAACGGTAGACGAAGCTGGCGGTGAAGGCATGCGGCCGGTCGAAGATCGCCGGGCCCTTCTCATACTCGTTGAGCGGGCGGCGCGTCACCGGGTCGAAGCGCGTCGGCATCGCGGAACTGGATTCGGAGGCGTCGCTGCTGCCGTTGGCCCCGCGCCCGTTGCCGCTCCCAGCGATGCCGTCGAAGATCACGTCCTCCGCCTTCGACCACGTATAGGCGAGAGTCAGCGAAAGCCCGCGACGCAGCCGCTGCCGGAAGCCCGCTTGCAGCGACCGGTAGTCGGCGAACGCCGTGGAATCCACCAGCATGAGGCTGCCTTGCTTGGGGTCGATGCGGGCATAGGGGTAACGCGTGATGTCGAAACGGTTGAACTCGTTCTGCTGCGAAAGACGCCGCGACGCCGTCCCCACGTAGGCGACCTCCAGCGTCGACGACGTTCCAATGTTCTGCTGCACTCCCGCCGACCAGGTGTGCGTGTAGGGAAGGCGCACGCCGGCGCGGAGGTTACCCTGAACCGGCACCGGCTGTCCCTTGGCGACTTCAGGGCCGCGCCCGAGGTAGATGGGCCCCAAGGCCGGCGTTACCGTCAGCGAGGCCAGCAGAAGCAACGGTGGCTGTAGAATGGCGCCGATGTTGTAGTCGTCCTGCACCATGCGGCCGTAGACCAGGCCGTAGCCGCCGCGGATGGAGGTCCGGCCCTTGCCGAACGGATCCCACGTCCCTCCGAGGCGGGGCGCGAAGTAGTTGAACCGATTCTCGAGGTCGACGTAACGCGCGGCGAACGGGTCGTAGGCGACATAGGCCTTCTGGCCGTTCTTGCTGCCCTTGATGTCCGGCGACAGAGGAATCTCGTAGCGTACACCGAGGTTCAGCGTCAGGTTCGGCCGCAGCCTCCAGTCGTCCTGGAGGTAAAAACTGTACTCGCGCGTGCGGAAATCGCGCTCGAAGTCGCCGACTCCCTGGTTGAAAGTCAGCGCGAGGCCGTTTTGGAAATTCGTAATCGCGGTGGTTGAATACCCAGGCACGGCAATCGACGTGGGGCCGAATGTGTAAACCCCACGGCCATAGAAATACGCATAGCCCACAAGCTGCTTCCATCGAATGTCCGTGCCGGCCTTCAGCATGTGGCGCCCGGCGGCGAAGGAAAAGTTGTCGGCGAACTGGGCGTCGCGGTTCTCGTAGAGGGCCGGCTGGTTGGTCGAGTTGCCGATGGTCTGGAAGCCGCTGATGGCCACGTCCGGCAGTTGGGCGTCCGGCGTCCGGCTGTCGCGCTTCAGATGCAGGTAGCTGGCTTTGAACTCGTTCACCGCGCGCGGGCTGAAGACGCAGCGCCAGGTGCCGGAGAGCGTGGAATCGCGATCGTGCTCCCAGCGGTTGCCGGGCGCGATGAGGAACGTGTACTGACCGGTGAACTTGCGGTCGAAGTAACGCAGCTCCAGCCAATCCTTGTCACTGAGCTTGTGGTCGATCTTGACGCTCCAGTTGTAGCCGTCGAAGGGGTACGGGATGTTGGCCTGGATGATTCCGGTGCGGCTCGGCGGAAGCAGCTTGTAGTAACTCTGGATGAGCGACACCACCTGCGCGCCGCCCTGCGCGGCCAGCGATTCCACCACGCGCTGGGCGTCTGGAATCACCGTCACGCTGCCCGCACGGCTGAGTCGGATGTTGTTGCCCTGCAAGCCGGCGAAAAAGAAGGTGCGGTTGCGAATCACCGGGCCGCCGAGCACGCCGCCCCACTCGTTGCGCTTGTCCCCGGGACGGGCCAGGCCGGCGCGGTTATTGAAGAAGTCGTTGGCGTTGAGATCTTCGTTGCGGAAATTCTCGAAGATCGCACCGTGGAACTGGTTCGTCCCGGACTTCAGAATCACGTCCACCACGCCGCCTCCGCCACGCCCGTATTGCGCCGAGAAGACGTTGGTGAGCACGCGCATCTCCTGCACGGACTCCTGGATCACCGAGGCCCGCGTGCCGCTGCCGCGATCGTCGTTGTTGTCGGTGCCGTCGATGTTGAAAATCACGTTGCGCCAGCGCGTTCCCCCGATGTTGAAGGCGCCGCGCCGCGCAGTCGGATCGTTGGTGACCTTTTCGTTGGGCGCGGGCACTCCGGGACTGAGCGCCACCAGGCTGATGACGTCGCGGTCGAGCACCGGCAGGTCCTGAATCGCCGCGCCCGATTCGCCACGGCTCATGTCGAAGTTCATCAACTCGACACCCACCGCCGATGCCGCCACTTCCACCGACTGCTCCACCCGTCCCGGCTGCATCACGAGCTTGAGCAACGCGGATCCGGCCGCCGCCACTTCCACTCTGCCTTTGAGCGCGGCGAAGCCATCGGCCGCGGCCCTGAACTGGTAGAAGCCGACGGGAAGCTGATCGGCGCGGAACAGCCCCGCTTCGTTGGTCATCGCGGTGCGCGAAAAACCCGTTTCCTCGCGCCACAGCGTGACCTTGACATTGGGCATCAGCCCGCCGCTGGGATCCTGCACCGAGCCTTCCAGCGCCCCCGTAACGGTCTGCGCCGCCAGCGTCGCGGCGCACAGACACAATGCTAGTGCCAGTCGAATCGATCCGTGGTGACTCATCGTCGTGACCTCCTTCTGCGTCTCACTCCGGCTTCTGGGTCTCACTCCGGCAGCCTCCTGCCGTAAACTTGTTTCGCGTTCCCGCCGAGAATGGCGCGTTTGGCCGCTTCGGAAATGTCCGCAAATGCGATCCGCGCCAACTGCGCTCCGGGACTCAAATAACCACCGTCGGTGGCGAACAGGATTCGCTCCGCGCCCACCTTTGCCACCAGGCGTTCGATCATGCGGTGCGCGCCGAACGAGCCGCAGGTGTCGACGAAGAGATTCGGCAGATTGGCGCCGAAAAGCGCCAGCGTCTGCTCCTCACCCCCGCCGAGGTGCGCGATGACCAGCGGCATCTTGGGGTGGCCTTTCGCGATCCGCTGCGCCGCGGGGATCCACTCCCGCACGTTCGACCCAACGTGCACCAGCACGGGCATGGCGTTGTCGTGCGCGAACCGGTAGAGCTCTTGATAGGACGGAGAGCCGGGCTCGTGGCGGTGCAGTTCGGTGTGCAGCTTGAAACCGATGAAAGGCGATGCGGGGCGGGCGGTGTCCGCCATCGCCGCCAGCGACTCCTTTAGAAAAGCGGGATGGAATACGAGGTGGGCGCGCAGCCTGTCGCGGTGGGCGCGCACCGCTTCGGCCGATTCGGCGGTGGCCTGGCGAAAGTCGGCCGCGCTGGTGGCGCCGATGGCGTCGAAATGGCTGAGCACCGCTTTGCGGATGCCGCAGCGGTCGTAATCTTCGAGCACGGCCGCGAGCGCATGGGGCCAGATGGCTCCTTCCGGCGCCGGCCCGAAATGGCCGTGCATATCCACGATGTCAATACCTTCGAGCGGCAGCCCTTCGCGAATCGGCTCCGCCGTTCCGGCGGCGGACGCGGGGCCGCGCAGTAGGGTGCCCGCCAGGAACTCGCGACGCTGGATGCGCATCACCGCACCTCCCCCAGCAACTCGCGGAGGTTCTCTCCGCCGATGCGTTCCTTGTCGCTCTGGCTCAGGCCCGAGTAGAGGAGCGCGCCTAGGGGCAGCGCCGGATCGCCGTACGGCAGGTTGGTGCCGAACAAGAACCGCGAGGCGCCGACCATCGCGGAGAGGCTCTCGATCTGCCGGAACATTCCGAGGCCGGAGATGGTCGCGTAGAGCCGCGGATGGCGCCGCATCAGGGCGATCAATTGAGGCTGCGTGCGGTAGCGCGGCTCGAGCAGCACGACGGGCAGCCGCGGATGTTCGCGGCAGATGGCGTCGATTCGTTCGAAGCCGTAGGCGTAGGCGCCGGGCGCACCGTTCAGCGAATCCGCGGGCAGCAGCAGGGGCACTCCGCGTTCGGCCAATGCCGCCAGCAGCGGCCCGAATTCGAAATCCGCGAGCGTTACGGGCCCGGCCGTAGGACCTTCGTCGGCGAAGATGCGCGCGGCCCGCGCTCCGGCATCGCGCAACTGCCGCGCCTGGTCTTCAAGCTTCTCGCCCCGCATGGTGGGGGACGTTCGCAGCACCCAGCAGCCCGACAAACGCGACGAGCGGCGTACCGCTTCCAGCGTGCGGCGGTTCATCTGCGCTTTTGCCTGCGACCCGAAGCCGTAGTGCCACGCCAGCGCCTGCTCGATTCCGAAGCGGTCCATCTCCCGGGTGAGCGCGGCCGCGTCCGGCAGGGGCGCCGGGATCGGCGCGAGCGTGAGGCCGATCATGGCACTCGAGTCAAACAGCTTCACGTGCGGCATGACGACTCCACGATCCTCCGGAATGCCACTCGCATGCACGCGAGCGTTTCGTCGATATCGGCGGCGGTATGCGCCAGCGTGGTGAACCAGTAGTGGTTCCGGCGCACAAAGAACCCGTTGCGCAGCATGGTCTCCATGAAGAGATCTTCCTGCTCGCGGAAGCCGGCGTCAAAAGCCAGGTGGGGAAGCGACTCGAGTCCCCGGATGGACACCCGCACTTCGGGAAACTCACGCGAGAGCGCGCGCCAGCCATCGAGCAGACGGGCGCCCATCGCGCGCAGATGCGCGAACGCGCCGGGCTGCCGCAGTTCGTCAGTGGTGGCCGCTGCCGCCGCCAGCGAGAGCGTCTCGCCGGCGAAGGTGCTGCTGATCCAGAGGTCCCGCGCGGCGTCGAAGATCTCTGCTTTTCCGACCAGGGCCGCGAGCGGGAAACCGTTGGCCATGGCCTTGCCGAACACCGAGAGGTCCGGGCGGATGCCGCTGTATTCCTGCACGCCGGCGAGGGCCAGCCGGAAGCCGGTGATGACTTCGTCGAACACCAGGATGGCGCCGTGCGCGCGGCAGAGGCTGGCCACCGTCCGCAGGAACGGGGCGTCCAGGTCATGCACCACAGTTTCGACGATGACGCAGGCGAGGGCATTGCCATGCTCTTCGAAGAGGCGGGAGACGGCCGCGGAATCGCCGTAGGGAACATCGAGCGTGAGTTCCGCCGCGGCCCGGGGGACGTCGCCGTCGCCGCGCAGGCCTGCCCACCAGTCGTGCCAGCCGTGATAGCCGCAACTGACCACGAAAGGACGGCCCGTGTATTTGCGCGCCAGCCTCACGGCGGCGCTGCAACCATCGGCGCCGGTTTTGAAAAAGCGCACCCGTTCGGCGCCGGGCACGGAGGCGATGAGCTTCTCCGCCACCGTAACTTCGAGCGGCGAGTTGCCCGAAAACAGAACGCCGCGCGCCAGTTGCCGCCGCACCGCATCGTCCACCGCCGGGTGGGCATAGCCGAGCACGATGGGTCCGAGCGCCATCACGTAGTCCAGGTACTCGTTACCGTCCAGGTCCCAGAGGCGCGCGCCGGACCCGCGCTCGATGTAGGCCGGGGCGAACCCGGGGTGGAAGCGCTCCGGCTGCTTGCTGATCGTCTGGGCGCCGCCCAGGATGATCTGTTTCGCGCGGCTGTACAGCGCCCGCGACCGTTCGAGCGAACGGATGGTGGTTGCCTGCATCGTCAATATCGTAGAGCGGGCCCCGGTTCCGGAAAATGGACGAATTCGGCGGAAAGCTGGATTTTCGTCGGTTTTCGCGGCTACTTGCCGTCTTCGGCCGCCGCATGCTGTTGTTGGCGGAAGTCCTTCGGCGAGCAGCCGCAATGACGGCGGAAGAGCCGGCTGAAATAGTACGGGTCGTTGACGCCCACCAGCCGCGAAACCTCGGCAACCTTCAAGCTGGTGAGCAGCAAGCGGCGGGCGGCGTCGATGCGGACCGCGGTCAGGTAATCCAACACCGTCCTTCCCGTTCCCTGCTTGAACTCGCGGCAGAGCGCCGAGCGATTGGTCATCAAGGCCCGGGCGACGATGTCGAGATCCAGCGGCGTGTCGAAGCGATCCCGGATGAAGCGGCGGGCGCGGGCGCACAAGGTTTCACCCTCGTCGAGCGCCGGCTGTGGAGCGGCGAGCGCGGCTTCGCCGTCGGCAAGATCAGACCCGCGGGAGATGCCGACGAGCGCCTGCACCAGCACCGCGGCCGCCATGGGCGCGTAGCCGGACCGCCGCGAGCGAAGTTCGTGAATCACCTCCGCAATGAGCGTCCCGCAGCGCCGTTCCAGGAACAGATGGCGGGTCGTGGAATGGTGCTGGCGTGCCTCGCACTCGCACAGGTTCATGACCGCGCCGTACGGAAACGAGCCCAGCCACAGCAGGCGGGAGGCCGCATGACGCGGGTTGCCGGTGATCGAATGCAACTCGCCGGGCGAGTGCGGGACGCCGGGCGGGATCACCAACACGCCGCCGCAGCCCAGCCGGACGTAGCCTTCGCCCGTCCACAGTTCCGCCTCCCCTGAGAGGCAGAAGCAGATCTCGGGATACTGGTGCGTTTCCAGGTCATCCTGCCGCCGTCCAGCGATGGGAAGGGCGCCGTGCGGAGCGAGAATCAGGGCGCTCTCGCCTGCCGCCAAGACTTGCAGCGCGGGAATCACCGTCTGCTGTAGAAGATGCCGTAAAGCCGAAGATTCACCCTCTCGTTCGGTCAGCATGCGTTCGCACCGAAGCCCCATCATATCGGTCCGGATCCGTTAGTTCAACGACGCCGGCATGTGTCGGGAAGGGTTCCGGAGCAGAACGCACGTTTGCGTCGCGACGCGAGGGAGGTGTCCTCTGGATAAATTGCACGCACGTGCTGTAGAGACGTTGGTGTAACGCGTTGCCTACACCTCCAAGCTGCAGAGTTTCGCTGTAGGACCTCCGGGTGCTCCTTTCGTAGCGGTCTGGCTTGCCGGAAGGTGAGCGTATGGCAAACCTGATCCCTGAACGAAATCAGCCAGCATCGTGTAAGGGAGGGAAACGATGTCACCAGCGGTCGGGTATGCGATAGGCCCCTGCAAGAGACCGCCGATCCGAAAATCATGGGCCTGGTTAACACAATGAAGGAACCCTCTCCGTCGAGATTCTCCATTTTCATTCCGTATCTGAGTTCTTCTCGGGGAGCCAAACGTTTTCTCGAAGTTCTCCCCGCCCAGTTCGTTAACGCCGCCCGTCCGCCCGCAACTCCGCAAACGCCAAGGACTCCGCGCCTTCCAGCTCTCTCTGTTTCACGCGCTGTTGCACCTGGCCCGCCAACCCGTGCCTCTTCCACATTTCCGGAGACCGTTTCTCACGGTTTCTGCCCGATTTTCTGCACTTCGTCAACAGCCGCGCGCGATCGACCTACGCCAAGCCGGACACCTTCCACACCGCCGGCGTATATAGTTAACGAGGCCCGCCAGACAGCGCGTTGACCGCGCGGCGGAGATGGCTGTGGGTGGCCCAAGGAGAGACCGCTCATGCCTCGCCGCGCGCCCGCCAGCGATGGGGGTATACTTCAAGTGCGGAGCAATAGATGCCACTTCAGGCCTTGGCCGAACTCGTGAACGCTTTGACGCCAGAGGAGCAGGCTGCGGTCCGGGAATTCATCGATTTTCTGAAGCGGAGGACAGGCTCTCCGGACAGCCCCTTCCTGGTGGCCGTCAATGAGTTCATGGACGAACATCCGGATCTTTTGCGCCGCCTCGCCCAGTGATCTACTACCATTTCGACGACCGGCCCGCCTACGAGTTCCTGATGAGCCTGTATGAGGGCGGTTGCTTCCGATTTGCGGAACTGGAGAAATGGCTCCGGCGGCATGCGATCCCGACCCCGGTTCCGAAGTCCGCCAGCGCTCCCGAAAGGGTGTATTGAGTGTACTGTCCCGGCTTTGGCGGCACGCGCGGCGGTCGCGGACAACAGCAGCAAAGCGTATACAGTCAGTCTGTTTCTCTTCATTGG
>Ga0315288_10013365_pt1 | contig 10278 bp, 9 predicted proteins | sample YL17G11_20_MG_FD_203454 | JGI IMG/M metagenome (GOLD analysis project Ga0315288, IMG submission 203454) | Sediment microbial communities from Yellowstone Lake, YNP, Wyoming, USA - YL17G11_20 | ecosystem: Environmental > Aquatic > Freshwater > Lake > Sediment | place: USA: Wyoming | collected... | reverse complement strand
CTCGACCGCCAACCGAATCTCGATCTTGCGCGTTGCCATGGCTCCACGCTCCCCTCGCAAACATGAAACCCATGTACGCCTGCCCTACTCCTAGTACCTCCCCGTACATACCACTCTGAATGCAGCCCCTGACGACTCCGGCGTTACAGGAGGGGGCGGAACCGTGTAGAATGGACCCACCGATGGCCCGTCGGCAGGTGTCTGGCCGGCGATGACAGCGCAGACCAGCTCGATGGGGCTGCAGATCGTGTTATCCAGACCGTTGATCACCCCTTCGGGGCATACTGAGCGTGCGAGCCGGCCGGCTGGCTCGTCGATCACCGTGCGTCGGTTCGCGCCTGGCGACATCGAGCGAGTCGTCGGCTTCCATCGCGAGATCTATGGGTCGAACTTCCCCGGTTTCGTGTGGTCCGAGCAGTTCGCTAGCGACTTCGAGCAGGCGCTCAAGACGGCGCTACACTCGCCCTCGGAAGGGCTGTTCGTCGCGGAGAGTCCGTCGCGTGGGGTCGTCGGGTTCGTCTGGGTGGGAGTGTCGCTCCGAAGCCACTGCCGGGACAGAATCGTCGGGGTCATCAAGGACCTGTATGTCATTCCGGAGCACCGCGGGCAGGGGTTGGGGCGGTCCCTTCTATACGAAGGGGAACGGTTCGCCCGCGCCCATTCGGCCACACGAGTTGTCCTCGAGGTGACGACTGCGAATACGGCGGCCGTGGCCCTCTACGAGAGCGCCGGCTACCATGTGGAGCGTCACACAATGGAGAAACCCATCGAGGGGCCGGCCTGAGGCCAGAAGGGCTTGCCGCGAGTTGCGGCAGATCGGGTCGGCCGGCGGGCGCGTGGAATCGCGCCCAACCGGGGTTCGCGGAGAGGAGTTGGCATTGGTGGTGGGGAAGCGGCAACCAGCATAGGATGCTGGCGGCGCCCGCGGGAACGGGAGTGGTCTCGCACAGGTGCGCCATTGGCGAAGCGGGCAGTGGTGGCGTGTACTCTGCATAAGGTGTAGGGCCGGGAGCGAGGTGTTGGCGGTGAGAGCGCGCCTGGGCGACATCCTCGTGAGTCAGGGCGTGATCACGGAGGACCAGCTGAAGGAAGCGCTTGCGGTACAGCGCACCAGGAACCGGCGCCTGGGACCTGTCCTGGTGGACCTGGGGTTCGCAACGCCGACTCAAGTGGCGCAGGCCGCCGCGCGCCAGTTGGGCATGCCCCTCCTTCGGCTGCGGGACCTGGTGCCGGACGATGCTGCGCTCAGCCGACTCCCGCCCCGTTACTGCCAGGCGAATGGGATCCTGCCGGTCCGCGATGACAGCGGCCGGCTGCTCCTGGCCATGGTGAACCCGTTCGACCTGTCCGTCCTGGACTTCGCGCGGGGGCGCCTGGGGCAGATCATCGAACCTGCCGTGGCCAACGAACTCGACGTGATCAACGTATTGGCCCACCGCTTCGGCGCTCGCGACCTCATCGACAACCTGGTCGATCAGCTCGGCACACGCGAGGGCTTCGAGTTCGTGGGCGCCGCCGGGGAGCACTACGTCCTCGAGGGACTCGAGGGAGACTCCGCGCCGACGGTGCGGATCGTCAGCACTGTGATCGCCGACGCCATCGAGTCACAGGCCAGCGACATTCACATCGAGCCCCGTGCGGAAGGCGTGCAAGTCCGCTTCCGCATCGACGGGCGACTGCGCGATGCGATCTTCCTGCCGCCGTACACGCACGCGGCGGTCGTCTCGCGCATCAAGGTCATGGCGGATATGGACATCGCCGAGAAGCGCGCGCCGCAGGACGGCCACCTCAAGGTCCGCTACCTGGACCGGGTCGTGGACCTGCGTGTCTCGACGCTTCCGACCGCGTACGGCGAGAAAGCCGTGCTCCGCGTGCTCGACAAGAGCACGCGGAGCGTGAGTCTGGAGGCGGCGGGGTTCGGTGAGCGCGCGTGTCGGCAGATCGAGGACGCGTTGGCGCTCCCGCAGGGGTTGGTCCTCGCCACCGGCCCCACCGGGAGCGGCAAGACCACGACGCTCTACACGTGCCTCGGCCTCGTGAAGGATGAGCACTCGAACATCGTCACGATCGAGGATCCCATCGAGCAGTACATCGCGGGCGTCAACCAGGTGCAGGTACTTGAGGCAGCCGACATGACGTTCGCCAACGGCCTCCGGTCTATCCTGCGCCAGGACCCGGACATCGTGATGGTCGGTGAGATCCGCGACCGGGAGACCGCCGAGATCGCGATGCGGGCGTCGCTGACCGGGCACCGGGTGTTGAGCACGCTCCACACGAACGACGCCGTGTCGTCGATCACGCGCCTCCTGGACCTCGGGATCGACTCCTACCTGATCGCCTCCTCGCTCACGCTCGTCATCGCCCAGCGCCTGGTGCGGCTGACGTGCCGTGCGTGTCGGCAACCCTATGAGCCGGACGCGCGCATCATCGAGCGGGTCGAGCGGAGCATCGGGAGGCGGCCTGCCGGGGTCTTCATGCGTGGCATCGGATGCGAGTCCTGTGCCGGAACAGGGTTCGCCGGACGAACGGTCATCTACGAGGTCCTCCCCGTCTCGGACGAAGTGCGGCGCCTGATCGGGGCCGAGGCCGGCGAGCTCGAAGTGCTCGCGGCCGCCTGTTCGGAGGGGATGGCCAGCATGTTCGCGAGCGGCGTCGGACTCGCCCAGCGAGGCGTGACAACGCTCGAGGAAGTCATCACATGCGTGCCTCCGCCGAAGTGGGTTGGCGAGATCGCCGCCCGCGAAGCCGCTCGCGCCGCCGGGGAAGACCGCGGCGAGCTCCCAGTCTGGGGCCCGCCGCCGGGGCAACGGGGCGATGGGCGGCACCACCAGGTGCCCGCCGCGCCCGGGGGGCCGGTGCGCGTGGCGGCCCGGACTGCGGAGGCGATACCTCTCGGGCTGTCCGGCCTGCCCGTCCCGATCCGAGCGACCCGCCGCCCACGGGTCCTCGTAGCCGAGAGTGACGAGTGCCGCCGTCGGGCCCTATGCGCCATAGTTCGCCAGGGAGGGTATGATACTATCGAGGCGCTGAACGGGCGTATGGCGTTGCGACTGGCAGGAGGGCTGGCCCCCGATATCATCGTGGTCGGGGCCGAGCTTCCCGATCTTGATGGACTCTCAGTGTGTGCGGAGCTCGGGATGGCTGAGGCATCAGCCCGGATTCCAGTCGTCTTTGTCACGAGCGCGGAGGATGCGGACGGCCTGCAACAGGCGAAGCTTGTCGGCGCCGACGAGTGCATCGTCTGCCCCCTCGACCAGGAGGCGGCTCTGGCTTGCCTCGGGCGCCTCGTTGGAGGGCGTTCGCAAGCCTGCGCCGAGACGGAGACGTCCACCGTTGCCTCCGCGCTCGCGGACGTACCCGCGGAAGGCGCTCGGGGCTAGGAGAGCGGCTCTGCCTTCAACCGCGTGCCTCGAACGCGATACAGACTAGGGTGCGGCACGCGGCGGCGACCGCGGCCGTCTTCAGGGGTGTACTGCTGTGACTCCCGGCGTTGAGCTTCCGGACATCATTCGCCACCACGTCGAATCGCTCGACGGCTCCCTGGGAACCGTTCACGTGGCGATCGAGAGTGACATCGGTCAGGACGGGTCATTCGGCTCGTCCTGGCTCGTCGTCGGCGAGAAACGCGTCCTCGTGTTCGGCGGGAGCGATGGGGAGGCGGGCCTCGTTCTCGACCTGCCCATGGGAGAGATCCGCCGGGCCGCGGTCGAGCCGCTGGTAGGGGTCTCCGCCGTGCGCGTGGGCACTGACCATCGCAGCATCGAGCTCGTGCGCTACTCCAACACGAAAGCCACGCGCTTCGCCAAGGCCGCCAAGCTCATCGATTGCCTCGCCAACGAGAAGGACCTGCCCGAGGACCTGAACATCGACGAGGAGCGCGTCTGCAAGTCCTGCAGCCGCGACCTACCAGAGGACACCGACGTCTGCCCGGCCTGCGTGAAGCGGAGCCGCGTCCTCCGCCGGCTCTTTGGGTACGCGAGACCCTACATTGCATGTTGCGCGCTGGTGATCGCCCTGATGCTGGTCACCACTGCGTTCGAACTGGCGCCGCCGTATCTGACGAAGTTCCTTGTTGATAACGCACTCAAGGACCCCACCGACTTCTGGCTGCTCGGCCCGCTCGTACTTGGCCTCGCGGGCGCGCGCGTTGCCGGGCTCTTGCTGAGCATCTGGCGGGGCCGCGCCGGCGCGTGGCTCGGCGTGAAGCTGGTGCGCGACATCCGCGCCCAGGTCTATCGAGCACTCCACTTCCTCTCGATGAGCTACTTCGACAAGCGCCAGATCGGGTCGGTCATGTCCCGCGTGACCCGCGATGTCGACGCGCTCGCCGACTTCCTCATCGAGGGGGCATTCTGGTCGGGCGTCTGCGCGCTTGAACTCGTGGGCATCACGGCCGCACTGCTGGTCATGAACTGGAGACTCGCGCTGCTTGTCATGGTGCCGGCGCCGGTCGTCTGGATCCTGACGCTCGTGTTCTGGAGGCGGATACGCCGCACGTTCCGGAAGGTGTGGCACGGCTGGTCCGCCATGAACGCAGCACTCAACAGCGCGCTGTCGGGCATCCGCGTGGTCAAGGCGTTCACCCAGGAGGAGCGAGAGATCCGTCGCCTGGACGAGCGTAACGACCGCCTCTTCGATCTGTTCTCTCGCGCGAACAAGACGTTCGCGACCTTCTTCCCCATTCTCTTCACATTCACCGGCGCGGGCTCGCTGCTGATCTGGTACTGCGGCGGACGGGCGGTGCAGGACGGCGAGATCACGCTCGGCACCCTGATGGCATTCCTCGGCTACCTGGGGATGTTCTACGGGCCGCTCCAGAGCCTGAGCCGCATGGGGGACTGGCTCAACCGGTGTCTCACGTCCGGCGAGCGTGTCTTCGAGGTCATCGACACGAAGCCCGAAGCCTACGACGACCCCGACGCCATGCCCATGCCCAAGATGAATGGGCATGTGGAGATCAAAGACGTCCACTTCGCCTACGAGATCGGCAAGCCCGTCCTACACGGGATCTCGCTCGATGTTCAGCCCGGCGAGATGATCGGCCTCGTCGGCCACAGCGGCGCCGGGAAGTCCACTCTCATCAACCTCATCTGTCGCTTCTACACCGTGGAGGAGGGCCAGATCCTCATCGACGGCGTGGACGTGCGCAAGATCCGCCTCACGGACCTGAGGCGCCAGGTCGGCATCGTCATGCAAGACCCGTTCCTGTTCTCCGGCACGATCTGGGAGAACATCGCCTACGGCAAGCCCGAAGCCACGCGCGAGGAGATCGTGCGAGCCGCCATGGCCGCGAACGCCCACGAATTCGTCGTGAAGTTCCCGGACGGTTACGACACTGAGGTAGGGGAGTGGGGGAAGCTACTGTCCGGCGGCGAACGACAGAGGATCTCCATCGCGCGCGCCATCCTGAGCGACCCGAAGGTCCTCATTCTCGACGAGGCGACATCTTCGGTCGATGTCGAGACCGAGAAGCGGATCCAGGAGGCCCTGGCGCGGCTCACGGCGAGCCGGACTACGTTCGCCATCGCCCACCGGCTGTCCACGCTCCGCAACGCCGACCGGCTGCTCGTCCTCGAGAACGGCAAGCAGTCCGAGCTGGGCACTCACGAGGAGTTGGCGGCCAAGCCCAACGGCGTCTACGCCCGGCTGGTGGAGTCCTATCAGGAGCTCTCCAAAGTGCGAGCGGTGGACGGCTAGGCCCGCCCTGCAGTCATCAGAGGGATACCCCCATGTCCGATGAGTCCAAGCTGCCTGACGTCAAGTACCTCGAACCGAAGACCGTGGCGCTCCGCCGCGGTGATCGGGAGGCGCCCCACGCCACCATTGATGGTGACCGGACGTACCTCGACACCCGCGTCCGGCTCGCCTTCCCCCAGTCCCTGCCGGACCAGTACATCGTCCTGCACGACTCAAAGGACAACGTGATCGGGATGCTGCTGACCATCGAGGGCCTGGACGAGCTGTCGACGGCGATTGTGAAGGAGGAGCTTGACCGCCGCTACTTCCGCCCGCAGGTCGTTCGGGTCCTGAAGCTCCACGAGGAGTACGGCTGCACGGAGTTCGAGGTCGAGACCACCCGCGGCCTCGTGACGTTCCGCGTCCGCGGCGTCAACGAGAACGTGCGCGAGGGCCCGAACGGGACGTTCCGCATCCGCGACATCCACGGGTCCATCTTCGAGGTGCCGCCGCTCGACGAGTTGGACCCAGTGAGTCGCAGTCGCATGGAGACGATCGTCTGACGCGCCGCCTGAAGCCTGCTATGCGCTGGAGCGACACGGCATCTTTGGAGGCGAGCGGCGCATGATCGACGACCAGGCCCGAGCGCTCACAACCGAGCTGCTGAGTGCCGCCCCGGACGCGCTTCTGCCGTTCCGGCCCACCGTCGGCGGAGACGGCTCGCGCCAGTGGCGAGTGACGGTCGAGGGCCGTGATCTGCTGCTCAAGGTGAACCGACGCCCGGAGCAGGTCATCGGCATCTGGTACCACGGTCGGCTCCGCGAAGCCGGCGTCCCGGTCCCCGAGCTCGTGGCCCACTCCTCGACGGGCGGGCCGGAGGGGCAGGCCTGCGCCATCTTCGAGTGGGTCGATGGTGAGCCCGCCGAGTTCGACTGCGTCGAAGCCCCGCCCTATGACGAATGGGAGCTTGGCGCGCTGCTCCGCCGCATCCACAGCATCGCGCCCAAGGCGGGGTTTGGGCCTCTCGACGACTCGGGACGCGCGCCCTGCCGGGACTGGAGCGAGGCCTTCGTCCCACTCCTGCACCTTGGGTTGTGCGTGCGCCGCGGGGCCATCACCGAGGCGCTGGCCGAGAGGGCCTTGCGTGTCGCCCATCGGTTCGCGGACGACCTTGGTCGCGTCGAGCCGCGCGCGCTCCACTACGAGGACATCATGTGGAACGGCAACGTCCTGGTCGGTGCGGACGGGCGGATCGCGGCGGTGCTCGACTTCTCAGGCGCCGTCGCGGGAGACCCTCTCTGGGAGTTGATGTGGTTCGACTACTACTTCGGCGAGTACGGCCTCTACCCCCGCACGGACCACAGCTTCGATTTCTCCCGCTTCAGGCACGCCTATGGGCTCGAGTACGACCCCCATGCCCCGCTGCAGCGGCTATACCTGATGAGCGCGTTGCTGGAGAAGCTGTCTTTCACGGACCTTGCCTCAGAGCGAGCCAGGAGCCACAGGGCCATGCTCGAGGTGCTGGTTCGCGAGCTGGCCCGCGCCTAGGGACGCGCCGTGCTGAGCTTGGGCCAGTCGCCCGCTTCTCCGCCTGGACCCAGTGAAGTGCCATTCGGCTCAGGCCCCCTCTCCTCTTGGGACCACGGTTGGCGCGTCCCAGACTATAATGCCCATGGTGGATGCGATGAAGGCGATACCCGAGAGCCTGCTCGAGGAAATCACCCGCCGGCTGGTCGATGAGTTCCAGCCCGAGGAGATCATCCTGTTCGGCTCGCACGCCTGGGGCACGCCGGACGATGACAGCGACATCGACCTGTACGTTGTTGTGCCCTCCAGCGATGAGCCGGAAGTCGCCCGCGACGCCCGAGCCCACCGGCGCCTATCTGGCCTGCGAACGCCGAAGGACGTCCTCGTGCGCACGCGTGCCGAGTACGATCGGTTCCGCGAAGTCAGGGCTAGCCTCGAATGGCGCATAGCGCACGAGGGGAGGCCCCTGCATGCACCCAGACGAACTGGAGTTTCTCCGTAGCTGGCTCAGCAGGGCCGCGGAGGATCTCGACGCCGCCGCGGCGCTCAGCGCAGCGGGCCCCGCATGCATCGGGTCGGCGCTCTTCCACTGCCAGCAGGCCGCAGAGAAGGCCGCGAAGGCATACCTGGCCTACACGGGTACGCCCTCCGGGAAGACACACGATGTGTCGTCCCTACTCGACATCGCATCCGACACGACGTCGGCATTCGAGCCCCTGCGCTCGGCGGCGGCGACGCTGACTCCGTATGCAGTGGTCTACCGCTATCCTGGTGTGACGTCTCCGCCCACAGCCGAGCAGCTCGGCCAAGCTCTGTCAGATGCGCACGCGTTCTTCCGGACGGCGGTGTCGCTCCTGCCACCGGAGGTGTCGCCGGGGCTCCCAACGCAGCCGTCTGCGTCGGTCGAGGATGCAGGTCCACCCGCCGGCGAAGGGGAGCGAGACACGCGCGAGACGTCATTACGAGTCGGCCCCCCACGTCACCCAGCCGGGGAACCGTCGGATCGACATCTTCCTCGATGACGGCGACCGGCTACGGTATCGCGGTCTCCTGCAGCAGTAGTCGGAACGCCACGGTCTGACGGTCCTCGCGTACTGCTTGATGACGAACCACGTGCACCTCGTCGCCGTGCCGCGGGCTGAAGAGGCCCTCGGCCTCGCGTTGCGGGCCGCTCATGCGCGCTACTCGCAGTGGGTCAACGCTCGTGAGGGATGGACCGGGCACCCGTCGCAGGGGCGGTTCTCCTCGTGTCCCCTCGATGAGGCGCACCTGTGGGCTGCGATGCGCTACGTTGAGCAGAACCCGGTGCGTGCGGGGATCGTGGGAGTCGCGGAGGAGTATGAGTGGAGCAGCGCCGCGGCACACTCCGGCCTCCGCACCGACCCGCTGGTGAACGGCAGGCTTCCGGATGGCGTCAAGCCGGCCGTATGGCAAGCTCACCTGGCCAAGCCCGTGACTGAGGCGGACGCTGAGCGTCTGAGGAGTCGGACACAGAGCGGCCTCCCGTGCGGGGACGAGGGGTTCCTCTCGCGTGTATCGAAGGTGGTTGGCAGAGCGCTTGTGGTCCGCGGCCGCGGCCGGCCTCGGAAGCCGGAGGAGGGCGAAGAGGACGCCGAGTAAAGGCTCAGTCCCCTTTTCCCCTTTTCCCCCTTTTCCCCCGACTGCGACGTCTATTGCAACCCCGGCAACCTTCGAGCCAGGCTAGCGCAAGCGGCTTGTCGTAAGCTGCTGGGCAACCTCGATCCACCAGTCAAGACAGGAAGCCCGTTTGTGTGCAGGCTCCAGAAGCACGCGAAGAAGGAGGACGAGCCTTGGTGCGCCATGTTTACATGGTGGTGCGCGCAGAGAGCCGGGTACTGGGGATGGGCAGACCCCGGCTTCGCTCATTGCCAGCAGTGGTGCGACTGGGCCAGGCACAATGGGTATCTTAGGTGTGATCCCGGGTACAAGCCTGTGCCCGGCGATCTGTTCATCAAGGGGCCGTGCACCGGTTGGGTGTGCACGCACACTGGTGTGGTAATTGGGACCGACCCGGGTGGCCGTATCATCACGATCGAGGGCAACACGAGTTGCCCCTGCGGCGGGACGGGGATATGGCACAAGAAGCATCCGCGCTTCGGTGGGGGATATGGCATAGCGTGTTACGTTCACATGCCCGAACACCTGTAGGGAGGGCGTCCGTGCGTGCCCAAGATGGCGACCGAGGGAGTGCGAATGCGCGACACAGCCCCGTGTGTGTAGCCGGACTGGCTGCGGTCCTCGCCGTGGCCTGGCACCTGGGCCATTGCCCGCTCGGCGAGACCGCAAGCCAGGGGGAGGGGGCCATGTCCGCGGCGCCGGTAGAGCCGCTCACAAAGGGCCGGATCGTCTTCGTCCGCGATGGCGCCATCATCACGCGGGATCTCGGGACGGGCTCCGAGGAGCGGCTCGCGGACCCCCTACCAGGTTACGGTCATCAGGACTCCCTGGGGCTGTGGCAGGCGCCGACCTTAGTCTCGGAGACGACGGTCGTTGCAGTGGACTGGGACACAGGCGTGTGGGAGTTCAGACCGGGGGCCGAACGTCGTCAAGTAGTGAGGGCTTCGCACGTCGTTGGGCTTGGGTACGCTCGCTGCTGGGATGCCCTGGTATACCTGCGTCTCTTCGGGGAAGTGGACGAGAACAACCAGTTCTGGCTCTACCGCATGCCTCTCGCGACGGCACGACCGGAGCGCCTGTTCCGGACGAACAACTGGTTCGGATGGTCTGAGTCTCACTGGCGGGTGAGGGCATCCGCTTCCGGAGAGGTCCTCGCCCTCCCAACACATCCCACGGACGCCCGGCACGCGTACACCCTATGGCGGATGGGGGATCAAGGCGCGCACGTCATTGACGACGTGGGCCCTCCTCCTAACGAGGAGTGGAACCTCTGCGCCGCCGGAGTGGACTTTGGCAAGGGCTCCATGTACGCGGCCATCTACGACCGCCAAGTGCGCCTAAGTCATTCCCTCGGTGAAGGCGTAGTTAGGGAGGTACCTGGGCTTGTGGGTCCGAAAGCATGGGCGGAGGTGGTCCCGATGCGGAAGCGGACCCGTG
>Ga0315288_10013363_pt1 | contig 10278 bp, 9 predicted proteins | sample YL17G11_20_MG_FD_203454 | JGI IMG/M metagenome (GOLD analysis project Ga0315288, IMG submission 203454) | Sediment microbial communities from Yellowstone Lake, YNP, Wyoming, USA - YL17G11_20 | ecosystem: Environmental > Aquatic > Freshwater > Lake > Sediment | place: USA: Wyoming | collected... | reverse complement strand
TAAATGTAAAAAATGTCGCAAATTTAATTATAATTTACACTCTAAATTGACTCAATATTGTCTCTTTTGTGGAAACCCATTAAAAATATTAAATAAAATAACTTAAAGACCTTTAAAGACCTTTAAAGACCTTTAAATACCTTTTTAATTTATTATTACACATTTCCCCGATTTAAAAGAATTATACGCAAAATTATAGAAAAAATATGCCATTGGACTTATCGCTATTGGATACGTTTTTATACATAGATTATTTATTATACACGTATTTTCACTTATATCTTCTATTGTTACATATTTAAAATTTTTATTGTCTTTTATTATTGACCATAAAGACATTTTAAAACCTTTTATAAATTCTTCATTTTTTAGTATATTACCATTTATTGAACATATACATGATAAGATTTCTTTTTCATTTTCTATATATGTACACGTCTTTCTAAAAATATATACTGCTTCTATATTTCCACCTATTACTAACATTTTTATAAATATATTTTTACTTTCTATTAATTCCACAATATTACTAATCTCGGAATATATTGTTACATCAAATTTTTTTTCCATTTCATTTATAAAATTATATAAATAATAAATATTTAATTTATCCCCTGTTAATAATTTTATTCTTGAATCTAATTCATTATAATGTATCAAATCATTCTTTAAAGGAAAACAATACGTTTTATATATTGTTAGTGGAATTATTCCTGTTAACTCTTCTTCTCTTTTAAACAAACTAACACATATTTTTTTATTATTATACGATTGATTATATTCGTGCGTTTGAATTAATTGCGGAGCTATATTTTTTTTTCTCCAATCTTTATTTACACATAAATAATCCACATAATATACATCAAATGAGCAATCTTTGCTACTATTAATTTTTACATGCAATGGTCTACTTGTCATTACACCTATTATTTTATTTTCTTCTATTATTTTACCCGTCTTATTATCTATTAGCATTTCTTTCTCACTAAAATATGACCAAAATGATTTCGCATTATGACCTATAAAATAAGCATCAATATTTTCCTTTTTTGGATTAAAGACATTTTCACCATTTCTTAAATAATTTAACCTTATAAGTGTTACTATTTGTTTTTTTGTTACTTCATCTATTTCTTCAAATTCCTTTGTTCTTATTTTTTTTAAATTTACATATGTATTCTTTTCTGGTAACTCTTTACGTATTACACCTACATTTATAAACCAATAATATACATCATAAAAATGGAATACTGGCTGTAATGCCCAAAATTTATATTTTAAACGTATATATAAAAAAAATGTTACTATTATCGCAATTATAAATCCTAATAAATATAAAATCATTAAAACATACTAAGATTTTAAAAATATACTTTAAACATATTTTTAAAATTGGAATATTTATATAAATTTATTTTAAAAATACTTATTTTTCAATTATTACTTCTTTCGCTACATTTTTTATTATTTTATTAATATTATTTTTTTGTTCTTCTTCTGTTGATCCTGACATTGAATTTAACACTATTTTCATATATTTATCGTTTTGTTTTGAATCTGGGTTATTATATTCTGGATATTTTTCTTGCCAGTTTTTTATTTGTTTTATATTTTTATTTGCTACTTGTTTTATTGCATTTTTTATTGTTTGTTTATCTTCAGTTTCTTTTATCCATTTATTTTCATTTTTTATATATAATACCTCTCTTTTATAATCAGAACAATGTATTGGTCTTTCATGATTATTTAATTTACTTAAATTATTTATAAATATTTGAGATATTCCTTCAACATATCCTACTTGTCCTGTGTTTTCCAAATCACTTAATTGTATTTGTATTGACTCCACAAAATCTCTTAAATTTAAAGCATTTTTACATTCTTCATTAAGAAAGACATTTAAATTAAACGTTTTATTATTATTACTATTGCTAACATTAATATTTGGTTTTGAAGACAATTCACAAATTTGTTTTGTTAGTTCACTATTCTTGTTAACAATATCTAACACAACATCAGTTAATTTATCTATCTTTTGTTGGTATAGTAACATGACATTTGCTTCTACCAAAGTTTCAGTTTTAATACATTTTTTTTTATGTCTCCATAATCCGCTTCTATCATTAAAATATTTAAAACAAAGTTGACATTCGTATGTAATATTTATTGTCGTTTTTTCGTTATTTGACGTTGTTAAAACACCAAAATTATGTTTTTGAGTTGCCAAATGTCTTGTATAATCGGTTTTTTTAGATGAATAAAAGTCACACTTTTTACAAACATATTTTGCGTCGTAATTTTTCGTTTTTTCTGTTGCCATTTGTTGTATAACTTAGCAACATAAAAAACTCCTAAATTGTTTTTTCGTAAAAATGTTTAAAAAGTATCGTAACAAAATATTTCAACATTTTTTACAAACGAGAGCAGTTTCATCACATCTCATTTTTTAAACATCTTTTTCAAAACTTTGTTTGACTTTTTCATTTTAGACATTTTTAAAAATGTCCAATTTCAAAAACCCAATCGACTTTTTAAAATTTTGATTCATCCTAAATAGTCGTTGGTTCCTTTTTAACATTGTTAAATGTTTAAAAATTTGTTACTATAAATGCTTTACAGATTATCTATTAAACTTTAAAGAATGCCTTCGCAACTTTAGATATAGTTTGATATTTGCATTATAAAATTTATTTTGTCGTTTTTTTCGTTATTAGGCGTTGATAAAACGCCAAAATTATATTTATGGGTTACCGAATGGTTTATACAATTTATTTTTTAATATGTATAATGGTGGCAATTTTTGTAAAAATATTTTGCGTCGTATTTTTCGTTTTTTCTGTTGTCATTTGTTGTGTTTCTAGGCAACAAAGAAAAACGATAAATTTATTTTTGTTAAAAAATATAAAAAGTTATCGTAACAAAATATTTTAACATTTTTTACAAACGAGAGCATTTTCATCACATCTCATTTTTAAAATCATCTTTTTCAAAACTTTGTTTTACTTTTCTGTTTTAGACATTTTTAAAAATGTCCAATTTCAAAAACCCAATCGACTTTTTAAAATTTTGATTCATCCTAAATAGTCGTTGGTTCCTTTTTAACATTGTTAAATGTTTAATAATTTGTTACTATAAATGCTTTACAAATTATATATTAAACTTTAAAGAATGCCTCGCATGTTTAGATATAGTTTGACATTTGCATTATAAAATTTATATTTTCGTTTTTTTCGTTATTATGTGTTGATAAAAAAATTATGGGGTTAAAAGTGTTTATATAATTTCCATTTTAACATTAACAAAGGTAACAAATTTACAATAATATTTTAATTCGCATTTTTTCGTTTTTTTCTGTTGTCATTTTAATCAACAAAGAAAAACGACAAATTTATTTTTGTTAAAAAATATAAAAAGTTATCATAACAAAATATTTTAACATTTTTTACAAACGAGAGCATTTGTGTCACACCTCGCTTTTTTAATCATCTTTTTCAAAACTTTGTTTGACTTTTCTGTTTTAGACATTTTTAAAAATGTCCAATTTCAAAAACCCAATCGACTTTTTAAAATTTTGATTCATCCTAAATAGTCGTTGGTTCCTTTTTAACATTGTTAAATGTTTAATAATTTGTTACTATAAATGCTTTACAAATTATATATTAAACTTTAAAGAATGCCTCGCATGTTTAGATATAGTTTGACATTTGCATTATAAAATTTATATTTTCGTTTTTTTCGTTATTATGTGTTGATAAAAAAATTATGGGGTTAAAAGTGTTTATATAATTTTCATTTTAACATTAACAAAGGTAACAAATTTACAATAATATTTTAATTCGCATTTTTTCGTTTTTATGTGTTGATAAAAAAATTATGGGGTTAAAAGTGTTTATATAATTTTCATTTTAACATTAACAAAGGTAACAAATTTACAATAATATTTTAATTCGCATTTTTTCGTTTTTTTCTGTTGTCATTTTAATCAACAAAGAAAAACGACAAATTTATTTTTGTTAAAAAATATAAAAAGTTATCATAACAAAATATTTTAACATTTTTTACAAACGAGAGCATTTGTGTCACACCTCGCTTTTTTAAACATCTTTTTCAAAACTTTGTTTGACTTTTTCATTTTAGACATTTTAAAAATGTCCAATTTCAAAAACCCAATCAACTTTTAAAAATTTTGATTCAACCTAAATAGTGGTTGGTTCCTTTTCTTCACATTTTTAAAATTATATTATCGTTTTTATTTTTACACACACACATCTAAATTCGATCCATTTATAATATAAAAAAAAAGTGAAATAAAAATATTCCATTATATATTCATTAATAAATACCTGATAATACATTATGAATGCAATTAACAAAATTGAATTAAACCAAGAAATTAATTCTAATTACGATAAATTAGTATATTTACATGAACAATACGAAATTACCTGTAATAATTTTGAAAGACTTAAAACTGACTCGAAACGAGAAAAAAAAAAGGATATTTCTGGTTACTATATTTCAAATCATATTAGATTACCAATTGAAGAATTAAATGAAATAAAGGTAGATATGTTTATTCATTTTGCTTCAGCAAGAATAGAATTGGAAATACAAGCAAAGACAATTTCTAGAAATCATAATTGTTATACTTATAACAAAGGTAACTTAGTATCTACAGACCATAAAAGTAAATTGGAGTTCCAAGATTATATTATAGCATTTAAAAAATTAGGAGATATTTTAAAATATTATAAATTCAACAATATTATCGGAGAATTTATAAACACAAAAATTAAGAAATCAAAAGATATTAATATTGCTTTTAATAAAATGTTGAGTATAAATAATATTAAACGCGCTATTCAAGAATGCTGTGTCTGTTTTGAACATACACAGGTAAAAACAGATTGCAACCACATCCTATGTTACAAATGTTGGGAAAGTATTGCTGGATGTAATAAAAAATGTCCTATGTGTAGAGAATTTTTAGATGTTTGCGACGACTACGACGATGATGACGATGACGATGATGATGACGGATATGATGATGATGACGGATATGATGATGAATAATTAATTATATTTTTTAATTAATTTATTAGGTTCTCTGTATCTTTCTCTAATATCAAGTCTATTAATTGCATTATTTATAAAATTATTAAAAATGACGGCACATAACTACACAGAAAGGATAAGAACAAAAATGTTTATAAAACAAAGAGTCAGATTAAACCTTAGCAGTTCGAGTACAAAAATCATAAAAATTTTTATAAATAATATGAGTTCCGGCTTCAATCTCAGGATGCCCCAAAATACAAAAAACCTTTTCACTATATTGAAACGCAATAGGAGTTCTCTTTTTATCGAGCATAATTGAAGCCAATACGATAGCCGACTTTCTTTTGGGTTTTACAGGTAAATTACTAAAACAAAATTTCAAATACATTTCACCTTTATCGTACAATTGTACGTTATCGAATAAAAAACTATTGGTTTCTATTTTGGTGGGTAAAGGGTCACATACAAAATGGTCAAGTGGTTTCAGGGTGCCTCCATTAATGAGTGTGAGCAATTGACTTCCAAAACAGATACCTAATACAGGAACATCCAAGTTTAGCATATAATAAATATCAAAACTATATTGTGAAATAACATCTGTGAGTAACATCATTGGGGATCCAGACAAAATAATTCCTGTAATCTTCTTTTTCATTTTTGTAAGTAAATCATAATCAACCTTTTTTGATTCTATAAAAGGAATGCGAAGTTCTTCTAAAGTATGTCGGAGTTGGACAATAAATGAAAGTTTATTTCCGTGAGTAGAATTATTAATCAGTAAAATCATATTATATTTTATGTATCGATATTAATTTAAGAAATCCATAAGGAGTAGATTTCATTATTTGAATTCATAAATCTATTTATCCCTAGATAACAAAGATTGATCTCTGTCTCGTTTTTAAAGTCTATTATTTGATAAACTTAATCTTTTTATAATCTTCTTTTTGATTTATTTTTTTTTGTTTTTCTACTTTTTTTTGTTTTTCTACTTTTTTTTGTTTTTCTACTTTTTTTTGTTTTTCTACTTTTGGATTTTCTACTTTTTTGTAGTTTTCCACCTCTTTCTGTTTCTCGTTGTGCTCTGCCTCTTTCTCTTTCTCTTGATTGTTGTGTCTCTCTGTCTCGTTGTTCTATAATATTAAGTTTATTATTAGCATTATTTATAAAATTATTATCCAGTTGTAACTGCTTTTCTGGTCCCGATATTATTAATATGTCTTTTGACATATCTAATTCGATAGGGTTTTGAAATACAAACCCTAATTTATTATATACATTTTGTTTCATGTGTACACTATTATCACTATCATCGTCTAACTTAACATAATTAATATTAGGAAATAGTTTTTTTAAATAACATATGCCATAAATTATTATTAATATTCCTAAATTTTTACCTTGATACGAAGTGTTTGTGCCTACCCAATTTATAGCAAAAACAGGGGTGTCTTCTGGTGGATTATTATAACTTGCTCTTGTTTTACCATGTATTATTGTTCCGCTTGAATTACTAATTTGTAAATTAGTTATCCCCTCTCCATTATCGTAAATATTAAAAATATATGTTCCGTTATTTTCTAGAGGTTCTGGTAATTGATAACCCTTTCCCTGAATTATGTCAGCAGATCTTGTACACAAATCTTGATACTTATCCATATAATATATATAGATTTATATTTTATTTTATAAAAGTATTTTAATTAGGTTTAACAAATACATATAAATATTGATATTCATATTGGCATTGTAATAAATCTGCTTTCGATTCAAGAATGAATCCACAAGATTGAGCTTCATCAACAATTTGTTGCACGTCAGGCATATATAATGTATGTTCATTTTTACGCACTTTACCATCACTATCATTTTTAAATTTTTCAACAAATAATGCTGTATCATTTGCATCATCAAATTGAAAATTAGCGCTATACGAAAAATCCGTAAATTTTACTTTTGTAGAAGTAATGCGTTCTTTAGCATAACGTTGAGGAGAAATATATAATAAAGGATTTCCAGGTGGTAGTATAGGGTCAAAGCGGTCTCGTTCAACTAAATGAACTATTAAATAACCTCCGGGCATTAACCATTTAAAACAATTATTAAAAAATTGTGCTTTATCTTGGAAATAATAAATAGTAAAATACATACACAAAATATGTGTAAAAGAATTGGGTTCAAACAAATGGTTATTTAAAGCATCGCCAACATTAAATTTATAATCAGGAAAATTAGATTTGGCTTTGTCTATCATTGATGGCGATATATCAATTCCTAAAACGTCTAATCCTTTAGCTCCCAAGTAAGAAACGTGATGTCCAGTTCCACAACCAATATCTAAAATTTTGCTTTGAGATGATGGAGATGTGTTATTAATAATATAACCAACTTCATAATCATCTTTTAAATTATTAAAAACTAAATAATCATATATATCAGAATAAAAATCATCATAAATATCTGAACCACTTTTAATTAAAAAGGCATCTCTTTGTTCAAATCCTTCCTTTTTTTTGTCAAATCCCTTAAACACTAAAACTAACAAAAGTAATAAGGAAATAAACATTAAAATTTTACACCATAATGAACATTTATTATAAGCATTTCCTAAAGATTTAATAAGTTTTAAAACATCATTCATTTATATATTATCTTATAAAAAACTAATGGTTTAATCAATAATTAGTTAGTTAAAATACTTTATTTGCTTTACTTGTAGTAAATGAATGACATAGAAATAAATGATGTAAGAGAACAAAAAGACTTTAGAGGCATAACATTTTCTGAATTTAAAAAAACAGATGTAAAAAAAGAGATTATTAAAAATCTATATAACTCTAAAATAGAACCAGCGTGTTATTGGAGCGCCGAAATGATATGTTCGGGACATTATGCTGATTTATGGGACGTAATAATAGGATTTTACACTAAACATATACATATAGGAAATCCAAAATTAATAAGTTATTTAGAATTGAGAATAAATAATTTTAAAGACATTGTATCGAATGGTTATGTAAATCAAGAATTAAGATTAAGAAATAACGAGAAAATGAGAAAATTATTTTGTGAAGTAATGTGTGTGTTATGTGAAGCAAGAAAAAAACATTGTTATTCTGAGATAAAAGTAAAAAAAGAAGATTTTGATTTGACTCAATTGACCGAACGTTTTAAGGCCCCAAATGTTAAATACGCTGAAGATGTATTTATGACAGAAGACCCAAAAGAGTTATTTATAGCTGCAAATGAATTAGCATATAATTTAACTAGTGAAGGTAAAAATAGTGTTAGTGCTTGTTATTGGATGGAATGGATAATAGAATTTGAATCAATATGTAAGCAAAAAAAAGAAAAATGTAAATGCGAACGAAGAGTCTTTGCAAAAGTGGAAAGCAAATGTCAAATGGATATAGTTTGGATTATTTGGGACATTTTTTTAAATGAAGCAAAAAAAAGAAGTACATTAGTTCAACGTATAATAAATAGTACATTAAATATTTTTTGTTTACGATATACAAGTGGTTGTTGTAAAAAACGGCGTCATTTAATATATTTTGCAATTGAAATATTTACAGAACCATATACATTAGAAGAAATTGTTCGTGATAAAAATAAAGTAATTACTATTACTCAACATATTAACAAAATTTACAAACAAATTAAAACAAATGAACATTCTCCAGGAACTGATTATTTGTATCAAAATATGAAATCTTCAAATTTAGAAAAAACAATAGCCAAATTAGAAACAATGAATAATCTAGGTGCGGATTACATTCCACGAATAGAATAATATTATATTATGTTATATTATAATAATGAAGACTCAAAGTATGTATAAAAAAGGAGGAAACAAAACTCGACGTTTTAAAGGTAAAATCTATAAATATACCCCAGAAAATATTGTTACAATGTTTTTACAAATGTTGAATACAGTTAAACTATATCATTGGAAAACGTATAGTCATTCACAACATAAAGCAACAGATGAATTGTATGCGAATTTAAATTCAAATATAGACACATTCGTCGAAACTATGCTTGGGAAAACAGGCGGGCGAGTAAATCTAACCAAACAAAAAACATTGCCCTTATTAGCCATTGAAAATATAAACAATTTTAAACAAGAAATTGCCAAATATAAAAATTTCTTAATTAATATGACCAACGATTCTGAATTAAATACAAGTAGCAATAGTGACCTATTGAATATTCGTGATGAAATACTGGGTAATTTGAATCAATTCACATACTTATTAACTTTTAAATAATTTATAAATATATTTATAAATTATCTGCTAGGAAAAGTGTTATTAAAAATGCCCATATTTTCCATATTTTTACTATAATAATCAATAAATTCATTTTTTTCATTTTCATCTAAACGCTCGAGGACTAAAATTAAAAGTCCAAATGCCTTTCTAAACTCATTTCGGTTAATATAGGTATCAATACTTTGTTTGGATTTTAAAATATATATTTTAGCATTCTCTTCTTTGGATTTATCCATAGATAATATGTTAATTAAATATAAATGTTTAAATACTTTTACAAACATTACAATTTTCTCATATAAAATTGATTTAAAAAATATACATTATAATTAATAACATATATTAAATGCCTTTTGGTTACATTTACAAAATAGTATTTCCTAATGGAAAACATTATATTGGTCTAACAACAACTTCATTAGAACAACGAACAAAAGAACATAAAAAATGTGCGAAAAGTGGTAATACAAAAATTATGTATAATGCGTTAAGAAAATATGATATGATAGATACACTTGAACTTATAGAAATAGATACAGCAGATACAGAAGAAGAATTGTGTGAAAAAGAAATTGGATACATTCTAATTTATAATTCATATTATATGAATGGAAATGGATATAATATGACGTATGGCGGGGACGGAACCACCGGGTATGTTTATACGGAAGAGGATAGACAAAAACAAAGCGAAAAAATGAAAAAATATTATGAAGAAAATCCAGAAGCTGGAAAAGAATATGGCGAAAAAATGAAAAAATATTATGAAGAACATCCAGAAGCTGGAAAAGAACATGGTGAAAAAATGAAAAAATATTATGAAGAACATCCAGAAGCAAGAGAACAAATGAGTAAAATAAAGAAAAAATATTATGAAGAACATCCAGAATCGGGAAAAGAACATGGTGAAAAAATGAAAAAATATTATGAAGAACATCCAGAATCG
>Ga0315288_10013361_pt1 | contig 10280 bp, 12 predicted proteins | sample YL17G11_20_MG_FD_203454 | JGI IMG/M metagenome (GOLD analysis project Ga0315288, IMG submission 203454) | Sediment microbial communities from Yellowstone Lake, YNP, Wyoming, USA - YL17G11_20 | ecosystem: Environmental > Aquatic > Freshwater > Lake > Sediment | place: USA: Wyoming | collected... | reverse complement strand
TCCGGCAATAAAAATCTGGTTATCATTGCCGATGAGATTGAGGGCGAGGCCTTGGCCACTCTGGTTGTTAATAAGCTTCGGGGCATTTTTAATGTTCTGGCGGTGAAAGCCCCGGGTTTTGGCGACCGGCGCAAGGAGCTGTTAGAAGATATTGCGACGGTAGTCAACGGCGAGGTGATTTCTGAAGATAAAGGCATGAAGCTTGAAAATACCGATATAAATGTTTTGGGCGAAGCAAAAAGAATAATCGCCAATAAAGATAACACCACCATTGTTGGCGGCATTGGTTCCAAGTCGGAAATAGAAAAAAGAATAAAACAGATTAAAGCCCAGCTTGAAAAAACCGAATCAGAATTTGACAGGGAAAAACTGCAGGAAAGATTAGCCAAGCTTTCCGGCGGTGTGGCGGTTATCAAAGTCGGTGCGGCCACCGAAGTTGAAATGAAAGAGAAGAAATTTAAGATTGAAGACGCGATCTCGGCCACCAAAGCGGCTATTGAAGAGGGAATCGTTTCCGGCGGCGGCGTGGCTTTGTTTGAAGCGGCTCGTGAAATCAAAAATTCTAAATTAGCCGGCGCTGTTGAATTTGGCGATGAAGCCAAAGGTATTAATTTAGTAGTGAACGCGCTTGAATCACCGATAAGTGTTATAGCAAAAAATGCCAACAAAGATGATAGTGAAGTAATTCAAGCTATAAGCAATAAAGAAAAAGGTATCGGATTTAATGCTGTTACGGGAGAATACGTCGATATGGTTAAGGATGGCATTATTGATCCTTTAAAAGTCACCAGAACCGCTTTGCAAAATGCTGTTTCAGTGGCTTCAATGCTTTTAACCAGCGAGACATTAATTACCGATTTGCCGGAGAAAAATATTCCGCCGGCTGGTGGCGGGATGCCGGGAATGTCGGAGATGTAAAAATTATTATGTTGGTTATTCGATTACAAAAAGTTGGGAAAAAACATACGGCGACTTTCAGGGTTGTGGCAACTCAAAAAACTACCGGACCGCGCCGGAAGTATTTGGAATTGCTCGGCAATGTTAATCGCAAGACAAAAGCGATAAGTTTAAACAAAGACAGAATTTTATACTGGATTAGCAAAGGCGCCCAGCCATCCGACACTATTCATAATTTGTTAGTATCGCAAGGCATAATTTCCGGTGCCAAAAAACCGGTCCACAAAATTTCTAAGAAGGCACCGGCGCCTATCGCTTGACGGAATTTTTATTTTTTGATATGCTAAGTCCAATTAGTAGCTTGCCCCGATTTCGTAGAGGGGTTAGGTCGACCTACTAACACCTTTAAAATAAGATTATTCAAAGAAATGGCTAATAAACCAGTTGATCAGGAATTTCTTGAATACCTTGTGAAATCAATCGTTGATCATCCTGATGATGTCAAAATTGAACGCAAGGTTGACGAGATGGGAGTCCTTTTAGACCTTAAAGTAAACCAAGAAGATATGGGTATGCTTATTGGTCGACTGGGCTCAACTGCAAAAGCCATCCGAACTCTGCTTCGCATTATTGGCGCCCGCCACAATGCGCGCGTCAATTTGAAGATAGAGGAACCGGAGGGCTCAACTCGTCCCGTGAGAGAAAGGCCAACAAGAGATATGGATCAAGTTGTTGAAGATTTGAAACAACTTTAATCTAAAACTAAAAACCCCCGCAAAGCGGGGGTTTTGGGTGCAAACTTTAATGATTAATTTCGACATAATAACAATTTTTCCCAAGATTTTTGATTCTTATCTTAATGAAAGCATTATTAAGCGCGCTCAGAAAAATAGAAAAATAAAAATAAATATAATCAATCTCCGTGATTTTGCCCTTCGGCCCTTCGATAAAACTCAGGGCAAACAAGCTCAGGGTAAACAGCTAGCTTATCAACGCCAAACAATTGACGATAAACCGTATGGCGGAGGAGCGGGGATGGTATTAATGGCGGAACCAGTTATTAAGGCGGTGAATTCAATTTTACCCCACCTTAATCCTCCCCTTAATAAGGGGAGGAAAAAAGAGGGGTTTAAAAAAACAAAAATTGTGATCTTTTCTGCTAAAGGAAAGCAGTTCAATCAGAAAATCGCTTATGATTGGGCGAAAAAATATAATCGAATTATTTTTATCTCCGGTCGTTATGAAGGCATTGACGAGCGGGTAAAAACAATATTAAAAGCCGATGAAATTTCCATCGGGCCTTACGTGCTTACTGATGGCGACGTGGCGGCAATGGTTGTGATTTCGGCAGTGAGCAGATTAGTACCTGGGGTTATCAAGCTTGAATCTTTAGAAGAGGAATCGCATTGGAATCTTCTATTGAAAAAAGAGAGAAAAATTCCTGAAGGCAAGGGCTTGGAATATCCTCATTACACCCGACCGGAAGTTATTGAGTATCGCAACCCAGCCTTCGCCAAAGGCTCCGGCGGGCGCAGTAAAAAATATGCTGTCCCTAAAATCCTTCTTTCCGGCAATCACAAAAAAATTGAAGAGTGGAGAAAACAACATCAAAAATGAAAAGCGCCAATCCATTTGTTTCAGATTTTATAAAGCAGGGCGTTTTAAAAACGCCGCGAATTATTGAGGCCTTTGAAAAAATTAACCGTGCCGATTTCGTACCGCAGGAATTAAAAGAAAAAGCATATATTAATGAACCGCTTCCCATAGGAGAAAGGCAAACAATTTCCCAGCCGTACACGGTGGCTTTTATGATTGAATTGTTGCAGCCAAAATCAGGCGATAAAATTTTTGAAATTGGGTTTGGCTCTGGCTGGCAAACCGCTCTCTTGGCTGAAATAATTGGAGAGTCAGGCAAGGTTTTTGCCGTTGAAAGAATAAGAGGACTTTTTGAATTTGGCACAAAAAATATTTCTGCATATAATTTTATAAAAAAAGGGATTATCAGAACCATCTTGGGTGATGCGACAATGGGATTAAAAAAATATGCGCCGTTTGACAGCATTGTTGCCGGAGCTTCAGCGCAAGAAATTCCGGAAGAATGGCTTAAGGAACTTAAAATTGGCGGCCGGCTCGTTATGCCTGTTAGAAATAGTGTTTGGCTTTACATCAAGAAATCAGAAAAGGAATTTGAGAAGCAGGAATTTCCCGGTTTTGTTTTCGTGCCTTTGGTGTCCCGAAGGGATGCCTTCGGCAAGTGAGGAAAAATAAAATTGACAAGATTTTTTATATAGAATATACTGAAGATAATCCGCAGACAATAGGCTACAATAAGTCCTATTGAGGATCGGCTGAACACAGTAGATTTCGTCTGCGGATTTTATCCGCTTTTTTTTATGCCATTAACAAAAGAACAAAAACAGAATATTTTGAATGATTTAACCGATAAATTCAGCCGGGCCAAGGCTGCGATTTTGGTTGATTTTAATAAGTTACCCGTAAGTAAAACCATGGAGTTAAGGCGCAATCTGAAGTCGGCTAACGCTGAATATAAGGTTGCCAAGAAAACTTTAATCAGCCGTGTTTTGAGATTCGGTCATTTTGAAGATGTTGATTTAGATAATTTTAAAACCCAAGTTGGCATAGTTTTTAGTTATGTTGATCCAGTGGCGACAGCTCAATCGATTTGGAAGTTTTCCAAGGTTAATGAGGCCTTGAAGATTTTAGGCGGTTTTTTACTTGCTCGCCGAAGCCTTGGCGAAGGCGGGGGACTTAGTTGGATGGACAAAGCTCAGATTATTTCTTTGGCCCAACTGCCTCCGCGCGAAATTCTTTTGTGGCAGCTTGTCAGGACAATTGCCGCGCCGCTTTCAGGATTAGTTGGCGTATTGCAAGGAAATGTCCGCAATTTAGTCAGTGTAATTAATCAAATAAAATTAAAAAAGTAAACAAGGTCGAATTTAGAAATTAAGATTTAAGTAAATTTATGTCTGATAAATATAATAAAATTATAGAAGAAATTGAAAAATTGACTGCGCTTGAACTTTCCGAATTAGTAAAGGCGCTTGAAGAGAAATTCGGCGTGTCGGCGTCAATGCCGATGGCAATGGCGCCGGCAACTGCCGGAGCGGGTGAAGTTGCGGCCGTTGAAGAAAAAACTGCTTTTGATGTCGTCTTAGCTAAAGCGGGCGAGCAAAAAATCGCCGTTATTAAGGTGGTTCGCGAAGCAACTGAAAAGGGCCTTCAGGAGGCGAAGCAATTGGTTGACACCGCTCCTCAAGTTATAAAAAGCGGTGTTAATAAAGCCGAAGCCGAAGAACTGAAAACAAAGCTGGAGGTCGCTGGGGCTGTTGTAGAATTGAAGTAAACATCAGCGAATAGCGAATCCATTGAGTTTTCCCCCTGATAAGGGGGATACAGGGGGTTTGATAAAAAACCCACCCCAGCCCTCCCTTATCAGGGAGGGACGATTTATGTTGAAAATATCTTCATCCTGTTTTATTATCTTGTTATGGCAAAAAAATTTTCCGAACCGACTTTAGACGCCTTATTTGATTCACCAATTAAAGTGAAGCTTTTAAAATTGTTTTTGTATAATCCGGATGGAGATTTTGAATCAAAAGCAATAGCAAAAAAACTCAATTTAAAATCGTCTCAGGTTAATAAAAATATTAGCGATTTGGCTGAAATCAAGTTTTTAAATTGTAAAAATTCAAAGGGTAAAAAAACCTTCAGGGTTAATCGTGATTTTGAGTTCTATAATGAGCTTAAAGAATTAGTGGCCAAGGCCAGCCCGGCTTCAAAAGAGAAAATGTTAAAGCGCCTTAAGAGCTTGGGAAAAATTAAATTGGCGCTTCTGGCCGGCGTATTTATCAACTCCGATACTTCCCGGGCCGATCTTCTGATAGTGGGAGACAATATAAAACCGGCAAAGTTTAATAATTTTATAAAAAAATTAGAAGCGGAAGTCGGCAAGGAAATTAGTTATACCCTGATGACAACTAAAGAGTTTCATTACCGTTATGATATGTATGATCGCTTTATTCGCGACCTTCTGGATTTCAAACACGAAAAATTGATAAACAAATTAAAAATCTAGGGCGCATAGTTTAATGGCAAAACGCTCCGTTCACATCGGAGAGAGTATAAGTTCGATTCTTATTGCGCCCACAACATTTGACTAAATTAGGTATATTCTATATGTTTCTTTTAAGTATTTTTGTTGTTTAAAGACATAGGAAAAGGAAAAGGAGGTTCTGTATGTCAGATAAATTATCTAGTGAAGAGCTTCTTAAAGTTCTTGAAGAACTTGCAAGAAAAGGAGAAGTATTAATTCGCAAATCTCCCTTGCTTGATGGAGGAATTAATGTTATTTGGAATGCCGGTAGTTCAAAAAGCGCAGGGCATATTTCTGCAACATTGGATGAAGCGATAATTGCTGTAAATGATGAATTAAAGAAAAGGGATGAGAAAGAATAGTGGAAGTTGACTTATCCACAGCAGGCCTAGTGCAGGCCTGTTTTTTTTGTATTACTATTAAAACACTTGGGTGGGGAAAAGTGGGTAAGTGTGTGGATAAGTATATAAATCTGTGGATAACTTTATAGGTTTCGGAAACCTATATAAGAAGAAAATTTATGCTTTTAGGCGAATTTAAGCACAATTTAGATTCTAAGAACCGACTCGCAATTCCAGCCAAATTAAGAACGGAATTAGGCGAGAAACCGGTTTTAACAAGGGGATTAGACAATTGTTTGTTTATTTATCCCCTTCGCGATTGGGAGCTCTTTATGGAAAAAATGAATAACCTTCCGTTGAGCCAGAAAAAAGCCAGGGATTTTAAAAGGTTTATACTTTCGGGCGCCAGCGAGGTTGAGATTGATGAAATGGGTCGTATTTTAATTCCCGAATCGTTGAAGAAATACGCCAAGCTTGAAAAATCTGTCGTGGTCATCGGTGTCCAAGATCGCCTTGAGCTTTGGAGCGAGAATGTTTGGAATAAATATATTGCCGAGTCCGAAAAATTATCCGGCGATATTGCCGAAGGACTAAGCGAGTTTGGAATTTAGTATGCATATTCCGGTTCTTTTAAACGAAATTTTGAAATATTTGAATCCGCAGCCGAACCAGAATTTTGTTGATGCCACAGTCGGCGATGGCGGCCACGCCAGAGCGATTTTAGAAAAAACTGCCCCTAATGGAAAATTAATTGCGATTGATCGCGACGTTGATTCAAAAGTCCGCGCTGAAAGCAATTTAAAAGAATTTGAAAACAGAGTTCTTTTTATAAACGATTCTTTCGGAAATATTTCAAAGATTATTGAAGAGAGCGGTTTTAATCGAATTGAAGGCGTCTTGTTTGACTTCGGTATGTCAACCAGCCAGTTGGAGAATTCCGAAAGAGGGTTTTCATTTCAAAAGGATGAAATTCTTGATATGCGTTATGACGCTAAAATTCCAATTACGGCCGAGGATATTTTAAATGATTACGGCGAGACAGAACTTTTTGAGATTTTTAAAAAATTGGGCGAAGAACCAAAGTCCAAAATAATTGCCAGAGTCATAGTTAACGCCAGAAAAAAGAAAAGAATAAGAACAACAAGGGAACTGGTCGAAATTATAGAAAAGGTCTTAAGGCGCCGCGGCAAATTGCATCCTGCTACTCTGATTTTTCAGGCCTTAAGAATTGAGGTGAATCAGGAACTAACGGAAATTGAAAAGGCCTTGGCTGACATTCCAAAAGTTTTACCAAGCGGCGGGAGAGCGGTATTTATTTCATTTCATTCTTTAGAAGATCGCTTAATAAAAATTTGGGCAAAGGATTTAAGCAAAAAGAATATAATTAAAATTTTAAATAAGAAACCCCTTACGGCTTCGGCTGAAGAATTAAAAGCTAATCCTAAAAGCCGCAGCGCGAAACTAAGAGTAATAGAAAAAATATGATCCCGTTAGAAATCTAGAACGTCAAAATAACGGGAAAATAAATTAAAAAATAGTATTAAAAGCCAATTTAGCAAATTATAAAAAATAAATTTCTAACGGGATGACAGAAGCCATATTAAAAATAAAAGCATTTAAAAATATTAAAATAGAAGCGCTTAACGCGGTTTTGGTTTTAAGCATTGTAGCTTTGACGGTTTTTTATTTATTTATGACTAATAGTGTGGTTATGACAAATTATCAGAAAACCATGTTGCAAAAAAACATTGATGGTTTGAGGAATGAAATCAGAGCTCTTAATCTGGAACTCTCCGATAAGCGGAGTATTGGTTTTCTTAAAAAAGCGGCCCAAGACCTGAATCTTGTTGTTAATGACCAGATTCAATATGTTAAAATTGCCGGCCCGGTGGCTAAGAATCAATAAGGGCTATGATAAAATATAATCCGGAAAATCGAATTTTGGTTTTAATTCTGGTGTTTGTCTTGCTGAGCCTCCTTATCTGGGGGCGTTTCTTTTATTTAACCGTGATTCGCCATGATTATTATTTGGCAAAAGCAAAAAACATAAGCGATAATAGCGGCGCCATTCCCCGCGGCAGCATTTTTTTAACTGATAAGGATAATGTTCCTTACGCGGTCGCTTTAAATAAAGAATTTCCCTTAGTTTACGCCGTGCCGGTAAAAGTGAAGGATCCGGCAAGCCTGGCAAAAAAACTGGTTCCCATTTTAGAGCTTGATGAACAATTTTTGTTTCAAAAATTATCAAAGCCGAACGATCCTTACGAAATTTTAAAAAAGAAAGTTTCCGATGAAACTGTTAATGCTATTAAAGCTCTGGAAGAACCGGCTCTTGGCATTGATGATGAAACGCTAAGATATTATCCGGAAGGGCTGTATCTTTCGCAGGTTATCGGGTTTTTGGGATTTAACAAAGACGGCCAGACCGGCCAGTATGGGCTTGAAGAATATTACGACAAGGATCTTTCCGGATTAATTTCCAGCGCCGATTTAGTTTTGACCATTGATTCGGCAATCCAAGCTCAAGCCGGAACGTTATTGGCTGCGGCAGTTAAAAAATGGCAGGCTAATAACGGCTCTATTGTTGTGATGAATCCTAAAAGCGGTGATATCATAGCTATGGCTTCTTTTCCGGATTTTGATGCCAATAACTATTCCGCCGTTTTAGACAAAAGTATTTTTGTTAATCCTGTTACTTTAAAGCGCTATGAGCCCGGTTCAGTATTTAAGCCGATTACCATGGCCATTGGCATTGAGACCGGCGCCGTTACGCCGGAAACAGAATATTACAACACCGGCAGCGTTCAAATTAATAACAGGATCATTTCTAATTCAATACCCGATGAAATTTTAGGTTGGCAGACAATGACTACGGTTTTGGAGCAATCTTTAAACACCGGGGCTGTTTTTGTGGAACAGAAAGTGCCAAAAGACATATTTCTCAAATATTTAAAAGATTTTAGCATTAACAGCAAGACCGGCATTGATGTTAGTGAAGTTCCCGGAGATCTTTCGGGTTTATCAAGCATGAGAGATGTTAATTTTGCCACGGCTTCTTTTGGCCAAGGCGTGGCCTTAACACCCATAGAACTGCTCCGGGCTTTGTCGACAATTGCCAACGGCGGTAAATTAGTGAGGCCTCATTTGGTTGCCAAAATCGTTTCCCGCATTGGCGAAACTTATGAGACAAAAAATGATTTGCCAGCGCAAATTATTTCTTCCGAGACCTCGGCTAAATTAATCAATATGCTGGTTAATGTTGTTGAAAACGGCAGCGGCCGCCGAGCTCAGATTAAAGGTTACACCGTTGCCGGTAAAACCGGCACGGCTCAGGTGCCGGATTTAAAAAATGGCGGCTATCTTGATGAATATATTCATACCTTTGTTGGTTTTGCGCCGGCTTACGACCCGAAATTTATTGCTTTAATTAAACTTGATGATCCCAAAGGAGTTCGTTTTGCTGAAAGCACGGTGGTGTCGGTTTTTCATGATTTGGCTCAGTTTATATTCAGCTATCTGGCGATTCCTCCGGATAAGCCGGTTGAACCGCAGCCTTAAATGTTTTATACTTGCCGCATAATAAAATGAGCTTTTTTGTTTAATGCGGCCCTGTCGTCTAGAGGCCTAGGACACTTGGTTCTCATCCAAGAAACACGGGTTCAAATCCCGTCGGGGCTACAATGTCTTATTTACTTAAAAAAATATTAGTTGGATTGGCTCGGGCGCAGATTCGGAAGTATAAGCCGGTGATTATTGGTGTGACGGGAAATGCGGGCAAAACTTCTGCGAAAGAAGCGATTGCCGCGGTGTTGCGTCGTGGCAAGACCGTTCGGATTGCGGCAGGGAATTTAAACAATGAATTTGGATTTGCGCTTACAATTTTGGGAAATTGGGATCAAGAATATTATGACCGCGGGTCTTCAATAGGCCTTTGGTTGCGGGTGTTATGGGCTGGTTGCCGAGGATTGATTGTTCGGCGGGATTGCGCGGAAATTTTTCTGCTTGAATATGGCGCCGATCGCCCAGGGGACATCAAGCGGCTCGCTACGGCATTTAAGCCGCATATCGCAGTCGTAACAACAGTGGGAGACACGCCGGTTCACGTTGAGTTTTTCAGAAATACTGATGCGGTGGCAGCGGAGAAGGCGAATCTCATGAAAGTTTTAACGCCAGTTGATTATGCTATTTTAAACCATGACGATGAAAGGGTTCTTGATATGAAATCAAAAACGGAAGCCCAAATTGTAACCTATGGTTTTAAAGAGGGTTCAACGATTCGGATCTCGGATTTCAAATATCTTAGCAATGATGAAAGCAAACCGGCCGGGGTGGCGTTCGAGATTCGTAAAGCATCCGATTTTGCGCCGATTAAGATTGACGGTTCGCTCGGGAAATCGCAGGCCTATGCCGCCGCCGCGGCAACGGCAGTTGGAATGGCATTGGATCTGAATTTAGTCCAAATCGGCGAAGCGCTTCAGCGGTATCGCGGTCCGAATGGCCGACTAAAGATTATTCCCGGCGTCAATGGTTCAACAATTATTGATGACACCTATAATGCTTCGCCGGCTTCTACGCGGCTTGCGTTGGAAACACTTCGCGATTCACCAGGTTCGCGCAAAATCGCTGTGCTCGGCGATATGCTTGAATTAGGGGAATATACAATCCCAGCTCATCAGAATATAGGCGTCTTGGCTGCTTCCTGTGCCGATATTCTTGTGTGTGTTGGTTCGCGGGCAAAATTCATTGCCGAAACTTCAAAAATGGCTCAGGATAAAATTTTTATCTTTGGCACATCCGATGACGCAAAATTTAAAATTCGCGATCTCATTCGCGAGCGCGACGTGATTTTGGTGAAGGGCTCCCAAGGCATGCGCATGGAAAAGATCGTAGCCGAAATTATAGCTGAACCACAGCGCAAAAAAGAACTT
>Ga0315288_10013360_pt1 | contig 10280 bp, 8 predicted proteins | sample YL17G11_20_MG_FD_203454 | JGI IMG/M metagenome (GOLD analysis project Ga0315288, IMG submission 203454) | Sediment microbial communities from Yellowstone Lake, YNP, Wyoming, USA - YL17G11_20 | ecosystem: Environmental > Aquatic > Freshwater > Lake > Sediment | place: USA: Wyoming | collected... | reverse complement strand
GTCGTTCCTGTGATTCCCTGGGTACCCGTAACTCCTGTGATTCCCTGGGTACCGGTTACTCCTGTGATTCCCTCAGTACCCGTAACTCCTGTGATTCCCTGGGTACCGGTTACTCCTGTTACACCTGTACCTGTGACGCCTGTGATCCCTGTGGAACCTCCTTGGCCATCGAGTCCATGCAAACCCTCGATTCCAGTAACACCAGTCACACCTGTGATTCCAGTCGTTCCGGTGATACCTGTGATGCCGGTAACACCTGTGATGCCAGTGGTTCCGGTTACTCCAGTGATGCCAGTGGTTCCGGTTACTCCTGTGATGCCCTGAGTTCCGGTTACACCAGTGATGCCCTGGGTTCCAGTTACACCAGTGATGCCACGATCTCCAGACGGACCTTCCAAACCATCGAGTCCCTGGATGCCTGTGACTCCTGTGATCCCAGTAGTGCCGGTAACACCCGTTATGCCTGTCGTACCTGTGACACCTGTGATCCCAGTAGTACCGGTGACCCCTGTGATGCCAGTGGTTCCGGTGACTCCTGTGATTCCGGTTGTACCCGTGATACCCTGAGTTCCGGTTACCCCTGTAACACCCGTGGCACCGATTACATCTAGTCCATCAAGACCTTGTGGACCAGTGACACCAGTGACACCTGTGATTCCGGTCGTACCAGTCACCCCGGTGATTCCGGTTACACCCGTGATACCCTGAGTTCCGGTTACCCCTGTGATTCCCTGGGTACCGGTTACTCCTGTGATCCCTGTCGTACCCGTGACTCCGGTTACACCAGTTCCTGTAACTCCAGTGATGCCTGTGGCTCCGGTTGAACCAGTTCCATCCAGTCCATCTAGTCCCTGAGGACCAGTGACACCAGTCGTACCTGTGACACCAGTGATCCCGGTCGTACCTGTGACACCCGTAATCCCAGTAGTTCCAGTAACACCCGTGATCCCAGTAGTTCCAGTAACACCCGTGATGCCAGTAGTACCTGTGACTCCTGTGATTCCTTGCGTTCCGGTGACGCCTGTGATTCCTCTGTCACCAGAAGGACCTTCCAGACCGTCGAGTCCTTGAAGACCTGTGACTCCTGTGATTCCTGTAGTTCCGGTGACACCTGTGATCCCAGTGGTTCCAGTGATCCCAGTAATCCCGGTAGTACCTGTGACCCCTGTGATTCCGGTTGTACCCGTTACTCCTGTGATTCCGGTTCCGGTTACTCCAGTGATGCCTCGGTCTCCTGATGGTCCTTCAAGTCCATCGAGTCCTTGGAGTCCTGTGACACCGGTGATACCTGTGATGCCGGTAACACCGGTGATACCTGTGATGCCGGTAACACCTGTGATTCCAGTGGTGCCAGTTACACCTGTGATCCCCGTTGTTCCGGTTACGCCAGTGACACCAGTACCTGTGACACCTGTGATCCCTGTGGGTCCGGTTGAGCCAGCACCATCTAGTCCGTCTAGACCCTGAGGTCCAGTAACACCAGTAATCCCTGTGATGCCGGTAACACCTGTGATGCCGGTAACACCTGTGATTCCGGTAACACCTGTGATGCCGGTTGTACCAGTAACACCAGTGATGCCAGTGGTTCCAGTCACCCCGGTGATTCCCGTTGTACCTGTTACGCCTGTAATGCCTGTCGTTCCGGTAACACCGGTGATTCCGGTAACGCCGCGATCACCCGAAGGACCCTCCAGACCATCAAGTCCTTGAAGTCCGGTAACTCCGGTTATGCCGGTTGTGCCAGTTACACCAGTAATCCCGGTAGTACCTGTGACACCTGTGATTCCGGTTGTTCCCGTTACTCCTGTAACACCTGTACCTGTGACTCCAGTGATTCCAGTTGTTCCGGTGACACCAGTGATCCCAGTCGTACCAGTGATTCCGGTAGTACCGGTTACTCCTGTTACACCCCTGTCGCCGCTTGGACCCTCAAGTCCATCGAGCCCTTGAGGACCAGTAACACCAGTAACACCCGTGATCCCGGTTGTGCCGGTGACACCAGTGATTCCAGTCGTGCCTGTGACACCAGTACCTGTAACTCCGGTGATTCCCTGAGTACCCGTAACTCCCGTGACGCCAGTTGTACCCGTTACTCCGGTAGCACCTCCACCAGCACCGGTGGCACCAACCTGTCCATCCATTCCTGGGATGCCCTCTGAACCGGTGACTCCAGTGACACCGGAACCAGTAACGCCAGTAATCCCTGTTGTGCCGGTTATTCCGGTTATGCCCTGAGTTCCTGTGACTCCTGTGATTCCCTGAGTACCCGTAACTCCCGTGACGCCAGTTCCAGTGACTCCAGTAACACCAGTTCCAGTGACACCAGTAACACCGGTCGTGCCTGTGATGCCGGTAGGTCCTGTTGCTCCACCACCGGCACCAGTAGCACCTACCTGACCATCAAGTCCAGGCAGTCCCTCAGAACCCGTGACACCAGTGACACCTGTGATCCCGGTTCCAGTGACACCAGTGATTCCGGTGACACCAGTGATTCCGGTTATACCGCTGACGCCTGTGATCCCGGTAATACCCTGAGTTCCTGTGACACCAGTTATCCCTGTCGTGCCTGTAACTCCGGTTACACCAGTCCCCGTGACGCCAGTTACTCCAGTTGTTCCTGCCTGACCTTCAAGACCAGGCAGTCCTTCGGGACCAGACACACCTATGGGTGGGTTCGTGGTCTCGATGTGAGAGGTGTTGACCGAACCATCGTGAAGGAAGTGAAGCGTTCTGGAGGCACCAGAAGTCGTTCCGTAAATCTTGACTACAATGCGGTCTGTTGAGAGCAGGGCGATGTCAGTGTTGACGGTGTAGTCGGTATCGTACTCAGTAACTGAAGTAGCGTCGATCTCGACCGACGTGACATTGAAAAGTTCGGTCTCAGAGCCTCCTAGGGCTCGCTTGAAGACCCTGTAAACAGCCTTGGTAACGCCACCAGCGTTGTCCACGTAGAAGTAGCTATGGAATCCATAGGTTCCCATCGGAACGTGGACGATTCCAGGCACACCTAGATCGGTTACGTACGCGTCAACGAGGAACTCGGTGTCGGGTGACGAGAGCGCCACGGAATCATCCTGTTCAACTCCCGCCCCAGGAGTGGTGCTCAGTCGTTCATATCCTAGGATGTCTGGAGAAGATTGGTCTACGTAGTAGTAGACCTGACCACCAGGTGAACCTCCACTACCTGTAACACCTGTAACTCCCTGAAGTCCGTCAAGTCCTTCTGGACCCGTTGCACCCACTGTGCCGGTGACTCCGGTAACACCTGAAGTTCCCGTGACACCGGTAACCCCTGCTCCGGTGACTCCGCTTACCCCTGTAGCACCGGCCGAACCTGTGACGCCCGTCGTTCCGGTTACTCCAGTGACACCTGTGGCTCCCACAGACCCAGATGGAGTGGAGGCAACCCACTGAGCCCCATCCCATGCGAGTACGTCGCCGGTAGAGGCTCCAGTGTCTAGTGAAGGATCGACATCGGTGAGTTCAGGGAGGGAGATGTCGAAGCTGTGGGTATCATTCCAGTCTGTAGGACCAACTATGCCAGCAGCATCAGTGGTGTTCTCTGGAATGTCCGATTCTTTGCGGTGTCTGATCTCGCCCAACGTCTATCCCTCCCTTCGGGGGTTCCTTACGATGGGTCCGAAGCAGCTTGCCAGCCCTCGACCCATCCCTCTGAGATGACTCCCAGGTCCTCGACGGTGCCATCTTTGCGCGTGATAACAGCGCTCAGCGTAAGGTGTCCGCGAGGTTCGTCTTGTTCCTCTGGGTATGAGTCTTCCATGACCATCCTTAGGAGGGATTCAGTGTGAAAGTTAGCGTCAGTGTGTCGCCTTCAGATAGAACTAGTCCATCGAATGAAGAGTGAAGGATCAGAGTGCCTGAAGTCGAAGCGCTGAAGTTACCAGCATTGGTGATAGTCTTGGCGGCATCAGCCGTGATTGTTCCCTCAACCTGATACTTGGCTGAGGCTGCGGAACCCTCAACAGACACCACCCCACTCACACGATTCTCCGATGCTTCAGTCGCGAGGGTGGTGTCCCCCTTAGCAGCAGTGCCAGTGCCAGTACCCCATCCCAAATACTTACCATCTGTGGTGACGGTTCCAGCGAGACGACCTGCGGCCCACTCCTCGCCCACGTTGGTTAGGACGGTGACCTTAGCCATTACTGAGACCGATCAGTTAGGAACGTCAGTCCACCCTGAAGAGTTGCTTCCTGAGAAACCACCGGTGCTTCTACCAACTCGATTACGGGAGCCTCTTCTACGGCAGGGGTCTCTGGAGCCTCTGGAGCCTCTGGAGCTTCAGGAGCCTCAGCCTCTACTGCTAGTTCAACGATAGCTTCTTCTACTGCCTCTACTGCCTCTTCAACTTCTGGGCTTTCTGCCTTGGCAGCCTCGATGGCAGCCTCTAGCTCAGCCTTATTCATTTCTGATCTACCCTCGATGTCGAGAGCCTGTGCCTCTGTCAAAAGTTCCGCTTTAGTAGCCACTCACTTACCTCCAAACGCGAAGGAACCTGGTCACCACTTATGACGACCAGGCTCCTTGGGTACAGCATGTATAGCCTTACGAGGTGAGGACTGTGAGACCTCCAGCGGTGGTTGGACGCCTTTCGGCAGCCGTCTTGGTGTGGTCTATCAAAGCGTCCACATCTACGACGGCGGGGTCCTCCTCGGCTTGGAGGGGTTCCTCAGTTCGTGCTGATTCCTCATCAGCGCTTCCTGAATCTGCTTCTCCCTCTTCTCCAGACTCGTCGGCGGACCCTCCATCAGAGACTCCGTCCTCTCCTGCGAGAATCGGTTCAGCCGATCCCTCATCGACTTCTGCCTCTCCTGATTCTGCTTCTTCTTCTGCCTCGTCACTTTTCTCGGCTGCAAAGAAAGCAGCCGCGACCTCCTCGACCACAAGGTCTTCTTCAACCTCAGCGATAGCAGCCTGGACGGCTTCTTCGTCTAGCGGGAAATCTTCCATCTCATCATCCCTTTTAGGTGTTCTGGGCATGGTTCCTCCTTAGAGTCCGGTGTCACTCTGCCACTCGCCTTCCTTCACCGGCGCGGTGATGACGGCCTCGATGGGACCGTCAGGCACCTCGTCGGATGCGATGGCAGGAGCAGTGATGTCCTTAGCAGCGCGATCGGAGGCGGTGGCTGCCTTCGACTGACGGACTGTCCCAGGAGCCTCTGCGGGCTTCCTGTTCTCCCAGACTTCGCGAGCCGTTACCGACTTTCCTTCAGAACCATCATCAGAGAGATTCTTGTTCTTGTAACGCGAACCACTCTCAGAGGCACCCTTCTCAAGGGCTTCCATGGTGCGCTCGACTTCCTTGCCAGCCTCATCCTCGGCAAGGACTAGGTCCTCTTCGCGGGCGAAAGCCTCATCGTCGGTCAAGAGCTTGAGTGCTCCACGCGAAACGGCACGACGGAAGTAGGCTTCCTTCGCTACCTTCACGGGGACTGAGATCACAGAACCGACCACGCCGTTAGGGGTCATGGGGTAGGGATCGTTGGTTCGTGCTGAACGGTATACAGAATCGCCGGTCTTCAGGTTCTCGACCCAGACGTTCTGATCGTCCTTCTTGAGGTCTAACGGTGATGCCATGATTCTTGCTCCTTGTCTCTCAAGGGGAGCACCTGGCTGCCGCTTTGGCTTCCTAGGCATTTGTCTCCCTCCTTACATGGAGGTTCGCCCGTCAAGGGGGGCGTTCCTCATCAGTTTGCTGTTCTGTTTCTAGCACATCTTTGGGCGGAAGGCCCGGGGAACCCGTGAGGTATTCCCCGGACCTATACCGATCCCTTTACCAAGAGCCTTAGCTCTTGATGATGCGTCCGAGACCACGGGGGTTCAGCACGGACATAGCGACTAGCTCGTCCATGACCCAACCCTTGTGGAACTTCTCCACAGTGTGGTTCTCTTCTACGTCCAGCGAGTACATGACCGGGAAGACACCTAGGAACTCAGGTGCCGGGGTCAGGTAGACGGTTCCGGCAGGAACCTGGATCGAACGCTGAATCTGGAACTCACCGAAGGTGAGAATCCTTTCTCCAGCTACGACACGGTCCTTGAACGCGAATCCGACCTGGTTCAGGTCCCACTTGAAGAGGTCCCTGTAGTCAGCAGGGTTCATAAGAATCCTGGCTGCCTCCAACTCGTGTACGTCGATCTTGGCCACTAGGTCGTAGAGGCTGTCCGGTGTAAGGTACCCGGATAGCTCGTTGACCTCGTGAGCACCAGTGGAGACCGTGTGGTCACCAGCGGTACCGTAAGCAGTGATAGCAGCGTCAAGTACGGTGACTAGACGTGCGTCCTCCTGCTTCATGATGGCCTGCTTGCTCTCGTCCTGTGCGTACTCAACAATGTTGACTCGCAAATACCAGAGATCCTCTTTCTTGATCTGTGGGAACGTAGCAATACGGAACAGGCGTACTGGAGCCTTCTTGCCTTCGAACGGGGTCACGCGGACCTCGCCCTCATTGCCGTGAAGGATGTATGCCTGACCAAGGTCGTCCAGGATGTCGTACTCTACGGGGATTCCCGGGGTTAGCGGGTCCTCAAGTAGTACGTTCCTGACCATTCCCTGGTAGCGCAGCTTTAGCTGGATGGGACCAATCATTCCCTGTCCAAGCCGCTTCATGTAGTTCTCTTTGTCGGACAGAATGGCCGCTAGGCGACGCTGCTTCTCCCGAGTTGAGACTACTGTCGTCCCGCGTGCCTGCTTTAGCTTCGCCTGAGCACGAAGGATTTCAGCGACGTAGTCGTCTGACTTCTTCGATACACGGGGCAGAAGATCAGCGTTGTCCACGAATGGAGCGGGGCTGGCTGCTGTCGTCATCTTGGTTGTCACTCCTCTCGATTTCTCAGACTGGCTTAGAGGCCAGAGTCGGCGGGTAGGCTGACCTGAACGATAAGCGAGGTTGCCGAAACAACCTGGATTACACGTCCAATGACTGCCGGACCCGATGGGTCCTCGTCGGTGATCTGACCCTCTTCAGCAACCGTGCCGTCGTCGCCGCCGTAAATCACGGTTCCAACTGCAAAGGTGCCTGTGTCCTCGAATGCACCCAAAGCGCTGCTGCTCGAAAGCGTGCTTACCTTGAATAGTGCATCAGGTCCACCGGTCCAGACTGCGAACGGTGCGGTGCCGGACGGCTGACCGTCCAGGTCGTTGATCGTCGCGTTGCAGTCGAGTGCGAACAAGCCGAAAGGCTGGTCTGTAGCACCCGTGCTCTGGACGATGAACTCACCACTGGAGTTCAGTGAAGCTACCATTCCGGAGTAAATCCGGAGGTTGGTGACCTCAGTAGCATTTAGCGTCCCCGCGAACGGCGTTGCCTGGTGCTTCTCGTAGAGAGGCGTGCAGGTTCGCTTAGCGAAGGCATTTGCTAGAGATACTCTGAACATTCGTTTTCCTCCTTCAGTTTGTCTTGATGGGCATTACAGGAATGCCACGTAGTCATCAGCGATGTCGTCCTCTTCCACTGCCGGGGCTGAAACGCTCCCTAGCGATGGCATACGGATGGCACCCTTGTCGGCGGATGCTGCAACGCTGATCCTCTTGGAAGCCGTGCGAATCTCCTTCGCCTTGAACTCCCTCGTGGCCTGAACGAAACCGTCCAGAGTAGCGTCACTCATTTCCTCGAACCTAGCGACATCCGTATACTTGTCAGACGGGTTGGTTAGTCCCAACTCGATCCGCTCGTCTACGAAGTTCGCCACGCGAAGCACTCTCGTCTTGGCTGCTGCAACGCGCTGATCCTCGCGGACCTGACGCTCTGCTGCCTCGTCGATTACTGCTTCTCCGTTCTCATCCGATGCTTCCTTAGAAGACACGGCTGAACCCCCTGCGGGACCTTCGTATCCCCGAAGGGATGCGTCGTTGAACGGGTTTACCTGCTGTGGCAGGCGATCACGAACAGCCGGGACACCGGTCTCCGAACCGTCGTTGATTACATCCGGCGTGTCAGCCAGCGCTAGCTGCTCAGACTCGTCGGTTACCTTCAGAAGGTCGATTGTTGCGTCTGCACCCACATCGACGGCCGGTGGCTCGTCTAGGGCACGAACGTCGGTCTGTGTTACGACCTCAGCCTTCTTTTCGAACTCTTCAGCACGCTCGCGCAGTGCCGCAGCACGGGCCTTGTAAAACTCAGCCCGCTTCTCCTCCTTAGACGCAGCCTTGCCTGCTCCGTTCAGTGCCTCGCCAGCCGAAGGGCCGGGCGGTGCCTGATCAACCGGACCTGGCGGTTCTGCCACTACTGTGACAGCCGACTGTCCGACTGGTGCCTGAACATCTGGAGCGTCCAGGTCCTGCACTACAGCGGGTGCTGCGGGTGCGGGCTCAAGAGCCTGCTCGACGCCCTCTGGCTGGTTTCCTCCGGGGAGGGCCTGACCATACGGGGGTACCGAGTTGGCGGGTGAGGTGTCCTGGCGGTAAGGCGGGTCCTGTGGGAGCGTTGCCTGCTTGCGCAGGTCATCGAATCTGCTCACACGTTCCTCCTTCTCTAGTCCGCTCTTCTTTTCTTTGGACTTCGCTGGTGCCTTCTTGTCCTTGGAATCGTCCTTCTTGTCTTTGGACTTCGAATCAGACTTATCGTCCTTCTTCTTGTCCTTCGACTTGGAGTCGTCATCCTCAGCCTGTGGAGGCCCAGCCTGGTCATCCTCCTCGTCCTCTTGTCCCCCAGCGCCGGGCTGTCCAGGCATGCCCATGGCAGCCTGTGGGTCCGTGTTGGGGTCTCCGAGTCCTTCTGGAGGAAGTTCGAAACCGCAGTTGAGGCACACCATGCCGTTCCATTCGGAACCGCACTGTGGGCAGTTCAACTCGTCTCTTAGTGTGTCTACCTCTTGTGGCAGTGACATCAGAACCTTGTCAGCCTGCTTGGTCACTCCACAATCCCTGCACTTCGTTCCTGTCTTTGAGATGGCTAGATCGGAACTGCCGCAGGTTGTGCAGAAATCGGGCATCTGCACCGATGCGACTTTCATCAATGACGTGCCCAGGCGCTCGCTGTAAGCAGCGACCGTTTCCTTGGACCTACGGATGTGGCCTAGGGCACGGTTCGTGTCCTTGGACGCCAGCATCACGTCGCTGATGAGAGCCGATTCGTCGGCTGGATCGAAGACGAACGAAATCTCGAAGAACGAGACCCCGTAGCAGTCCTCGTAGCACAGCTTCCGAATCTTCTTGTTCGACTGCTTGTCGAACGTGTCGATCTCCCGACCCTTCATCTGTGGGATGTGGGCGCAATACTGGAGAACGTCATGGGCTTTGTTGGCACAAACAGAACAGATGGTGTACTCAACGTCGGCTCCCATGGAGACCGCGTCGATGTCGCCATCTAGGATTGCCTGGGCGAGCTTGGGGAACGCGGAGGCGTCTACTTCGATGAGTAGCTCGACCCAAACGTCCTCATGCCCTGACGCCAGCTTGTTCTCGTACAGCTTGGCGTCGATGATGACTCCCCTGGAACGGTTGAGGTCCCAGTTGTTGTGATCCACGTAGGTGGGGCGACCGATGAATGACCGGTAGGCTCCACGGAGTTCCTCAGGTGGCCAACCGTCATAGTTGGCGTTCACACGGCTTGAGATGGCGCGAGTGGTGACGTAGAGGAATCCCGGCTCTGGATTGAACTGGAAGTCACTGAGCTTGGCGACCCGCTGGAACGCAGAATCGCCCGCATCTCCATGAAGGATACGAGCGTCGTTGTTCAGTTGCAGTTTAGACCACTTACGGATCGCCATCTCACTACTTGACGTGACACAGTCTCAGTGCTACAGCAATCTAAAAACCTACACTACGTCAAGTGCAAGATATTGTGGGTGCCCCCGGCGAACCGGGGGCTATCCCACTATCCGTAGTACACGGTGCCGTCGATATTCCCGTTGGCATGGAGGTTGAACGTGACTGACGGGGTGCTTGTGAAGGTCAGTCCGTTGATGATGAAGTGATAGTGCCAGTTGTCGTACATCCCCAGGTACGAGTACCCGAAGCTGCCCCTCTGCTTCTTGCACCAGTCGAAGGTATAGAACCCTCCCTGGCTCAAGCAGTAGTTGTACGGCAATGTGGTCACCTTGGTCTTGGTCGAGTTAGCACACCACTCAACCGAGATACCAAACTTGTACTTGTCCTTGCCCAAGTAGTTCCACACGTGCCAGCTTGGGGTCCAAGTCCAGCAGTACGCAACCGTGGTGCTACGAGTAGCCAGGGCGAGCGGTACAGCAATCGGCGTTCCATGAGCGGAGAGTACGTTTCCTGCGCTCGTACCCGTGGTCTGGGTCTGAGCAGGAAC
>Ga0315288_10013357_pt1 | contig 10281 bp, 12 predicted proteins | sample YL17G11_20_MG_FD_203454 | JGI IMG/M metagenome (GOLD analysis project Ga0315288, IMG submission 203454) | Sediment microbial communities from Yellowstone Lake, YNP, Wyoming, USA - YL17G11_20 | ecosystem: Environmental > Aquatic > Freshwater > Lake > Sediment | place: USA: Wyoming | collected... | reverse complement strand
TCGTCCAGATCGTTCTAGGGCTCCGTGGCCATCCATGATGGATGCCATTCCTCCTCGGGCTCTTCCCGCTTGGGCGTGAAGCTGTCCAGTACCTCGTTTGTTATCCCGATCATCCTGCGGTCCTCCTCGCCTTCCTCGGGGGCGTTGCGACGTTTGCAGCGCCACCTCCACATGTAGCGGGCGTACCGCTTACGGTTCGTCCTCCAAGGAAAAGCCCTCGCCGTCGGTCAAATCGTCTTTGGAGTTGACCGTGGGTTCGTCCTCCAAGGAAAAGCCCTCGTCGTCGGGCTCGCGGTCGTCCTGCCCCGCGGGGGGACCGGGGTTAGGCTCCCGGCGCTTTGCGGCCCGCTCGCGCTCCCGCCTGGCCGCTTCCTGCGACTTGTTGTAGGCCCGCAGGAGGTGGTCCCAGTGCTCGTAGCAGTAGCGGAGGCTCACCACGAGGGCGCACCAGCCGTTCCGCTCGGGGTCGAGGGCAAGGCCGATCACAGCCTTGGCCCTGCCGATGGAGACCGTCGCCAGGATGCGACCGGCGTATTCGACGGCCTCCGCGTTCGCCACGGCCGCTGCCTTCCTGCCGAACCATTGCGCAAGGGCAAGGGCCTTGGCATTGGGGCCGCCATTCCCCGCGGTGGGGTGCGCGGCTTGCGGGGGGGCAGGCTCGCTGCGCTCGCCTGTCCGGGGAGCGGAGGATGACTGCCTGCTGCCTGGGGCGGGAACTCCATCCCTGCCTGCGGGGGGAGGCGCTTGCCTGCGAAGAGGAGGGGGACACCCCGAGCCAGAGAGTCATCAAGCCAGTTTTCCGGTCGGGACAGTATTAGGAGGGCATGACAGAAGGCACACTGATTCCCGACTTCGGCTCGAAGCCCTACGCGGTTTATTGCGGCGACGCCCTCGAAACAATCCGCAGGCTCAAGTCAGGAGGGACACAATTCGACTGCATAATAACGTCCCCACCCTATTTCAACCAGCGCATATATGGGGACGACCCAAGGGAAATCGGGCGAGAGAGCGGCAAGGGCGGCGTGGACTCCTTCATATCCACCTTGGTCAGCATCTTCAAGGAAATCCCGGTCCGCCCGTGGGCGAGCGTTTGGGTGAATATCGGAAACAAGCGCAGCGCCAAGGGCACTCTTCTGGGGGTGCCTTACCTCTTTTTCGCCGCCATGCTGAATGCCGGATTTTTCCCCATGGATGATGTCATCTGGATGAAAGAAGGGCTTCTCGTAGACGGAAAGAGCATCGGTCGTTGCATGATCGAGCCAGCGGAGGGTCGCCTGAACGGAAACGGCTGGGAGCTTTTGTTCCGCTTTGTTGTCGACCCGGATAAAGCATGGTCAGACACCTGTGCGGTTCGCATCCCCCGTGATGCTGAGCACTTTTTTCAAAAAGGTACGGAAAGATTCGTCGAAGAGGTTGTGGGGAATAAGGTCGTCAAAAGAGCCACGGGGATACCAATTGAGCAGCACCCCACAACATTCACATGAAGTGCGTCACGTCGATCGAAGGGAGAAACACCCCCAACGCCTGGTACGTGGGCAACTCACGGCGTGGCAGGGGTCACTTTGCCGCCTATCCTAAAGAGCTGGTCGAGCGCCCCATGGCCATGACCTGCCCCGAGTGGCTGGTCGATGATGGGGGAGAGATAAAACCCAGGGAGCGTATCGTCGAGCCGACTGAATATTTTGAAGGACGGGGCAGGGGGAAGAGAACCTTGGGTCAATATTCTCTCACTGAATCAAATCTTGACGAGGGTCAGCTGACTCCCGAGGAGCAGAAAGAGCAGAAGGAGTTACGGATAGAAGGCCTGCGGAAGAAATCGGGGCGCATGGACACTGCCCGCCCTTACATTCCGAAATACCCCAAGACCGTAGGTTGGACGCACATGGACAAGCCCGTTGCGGGTCCGGGAATTGTGTTCGACCCGTTCGGCAGCACTGGGACCACGGGGCATGTCGCCGTCCTCCTGGGGCGCAGGTTCGTGGGGATTGACTTGTATCAGGATAACGTTGCTCGCATGAAGGAGCGGTGCGAGAAGGCATTTAAGGAATTAGAAACTGGACGAATAGTATGAGCGCAACGATATCTAGCCAATCGGAAAAATCTCGCCGGGGCGGACCCGGGCCTTCGGCTTTCCCACCAGCCGCAGTACATTCATCGCGGACACCTGCTCGGGGCACGCCTTAGCGGGGTTCCTGCCCCTCCTCCAGGACCCCGGCGCGTGCCATTGGTAGCAAAAGCGGACTGCTCATTGGCTCCAGGTTTATTCAGACAGCATGGTAGTCACGGACGTTGACCTTCTCGGGCGACCGCAGGAGCCTGCGGAGCAGGGCTCCCCCGGTCACCTGAACTTGCTCGATGTCGGACTTAAGAAACAAGTCCTCAAAGCCCTTCCTCGTCTGGTTGGTCGTCAGCAAAAGCTGGCCGCCGCACTCGTCCATCGCATTCACCAGGTAAAAGCGGACATTGGCAAAAAACTCCGTGGGCTTCCGCTTGTCGATTTCCTCCAGCAGGAGCACGGGCTTGTACCCTGCACGCCTCGCCCGGAAGATTTCCTCGATGGTGATGTCTCGCCGGACGCTATCCTTGTCGTTCGAGGTCGCATACTCGACCTCGGTCTTGAGGAGGTGGTTGCCGTCTACCCGCCATGCAGAGTCGCCCACGGAAAGCCAGGTTGAGCGGCCAGAGTGGTTCCTGCGCAGGGCTTCCTTGAACAGGGCGGCCGAGTAGGTGGACTTGCTCGTTCCCGGAGGCCCAATGAAGAAATAAGACTCGTCAGGGTGCTGGCGCATGAAGGCAATCTCCGCAGCCTGCTTCGAGGGCAGCAGGGAGGACTTCCCGCTCTCCCCGAGCGTGCGGAGGTCGAAGTCCTTGAGGTTCTCGGGAAGCTTGCTGTCCGCCAGCGCCTTCACTTCCTTGGCTGCGACGCAGTAGCAGCGGTATTCCTCGAAAAACCAGAAGTTCGTGTCCTTGCCATGCACCACCCCCCTGGAAAGCCCCTTGCCCTTGCAGACGGGGCATGTGCCGCCCGCAAGCACAGCCTTCTCGACCTCCGGGGTCCAAAGCTCAGAATCGTAGATGAAGCAAAGCTCCGTCTCCTTCGAGTTGCGCATGTGCCTGAGGTACTGCGGGCGGTCGGTGTGCAGCAGGCTAATGCATTCTTTGGGCGTAAGCTTGAGCGGGTACTGCTTCCGTTCCTCCTGAATCTTGGCGATGGCCTTCATCATCCGGTCTTCAGGGCTTTCGTCCCCGTCTTCCAAGTCGGGCAGGTCGTCCTGGTCGTTCATGTAGCCTGTCATAGCCATTGTCTCCATTTTATCTCCTCGTAAAGCTCGGAATTTTTCCTGTACTCTTCCTCGTGCGCACGCACATATTCCCGCACGGGCACGAGGGTCGGACCGTTCTCATCCTGGGCGCAGGCAAGGTCCAGAAGCTCGTCACGGGTCTTGAGGCGGTCCTGCGCAGGCAGGTCCTTCGCCGGGGCGGCCGCTTTCCTCGCCTTGGCGGCCGCCTTGCCCTTTTGCAGACGGTTGAAGTTGGTCACGATGTGCCCCAGCATGTCCTCGAAGTAGTCGAGCGGGTCGGGGTATTTCTTCCCGTCCTTGCCCTTGGAGTTCTTCCCCCGGATGAGCTTGCCGGATGACCAGAAGGCGGCCACCTCGAAAGCAAACTTCATGTAGGCGGGGAGGGAGGGGTAGGTCTTCAGGAGGCGGGACAGCACGAAGTGCCAGTACCGCAGGGTGTTCTTCTCGTTGTATCCGGGGTTACCCTGGTAGTTCAGGAACATCTCGACCAGGTGTTCAACCTCAGGCTCACGGGATGTGACGGAGTTGGCAGAGATGTAGGAGACAGGGATGAGCTTGAGTTGGGTCTCAGGTAGTTTAAAACGACCAGCCTCCGATTACGAAGCATTTAATCTACTCCTCGAATGCTTTTGTCGCACTGAACGCTACGAGGTTGGCATGCAAGTTGCCAAGCTGATGATCGACGAATCTGCACCGAGCGATTGTTTCGAGAATAATGGCATTCTCTGCGGTCTCCTCTCCGGCCTCAAAGACGAGACTTTCCTCAAACAAGGTCGCGCGAAACCCAAAAACCCGTTTATCAGCTACAACCTAGACATCTTGGAGCAGGCTCCGGACCGTTTGAAAACGCTGGCGCTCTTTGAGAATTGCCGGTTTGGTCTCCCGACTCGAAAAGAAAACACCATCACAATCGAGCAGGACGGTCGTGCGAACGAGTTGAAGGAACCGGTAATTACCATAGGCCGGATAGACAACAATCGTGTGCGCCTTACCGACACATACGTGAGCCGCCGACACTGTGCCATCGTGAACTACCGCGACGATGTCTGGATTTATGATTTCGGCAGCACTCACGGCGTTTTTGTGGATGGTAAAAGGATAGATCGAAAAGCCTATCTCGAAGGCGTCCACACGGTTACGCTCGGGCAAACTGAGTTGACGCTCCGGTCAAAGAGGGAGCTTCTTGTGTAAGATTGCGGTTCACGGAAGCCCGTATTGGGTCTTTCGGGTTCAAGGCGAAGACGTGATCCGTACCACGGTGAGGGATCTGCTCAGGACAGTATGCACATGGTGATTTCTGACAACTCACGCTGCTTGCTGATCTCCCATCACCACGCTGCCGCCACCGACTGAAAGGATGCTATCCGCCAACTCCCAAGAGTAAGCTGTCAACTGCACGCCGCGATGACCACCGGGGACAAACTTTTCGAGTAACCCATCCGTATCACCCCCTGTTCGGACAAGAGTTTGAGCTGGTGAGCTACCACCATACCTGGGCTGACAACCGCGTATGTTTTCCGCACGCTCCTGGGCGCCTGCGGTCGTTACCGGGGGGTTGGACAAGTTTGGCCGGCTTTGACAAACGGCGTGATCCGAGGGCCGTCCTCCCCGAAATCCTGCGGTTTTGGATGTTATTTGGCCGAAAGGTCACTTTCCCTCAGGAAGTCCGCCTCTGCAATGTATATTATGGGTGTGGGATATCCTTCCCAACCAATCCCCACATGACGTGGTCGAATCTGGCAGAAACCGGAAAGCTGCGCTCGATTGATCCGAACCCAACCTTGAGCCTGAAGGAGGCGCTGTGATGAAGAAGGCCGCAATCTACGCCAGGGTCAGCACGCCTGACCAGCATGTCGAGAATCAGCTTTACCAGTTGCGGGAGCTGGCCGCACGTCGTGGGTTCGAGGTTGTCCACAGTATACGGATATCGGCGTCTCCGGCTCCAAAGCGAGGCGCGGAGGGCTGGACGCCCTGCTGGCGGATGCCCACCGCCGCAAGTTTTCCATTGTCCTGGTTGCGGCGTTCGACCGAGTTGCCCGCTCAGTCAAGCATTTCTTGACGGTCGTGGACGAGCTGAACGACCTCGGAATTGAATTTGTTTCCGCCCGCGAGAACATCGACACCACGGGCGCGATGGGACGGATGTTCGTCACCATAATCGGCTGTATCGCGGAGCTGGAGCGGTCCCTAATCGTAGAGAGAATCAAGGCTGGCATGCGTCGGGGGTGCGCGACATAAGTGTGGGGGGTAATGCGTTTGGCTTTTGCGAGGGCGTAAAGCGTGCGTATGTGCTACGCTAGGCATAAGGAGGCACCTTATGCCGGATTCTCTTTCTGCCTTGGAAGCAGAACGTCGGTCGATTTTGCATCAGATCTCCGAACTGGGTGACTTTCGGCCGGGATCGATCACCGCCACCCAGGGGCGCTGCGGGAACCCCCGCTGTCACTGTCATCAGCCTGGGGAGGCGGGCCATGGCCCCAGGCTCCGCCTCACCTACAAGGCGCGAGGCAAGACGGTGACCGAGAGCTTCTCCCGTCCGGACGCGCAAGGCAAGGCGGAGCGCGAGATTGCCGAGTTCCGCAAGTATCAGCAACTGAGCCGCGCTTTGGTAGAGCTGAACGAAAAGATCTGCCGTCAGCGTCCGGTGCCGGAGGCGGCGGAAAGGAAGGAGCAGGAAAAAAAACGGCGGCCGCCATTCAGCGGGAAGTGGCGCAAGAAGTAGAGTCCCTCCTGGCGGTGATTTTTGCCGGACGGCGCAAGTCGGGAAGGCTGGACTTGGAGGCCGTGGAGATGGCGACCCGCGCGGCCCTGCACCGCGCGGGGGCGGGAATGCTGGAGGAACTACTCGCCCCAGACGACGAGTTTTCCCACCAAGTTTCCTGCCGCTGCGGCCCGGCAGCTCGCTATCACGAGATGCGTCCCAAGCAATTGTTGACGGTCCTGGGGCGAGTCGAGACCGAGCGTCCCTACTACATGTGTGCGCACTGCCAGCGAGGGCAGAGTCCGCGCGATCAAGAACTGGATGGGGTCGGCAGCGAGTATTCCCCCGGGGTGCGGCGCATGATGGGCTTGGTGGGTAGCGAGTCGCCGTTTGAGCAGGGACGGGAGCAACTGGAACTGCTGGCGGCGCTGGAGGTTACCACGAAGGCGGTGGAACGGCAGGCAGAAGCCTTGGGGATGGAAATCGCGGCGCGGGAGCAGGTGGAAATTCAGCCGGCCCTGGAACTGGAGTTGCCGCCGGTAAAGGGACCGGAAATCCCGGTGCTGTACATCGAGATGGATGGCACGGGGGTGCCGATGGTAGCCTCCGAGACGGAGGGACGAGCGGGGAAAGAGGGAGAACAGGCCCGCACGCGGGAGGCGAAGTTGGGCTGTGCGTTTACGCAGACGACGGTGGATGCGAAGGGCCGGCCGCTACGCGACGAGGCTTCCACGACCTATAGCGGCGGGATCGAAACGGCAGACGCCTTTGGCCCAAGGATGTACCGCGAAGCCGGGCAGCGGGGCTGGCGCCGGGCGAAGAAGAAGGTGGTGCTCGGGGACGGTGCCGGGTGGATCTGGAACTTGGCGGACGAGCACTTTCCAGGTTCGATTCAGATCGTGGACCTCTACCACGCTCGGCAGCACTTGTGGGACCTAGCGGGAAAGTTGGGGGCCACCGAGGCGGGCCAGCGCCAACGATGGACGAAGAAACTGGAACGGAAACTCGATGGCGGCAAGATCGAGTCCTTGGTCAAGGAGTTGCGTTTCTTACCCCCACCCACCCCCGAGGCGGCGGAGTTGCTCCGCCTCGAAGCCGATTACTTCGCCCGCAACGCCCCGCGCATGCGCTATCCCGAATTTCGGCGACAAGATTTGTTTGTGGGCTCAGGCGTGATCGAGGCGGGGTGCAAAACCGTGATCGGGTCGAGGCTCAAACGCTCGGGCATGTTCTGGACGGTGCGCGGCGCCAACGCCATCCTCGCCCTTCGCTGCAATCGCTTGAGTGGCAAATTTGAAGACTATTGGGAGAACCGCAGGTGCGCCTAACCGTCACAATTTTGTCGCGCACCCATGCGTCGGCGTCGGTTAGAAGGACTACCTATGGGCCGCGCCCCTCTCGCCATCGACCGCGAGGCGTTGGTGCGCGACCGCCGCTCCGGGATGTCGCTGACCTCCGTGGCGAAGAAGTATTGCGTAAGTCGCGCCAGCGTCGTGCGGTTCACCCGTGATTCCATTAAAGGAGAATGTGTCGGGGTCGCCGGACTTCAGCCAGCGACGGTCCAAGTGCCGGCCGAGTGCACGGCTTAATGCCAGAAGACGGTTTCTCGCACCAGAGAGGCGAACGAGATGTTGAGCAGGGTCATCATGGCAATCGGGGCAATTTGCAGCGCCGCTGGGCTTGGCTTCGCATCATTCATCATTGGCCATGGCATCGCGAGTTCCGGGAATTTCGCTGACGCGAAGAATGTCGGGACTGGACTCTTGCTCTCCATAGCTGTTGCCGCATGGGGCATTTTCGCCCAGCAACTGTGGCGGAAGTCAGGGAAGGAATAGCTGCCCCGGTGGCGGCGGGGCAGCACATGCTATTGCGAGCGGGATGAAGACCCATGGTCGACGTTTCCCAAATGACCAACTGCGATTTCTGCAACGCCCCTTGCCCGGCAAGGACGTACAGGACGGCAGACAGCAGCACCGTGCGGATGCGGGCGTTCATGGAAAGCGGCCCTCTGCTACAGGAGCACCACTTCACCCCGAAGTGGGAGGCGTGCGAGCCCTGCGGCAAGCTGATTGACGCTGGCGATTGGGACGGCCTGGCCACGCGGGTCATGCACAGCTTGGCCGCCCTCGGAGTGCCAGCAAGCGAGGCTGTCAAGGAGTGGCTCCAGTCGACCTACGGCGAACTGAAGGCGGCAGGGATGGTGAGAGTTCGGTGACGACGGTCAATCCTAGCCGAGCCTCTGGTTTTCAGATAGCCGATGGCATGCAGCGGTCCCAAAGCACATCTTTTTGTTGGAGGCAAACGCTTATGACAGATTCCACAGCCGCCCTCCCCGAGGCCATCGAATGCCCGCTCTGCCTTGGGAAGGGCGAACTCAGCCGGACCGAAGTGCTTGAGCGGCTGGGCATGAAAGACTACGCCCGCGTAGCCCAGCTCAGCGCAGAGGAAGCCATCCGGCTGCTGCTGGCGAAGGAGAAGCACGCCGAGCAGGGGCGGTGGGCCAAGTTCGAGGTGGAACTCACGAAGCGCCTGGCCGAGGCAAGCGACAAGCAAAAGGCTGAATTGCAGAAGATTCAGGTCGAAAAGAGCGAGCTGACCGCCCGTCTGAAGGGACTCGAAAAGAGCGCCTCCTCCACGCTGGATAACGCGAGGCAGGAGGAGAGGCTGGCTGCCGAGAAAGAGCTACAGAAGCAGCTTGCCGCACTGACGAAGCGGATTGCGGAGCTTGAGGCCGACCAGAGGCTGGCCCACGAACAGAGAGAGACCGAGGTGATGAAGGTAAAGACCGAGCTTGAAGCGGCATTGAACACCGAGAAGGCAAAGGCGAACGACCTGAGCCGCCAGGCAAAGGACTACTACCAAGAAATAAGTGGTCTCCGCGACCGCAATCAACAGCTCGAAGCAGAAATGGTGAAAGTGGCTCGGGTCGGGAAAAAGGAAGAACTGGATTTCGCCGAGGAGGCGCGGTCGTGGCCGGGCATCTGGGTTGGCGAGAAGCTTCCACGCAACGGCGACTTCCTGATGGCCTTCAGTGATGCCGCTGGGAACGCCCTTGAACCCCGCATGGTGATTGACAACAAGGACAAGGCAACCGTCGCCGAGGCCGACGTCAGGAAGCTCGTCCGGGACGCCAGGGAGCGCAAGCTTCCCGTCGCCGTGCTCGTGACGCGGGAGGAATCGCAGTTGCGGCATGATGACCGGCAGTGCCGCTGGGGGCAAGAGGACGGGGTATGGATTTTGCGGACGACCCGCGCCTGGCTTCGTCACGACCTCGAAGTGCTGCGCCCTGTGTTCGAGCGGATGCGGGCCGAGGGGCCGGACTTCCTCCAAAGGAACGCCGCCCTAGCCTCCGAGGTCCAGCGAACGCTTGCCGACATCGACGAGATTGAAGGGCAGCTCAAGAAGGCCGGCACCGCCATCGAGAATGCGCAGGCGCTCACGACGAAATACCGGGCGAGATTGACGGGGCTAATTGACAGCGCTGCCGCTGGCCGGGAAATGCCGGGCAGGCCAGGGGGGAAGAACGGAAGGGCGAGCGCCGGTGCTGGCAACGGGACTCAGGAGCGTCTCCTGCGGGAGGGCGGCTCGACGCTTGGCGTCTCATAGATTCCGGCGTCCAAGCCCCGCACCAGCTTGATTCACCCTCCAGTTAGCAGTTTATAGCGTGCAGATTTACCAAGAGCAGACTAGCTGAACCATCCTGGTCAACAGCAATGCCTGCTCCATCCTAATTTGCGGAGGCTTAAATGGCGAAGCAGTGCAGCAGTTGTCATGGAACGGGCAAATGCCAGCAGTGCAGGGGCACGGGCCACGTTGGTTATCCAGGCTTCGGTCCGATGGGTAGGTATCCGAATCACTGTTATGCCTGCCAGAACTCGGGCGACTGCCGAGCTTGCCGGGGCACCGGACAGCAGTGATGGCAGCAAGCCGTGCTGTTCCTCTCGCCCACGCCAATGTCGGACTTGATTGGCGGACTTCATATTCACCCTGGGTACGGCACATTGCGGACGCCGCTCACAGTCTTCGTCAACGCTTCGCTGTTCGGCGACAGCGGTAGCCTGGACAGGAGGCCGATTGTAATTGACCTCCAGGCTCGCTAGGTCATGCGGTCCCTCGCCCCGCCGACATAGAATTTACGCAGCTAGAATCTTGCCGTCAATTTGCTGTCAGCGTAGGAAAGGACGCTGAAATGACCAAGGACGAACTCATCGAGAAGGCCCTGAGGGAGCAAGGCATTTTTCCGCCTTCGGTGCTGGACAGCCATTACAGCGACAAGGC
>Ga0315288_10013356_pt1 | contig 10281 bp, 5 predicted proteins | sample YL17G11_20_MG_FD_203454 | JGI IMG/M metagenome (GOLD analysis project Ga0315288, IMG submission 203454) | Sediment microbial communities from Yellowstone Lake, YNP, Wyoming, USA - YL17G11_20 | ecosystem: Environmental > Aquatic > Freshwater > Lake > Sediment | place: USA: Wyoming | collected... | reverse complement strand
CCTACTTCTTCACGGGCGGGGGCGGGGGCGGAGTCAGACTCTTCGGGCTCTTCCGGATCTGCTCCATCAGGATCTCGATCCCCTTTTCCAGCTGCGGGTCCTTCCCCTGCATCACCAAGTCGTCGCGCTGGTCCAGCTCGATGTCGGGGGCGACACCGATCCCCTCGATCTCCCATCGCCCTTCGGGACTGTAGTTCCCGAACTCGGGACGGGTGACGTAGCCGCCGTCGATGAGCGGCGAGTAGCCGCGGATCCCGACGACGCCGCCCCAGGTGCGCGTCCCGATGAGGGGTCCCAGGCCGTACTTCTTGAAGAAGTAAGGGAAGATGTCGCCGTCGGACGCCGAGTAGTGGTTGATCAGGCAGACCATCGGCCCGAGGAAGACCTGGGCAGGATAGGTGCCGATGTTCTCGGTGTTCCGGGCGTTTCCGAGGCCCGCCAGAACGCGGCGGAGCCGCTCGATGATCAGCTCCGACACGAAGCCGCCGCCGTTGTTCCGGGCGTCGACGATGAGCCCCTGCTTCCGGATCTGCGGGTAGTACTGGCGGACGAACTCGTTCAATCCGTCGCCACCCATGTTCGGGATGTGGATGTAGGCGACTTTCCCTCCCGTCAGCGCGTCTACCTTCCGGCGGGTCGTCTCAATCCGGTCGTAGTAGCGCAGGTCGGCCTCGTCCGACAGGGGCTTCACCGTCACCTCGCGCGCCCCTTCCTCGGTCGGCTTGCCGTTGACGGTGAGGGTCACCGCGCCGCTCTTTCCCTGGAGCAGATCGTCGGGGACGGCCGGTGCCTTGAGATCCACGCCGTCAATCTTGAGGAGGTAGGAGCCCTCGGCGACCGCTGCGCCGGGCTCGGTGAGGGGCGAGCGGCGGGAGTCGGTCCAGTTCTGGCCCAGGAGAATCCGGGCGATTCTGTACCGCCCCGTCGCCTTGTCCACCTGGTAGTCGCAGCCCAGCAGGGCGATGGGGACGCTCTTCGGCCGTGCGGCGTCTCCGCCCCCCACGTAGGCGTGGCCGATGTTCAGCTCGGAGATCATCTCGCCGATGAGGTAGGTGAGGTCGGACCGGTGGGCTACGTAGGGAAGCAGCGCGCCATACTTCGTCTTCATGGCCGGCCAGTCCACGCCGTGCATGTTCGGGACGTAGAAGAAGTCCCGCTCCAGCCGCCAGGCCTCGTCGAAGATCTGCTTCCACTCGGCGCGGTGGTCCAGCTTCATCTGCATGTCGCCGGTGTTCACCGCGGAGTCTCCCACCTTGGCGGTGGTGCCGGGCTTGGCGTCCACGATTCCGTACTTGTCGCCGGCGCCGTAGCCGATCTTGCTTGCGTCGGGGGAGAGGTCGTAGGCGCCGATTCCGGAGATCAGGACGGCGTCCTTCCTTTTCTCCATGTCGAAGATGTGGAGGTCATTCGCCGGGCCGTCGGGCCCGCCGGTGAGGGTCGGCAGGGGGGCGGACAGGTAGTAGACCGCGCCCTTGCCGGCCCGGAGGGAGCCGTAGTTCCCGGCCTGGATCGGAAACGCGGCAATCCGGTCCTCGATCCCGTCCAGGTCGATCTTGACCGGCTCTGCCTCCTTCTTCTTCTCCTCCTCCTTGGCTTTCGCCTCCTCCCCCTTCTTCTCCGACTTGCCGCCCTTCTCCTCTTCTTTCTTCTCCTCGATCTTCACCTCGTCCGACTCGGGGGCGAAGGGAGAGGGGAGGTCTTTCCGGAGGGTCAGGGCGTAGACCCGGGAGGGGTTGTTGTAGACGTAGCTGAAGTCGAAGGCCCCCACCGTGGCGTTCAGGTCCCGGTCGGAGACAAAGTAGAGGTACTTCCCGTCGGGATCGAAGGCGGGGTCGTAGCTGTCGTTCATCTCGGAGGTGACCGGGGTGACCTTCCCGGAATCCAGGGAATAGAGATAGACCCGGTGGAACCCCTGCAGGCTTCCCTTGTGGTAGGCGATCCAGCGGCTGTCCGGCGACCAGCCGTAGGAGTTGATCTCCTCGTATTTCGCCTGGTCGGCCTGGGTGAGCTTCTTCGTGGCCACGTCCAGGACGAAGAGCTTCAGGTCCTTGTCGGCGAAGGCGATCTTCTTGCTGTCGGGCGACCAGGCGGGCGGGAAGCGCCAGCAGTGGCCGTCGGTGGTGAGACGCTGGGCCGGCCCCTTCCCGTCCTGGGGGGTGATCCAGATCTCCTCCTCGCCGGTCTGATCCGAGAGATAGGCGATCCACTTCCCGTCCGAGGACCAGGCGGCGCCCCGCTCGTGGGCGCCGGAGGTGTTGGTGAGGTTCCGGGTGGGCCCCTTCTCCGCCGGAACCGTGAAGATCTCGCCACGGGCCGCGAACGCCATCCGCTTCCCCTCGGGGGAAAGGCCGACGTCCGTGATGTTGTCGCCCACCTTCACGAACTCGGCGCGGGCGGCGCGCATGTCGCTGGGGACCCGAATCGCCACCTTGCCGCTCTTGCCGGTGGCGGGGTCCAGCACGTGAATGTCGCCGCCGTTCTCGAAGATGATGCCGCCGGGCCCCGCGGTGGCCCAGCGAACGTCGTACTCGGTGAAGTCGGTGAGCTTCTTGACGTTCTTCCCCGAGGTGTCGCAGGAGAAGATATTGAAGGTCCGGTCCCGGTCGGAGTTGAAATAGAGGGTGTCGCCGACCCACATGGGATCCCGGGAGGTGTTGTCGTTCTCGGTGATCTTCTCCATCCTGTTGGCGGCGAGGTCGTAGATCCAGAGGTTCTGGGTCATCCCGCCGCGGTACCGCTTCCAGGTCCGGAAGTCGCGGAAGATCCGGTTATAGAAGATCTTCTTCCCGTCGGGCGAGAAGGCGGCGAAGCCCCCCTCGGGGACCCCCACCTGCTCCGGGAGGGAAGCGTCCAGCCCCACCGTGTAAAGGCGGCCGGCCCGGTCCTCCCAGGCCTGGTGCCTGGAGCGGAAGAGGACCCGCTGGCTGTCGGGGGTCCACCCGATCACCATGTTGTTGGGCCCCTGCCGCTCGGAGGGTTGTCCGGTGTCGGTCCACCAGGTGAGGCGCTTCGGCTCGCCGCCGGCGGCGGGAATCACGTAGATGTCAAGGTTCCCGTCGTACTGTCCGCTGAAGGCGATCCACTTGCCGTCGGGGGAGTAGCGGGGGAGCCACTCCAGCCCGGCGTCGGTGGTGAGCTGACGGGCCATCCCGCCGGCGCGCGGGACCGTCCAGAGGTCGCCGCCGTAGACGAACGCGATGGAATCCTTCGAGAGGGTCGGAAAACGGAGCAGCCGTCCCTCGGGGATGGAGGTGTCGTCCACGCTCCGCGCCGGAGGCGCCGCGGCAAGGGCGGAGACGATCAGGAGGAGACAGACCGACGCCAGCAGCAGAGCGCGCCGTGGGAAACCGCTGGACGGGGAGACATTCCTTCGTGCCTGGACCGGGTGACGGGACATGAGAAGGCTCCTGACGAAAGGCGGTGAGAAGGCTCAGGGCGGAGAAACCCGCCCATCTAGATACGAATCCCGGAGGGCCGGAGTTTCAGACTCCTTCCGAATCGTCGGGGCGACCGGCCCTGGGGAGAGGGGATTCATACACCCGTCTCCTCGTCCCGGTCAACCGGCCGGCTCCCCTCGCTGTGGACCGCCTCGCCCGCCAGGTCGTGCCCCGCGGGTCCTGTCGCCGCGTCTCGTCCCCTTCGCCGTCGGGTCACGGACGATTGAATCTGTCCGCTGCCCCTCCGGCTCCAGGGTCCGAGCCCGCGGCGCCACCCGCGGTACAGCGCTCCGGCCCAAGGCGCAGAGGCGTGCAGAGCGATCCGGGGCCGAGGGATGCTAGACTATCGCCGCGATGGGGCGCAGAGTCCCCGCAAGAAGAAGGAGAATCGGATGAGGATCTTGATGAAGAATGGAGGCCTATCCGCGGGCCTGGCGTTGTCGGCTTTCATCATCGCCCTTTCGTGGGGGTGCGGCGGAGGGGAAGAGGCACCGCCGACGGTCGCGCCGACCGTGGCCTCCGCTCCGGAGACCGTGCCCTCCGCCCCGCCCTCGGGGGCGCCCCCGCCGCTGGTCGATTCCCGAGGCACCCCGGTGCACGCCTCGTCGGAGGGAGGCTCCGCGCCCGCCGCCGGCGCCGAGCTGACCTGGGCCGTGCCCAAGGGATGGGTGACCGAGACCCCCTCCTCCGGCATGAGGAAGGCGCAGTACGCCATCCCCGCCGCAGCGGGAGACGCCGAAGGAGGCCAGTGCGCCGTCTTCTACTTCGGCCCGGGCCAGGGGGGCGACATCCAGTCCAACGTGGATCGGTGGGCCACCCAGTTCACGGGCGCCGGCGGCCACCCGACCCCCGCCATCACCGAGACGATGGTGGCCGGCCGGAAGGTGCTGAAGGTCACCATGGAGGGGACCTATAACGCCTCGACCATGATGGGCGGCGACGCCGTCCCGAAGCCCGGCACGCTGCTGCTGGGCGCCATCGTGGAAGGACCCGACTCCAACTGGTTCTTCAAGTGCACCGGCCCGTCGAAGACGATGCAGGCGCACCGGAAGGAATTCGATGCCCTCGTCGAGTCGGCCCGTTTCCAATAGGCCGGAGGGGCGCCTCCCTTGATGAAGGTCCCCTCGCCCGAAGGGCCGGGACTTTCCCTCGAAGAGAAGTAGCCGCGGGAATCAGGAGAGAACGTGGGGCTCCTCTGGATCGCCGTGATCATGGGAATCGTGGAGGGGCTGACCGAGTACATCCCCGTCTCCTCCACCGGGCACCTGATCGTGGCCGGGACGCTGCTGGGGCTCCAGGGGGAGAAGAGCAAGACCTTCGAGATCTTCATCCAGCTGGGCGCCATCCTGGCGGTGGTGATCCATTATCGTCGCCGGTTCCTGGGCCTCATGGATTTCCGCGCGAGCGCGGAGGAGAAGTTCGCCGGGCTTCGCGGCTGCCTGCTCCTGGGGGCGACCACGGCGCCGGTCCTGGTGGCGGGCTTCCTCCTGCACGACACCCTGAAGGCACACCTCTTCGGCCCGCTCACGGTGGCCTGGGCCCTGGGAGTGGGGGGTGTAGGGATCCTCGCCGTGGAGCAGTGGCACCCGCGGCCCGACACCGAGGGGCTGGACCGGATCGGGTGGGGGCAGGCGCTGGGGATCGGCCTCTTCCAGTGCCTGTCGCTCTGGCCCGGGATCTCCCGGGCCGGCGCCACCATCGTGGGGGGGATGCTGGGGCGGCTGGACCGGAAGACCGCCGCGGAGTATTCCTTCTTCGCCGCCGTCCCGGCCCTCACCGCCGCCACCGTCTACGACCTCTACAAGTCCCGGGATTTCCTGACCCTGCAGGACTTCCCTTTCTTCGCCGTGGGGTTCGGCGTATCTTTCATGGCTGCCTGGCTCGCCGTGGCGGGGTTCCTCCGGCTCCTCCAGCGCACGTCCCTGCGCCCCTTCGCCTGGTACCGGATCCTGATCGCCCCCATCATCTATTACTTCATGCGCCCCTAGGCCGGGCCGGTTCGGGAGCGCTGCCGCCCTGGATGCTGTAAACTGACGCGCCCATCCCCGCTGCGGGGAGCCCTTGAGAGGTTGTCTTGGATCTGATCCGGAGCTTTTTCGAGAACGTCTACAACGTTGAGAAGCTGATCGAGATCGGGGGGCTTCTCGGCATGTTCATCGTGGTCTATGCCGAGACGGGGCTCCTCATCGGCTTCTTCCTGCCGGGCGACTCCCTCCTGGTCACGGCCGGCCTGTTCGCCGCCCGGGGCGATCTGGACATCGTCTGGCTCAACCTGGCCCTCATGGTGGCCGCCATCGCGGGGGACGCCACCGGATACTGGATCGGCTACCGGGCCGGGATGGCCATCTACAATCGTCCCGACTCCTTCTTCTTCCGGCGAAAGCACCTCATCGCCGCCCACGAGTTCTACGAGAAGCACGGGGGGAAGACGATCATCATCGCCCGCTTCATGCCGATCATCCGCACCTTCGCGCCGGTGGTGGCGGGGGCGGGCACCATGAGCTACCCCCGGTTCGCCACCTACAACGTGGTGGGGGGGATCGGCTGGGTCGCCTCCATGACCCTTACCGGCTACTTCCTCGGGCAGGCCGTGCCCGGTCTGGACGAGCACATCCACATCGTGGTGGCCGTGGTCATCTTCCTCTCCCTCCTCCCCGGCGTCATCGCCTACCTCCGCACCCGTCTCCGCTCCGGCACCCGGCCCTGAGTGGCACCCGAAGCGCCGGTCTGGTATAAAGTCTCCGCTCCGAGCCAATCAATCCACTCCTTCTTTCGGGAGAGTGCCATGCGACGACCCATCGGTCCGAGACAAAGCCATCCGGCGCGCGCGCTCGCGGCTGGACTTTCCGCCCTTCTGCTCTTCTCCCTTTTCGGGATCTTCCCCGGAGCGGTTCCTGCGGCCGCCGGCCCTCCGGAGGCCCCCAGGGCTGGGCCTCTGGCGGCACCCAAGTCGGGCGCTTCCGTCAAGGAGTCCCCGGCGGAGGTGCGCCAGTTTCTGGAGATGTACAGCTCGCTCTACCGTGCTGTGCGGTACGAAGCCCAGAAATCCCAGTGGGCCGCCAGCACCGACGTCACCCCCGAGCACGTGGGGGGCCGCATCGCCGGGGACAAGGCCCTGGCCGCCCTCATCGGCTCTCCCTATGTGATCGAGAACGCGAAGAAGTTCCTGGCCCGCCCCGAAGTCCTCGCGCCACTGGACGCGCGCCAGCTCAAGAAGATCCTCCTCTACGCCGCCGAGGCGCCCGGGACCGCCCCGGATATCGTGGCGAAGCGGGTGGAGGCGGAGGCGAAGCAGTCCAGCATCCTGGACTCGTTCCCGTTCTGCCTGGAGCACCAGGGGGACAGATGCGTGAAGCCCACCACCGCCAACGGGATTGACGAGATCCTGGGCGACTCGGTGGACCTCGCCGAGCGGCTGAGGGCCTGGGAGGCCGCCAAGGAGGACGGGCCGGTCCTCAAGCCGGGGCTGGTGGAGCTCCAGAAGCTCCGGAACGCCGTGGCCCGGGAGATGGGATACCGGTCCTTCTTCGATCTCCAGGTGGCCGACTTCGACATGAGCGTGGACGAGATGATGGCCATGCTGGAGGGGTTCATGAAGGACATGGATCCCCTCTACAGGCAGGTCCACTGCTGGACCAAGTATGAGCTGGCCAGGAAGTACAACCAGCCGGTGCCGAAGCTGATCCCGGCCCACTGGATCAACAACCGCTGGGCGCAGAACTGGACGGGAATCGTGGAGGGAATCGATCTCGATCCCTACTTCAAGGACAAGACCCCGGAATGGATCGCCCGGACGGGGGAGGACTTCTACGTCTCCCTGGGGCTGCCGGCGCTGCCGAAGTCCTTCTACGAGCTTTCGGATCTTTATCCGGCGCCCCCCGGATCGGATCGGAAGAAGAACACCCACGCTTCCGCCTGGGACATGGACCTGAAGGGAGACGTCCGGTCGCTCCAGAGCATCAAGGCGAATTCCGAGTGGTTCTCCACGGCGCACCACGAGCTGGGACACATCTACTACTACCTCGCCTATGATCGGCCGGCCGTCCCCGTGGCTCTGAGGGAGGGGGCCAACCGGGCCTTCCACGAGGCGATCGGGGAACTCATCTCCATCGCCTCCAAACAGCAGCCCTACCTGGCGGCCAAGGGGATCCTTCCGCCCGGGCAGGCCCTGGACCAGAAGAAGTGGCTCCTGAACGAGGCCCTGGAGGAGACGGTCCCCTTCATCCCCTGGTCGGCGGGAGTGATGTCGTTCTGGGAGCGGGACCTCTACGAGAACAACCTGCCGCCGGACCAGTTCAACAGGCGGTGGTGGGAGTACGTGGCGAAGTTCCAGGGAGTGGCCCCACCGGGAAAGCCCCGGGGGGAGGAGTTCTGCGACGCGGCGACCAAGACCCACATCAACGACGACCCGGCCCAGTATTACGACTACGCCATCGCCACGGTGCTGAAGTACCAGCTCCACGACAAGATCTGCCGGGACATCCTCAGGCAGGATCCCCATGCCTGCAACTACTACGGCAACAAGGCCGCGGGGGACTTCCTCCGGAAGATCATGGAGCAGGGGGCGACCCGGCCCTGGCGCGACGTGATCCGGGAGGCCACCGGGAGCGAGGTCAGCACCAAACCCATGGTCGCCTACTTCCAGCCCCTTCTGGAGGATCTGAAGAAGGAGAACGCCGGAAGACAGTGCGGGTGGGAGTGAGCCCGGCCTTCACCAGCCCTCGAGGCCGGAGACTTTCGCGGGTGTGACTATCTGTCGCAGGAGGGGCTCCAGCTGATCCGCGGGCATGGGCTTGCCGAAAAGGAAGCCCTGCATCAGACGGCAGCCCCGGCGATAGAGGAACGCGCGCTGCTCGGGGGTCTCCACCCCTTCCGCCATGGGGGCGATCCCCAGCCCCTTCGCCATGGCGATGATGGCGGAAGTGATGGCCCCGTCGTCGGGATCGGTGGGGATGCCCCGGATGAACGAGCGGTCGATCTTCAGGGTGTCGATGGGGAACCGCTTGAGATAGCTGAGGGCCGAATAGCCGGTGCCGAAGTCGTCCAGGGAGATCCGCACTCCCAGGGCCTTCAGCTCGGAGAGGATCCGGACGTTCTCCTCCACGTCCTGGAGCAGGATCGTCTCGGTGATCTCCAGCTCCAGGGACCGTGGGTCCAGGTCCACCGCCCGCACCGTCTCCCGGACGGTCTGAAGGATCTCCTGCTTCCGGAACTGCCGCCCCGAGAGGTTGACGGCCATCCGCAGCGAGTCGTGGCCGTTCTTCTGCCACTCCCGGATCTGGGCGCAGGCGGTGCGCAGCACCCACTCCCCGATGGGAAGGATCAGTCCGGTCTCCTCGGCCAGGGGGATGAAGCTCCCCGGGGGGACCAGCCCCAGATCCGGGTTCATCCAGCGCACCAGCGCCTCCACCCCGATGATCCGCCCCGTATCCATGTCCACCTGGGGCTGGAAGTGGAGCAGCAATTCCTGCCGCTCCAGCGCCTTCCGGAGCCTGTTCTCCATGGAAAGCCGCTGCATGGCCCTGGCGTTCATGGACTCGTCGTAGAACTGGTAGTTCCCCCGGCCGGAGTCCTTGGCGTGGTACATGGCCGCGTCGGCGTTCTTGAGGAGCGCCTCCACGGTCTCGCCGTCGTTCGGATAGAGGCTGATCCCCACGCTTCCCGTGACGAAGACCTCGTGCTCGTCCAGCCGGAAGGGGGTCTTGAGGGAGTCCAGGATCCTCCGGGCCACCTTGGCCGCATCCTCGCCACGGCCGATCTCGGGAAGGCAGATGATGAACTCGTCGCCGCCCAGGCGGGCCACCGTGTCGCCGCCGCTGTCCCGGGCGATGGTGTCGCTGCCCCTCAGGCAATACCCGAGCCTTTCCGCTGCGCCCTGCAGGAGCTTGTCGCCCAGGGTGTGCCCCAGCGTTTCATTGATCTGCTTGAAGCGGTCCAGGTCCAGGAAGAGCATGGCCAAGGGGCGCCTCTGGCGCCGGGCGGCATTCAGCGCGGCCTCGAGCCGCCGCGTGAAGAGCAGCCGGTTGGGAAGCCGGGTGAGACCGTCATAGTAGGCCAGGAACTGGATCTGCTCCTCGTTGAGCTTGCGCTCCGTGATGTCCTGCACCGTCCCCGCCATCCGCACCGGCCGGCCCGCCTCGTCCAGGACGATCTCCGCCTGCTCGTGGAGGAACCGGGTGGTGCCGTCGGGACGGAGGATCCGGAAGTCGATGCTGTAGGGCTTCTTGTCCCGGAGGGCACCCTTCCGGGCCTCGGTCAGGGTTTCCAGGTCCTCGGGATGCACCCGCTCGCGGAGGTCCTCCGGGTCGGGAGAGAAGGTCTCCCGGGCCACTCCGGAGGCGCGACAGATCTCGTCGGACCACCGGAGCTCGCCCGATTCCAGGTCCCACTCCCAGCTCCCCAGCCCGGCGATCCGGTGGGCGGTGGCCAGCCTCGTCTCGCTCTCACGCAGCTCGTCCAGCGTCCGCTTGGAGCGGAGCATGTAGCGGATGCGGTGGCAGAGGACCACCCAGTTGATCGGCTTGATGGCGAAATCGGTGGCCCCGGCGTCGTAGGCCTTGTTGACCGATTCGATGTCGTCGAGGCCGGTGAGCATCATGACGGGTGTCAGGTTCCCGCCGGGCAGGCGCCGGATGGCGGCGCAGGCCTGATAGCCGTCCATCTCGGGCATCAGGACATCCAGGAGAACCAGCTGCGGCCGGTGGAGGGTGAACGCCTCCACCGCCTTCGAGCCGTTCTCGGCTTCCACGACGACGAAATCGGAGACCTCGAGCGCCTGCCGGAGAAGCATCCGGTTCGTCTCGTCGTCGTCGGCCAGCAGGATGAGAGGGTGTCCCGCCTTCTC
>Ga0315288_10013355_pt1 | contig 10281 bp, 11 predicted proteins | sample YL17G11_20_MG_FD_203454 | JGI IMG/M metagenome (GOLD analysis project Ga0315288, IMG submission 203454) | Sediment microbial communities from Yellowstone Lake, YNP, Wyoming, USA - YL17G11_20 | ecosystem: Environmental > Aquatic > Freshwater > Lake > Sediment | place: USA: Wyoming | collected... | reverse complement strand
GAGAGGTCAAGACCGATGGAGGTGAGGGCTGAGGAACGCAAAGTCGAAGAGCGGAAGGGGGTGCGGGAGTCCCTCCTTCGCGGTCAAAGATCCCTGGCTCAAGGAGATTTCCAAGCCTCTTTGAACGAAATGGAAAAAGTCCTCTCTCTGTCACCCAGTACTCCTTTAGAGGACGAGGCCCTTTATACGATGGGACTGATGTATGCCCACTTTGGAAATCCGAAAAAGGACTACCATCGATCCCTAGAGTTGTTCAGGAGACTCCTGAAAGATCATCCCAAGAGCCCTTGGGTGGAGCAAGCCAAGATCTGGATTGCGATCATTGAGGAGAATGAAAAACTCAATCAGGTCATTGAGAAATCAAAACAGGTCGACCTGGAGATTGAACAAAAAAAGAGAGAAAAGGTGAAGTAAAAAAAGCGATGGCTTCTGAAAAGATTCTCGTGGTCGACGATGACAAGAACCTCCTCGAGCTTCTGAGAATGAAGCTCGAGTCAGAGCAGTATGGGGTGACCACTGCCGTGAGCGAGGAAGAAGCGATCCGAGCGGTCAAGGAACAGATCTTCGACCTTGCCCTGGTCGATCTCCAGCTCATTCACCAGGACGGGATCTCCTTAATGGGAGATCTTCATGCCATCAATCCGGAGTTGCCTGTTCTCATCCTCACCGGTCATGGAAGTATTGAGAGTGCCGTCGAGGCCATGAAGAAGGGCGCTTACGGATACCTCACCAAACCGTTTGAGTTTCAGGACCTTCGCCTCCAGATTGGGCGAGCTCTGGAAAACCGACGGCTGACGTCCGAAATCAGGAGGCTGAAAGAGCTTTTGGAGGAACGGTATGACTTCCCGAACGTCGTGGGCAAGAGCGGAAAGATGCGACGAGTTCTGGAGGTTGTTTCCAGAATTGCCAAAACAGACTCGACCGTCTACATCCATGGAGAGAGTGGGACGGGAAAGGAATTGATTGCCAAAGCCACTCACCTTGCCAGTGAAAGAAAGAATGAGGCTTTTATTGCAGTCAACTGTGCCGCCCTTCCTGAGCCTCTGCTCGAAAGTGAACTCTTTGGCTACGAAAGGGGAGCCTTCACAGGAGCTGTTCGAAACCGGAAAGGGCTTTTCACTCAAGCCCACGGCGGAACCCTCTTCCTGGATGAAATAGGGGACATGCCCGTCTCGATCCAGGCCAAGCTCTTACGGGTGATTCAGGAACGACAGTTCTTCCCCTTAGGCAGCGAGACTCCCTTGGAGGTGGACGTTCGGCTGATCGTGGCAACTAACAAGGATTTGGAGGAGCGGATCAAGCAGGAGTTGTTCAGGGAGGATCTTTTCTATCGCATTCACGTCATTCCTGTCGAGCTTCCTCCCTTGAGAGAAAGGAAGGAAGATATCCCTGCTCTCGTGGACCATTTTGTAAAGAAATTCGGTCAGCAGATGAGAAAAGAAGTAAAGGGGTTGACTCCAGAGGCTATGCAGAAGCTGATGCTCTACGACTGGCCTGGGAATGTAAGAGAGCTGGAAAATGCCATCGAATACGCCGTGGCCATGACCCAGCAGGACTTCATTGCGGACGATCTCATCCTTCGGGCAAAAGGCGTTGTGTCCCAGGAGCCGTTGAGGCCTCTCAGGGCAGCGAGAGATGCCTTTGAAAAGAGTTACCTGATTTATCTTCTCGAGACCTCCGAGGGGAACGTGACTCGGGCAGCAAAACTCGCTGGAAAACATCGAGCCGATCTGTACGACCTTTTGAAGAAACACCAGCTCAATGTAAGCGATTTCAAAAAACCCCATCCGAGTTGACGCCTCTCTTTTCTTACAAAGTACGATCCCTGCGAAGCTGCAAAAGAATCGGTACTCATTTGTTCTCGGCCCTTTCAGGATGGTTCTCTTTCCGGAACCCTCCTTACGGCCCTGGTTTCACGGGCAAGTCGGCTGGATGCCCCGCCCTGTCGGTGGGGAGGGCGGAAACGGACTCCCGCAGTGGAGTCAAAGCCGACCCTATAATTATTTCTACATTACCCGGAAGCGGCGCCCTGTGCCTGCCTGCCGGTAGGCAGGGGCGGGAAGCTTCATTTTGGCTGGTATTTTGTTATTTTCGCAGCACCCGCTCCAGTATTTGCGTAATCTCCCTCTGTAAGGTAGAATTTTCGGCAAGGAGAAAATCAGCATGAAAAAAGAAACCGTGATTTTAAGCGTGGTGATTGCCTTTGTGGTTGGGTTCATCACGGGTGCGACCGTTGCGATTCTCAAAGGGCAAAAAGGAGCCGCGAGACCGGTCACCGTTCAGCCTCCTCCGACGGCTTCGGCCACGGCTCCCGTGGCACCCCCCTCAGGTCCCTCACCCGCAGAAGTGAACGCAAAGATTCAGGCGTTGAAAGATATCGCTCAGAAGGACCCGAAGAATCTTTCGGCCCTAGTCGAGTTGGGCAACCTCTATTTCGACACGGATCAACCGAAGGAAGCCGTCGAAGCGTATAGCAAGTATCTTGCGATTAAACCTGACAATGCCGATGTGAGGACCGACATGGGCATCATGTATCGAAAGCTGGGCGACTCGGATCGGGCGATGCAGGAATTCAGAAAGGCGGCTCAGACGGACCCAACGCATGCCAACAGCCGCTACAACATTGGCGTCGTTCTCCTTCACGATAAACAGGACATCAAGGGTGCGATTAAAGCCTGGGAAGACTATCTCAAGGTGGATTCAAACAGTGAGAGAGCGGTGCGCGTCAAGGCTCAGATGGAGCGTATGAGAGCCATGGCGAAATAGACCGGAAGGTGAGAATCCGACACAGACCAGTGCTGGAAGATATCCAAGAGACGCCAATGAAAGAAGAAAAGGAGGAAGAACTCGAAGAAACCAAGAAACTATTCAAGGAAGGGCTCGACAAAATCTGGAGGGCCACGAAGAAAGCAACGAAAAACATCGTAAAAGGCTTTAAGGAGGGGTATTCCGAAGAGGACAAGAAAGAGAGCTGATGTCGTCTAGCTTGCCCATCACCCTTGCTTCATCACCCCTACCTGGACATTTCTAAACCTGGCAGGAGCTGTTCCGTGCCCGACATGGGCGACCTGACCGGGTTCTCCTTTCCCACAATTGGGTGTCCCCCACATCTGCCAGTGATCTTTGTTTCCTACGGCATCACAGGAATTCCAAAAGTGAGGAGTAATTCCCGTGTAGGTTGGATTCTTGACCATCGCTCCCAGCTTCCCGTTTCTGATCTCCCACCCCATCTCCGTCCCGAACTGAAAATTGATTCTTTTGTCATCGATGGACCAGCTCCGATTGGTGGTCAAGAATAACCCTTCATCGGTATCAGCGATCATCTGCTCCAAGGTCCACTCTCCCGGCTCCAGATTGATGTTGGTCATGCGGATCAGAGGAATGCGATTCCAACCATCGGCTCTCATCGTGCCATTGCTCTCTCGATGGAGATGATGCGCTGTCTCTCGCGACGTGAGGAGACTCACGAGGACCCCCTGTGAAAGAATGGGGCTCCTCTGAGCTCTGATTCCCTCATCGTCGTAACCGAAAGTGCCCAGACCTCCCGGAAAGGTGGCGTCGGCAGTGATGTTCACCTTGTCTGACCCATATCTAAAATGACCTACCATCTCTGGCTTCAGGAAACTCGTCCCTGCGTAACTGGCCTCAGTTCCCAGAATTCGATCAAGCTCGATCGGGTGGCCCACGGACTCATGGATTTGGAGAGCCAGTTGTGAACTGTCCAGGATCAACGTCGTCGTTCCCGACGGACACGGTTTGGCGGAAAGGAGTTGTTCCGCTTCCTGGCTGACCCTTTCTGCATGAGACTCCAAGGCAAGAGCCTCGATCCACTCGTACCCTCGGGTCGCAAAATTCCCTCGGAAGGAATTGGGATACGACCGGACTTGAAACTCGCCTCCCTCGATCGCGGTTGCCGAAATGCCTGCCCCACATTCCATCAATTCCTGTTCGATGTACGATCCCTCGGTCGAAGCAAAGGTCTTCTCCGTCTTGTACGATCCCATGAAGGCCTCTGAGATTTTCACCTTCCCATTCTTCCGAAGAACCCCCTCTGCGGCCTGGAGTAAATTCAGCTTAGTCTCGACAGATACACCCAAAGGATCAAGAGTGATTGGCGTCTGATAACGATCTACCACAGCAGGAGCAGGATGAAAATGGATTTCGTCGTTTCGTGCCTTTCCACTCGCCCGAGCAATCGTTAAAGCTTTTTTAAGGACCGCCTCCATCTCCCTCGGGTTCACCTTTGAACTGCAGGCAAACCCCCAGGCCCCGTGAAACAGGACCCGGATGCCAAAACCCAGCTCCTCGTCGTGTGTCAGGACCTCTACATTCCCGTTCTTCATTTCAATTTCCTGGGATTGACGTCGGACGACTCGGATGTCTGCATAATCGACACCCTTCATCTTAGCTGAATCGATGACATTCTCAAGAATGCTTTTCATCCTCTTTCTCCTCTCGCAGAGATCACAGAGTCTTTTCTCGGCGCTCTCTGTGTTCTCTGTGTGAGATGCATCAGGCCAAGACTACAGAGATGAAATGCCGGAGAAGTTGAACCCGTCAACCTTGATGGCCGGTGTGACGGTCCCTGTAATGAATCGTCTCGAATAAACCGTTCCTTCAGAAGAAACTCGCCGCTCTTTCGAAACCGCACTGACTCGAGAGAGGGCCTTGAGGATCGATTCGGTGAACCTCAGGTTCTTGATCGGTTGTTTGATCTCTCCGTCTTCGATGAGAAAAGTTCCATCCCGGGTCATCCCGGTAATAACGGCCTTCATCGGCTCAACCACATTGGTATAGTGGAACCGGGTGACATAGATGCCTTTTCGGGTGGATTGAATCATCTCCGAGAGCGAAGACTTTCCTTCCTTCATAAAAAGATTGATCGGGACGGGGCCCTCCGAGTTGGGCGCGATGAGACCATGGCCGGTGGAAAGTTTCCCCTCTTTTCCAGCGGTGAAGGAATCATGGGTCACCTCCCTGGTCACCCCGGCATCGAAAAAGGTGACCTTTTGTTTTGGGACTCCCTCGAAGTCGAAAGGGACCTGCAATCCGTCAGGATCAAGACCGTCATCGTAGATCGTGACTCGAGGGTCCACGATCTTCTTCCCAAATTGATCGCAGAGGAAACTCCGTCCTTCCTGAACTGCCAAGGCATGGAATCCCAGAGTGCCCAAGAAAGACAAAAACTCGCTCACCGCATAGGGTTCAAGGATCGTCTCGTACTCATCGGGTTCTATCTGAACGGGCTCGATCTTAGAGGCCTTCTCCATCGCTTCGTTCGCCAGACGCTCAACCTGCAAGGACTGAGTATCCCTCGAAACAAAACTGGCATAACCGGTGTTCATCCCGTTGTCGACAACAAGATGGAGAAACAGATCGGAATAGGGTTGGTAAGCCTCGACCCCCAAAGAATTGACGATGGCGACCTCAACCTGTCCGTGAGAGAAAGCCCCGGAGGTTCTAAATCCTCTCTCGTGGGCCAGGAGTCCAAGTTCCCGGATCATCGTGACTTTGACTCCCGGCGTCAGGCGACGGATACTGTTGGAAAACGTCCGAACGTCCGGCACGGGTCTTGGCCCGGGCAAGGAGACAAACTCCTCTTTAGGAAGCTGAGCTTTTGCGAGACGGATCGCTTCATGAAGAAGGTCTTTCAGAGAAGAAGTCCGAAAATCATTCGTGGTGACAACGGCGATTCTCTTTCCCAGAACAACCCGCAGGATGAGGGTTCCGTTCTTCTCGGCCACATGCTGATGAACCGCAGACCCGGTGAAACGAGCCAGCGACGAGTCCTCGGTTAGCAGAAGGGCTTCTGCCTGATCGGCCCTAGAGTCATGAACAACCCTTTTGAGCAGCCGAAGTGCCTTTTCTCTTCCGATCATTCCCTATGTTCTTTCTTTCCTCGGTAATCGGCGATAGCCGCTTGCACTGCTTTTTCTGCTAAAACCGAGCAATGGACCTTGGTGGGGGGGAGCCCTCCAAGGGCTTGGACGATATCTTGATCCGAGACGTTGAGAGCCTCGTCGAGGCTCTTGCCTTTGATCATTTCTGTCAACATGCTGGACGCGGCGATCGCTGCCCCACATCCAAAGGTCAGAAATCTGACCTCCACGATGCGATTCTTGTCCACCCTAATGAAAAGCCGCATCGTATCCCCGCAGACAGGGTTGGTCGTCTCTCCCACTCCATCAGGGGTCTCCATTTCACCCATGTTTCGAGGATGCTTGAAATGATCCATCACGACTGGATTGTATGGACCGAGCGGCTCGACCATCCTATTTCCCGAGAACTCTTTTTGCAAAATCCCTACCGAACTGGAGGGCGTTTTTCAATTCATTTGAATTGGGTAGATATTGGACACGGCACTCTTTCTCCCAGACCTCAAACTTGTTCTCCTCCAGATGTTTCCTCATCTCTCTAACGGCGCCCCCACCCCATCCGTAAGACTCGAAGAGACCGAACACCTTTCCCATGGGCTTCAATCCCTTCATGTAGGTGAGAAAATCTCCCAGGGTAGGAAACATGCCGTTGTTGAGGGTGGGAGACCCTAAGAGGACTCCCTTCGCCTCGAGCATCTCCTCCAAAATATCACTTCGATGGGTGGCCCTCAGGAGAAGCAACTTCGTCTCGATCCCCTCTTCCATCAGCCCCTTCAGAATCGCTTTGGCCATGCTCTCCGTACTGCCCCACATGGTGTCGTAGATAATGATGATCTTGTCTCTTACCTTTCCCTGGCTCCAATCCACATAGGCCTGAACGATTCGGCCTGGGTCTTTCCTCCAAATGAGACCGTGACTCGGAGCGATCATGTCGATGGGAATTCCCATCTTCACCACCTCATCAATCTTTTTCAGGATGAGGGGAGCCAAAGGCCACAGGATATTGGCAAAATATTTCGAGGCATGTCGCATCACCTCACCTCTCACCTCATCCTCGTATCGCTGCGATGAGGCGATGTGCTGTCCAAAGGCATCATTGGGCATCAGAATGCGATCTTCTTTTAGATACGTGAACATGCTGTCCGGCCAGTGGAGCATCGGGGCTTCGACAAACGCGATGTTCCGACGACCGAGAGAGAGGGTGTCACCTGTTTTCACGGTCTTAAATTGAAAACTCCTCTGGGTGTATTTCTCCAACCCCTTCGCGCCTCGCTCTGAGGTGACGACGGTTGGGTTCCCGATTTTTTCCACGATCGGTGGAAGCGAACCGGAGTGATCGACTTCCACATGATTCGCGATGACATAGTCAATCTTGGTAGGATCAATAATCTCGGAGATTCGGCCTAACATTTCTTGGAAGAACTGTGCCTTTACTGTGTCAACCAGGACGGTTTTTTCATCCACGATGAGATAAGCATTGTACGTGGTTCCGAAGGGGGTCGAATAACCATGGAAGTCCCGCACATTCCAGTCAATGGCTCCAACCCAATAAATTCCCTTCTTGAGTTCAACTGTCTTCATTCGTCACCTCTTTCTGTTTTCCAGGCAATTCCATCAGTAAAACAATAAGTGGAGCCCCACAGGCTAAAGCCCGTAGCTCCTCCACATGCTTCAGAGGGCCTGCCTTCGCCGAAGCGGCTTCGCGCAGGCAGGCGGAACCCTCCGAAGCATACCCTACTGCGCTCCTTCAGAGCTTCGAAGGGTACCCCCTCCGCATTCATCCACGGTCTGAGAGACCGTGGCTTACTGCGTAGGAGGGTAACTTTCCGGCCAAATTCAACGATCCGTGAGCCCGTCCCCACTTTGTCCTAGCAAGATGAATCTACAAGGAAGCCTATCCATCGCAAGATCGATAGCCTTTAGAATAGATAGACAACAAGTGAAGCTCCACGCCCTAAAGGGCGGGGCTTACGGGGCACTTGCCGGTCAGGTTGGGCTGTCCTTCGGCTAACTCCCTAATTACTTGATCGCCGAAGGCTTACACACATCCTCTTTATTGGCGGCCACGCGGCCACACGCGTCACACATGTAATTGAGTTTGGCCACTTTGGCTTTGCAGACGTGCCTCGGATTCGTTACGGTGACGCCGCAGTATTCACAGGTGTAGGCTCGCTTGGCCTCTCGAGGTTTGCAGAGGTGTCCTTTCTCTGTGGTAATCAAGCCGCACGTCTCGCATTTGAAGATCTCCGGGTCTTCTTTCTTCGCCATAGTTCAATCCTCCTTTCAACTATTTTTTTGGAATATACTCAAAAGAACCGATAATAGCCTTTAAAGCATCCTGATCTTTTGTTCCACCGGTGTCAAGAAGCATGTAAAGAATAAAGATTTGATAGGGTTCTGAAAAGGCATAGACCCAACCCTGCTCGCGTTTCGCTCCCTTAAGGGTGTAGGTTGCGTATTTCCTCGCTGCGTATTGGACCCCTTTCAGCCTGATAGCCTCCGTGGGTGCCATCACAGGTTGAGCCTCTTTGCCATAAGCCTCCTCGATCTCTTCTACGAAGCTGTCCGTGCCAGCGGCGGATACCAACCCCTCCATGAGTCCTTGGCTGAATGATGTGTACCGACTTGCAGGCGTAAAATCAATTTGAACGTTAGACTGTGTCACAGGGTTAAATATGAAAAGCTCCGACTCCTCGAGCCCTTCTTTATCGTATCCTAACGTTACCATGAAATCAGGATATTTTGTCGCCATCTGCCAACCCGGAGGTGCTGAGACCTTAAAGGGGTAGCGAATTCCAGTGAATTGGCTTCCCGCGATCTCTCCGACTGGAAGACTCATGTCGACTTTGGTCGCTTCCCGAACCGGCACACCCGCACAGCCATAGGAGACAAGAATTAAAAGCAAAAGAACAATTGAAGACCTTTTTGCGACCATAGATACCCCCTTCGTGTTCAGTTTTGTGCCCAATAGGCAAATAAGTTTACAGGCCATTTACGCTGTGGCCCTTAATATATGTAAGTATAGTGGGAGCAACGGAAGAAGTAAATGGGGGGCACTGTATTTTGAACAGGAAAGGACTGTATTTTTTGCAGTTCAGGTCGTGTGTCGTCGACACGCGATTCTACTCGATTCGCCCCACCGCCCCCATATAGACCGAGATTTCCTTCTTCCCATCCACTCCAATCAAGCGATCCACCTCTTCATCATAGAAAGCCCCAATCGTGCAGCAACCGAGACCTAAGGCAGTTGCAGCAAGATAGAGATTCTGCCCGATGTGCCCAACGTCCATATAGATGTAGCGATAGGCCCTCTCGCGATATTTCCATTTGGATCGTTCAACCATCGCTGTCCAGACAAAGACTGCTCCTGCGTCTGCAACCAGTTCTTGACCCAAAGCCGCCTCACTCGCTTCTCTCCCGTAATTCCCCTCTCTCTGAAGGACCAATTGGGCTTCTTCGACATCGTAATGGTAGATCCCCGCTGCCATCGAGTCCACTCGGTTGGCCAGAACATACGTGTCAATCGGATAGAGGGCCCCTGCGGAGGGAACAGTTCTAAAGTCATACCCCCACGCTTTGACAGTGATCCCCTGGGTTGCCCAGAGGAGTTGGGAGAGTTCGGAAAGACTGATTGGCCGAGGCAAAAATTCTCTCGTCGATCGCCTGCGGGCCATCGTTTCCCAGATAGGCTCGCCCCCTTTTTGAAAAGGAGGGAAAATCGAAAGACGCTTGAGTGATGGAGAGTCTTTCTTATACGGAGAGGGCTGTGTTGACGCATCGAGCCAACCCCTCGGCATTTTGTCTCTCTGGTACTTCGTCTCCTGATGGTACAGGTCTCCGATCCCGTTTTGATTCAGTCTCATAACACGTTTTTCTCCGATCTGCGTTTCTAAGTTCAGAATAATTGAGCCCCGGTAGAAAAGCAATGTCCATTCGAGACAGATGCCCAAAGGAATCACTTAGGAACCGGTTGCCTCTTGATACCTTATCTGCAATAATGTTTTTGTGGCAGGAGGCCCTCTCGATGAAATCGGATCAGCAGAGATGGAATGAGCGGTTCAACAAGAGGGGGTTTGCCCTCGGAAAAGAAGCGAATCTCTTCCTAAAAAGACATATCCCACTTCTTCCAAAAGGGAAAGCTCTTGATTTGGCGACAGGAGAAGGAAAGAACGCCGTTTTCCTCGCAAAACATGGGTGGGATGTTGATGCGGTCGATATCTCACCCGTCGGGCTGAAGAAAGCCCGAAGATTGGCCAAAGAGAATGGGGTCGCCATCCATACCCACTTAGCTGATCTTGATACCTTTCAGATTGAGCGAGAGGGATACGACGTCATCCTCGACTTCTACTTTCTCAGCCGTCGTCTCATCCCGAAGATCAAGAAAGGGTTGAAAAGGGGTGGAAAG
>Ga0315288_10013352_pt1 | contig 10282 bp, 6 predicted proteins | sample YL17G11_20_MG_FD_203454 | JGI IMG/M metagenome (GOLD analysis project Ga0315288, IMG submission 203454) | Sediment microbial communities from Yellowstone Lake, YNP, Wyoming, USA - YL17G11_20 | ecosystem: Environmental > Aquatic > Freshwater > Lake > Sediment | place: USA: Wyoming | collected... | reverse complement strand
ATCATGATGAACAACGGGACCATCGGCCCCATGCCCAAGCCCGTCTTCCATGTCCTGATGAAGACCTTCCAGACGCAGGTCTCCAATCCCTTCGACGTCTACAACTATCTGCCCTCGTTCTCCGCGGCCGTCCGGAGCAAGCTGGCGGCCTTTGTCCACGCCGACCCGGATGAGGTGGCCCTGGTCAGCAACACGACCGAAGGCATCAATCTCATCGTCAACGGCTTGGACATGAAGGAGGGGGACGAGGTGCTCGTCACCAGCCTCGAGCATCCCGGCCACATCAATCCCTGGCGGTTGAAGGAGAAACGGGCCGGCATCAAGATCGTCCAGGTCCCCATGCCTATCTTCCCCAAGTCCGTCGACGAGATCGTCGGCCCCTTCGCCAAGGCCATCACGCCGCGCACGCGGATGATCAGCATCAGCCACACCGTCTTCATCACCGGCCTGATCATGCCCCTCAAGGAGCTGAGCGCCCTGGCCCGAGAAAAAGGGCTCCTCATCCTGGCCGACAGTGCCCACGGCATCGGCATGCTCGACCTCGACCTGAAGAAGGCCGGCATCGATTTCTTCATGTCCAGCCCATACAAGTGGCTGGGGGCGCCGACCGGCATCGGCCTGCTCTACGTCCGCAAGGAAGCCCTGGACAAGGTCTGGCCGACGATCGTTTCCTCGGGCTGGGACACGAACAAAACGGCCGGAAAGCTCGACCCCCAGGGCCAGCGGGCGGACGCCTTCCTCTTCGCCCTGGACGAGGCCCTGAATTTCAACAACCGGATCGGCCGAACCCGGATCGAAAAGAGGATCAAAGTGCTTTCAGGCTACCTGAAAAGGGAGCTGCAGAAGATCCCGGGCGTCAAAATCCACACGCCCATGGATCCCTACCTCAGCGCCGGCCTTAACGCCTTCTCCTGCGAGGGCGTGGATCCGGCCCGCTTAGTCGACTACCTCCGCGACAAGCACAACCTGGTCATCCGGGCGACGGGAAACCGGGAAGCGGGGACATACGGAGTCCGCGTCTCGACGCCCATCTACACGTCGTTCAAAGAAGCCGATCTGGTCGTGGAGGCAGTCCGGTATCTGGCGTCGCGGAAGGCCTGACCCGACAAGTCTATCCGCGATTTGGAACTATCGGTTTTCCGGCCCTAACGTCGGCGATTTGCCGAAAAAACACGCCTGTGATACATTGTCACCTGGAGATACCATATGAATACAGCGATATCCGTCAGATTGCCTAAAGCTTTAGCCGACCGGCTGGACAACATCACGAAGGAAACGGAAAGACCGCGCTCCTATATCATCCAAAAAGCCCTGGAGCTATACATCGAAGACTATGCGGACCTCCAGATCGCCCTGGACCGCCTCCATGATACGGCGGATCCGGTCATTTCCGGTAAAGAGCTGAGGAAGTCCCTTGGCCTATAACATCATCTATAAGAAGTCGGTCCAACGTGACCTGCATAAATTGTCCAGGGCGCAAGCCGATCGACTTCTCGATCAAATCGAGGGGGAACTCTCGAAAAACGCCGCCGCTTCTCCAGTCCTCAAAGGCCGATTCGCCGGCCTCCGAAAATATCGTGTCGGCGACTACAGGATCATCTTTGCGATTCTAGGCGAGGAAGTTCTCGTCCTGAGAATCGGCCACAGAAAAGATGTTTATAAGAAAGGAATCTGAATTCTTATCAAATCCACTCTATTTCGACGAAGCGGGCGACGGCCTTGAATTCCGGTCACACGTAAGAATGTGACGATTTTTTTTCCGATAGGCCGCCGCGCCCCCGTTTCCATGCATGCAGTTAGAATAACTTCAGCTCTCGCGAGTTGATCCCGTCAAAGCAAAGCGGTTTGACATCTTTCGGCGGGGGGGATAAAAAGGTCTTTTCCGGAGGACAAAGATGAAAATTCCAAACTGCAGGCATTTTGCCGTCATTCCCGCCTTATTGGCAGGCCTCATAGCCCTCGGCGGGGAGAATTCTGCCTCTGCCCCCAATCAGGCCTCCCGCGCTGCAACCCCCCTCAGCCGGCCCGCCGGCCCCTCGGGTCCCGCGCAACTCCACAATCCGGCCGCCGTCCCCGAGGGCTGCACCGTGATCGGCGTCGGCCGGCTGGCCACCGCCGACGGCTCGGTCATCACCTCGCACACCGACTGCTGCAGCGAGTGCCGGATCCAGGTCATCCCTGGCCGCGCCTTCCCCAAGGGTTCTCTCGCTTCCGTTCACTGGGGCATTATTTACTCCGGCGCGAACGACGACCGGAAAGCCCTCCTTCTCGGCGACTTCGGCAAGGTCATCGGCCGGATCCCCCAGGTCGAGCGGACGTTCACCTACTTCCACACCGGCTACTCGCAGATGAACGAAAAGCAGCTGGCCATCGGCGAGAGCACGTGCTCGCAGCGCGCCGAGCTCGACGTCCCCTACGTCGAGGGGCTCACCCGCCAGATCATGACCATCGAGCAGGCCCAGGTCTTCGCCCTCCAGCGGTGCGCGACCGCCCGCGACGCCGTCAAGCTCGTCGCCGGCCTCGTCGAAAAATACGGCTTTCTCCCGTCGTGCGGCGGTTCGGAGGCGCTTTGCATCGCCGACCCCAAAGAGCTCTGGGAGATGGAGATCTGCGGCGTCGGCCCCGACTGGACGCCGGAGAGCGGCAGGCCGGGCGCCATTTGGGCGGCGCGCCGCGTTCCCGACGACCACGTCGTCGTCATCGCCAACCACTTCCGGATCCGAGAGGTCGATCCCAAGGACCCCGATACCCTCGTCTCTCCCAACTATATGTCCGAGGCAGTCTCGCGCGGCTGGTACGACCCGAAAAGCGGCAAGTCGTTCATCTGGAACGAGGCCTACTCGCCCGCCATTCGCGAGGGGAGCCTGAGCCGGATGTGGCTCATCTACAGCTCGATCGCCCCTTCGTATAAGGCGTGGCCGCGCCGGACGCTGACCGACGCGGCCGGCCCCGGCACCCTCTACTCCCAGCCGATCGAAGGCGAGGCGTATTACCCCTTCTCCCTGAAGCCCGAAAAAAAGCTCTCGGTCCAGGACGTCATCGCCTTCCAGCGCTCGACCTTCGAGAACACGATTTACGACATGACCCTCGACCCGGCCTGGGCCGTCCCCGGACCGGGAGGGGCGGTGGTGAAAAGCCCGATGGCCTCGCCCTTTATCAGCGGCGAAATGGAGCGCGTCCTCCGCATCCGTCATCACCGCACGATCGCCACCCAGGGTTACGGCATGGTCGCCCAACTCCGCTCCTGGCTGCCGGACGCGGTCGGCGGCATCTACTGGTTCTACGTCGACAATCCCTTCGTGAGCGCGTACGTTCCCGTTTATGCCGGCGTCACGGACGTCTCGCCGCTCTATAAAACTTACGACTTCTCCCAATTCAGCGAAGACTCGGCCCGCTGGGCCGTGGATTTCGTCGAAAAGCTGATGCTCCTGCGCTGGCAGCCCGCGGTGAAAGACCTGCGCGAGGCGAGGGATCCGCTCGAGCAGAGCTTCTTCGCCGACCAGGCCTCGATCGACGCCAAGGCCGCGGAAATCCTCAAGGCGGCGAACTCGGGCGCGGCCGACGCGGCCAAATTCCTCACCGGCCTGACCGTATTACGGATGGAGAAAGTCGTCCGCCTCTTCCGCGACCTCCGCGTCAAGCTGCTCACCAAATACTCCGGGGACTTTATCTGAAGCTCCACGGACTTACGTCCATGGGATCTACAAATTGCAGTCGTAGGAGCGCCTGTCCCCGTAGCGGGGAGTACGCTATTCCTCCCCGGACTCATGTCCGGGGATTCCCGCGAAGGGGATTGAATTGGGAGCGCAGGCATATGAAGAAACTTCTTATCGTTTTTATGGCGGCGGCGCTGTCGGCTGCGAGTCTATCAACCGTTCAACCCGTCATCCCGCAAGCCGCGTCGGCGCAAACGCCGGGCGAACAACTCTCGGAAAAAGATCAGTGGGCCGCGGACCTGGACCTTCTGGCCAAGGAGCTTCCGGCGCGGCACAAGAACCTTTTCTTCAAGATCAAGCCCGACGAATTCCAGGCCGCCGTTGCGTCCCTTCGTGCGCAGATCCCGAAACTCACCAAATCCCAGTTCCTGATGGGCCTGTCCCGCCTGGTGGCGTCCGTGGGCGACTCCCACACCTCCTTCACGGTCATGCCCCAGAGCGCCTTCCCTCTGAAACTTTATTGGTTCAAGGAGGGGATCTGCGTCACCGACACGACGCCCGAGCACCGCGAGCTCCTCAACGGCCGGCTCACGTCCGTCGACGGACATCCTATCGACGAAGTCGTCCGCGCGTTCGCCGCGATCTTCCCCCACGACAACGAAGCCCAGGTCAAGGATTTCGTCCCGCGGTTTCTCGGCTCGACCGAGCATCTCCTGGGGCTGGGCCTCATCGCCGACCCTGCCGAAGCGACGTTCTCGGTCGAGACGGCCGCCGGCAGAACGGTCTCGGCCAAGCTGAAGAGCCTGCCCGTCGCGGACGTCAGGAAGGTCGCCTGGGCGGCGCCTCAGCCCGACCGATCCGAGCTTCCCTTCTACCGCCGGATGGCGGCCTCGGCGTACGAATACTTCTATATGCCCCGGGCGCGGACGCTCTATTTCGCCTACAACTCCTGCCGCGACTTCCCCGACCGGCCGTTCGCCAAATTCGCCGAGGAGCTCTGGGCCGTCGCCAAGAAGAACCCGGTCGACAGGATGGTCGTCGACCTGCGCATCAATGGCGGCGGCGATTCCTCGATCCTCGACGCGTTCATCAACGAGCTGGCGGCCAATGCCGACCTCAACCAGAAGGGCCGCCTCTTCATCATCCTCGGCCGGAGAACTTTCTCCTCGGCGATCCTTAACGCTCTGGACCTCAAGAAAAAAACCAGGGCGATCTTCTTCGGCGAGCCGACAGGCGGCAGGCCGAACCACTACGGCGAAATTCAGACTTTGGCCCTGCCCAATCTCAAGCTCAGCGTCTCGTACTCGACCAAATATTTCAAGTTCGTTGACGGGGACGACCCTTCTATTAAGCCGGACGTCCTTGTCGAGCTGACCCTCGAAGATTACCTCGCCCTCAGCGACCCCGTCCTCGACGCGATTCTGTACTATGAGGTTGATAAAAAATAGTTCAGGCCGGCATCTCGTTCCATAAGCGGCCGTCGAGAATCCTGCCGGCTTTTTTCTTTCTCACTCCGCCCCATTGTTTGAAAAAGAAGGGGACTCCCGCGTTTTGACACTGTTCTTTGATATCCAACGCCCATTCTTCCTGCATGGGACGCGCCCCCGGCCCAGATTCGCCGCCGACAATAACCCAGTCTATTCCAGCCAAATCAAGGTCCGGAAGGGGGCCTAAGAGAGGTTCGAGCGAAAGAAATTTTGTCCGCGCATGAGTCTTTCGAAGATCATCGATTCGGTTTCTCTGACCGTCCGTCTCGACGGTCACCCCCATCCAGATATGATCCGCCCACCTCAATGAGGGGTCGATCTCCAATAGCCTTTCCGACCTCTTGGTGAGAATCTGGTATTGATGCCAGAAAGCAGAATTCATCGTTGAAAAAACGCGTTCTATGAATTCCCTCGGCACATCCTCGTGGAAAAGATCGCTCATCGAGTTGACGAAGATCATCTGAGGAGTTTTCCATTGAAAAGGCAAATCTAGCGCGTCCTTATGGATGGCGACACGAAATCCTTGGGCGTAATTTTTCAGCCCCATGCCTCGGAGCCGGCGGGCCATCCTCTCCGCATAACAGTTCTTGCACCCGATGCTGATTTTTGTGCAACCCGTCACGGGATTCCAGGTCGCCTTCGTCCACTCGATCGCTGATCTAACAGCCATAAATCAAACCCTTTCTGCGATACTTATCGAAAATCGCCCGAGCGATCCGCCCTCCCGCCTTATTATACAGCTTGACCTCGCTCCACATCCCGATTTCGTCTGATGAAGGCCGCCTCAGTTTGGACACCATCTTGCTCTGCCTCAATTATAAGACGATCGAGCCGCGGATTTTTTCTCACATTGACATCAACCTCCTGCGGGGATAAATTCGGACTTCCCGCCCCGTCTCTCCTGGACAGAACGGGGGGATGTAATCGCTCGCTTCGCAGAAGGGGAAATAAACTCCCCAATGCCCGAGGAGCGACATACTCTTCTCTGCTGGAGGAGCGAGATACTCTTCCCTGTCGGAGGAGCCATGTACATCCCCCCTATCCTAAAGGGGGGTGAGGGGGGGATTTCGCAGGTAAACTCTTGAAGCGCCGAAAGACAACATCGAAGCCGCAGCCGACATCGCCGGCCCGGTCGTCATCGCCGTCGCCCTCTCCGGCTCCCTCTCCTCCGGCCCCGCTGTCCCCCCCCGAGCGTCCTCGTTTCGCCCTCTCGCGCTTCAAGTCCGTCTTCAAGCTCATCCGGTTCGTCAAGCCCTACCGGCGCCAGGCCGTCGTCGCCCTCCTCCTCCTCGTCCTCGTCGTCGCCATGGACCTGGCCATCCCCCGCCTCGTCCAGCGGGTGATCGACCAGGGGATCAACGGCCGCGACCTCTCGATCATCCTCAACACCTTCCTCATCATGCTCGGCATCTCGGCCCTCAACTTCCTCTTCGCCGTCGGCAACAACAACCTCTCGGTCCGGGTCGGCGAGCGCACCGCCCGCGACCTGCGCGAGGCCATCTTCCTCAAGGTCCAGTCGTTCTCCTTCGGCAACCTCGACCGCCTGAAGACCGGCCAGCTGCTCGTCCGCCTCTCCTCGGACAGCGCCGCAATCCAGCGCCTGGTCCAGGTCACCCTCCGCGTCGGCACGCGCGCCCCGCTCCTCATCGTCGGCAGCCTCTTCCTGATGTTCAAGACCGACAAGCGCCTGGCCCTCCTGATGCTCCCGCTTCTCCTCCTCACCTCGGCCTTCATCGTCTTTTTCGTCTTCAAGATGGGCCCGCTCTTCCTCTCGGTCCAGCGCCGCCTGGACAAACTGAACAACGTCCTCCAGGAGAACATTGCCGGCGTCCGGGTGGTAAAGGCCTTCGTCCGCGCCAGCCACGAGGCCGGCCGGTTCGAGGAGGCTAACGAGGAGTACGCCGCCTTCGGTATTCGGCTCATCAATTTCTTCTCCGTCGTCATGCCCGTCCTGGGCATCTGCGTCAACATCGGGATTGTGGCCGGCGTCTGGATCGGCGGCCTCGAGGCCATCCGCGGCGGCATGACCATCGGCCAGGTGGTGGCCTTCATCAACTACCTCCAGACGACGATCGGGCCGCTCATGATCATGGCCATGCTGGCCAACGTCTGGGGCTCGGCCATGGCCTCGGGCGAGCGCCTGGGTGAGGTCCTCGACGCCGACCCCGAGGTGCGGGACGCCCCCGACGCAGTCGACCTCCCGACCGGCGCCAAGCCCCGCGTCGTCTTCGAGAACGTCTCCTTCCGCTACCGCGTCAACAGCGATGGCAACGGAAACGGCAACGGGAACGGCGGCGCCAAAAACGGTGGTGCGGGCGGCGCCGAGAACGTCCTCGAAAACCTCAACCTGATCGCAGAGCCCGGCCAGACCGTGGCCATCCTCGGTGCGACGGGCTCGGGCAAATCGACCCTCGTCAACCTGATCCCGCGCTTCTACGACGTCACGGCCGGCCGCGTCCTGATCGACGGCCTGGACGTCCGCCAAATCCGCCAGGACTCGCTCCTCGCCCACATCGGCATCGTCCCCCAGGAGACGGTGCTGTTCTCGGGCACCATCCGCGACAACATCCGCTTCGGCAAGCCCGAGGCCACGGAGGATGAGATCGTCGCCGCCGCCCGAGCCGCCCACGCCCACGATTTTATCCTCGATCTCCCTCAGGGCTACGACACCCGGGTGGAGGAGCGGGGTGTCAACCTCTCGGGCGGCCAGAAGCAGCGCCTGGCCATCGCCCGGGCGCTCATCACCCGGCCGGCGATCCTCATCCTCGACGACAGCACGAGCTCGATCGACGTCGAGACCGAGACCAAGATAGAGACGGCCCTGGAGGAATGGATGAAGGGCCGGACTCGGTTCGTCGTCGCCCAGCGCCTGAGCACCGTGCTGACGGCCGACAAGATCCTGGTGATCGACGACGGCCGGATCGCCGCCGAGGGAACGCACCGCGAGCTTCTTGCCTCGAGCCCGATCTACCGCGAGATTTGCGACTCCCAACTGGGCGACCGCAACTGCGCCGCGGAAGAGGGGAGCTGAGATGGCCGAGCCGAAGCTCTTCCAACAACCCGTCATCGAGAAGGCCCGCAATCCCCGCAAGGCCCTCGTCCGCCTCATCCCGTATCTCGCCCCCTTCAAGGTCTCCCTGGCGATCGTCGGCGCTCTCATCCTCGTCTCGATCCTTCTCGAGCTCGTCGGGCCCTACCTCATGGGCAAGGCGATCGACGGCTACATCGGCGCGAAAGACCCCAAGGGCCTGGGTGTGGTAGCCGCCTGGATGCTGGCCGTCTACGCCCTGATCAGCGTCGTCGACGCCGCCTCGAGCCGGCGGATGGGCCGCGTGTCCCAGCGGGCGCTCAAGAACGTTCGCCGCGACCTCTTCGGGCACATCCAGACGCTCCCCCTCCGCTTTTTCGACTCGCGCCCGGCCGGCGAGCTGATGAGCCGCCTGACTAACGACATCGAGGCCGTCAACCAGGCGATCTCGATGAACATGGTCTCCATGGTGGTCAACGTCCTGCTCCTCGTCGGGATCGTGGCCGCGATGTTCGTCCTGAACGTCTACCTCGCCCTGGCGTCGCTCCTCATCGTGCCCATCATGTTCCTGTTCACGAGCTTCATCGCCCGCTACACGCGCAAGGGCTTCCGCGACCTCCAGAAGCGCCTGGGCGAGTTCAACGGGGTCACGGAGGAAGCGATCAGCGGCCAGCGGGTGATCAAGGCCTTCCGGCGCAACGACACGGTGGTGGAGGCCTTCCGCAAGCAGAACGCCGAGGTCTGCCGGGCGGCGATCTACGCGAACTCCTACGCCCTGCTCCTCATGCCACTCTCGAACCAATTGGCCAACCTGTTCGTGATCGTCCTGGCCGGATTCGGGGGATGGCTGGCCCTCAAGGGCCTGGTGACCGTGGGCCTCATCGCCACCTTCATCACCTACGGCCGCAACTTCGTCGGCCCGATCCGCCAATTGGCCAACGTCTACAACTCCATCCAGGCCGCCCTGGCCGGGGCCGAGCGCGTCTTCGAGATCATCGACACGCCGAGCGAGGCGGACGATCCGGCGGCCGCGCCGCTCGAGCGAATCGAGGGGAAAGTGCGCTTCGAGGACGTGGACTTCAGCTACGTCGAGGGGACGCCCGTCATCAAGAACATGACCCTCGAGGCGAAGGCGGGGGAGATATTAGCGCTGGTGGGGCCGACGGGCGCCGGCAAGACGACGATCGTCAATCTGCTGACTCGGTTCTACGACGTCGACGGCGGCCGGATCACCGTGGACGGCCGGGATATCCGCCAGATCAGGAAGGACGATCTGAGGCGACGGCTGGGGCTGGTGCTGCAGGACACTTTCTTGTTCGCCACGACGGTGATGGACAACATTCGGTACGGGCGGCCGGAGGCAACAGACAAAGAGGTCATCGCCGCCGCCAAGATCGCCGAAGCCCATCACTTCATCCGGCTGCTTCCCCACAAGTACGAGACCGTGCTTTCGGAGCGGGCGGCCAATCTGAGCCAGGGGCAGCGGCAGCTCCTGGCGATCGCGAGGGCAGTGCTGGCGAATCCGGCTATATTGATTTTAGACGAGGCGACGAGCAGCGTGGACACCCGGACCGAGGCCCGGATCCAGAAAGCCCTATTGAGGCTGATGGAGGGCCGGACGAGCTTCGTGATCGCCCACCGCCTGAGCACCATCTGCGAGGCCGATCATCTGCTGGTGATCGACGACGGCGAGATCGTCGAGCAGGGGACCCATCGGTCTTTGCTGGCGGCGAGAGGCTTCTACCACCGCCTCTACATGGCCCAGTTCAAGGGGGAGAAGATTTGAAATCTCCTCAGCTCTCCGTGTTACAATGAATCGACCCGAGGAGAGAACCTGCCCATGAAAATGACCGTCACTTTTTCCGTTCGCCTTCCTTTCAAAACGAAAAAAGACGGAGATTCCTTCGTCGCCTGGTGCCCTCCGCTTGACGTCTATTCGATGGGAAATTCTTCCGCCGAAGCAAAGAAAAACCTGGCCGAGGCTATACGGCTTTTTATCGCTAATTGTTTCGAAAGAGGCACCCTCGATTCAGTATTGAAATCCTGTGGTTTTCGGACGTTTGACCCGGCTCATCCCCCCTCCCAACCCCGGACGCGCCAAAGACAGATCG
>Ga0315288_10013351_pt1 | contig 10282 bp, 8 predicted proteins | sample YL17G11_20_MG_FD_203454 | JGI IMG/M metagenome (GOLD analysis project Ga0315288, IMG submission 203454) | Sediment microbial communities from Yellowstone Lake, YNP, Wyoming, USA - YL17G11_20 | ecosystem: Environmental > Aquatic > Freshwater > Lake > Sediment | place: USA: Wyoming | collected... | reverse complement strand
GATATGTTCAAAGCCGGAATTGTCGACCCGGCAAAAGTTGCTCGAACCGCACTGGAAATGGCGGCCTCGGTAGCAGGACTGATGCTGACGACCAATGTGTTGATTACAGAATTGAAAGACAAGGATAAAGACCAGGAGCCGATAGCCGGGTCTGTAAGATAAAACGTTATGGTCGCTGATCCGTGGCCCGGACTTTGCGTCATGAGGAACTAATCACGAGATACGAGACAATGGCCAAACGGGATTACTATGAAGTTTTAGGCGTGGGCAAGACGGCTTCCGCCGATGATATAAAGCGCGCTTACCGGCGTATGGCGATGAAGTATCATCCGGACAAGAACCCGAATGATAAAGAAGCAGAAGGTAAATTCAAGGAGTGTGCCGAGGCCTACGAAGTCTTGAGCGATGCCGGCAAGCGTCAGCGCTACGACCAGCTCGGACATGAAGGTCTTCGTGGTTCCGGTATGCATGACTTCTCGCGGATGAACGTCGAAGATATCTTCAGCATGTTCGGCTTCGAAGATTTCTTCGGCGGCATTTTCGGGGGCGGCCGGGGCAGACGCTCAGGCCACCGGGACGGGCCGACGCGCGGGTACGATCTGGAAACCGCTGTCGAGTTAACACTGAATGACATCGCAAAGGGTGCAGAGAAAACCATTGAATTCACCCGGCAGGATCTATGCAGTGAATGCAGCGGCACCGGCTGCGCAAAGGGAAGCACGCCCGGCCAATGTCCGGTCTGCAAAGGGTCCGGCCAGGTCGCAAGGGGCGGCGGTTTCTTCCAGATGGTCTCGACCTGCGGGCAATGCGGCGGCAGCGGGCAGATTATCACCAATCCCTGCAAGAAATGCAAAGGCGCCGGCAGAGTGCCGAAGAAGAGAACCGTCAATATCAAAATCCCGGTCGGCGTTCATGAAGGGCAGGGTATTCGAGTTGTAAGTGAAGGTGAGCCCGGCCGAAGCGGGGGGCCGAGAGGCGATTTGTATTGCTATGTCAGGGTCAAACCGCACGAGTTCCTCCATCGCGACGGCAATGACCTGATCGCCGTGGTCCCGATCAGCTTTACGCAGGCTGCCCTGGGAACAACAATTGACGTGCCGAGCATTAACGGGGTTAAGGGTTTGAAAGTTCCGCCCGGGACCCAGTACGGCAGCATCTTCAGGATAAAGGGCCAGGGCCTGACGGACATGCGAACGCATCGAACAGGCGACCAGCTCGTCCAGATTACGGTCGAAACACCAGCGAGACTGAACAAGGAACAACAGGATTTGCTGAGAGAATTCGCTAAAACCGAGAATAAACGTGTTTCTCCAAAATCAGTAGGCTTCTTCGAGACACTGAAAAAACACTTTGGTAATCACTCATGAAGCATAAAAGAAAAGAAGAATCAAAGGCCGAAGATTTACAGCAAGCGGATGATAAAGAGCAAAAGGCACAGGAATGCAAATTGGAAGAGTTGCACGAAAAAATAGAGTCTCTTCAAAAAGAGAAGGATGAGCTTTTTGCCAAGCTTCAGCGGGTCAGCGCCGACTATGCGAATTTCCAAAAGCGTATACCCAAACAAATCAGCGATACGATCGGCTATGAGAAAGAGAGAATCATCAAGGCGCTGCTGCCGGTCCTGGATAACTTTGAGCGCACGTTGCAAAATGCACACTCGGCAGAGAATGTTGACTTGTTCGTCAAGGGCATCCAGATCATTTACGACCAGTTTCTCGACATTTTGAAATCTCACAACGTCGAGCGAATCGAGGCATTGGGCGAGAGATTCGATCCCGTGTTTCACCAGGCGATGAGACAACAAACCGATCCTGACAAGGAACAGGCTATTGTGCTGGAAGAATTCCAGAAGGGGTACAAACTTAACGGCCGGGTCATTCGGCCAAGTACGGTGATAGTCAATAAATTGCCGGAAGAAAAACCGGGCGATGGACAGGAAGCTGAACTGCCGGAGCAGCCTAAAGATGAATATGATGCGGCCGACGAGTGCGAACGTACCGATACGGAGTAATTGCTATGCCGACTTACGAGTATATATGTAATAATTGTCAACATGAGTTCGAGCAATTCCAGAGCATGAAAACAAGGCCTATTCGTAAGTGCCCGGAGTGCGGCAAGCTCAGCGTGCAGCGGCTAATCGGCGCCGGCGCCGGCATAATCTTCAAAGGCTCCGGATTCTATCAAACCGACTACAGAAGCGAAAGTTACAAAAAAGCCGCCGAAAGCGAGAAAAAGAGCAGTACCGACAAAGACACCACAAAAAAGGAAACCGAAACCAAAGCAAAAGATTCAAAATCCAGCGAAAAACCCAAATCCACCACAAAAGAAAAAAAGAAATCAGCATAAAGTTGTCATCGCCTACCCGTCTTTGCCCTCGAAAGTAGTACTCTGACTAACTTGAAATGATAAGCCGTCGTTCACAAAATGATTGTCTACCTCATGGCATTGGCGTTTGTACTCATCAATTGACTTATCCCCGAGCCATCCATCGATATGAAGGTGCTTGTCATTAAGCTCAAGGCCAGGATATCCCTTTTTCGGTGTTGCTCATTTGTTATAGTCGCTGCGGGTCATATAGATAGCGATTATTTTGTAGTCTAAGAACCATAAGCGGACGTCCTGGTCGGAACGGGCATAATAACAATGCCCCTTTCTGCCATCGATATCCTTGTACAGAACACCGTCTTCAAAAGAGTTTTTTTCGCCCTCGACAATTTTCTTAGGATGCCCGATTACCTCGAAAACTTCATCAAGCGTTGAGCCGGACCGTAGTTTGTAACGGAAGACATAGTTGGAACCAGATTCGTGCCGAAGCTCAACAATCTGGTTTTCACGCATGTATATATGAAAGCTGCCGGGATAAACCAGGATATATCGTTTGGGCAGGTTATCTTCTGTGAAGGTTTCTTTGCCCCAGATATATTTAAGGGGTTTACCGAAAATTTCTTTCACTTGTTCAAGGCCTGCTGTATCAATATCCAATTGTTCAATCTTTGCCGGAAGTTGCCTGGCAAATTCAGCATCATTTGGCTGAGAAGACCACCCCTCGGCGAGTCCTCCGGTTTCTGATGAGACTTTCTTCAGAACATAATATGAGGTTTTTCTATAGCGAATTGTGTAATCGCCGCTCTTCCATTCAAAGAACATGTAGGTTGAACCCTCAATATCTTTTAGGGTGTATTTGCTGGCGGTTTTATCACCGGAATGGAATACAAGCCCTTTTGTCCAGGTCCACCAGGGCTTAAATGTCTTACCATCAGGCAGGAAAAGAAGTCCTTTGAGATATAGGTCTCCTTTCCACTGTTTCTGGCCGGCCTTGAATTCTTCCATCTCACCGACAAAATCTACACTATTCCAGGTTCCTATGAGTTGCGGGTCATTTACGAAGGGGTAATCGATTTTGTCAACAATACGGCCCTCCTCGTTGATGGTACTGGTCGGAGGAACATCTGCTTTTTTACCAAACATCGGCTCAAACTTTAAGCCTTCAGCTGAGACTTTCTTCAGAACATAATAAAAAGGTTTCATATGGCGAATTGTATAATCACCGCTTTTCCACTCGAAGAACATATAAGCTGAACCATTTATTTCCCTGATGATATACTTGCTTGCGGTATCATCACTGAGTACCAAACCTTTTGTCCAGGTAAGTATATCACCGGCAATTTTGCCGCCTTCCTTAAAAATAAGATTATTTAGGAAAAGGTCACCTTTCCAGCTTTTCTCTGTGGGATTGAACTGGTCAATATCCCGTACGAAATCTACACTTTTCCATCCGCCGATAACTTTCGGGTCATTAACAAACGGATAATCGACTTTGTCAACAATACGACCCTGCTCGTTGATAGTACTTGTCGGAGGGATATCTGCTTTTTTGTAAGATTCTGAGCCCGGGAGGGGCGAAACGTTGATCTCCATGACCGTTCGATCCTGTTTGTGGATTTCAAACATTAGGCCTTCATCCTTGTAGGAGAGAAAATCTTTCCGCTCGGTCTCTTCAATTTTAAAGTCGTCGCCAAAGGTTTTTTTAATTTTCTGCTCCGAATCACCAACTCTCAATCCATTGGGTAATTTATAAGAAGGGCTTAGCGCAGTAATCCCTTTGACCGAATCGTTAACTATCAGAAAGGAAATATCATCATAAGACATGTAATATTTTTCCGGAAGATTGTCGAGAGTGTACCTTTGATCTCCGTAGAAAATCGCCTTTGGTTCTCCCAAACTTTTCAATATATCGTTTTTACTCATGTTAAACGTATAATCACCAACTCGCAGGCCGGGTATGATTATCTTAGTCTCGGAATTCTCACGAGAATTTTCCTGTGTGTTGGCAGCTTCGGCCATGGAATTTCTGCCCATCGGCAATAACATCGCCCCAATAACAACAATTGCGATAAATCCAAGACATCCGAGTTTTGAACTTTTTGGTACAGGTCTGGTTAACATGTGATTAATTCTCCTTTCTAAAGCCTTTTTCGACTCTACTACGCCAATAATACGTAAACTAAAGTTCGGCCTCCAAAACGCCATTTCCGCTATATCAATCAGCATATTGCTGTAATTTTTTGTTTCCGGCCTGAGCGTAACAAGTACCATCTCGTCAACCGCCTGCTCTCTGACCCTGCGAATCATCGCGTTTGCAATCCATACAAGCGGATTGTAGAAATACACAATCTGCAACATAGTCTGCAGCAGGTTTACCCAGGCATCACCTCGCTTGACATGGGCGAGTTCGTGTATCAAAACGGCCTTTAGTTTCTCTCGCGACAGCTTTCCCAGAAGAGCAGATGGCATTAAAATAACGGGTTTTAATAATCCGCAAACGGCAGGACTGAGCTTATTGCCTGATAATCTCAATTCAACACTTTGGCGAATACCCATCTGGCAGCGACATTCCTCCAGCATCTCAAGCGATCTCTCATTTGCAGGTCTGCTTTGAGCAATCAGCCCTCTGACAAAACAAATCCGCCGAACGAGTAATGCTAAAAGAACTAACATCCCCACCAGCCAGCCTGAAAACACTAAGCCCTGCCAACTGATAGATTCAAGCTCGACTCCTGCGGGTACCGTTTCGTTTATATTGGGCGTCCCTAAGAAAATATGCCCTTGTGGTATATCGATAACCATTGGCAGGGCTTCTTTTGTCTGCGGCACGAACTTCTCTATCGAAACTCCACTTGGAAAATAATCTCCCAGCCAGTATCCAATTCCTGTAGGTAATGTGAAAGAAGCCGGCAGAACAAGTTTTACGAACAGCAGCATCCACAGGCCATAACGGAACACTGCTCGTACCCGCTTTCGCAGCACGAAATCTAAAATCAGCAAGAAAACAATCAGCACGCTGGCCTGGATAAATACGCCCGCCGCATAATCCCAAAATCCCTGGCCGATATTGTTCAAACCTGTAATAAATGTGTTAATTGCCTGGTTCATTTTTTGACCTCCCACAATACTTATGGATTTATTTACGGTTGGTCTTTTTCGTTTCTGCCATGTTCGCAAGTTTACGAAGCTGGGACGCTTCTTCTTTTGAAAGGCCCTCATGCTCGATCAGAAATTGCATCATAGGTGTCAATGCCCCGTCAAAAGCACGCTTGAGCATCTTGCGGAATTCGCCCCGCCTGGCATCAACTTCACTTATACAAGATCTGAAAAGCTGCAAGTTGCGAATTCTCTCGATTTCCAAAAATCCTTTCTCGGCCATCCTGTCCATCGTGGTTTTTACCGTGCTGTAGGCGCGGTCCCTGCTTTGGGCCAACGATTCCTGGACGGTGCCTGCTGCACAGGGCTCCTTCTCCCAAATGACCTTCATAATTTCCCATTCGGCTTCGGTAAGTTCCACGGCGGTCTTTTCTGGATTTAATCCGGCGATTTTTCTCGGCTTTGGCATCTCTTTGTCTCCTTATTCTATTATCTTAGAGTATATTCGACATATGTCGAATCTGTCAATAAAAAAATTCGGAAATTTTCACATTTTTTTTTATAACCTGCATTTAGACGTGAAAAAAGCACAAAAAAGATTGAAATGATGTGAAAAAAGATAGCCTGGCTCACTTTATCATCTGGGCGATTTGTCTGAATTTGGGATGTTCGGCGGTCTTTAGCAGCTCAAACAGGGCCATCTCGGTGCTAGTGATATTTGCTCCTTCGGCGGCCAATTTATTTAGTGAGATCTGTTTATTTTCCGGAGTTCTTGAAGAAACGGCGTCTGCAATGACATTAACGTTGAAACCCTGCCGGAGCAAATCAATTGCTGTTTGATAGATGCAGACGTGCGTTTCGATGCCGCACAGCAGAATTTGATTTCGTGCCAGCTCGCTCAGCCCGGCGTTGAACTGCTCGGCGCCGCAGCAGCTGAATGCGGACTTGTTTATCGGCTTATTGTCGGCAAGGAGCTGTGCTATCTCAGGAACCGTAGGCCCCAGAGCATCAGGACACTGCTGGCACCATAGGATTGGAAACTCAAGGATTTTAGCGGCCCGGACGAGGATTTGGATATTCCTGAAAAGAGCTTCCCTGCCGTGCATCAACTGCGCCAGCTTGCCCTGGACGTCAACGACCGTCAGACAGCACTGTTGTATATTAAGCATCCCTACCAATCTAATATTATCGTCAGATGAACTGTTTGCTTCTCTTGTACCTGATCCGCCGGTTTTTTAACTGCCTTTTGGCTACTGGTCAGGACCGGCTTTAATATCCGCCATTGTTGAGTCAGGATCGAGTCTCCGGCTTCGATGGCGACTCGAATTTCCTTGTCCGGCAAATTCTCGGCCATAGTGTTCAAGACGGCGAAATCCTTTGCCAGCTCGATACGTCGTTCGGAACTTTCCTGACCGGCAATCTCTGCTATTTGTTTGGTTGTTACGGCGTCAACTACTGTCTGGGTGCCGAAGGTTTCCGTATTAACGAATAACGTTGCAGAATCGAACTCGGACCATATATTATCGAGGTCGTCTAAAAGTGCATGTAAGCCTTCCCTGGTGCAATCGAGCGAAAAGATACGTCGAGACTGCCGGCGTTCGGGATTGATGGAAGCGGACAGGCCGTTATCGTCAATCGCACTTTTAATGAAAGCATCGACGGCGTTCAGGGAGTTTGTCTTTAGTTCAAGCCTGCCGCTGAATCCCGATAGAGCGGCTGCGGGTCTGGTCGACTTGGCGGTTCGATTCTCGACAGCTACGGGGCCTTCCGGAGTATTCCGGGGTGGTACAATCCTGTGAATCACTGCCGACAAGACGGCTGCCAGCCCGATCATGGCGGCGGCAGCTACAACTTTGCGAAGGAGCACATATTTCTTTTCGGCCTGTTGTTCATAAGCCGGTTGCTCCTCGCTCGGCAGTGAACTACCGGCCAGCGTAGCTCTGACGCCCTCCAAAACACTCACCGGTGCCTCGGCATAAGGCATGGAACCGATCAATATCTGGCATTTTTGGAGTTGTCGCAGGCGTTGTGCTATTTTCGCATCTTGATCGATGAGGCGTTTAACTTCAGCCTGCCGCTCGACCGTTAACTCATCATCAATGTAACTATTCAGCAATTCGTCAATACGCTCATTAGAAGCGTTCGTATCCATATCCGGATTTTCTTTCATCGCAAAATGGCCTCCAAAATATCCCTCATCTTGCTTCTGGCTCGACTCAATCTGCTCCTTACGGTTCCCAGCTCGATATCCAGAACTTCCGCAATTCGGGCATAACTCATCCCTTCAATGTCCCGTAAAACAATTACGGCTCTATGTGCTTCGTCCAATCCCATCAGGGTTCTGGCCGCTATTCTGTACAGCTCCTTGTTCTGTACTTCGGCCGCAGGATCAGGCGAACTGTCATCGCTAAGAAAATCTTTCAATACCTGTTTAACCTGGCTGTCGTCTTGTTGTTCCTGCTCGGCATCGAGCGATCTGAACGCCAGCCTGGAGTTCCTTTGGCAGTAATTCAAAGCCAGGTTGACGGCTATTCTGAATGTCCAGGTATAAAAGCCGCTCCTGCCTTCGAACTTATTCAGATTCTCTATTACTTTGACAAACGTTTCCTGCGTTAGTTCCGCAGCATCGTCGGGATCTGCGCATATTTTCAGGATAACGTTGTAAATACGATTCTGATACTTGAGCACAAGCTGCTCCATAGACTCAGAATCGCCCTTTAGGTACTGCTCAATCAGTACGGCATCGTTAGTTCTAACATGCATATTAGAAACCTGCCGGCTGCGGATGTCCGGATTTGCCGCTTCCGTCACAGCTTTTCTCCTGTATTAGACCAATATAATCACAAAAAGTTCCTATAGAAAGCACAGCAATAATGAAGCTATACCCCTACACATAATCGCAGATTCGTTATTTTCGGTCAATCTAATTCCGAACGGAGGGTGAATTTCATAGAGAGTCAGGCAGAGCTTGGCCGGGCTACGGCATAAAAATATGGAATGTAAAAGGGGCCTATGCCAACCGATACGGCATAGGCCCCGAACTACGAACTAACGCAAATCTTACTTAACTCAGTTTTCGACCGTGCTGCTGACCAGCCGTGCTTGCCCAAACAGGCTGGCGTTACCCCACGAACCATTGTCGTCGCTATGCCAACGCATCATGGTTTGGCGGCCGCCGGCAGAGTCGTTGTCATTGATCTGCACTTCGAATCCGATGATGTTGTTGGGGGCAATTCCACTGTTGGGGATTTCAACTCCATCGGCATCGACGAGCGGTGCCGGGTCCTCCGACGGGTAAATCTGCAGCGCTTGCAGCGGGAAGGATGCTTCGATGTTGTAGCCCGAAGCGGTTAGCGCTACCTTGAATACCGTCCCGTCGACAGGTAAACTGCTATCGATATCCGCCAGCACGACGTCGTCGACAGTGATGCGAACCTGATTGTCGTTGACACCGTCGTAACTGTCGCCGTGGCTGTAGTCGCCGTCGAAGTAGATCTCGACGCCATCGCCCTGCCAGTCTGAGAACTCGTGGTCAATAACACTGTCTTTAACTTCCATGAAAATGTAGAAGTTGTTGTCATCGAACATAGTCTTGAAAGTGGCAGACAGGTCGTTTTCGTTCTCTGGGGCGGCACTGTCGGCATTGATCATCTCGGTTATCAGGCATTGCGTCCCGTTAACGGCATCCCAGACGGCGTCCGACTGGCCATCGATAACCGGTGCGGCGGAGGTCTTTGGAACAACCACGTGATCGGGATCAAGGGAGATTACTACCGGAACAGCACGTTCGAGCCGGATGTCGTCGAAGAACATCTTGCCGGAACCGCCTGGGATCGTTGCATTGCCTTTGGTGCCCAGGCCGATAGCAATCCTGTCAACATTTGTCAGGTTAATGCCCTGATCGGCCAGGTCCTGCAGCGGAATCACCCATTTGGTCCAGGCGTTGCTCTGTGCCGCGTTGGGATTACCGTTGACCACTACCGCCGGCTGGCCGGTGCTGTTGGACACGGCCACATATAACGGCTCAGCAGCATTGCTTGCGATGCCAATGTCCTGGTTCGTCCATTGCCCACTGATCGAACCGGTAGTTGTGATGTTGGAGAATACAGCCTGGCATGTTAGTGCTGCATCGTGTGATGTTAACGCAAGGCCGACATAGACATTCGCGCTCATCTGGATGTTCAGCGGCGTACCCAGCGTCTGCCATGTAGTTCCATTAGAGGAATAGGACGCGGTGAAGAGGCCGGATATGGTGCGCTCTATCTTTACCCATTGAGGAGCGGATATCCCAGTGACGGTATCGCCGACACTGACATCGCCTGTTGCGGGACGTCGCTGGAACGCAACACCCTCGGCAGGCGTGACGACAGCCATCGCGTGCGCTGACTCGGGATCAAGCGTCTCACGGATCATCACACCGGCCTTGGCCCAGGTATTCGTGTTCTGTAAGCTCTGGACTTTTGCGACAATCGAGCCGGCGCCGGTGAGCATCTTATAAGCAAAGTGGAACTCATCGGCTTCCACGCCGTTAACCGCCCAGATGTCGGCACCGGAAGCGGTCATCGTGAATGTACCTGCCGGTCCCTCTACGAATCTGCCGACGGATCCCGGGAAGCCTCTGAACCACAGCGTTAAATTCGCAACATTTCCTTCGGTCCAGTCACGCGGGGCTGTCAATTTCAGCTCTGTCTCTGAATACTTCGAGTAGCCCTGCTTATTGTTGTCATAGGCCACCGGCATTGACTGACTGCCGCCATGAAAGATGGTTTCCTCGGTAAATGAAGGCGTGGTTTCATCGCCTACAGCCGCACCGGTCCCATTACCGGCAAAGTAAGGTTGTACACCCGGTGTGCCATAGCCA
>Ga0315288_10013349_pt1 | contig 10282 bp, 18 predicted proteins | sample YL17G11_20_MG_FD_203454 | JGI IMG/M metagenome (GOLD analysis project Ga0315288, IMG submission 203454) | Sediment microbial communities from Yellowstone Lake, YNP, Wyoming, USA - YL17G11_20 | ecosystem: Environmental > Aquatic > Freshwater > Lake > Sediment | place: USA: Wyoming | collected... | reverse complement strand
TTAGTGACGATATATCCCACCAGGCGAAGCTATGGTCTTCCCAGGCACGGTCCAGTTCTTTGAACTTTTCCAAAATAGAAAGGTTCAACTCTAGAATGTCGTGAATGCTGAGAACGAGTTTGATAGCGCGGACGGTTCTGGTGGAATGAACTAAGGTAAGCGACTCAGCGAGTAGATCTTGAAGCAGACTCTTCTCATCAAAAAGCTTGACAAGCATCGAATATCTCCCCCTATCAATATAAGGGGTTGGCCAATCAGCCAGTCGTAGTAAATACTGCTGATCTTACTTTCTGTCCCACCGCATGAGCAGCGGCAGCACGCCCCATGCCATCACCTATCTTGCCATTGATAATAATCACTGGTGCTGCCTGTTGATAAAGCGCCTCTGGATATCTCTCATATTTGTCGTAGAATGCACGGTCAAGTTTTTCAGCCGAGACGCTCTTCCCCCAACCAAAGGTGTCCTTGGGGTACGCTGGCTTACCGCTCCAAGTGAACTCCCAAGGCAACAGGTCTTCATAACCCACAAACTTTGCTGTCGGTTCATCAAGAACGGACAGGGCCTCCTTAAAGTCAGATTCCCTGTATTTCTCGGCCCAACTTACCGCCTTTTTGGGTAATTGACTGGGCTTCAAATAGTCGCTAGCCAACACAGAGTAGGTGTGCTTGACACTCGCGCCAAACTTTTGTTCGTAGGCGGCCTCAAACTCGTCCGACTGGCCAGGACCGAACGCCGACTGCCAGTAAGATACCTTGAATTGGCCTTTGCTGCCACCAGAGCCGCTGCGGTTGCGCTCGTGAGAGCCACTGCCGGCCCCATAGTCGGTGGCGGCCTCGACCAGACCCGGATACTTCCTGAGAATGCGTCTGGCCTTATCGGCGCTGATCTTGAAGTGCGCGGCGATGTCCGACAGCAGAACCACTTCCTGAGCGTACACCCAGGCTATGAGGTCGGCGTCGATGGACTCCGCAGCCAATGCCTCCAAGACCGAATCAAGGTCGTCTTGGTGGATCTGGTTGACACCTGCGGCCTTGAGTCTGGCGACGAAATTCATGCCCGATACTCCACTGGGTCGTTGGATACGTCGAGAAGGTTCCCTCCGCCCTTCTTCCAAGCGCCGAGAACGTAAATAGACGACCCCACGTCCAGTGTTATTTCGTGCTCATTTTCATCACTAATGTTCGCCTTGGTGGTCTCCTCCAAGTTGATGGAGGAAGTGTCAACCTCGGCCTCGATGATGATGTTCTGCGGGTGCTTTCCCAAGTGGCAGTCTGCTGCTTTGTGGTCCCAAGACCAGTAGATGCCAAGGCCTTTATGGTCCTTGGTCAACGGTTCACCCTTCTCTAAGGCACGGATGGCGGCGTCCACATCTTCTACAGAAATGCATCTCCAGACCATTAGGCGGTTGTCGGAGGACATTTCGTGTTTGTCGTAAAATTCGCTGGCGAACCGTTCGAACTGCTCCCGCACCTCAGTGTCGGCTCTGTCGTGTCGCTCTGCCTCGTCCTTGCCTTCCTTTATATAGTCATGAATCTCGTCGCCATAGCTTTTCATCCACGCGTCAACGAAGTGCCAGTCTTGAGCAATGCGGCCCATTTGACTCACCAGGTTATCACTGGCGCGACGAGAGGATGTTACAGGCACCAACAGCGCCAAGACCATGTCCAGGTCACCGACGTGAACCTGATGGATACCTGCGGCCCTAAGTCTGGCGATGAGGTTCATGTGTTACGCCTAGCAACCTTCAAGGCCCTGCCCAGCGGCACGCTAAGTAGTCCGAAGCTATGTCCCCAATGATGGGCAGGGGAAGCCAACGCCGGAGCCGGGTGTCCCTGAGCCACACGGCCATCCGGTTGCGCCAGGGGTAGTACCGCTCCAGCCAAGACATGGGCATAACGGCATTCATTCCAGCTTCTATGCTGCGTAGCATCTGGGCTGCTCTCATCAAAATCACCTCTAACCAAAAGATAAAAGTACCAGAGGTTAGGTGATGACATAACCATTATCCATGGCTGTGAATTCCCCGCTCTCATCGACGAATCCAATCAACTGTGCGTGCCGTGAGGGCAAAAGCTTAAAGACCCTAATAGGTATGATTGCTTTCTTCGACGCTAGCGCGGCGACCCTAACGGCCTCCCCCAGGGAAAAGAACTTGTTAGAGTTCCTTAGGTGGGCCTCCAGCCCGATAAAGAAGTATTCCTTGAATTCAGCACCCATTTTGGCCTCCAAGTTGTCCTAGCCAAAATAATCAGTCGCTATCTAAAAACTATTAGATTTTCCATGTTAGGGAGGCCCTAATGGTGGGTGGCATCGTTGTCGAGGTCATCATTGTCGATCCACATAAGGTGTGGGTCAACGTTAGGGAGCGTAAGCAGGAGTGCGCGGTCTATTGCGACCCTGGCAAAGAGACCATTAGGGTTGGAGATCAGCTTTGGTGGCAGGGTGATTGTTATTGGACACCACGTAGCGACCCCAAGGATGAGCGCTACGATATAGTCCTGAAGAAGCTTAGCGGATCAGGGGTAGGACGGCCAGAGAGCCAAGGAGAGAAGTCATGATATTAAAGACGTTCAAGGCGGTGACTATTGGTATGGGGCTGGCCGTTGTTCTGGCGATGCCGCTGTGCCTGTTGATTGACCGCAGCATGCGTAAACAGTGTGAACATCAGCATGGTCTATACGTCCAGTCGTGGGAGCAGGGTGCCGCCTGTATTAGGCACAACCCTGAAACCGGCGAAACTGAGCGCGTAGAGTTCCAATGGTAAAAGAGTGATGACGATGTGTAGCTCAATCGGTAGAGCGCTACTCTGATAAAGTAGAGGTAGTGCGGTTCAAAACCCACCACATCGACCACTACTTCCACTAGGATTTGCCCTTGGATCATATGGAGAGCCAAAATGACCTACAAACCATTGACCAAGGTCGGATCCTGTCGAGTCTGCTGGCGAGTTCACTGGGACTGCATCTGTCCGCCGCGTAAACCACGGAGACCTAAGAAGTGACTAACGAGGGATTCAGATTCCCCACTCGCGAAGAGATGACAGAAAACATCAAACAGTTAACACTCTCGCACCTAGACTTCCAGGCCAAGCTACTTATTACAATGAAGTCTAATCCCGGAGACTGGCACACCTTTATCGACGACGTTGTGACGGGGAAGTATGATCCACCACAACCATCGCTAATTGGCAGACACCTGCAGACCATGCCGGAGCAGTTCCGTGGAGTTATAGAGAGGCTGGTAGGATGACCGCTGCTACGTCTAGAGTCAATGAGCCGCTAGTTGTTGACGATTCCAAGACTTGGCGGCTCGGTAAGTTTCGGTTGGAGCGCCAGTTCGTTCGCAAAGGCAACGATGACTGGCGGCTTGGCTACGGCGATATTTATCGTCTAGTCACGTTCACCAAGCTGAAGTGGGCTTTCGGGCTGCACCTATCGGAGCGCGGTGAGGGCGTGCACCTATCGCTGTTTGGGTTCTGGCTGCAGTTACCTATTAAGCCGTGGCGCCCACTCCACCAAGACGCCATCATTGAGACGTGGGGCGCGTCCATCCTGGACGACGCTCTGCACCTGAACTGGGGCCATCGCTCCAAATTGGTTTGGTTGCCCTGGGGCTTTGAGCACATCGAGTCTGAGCACAAAATCCTGATGCAAAAAGACATGCACGGCATCAACACTTGGCAGACCGATAAGTCGCTGCGCGAAGCCAATGAGAAAGCCGAAATCAAATGGTACGGATTCTCTAGCTGTGGTGCCCCCACCGATGGGCGTTACTGGTCGGAGTGGCCGTTCAAGTACCTGAGGCACAACGGCGAAGTCCAGGAACGCACGGCCCGACTCACCGTTGAGAAACGGGTTTGGCGTCGGCGCTGTTTACCGACCTGGTTCCCATTGTTCAAGATGCGTAAAACCTACATGGATGTCGCTTTCAGCGATGAAGTCGGCGAGCGCACCGGATCATGGAAAGGTGGCACCATGGGGTGCAGTATGGAAATGCTCCCAGGCGAGCGCCCCATCGACACACTCCGACGCATGGAAGCCACCAGACGATTTAATTGAAATTTGGCGGGTGTTAAAGCGAAAAATTTGTTTGGCTACACCTACAACCCCTATCTTAGCTGGCGTCTTGATCAAGGTCTTTCAAATTCCAGATCCGCAGACCAAAACGGTTGCATCTTATAAGCACTCGAAAGAGCTGTGGGTGGCGCGTGAGTTCGAATTCACGGATGGTGTGTGGCGAACCAAAGGAACTGTAGGCGCCGAGTGGATTCCAAGAGGGTGGCAGTGCTGGGAATACGCTTCGTTCTCTGCAGTAGACAGTAGTATGTTCACGGAGCCTAGTTTTGACTCCTCTGTGCCGGGCCAACCAGATAAGTACAAACTACCGTTCAAGCCTGGATGCACTAATTGCCATGCGCTGCAGATTGGTAGTGAGGACGAGTGCCCAGACTGTGGCCGCTCTGCGTTTGAGCAGGATCTTGAAAGAGAGTTGGCAGATGGTTAAGAAGCACGTGCGGACTTTTGAGCACGCCGAATATCTTTGCGAAGGCTGTAATGAGTCTTACAGTCTGCCGGCCCAAGCCAAACATTGTGAGGCCAAACACAACTGCAAGCACAAAACCATCAGATATCGATTTGTCGAGGACCGTGACGGCCCTGAAATGTGGAAAACTTGCACGACGTGTGGTAATAGCTGGCCCTCGATATGGCTTTGGAATTTGACAGAAAAACAAAAAGAAAAATTGTACGACCAGCTCTCAAAGGGGCAAGTCGATGACTGATCGCCACACAATTGAGGGGCAAATGGAAAGACTACCGGACTACCTGAGATACAAAACGTATATCTCCAGGGACGACGAAAATCTCACCCACAAGCGAGTCGTGAGGCGCCTAAGGACGAACGCGACATACCTAAATGAGCGATGTCCAGATTGCGGTCGGTCAGCATTTGAGCAGGACCTCGAAAGAGAGACTGCAACTTCGGAGTGGTAATGTGGTAAATCAACATGGTTGATCAGCGATAGCAGTGTCGAGCTGCTGGAGGCACTCGGCATCAAGGTTCCCACTGCCGAGGAAAGCGCGGCGACTGCCCTCAAAGAGGACGTCGATCTTAAAAGACGACTGACGGAAGCGGCCACCACTACGAATGAGAGAGTGATGCTGAAATTAGACGATGAGTCCAGAAGCCACCTGTTATCCTGGGTAAGATCGCTAACCTTGGCAGACCATATTGGTGACGTAGCCAACGACGTGGATAGGCTTCTTAAGGATTTGGGCGTAAATGTTGAGTGGGATGAGCTGTCTGAACTTGACACTGAATTGGGAAAACTGGGCGTGAATTATAGACACGAGGCCGCTTCTAAGCCGGATTTGCGATAAACCCTTTCTATATTAGATTCTAAAAGAACGAGAGGAGGTGACGTATCATGACTAACCAACAAATCAGCGCTTTTGAAGAGGACTTTGGCAAGGGCTAAAGTTCTCATTTCTATAAGAACTTAAGCCCTTCCCCAAGAAATTGCGGAGGGGCTTTCTGTTTATGAGGCTATCGGTGCAGTACGAACGATCCTGGACGGACGACGAACTCAAAGAGGCTGTAGCCAAGTCTTCATGCATTTCGCATGTAACTGGGAAATTGGGGTTAGTGACAGCTGGTGTGAACTTCAGAAGGATTAGCAAGCGAATCATTGAGTTGGGCCTCGATACAACGCATTTCTCACAACGTCAGCCAAAAATGCAGGAAACTATTCCTGACGACCAGGTGCTAGTTTTCGGAGCAGAGGTTCGCGGAGCGGTAGTCCGCAGAGTGTTGAAGAAATATCTTCCCTATAGATGCCGCGATTGTCCCAATGCTGGAGAATGGAACGGAAGGGCGCTCACACTGCAGGTGGAGCACATAGACGGGGATCATAAGAACAACAGACTGGAAAATCTCTGCTGGTTGTGTCCTAACTGCCACACTCAGACGCCAACTTGGGGAGGCAGAAGCGCGGGCAGGTGGAAAGATGGCAGAAAAATTGACAGACGATTTGGTGAGCAGGGACTCAAAGAGGACAGGCCTCACTTATGGAGAGTAGATCACAAGCAGGTTTATGATGAGTTCTGCAAGACCAACAACTATTTAGGAACAGGGAGGTTATTTGGGATCAGCGATAACGCGGTCAGGAAAATAGTACGGCGACGTAACAGGAAAAATGAGGCTATCGTCTAGTCTGGCCAAGGACCCCAGGTTTTCTCCCTGGTAACGGTTGGGTTCAAATCCCCCTAGCCTCTCCACTTCATTAGTGTGCTACGGTTTCTTGATGACACGTTGGGAGAGCGGCTTAATCCGTCCGCCTGTCTAGCGGAAGTTCACCGGTTCGAATCCGGTACGTGTCGCCATGCCTCGATAGCTGAGTGGTTCAAGCGCCGCTTTGAAACAGCGGAGACTCTGGTTCGATTCCAGGTCCTGGCACCATCCTAAATCCATCGCAGACTATATCACAACCAAATGTTGTGCCGTAGGCGATATCACCAGCCAACCAGACGCGCACCCAACTTGGGATCAGGTGCGTGGTAGTGCCACCGTGACCGTGTCGGTAAGTTGGGTCTACTATCATTTGCTATCGTGCAGCATGACGCTGACAGTCACATAGCCGGCGAACTGTCCGACAGCTGCGATATAGCCCCAGACGTCGTAATGATTCTGGAACAAATAAGCGATTCCGAATGGCGCCAAAGTGTAGAACGCCATCGCCTGGAAACAGTTAAACAAATTCATGACCCTTCTCCCCATTGTGGTTCGTCTACTTGATAGCCCAAATCTCTTAACTTTGGCAATGCCTCAGCGAGCGGCATAAACTTTCTGATAGTGTCAGGGTGGTTGTGTGCGTGGGCGCATTTTCTGCACCAAAATGCTGCACACTCGCAGCAGGCGTACAGGCCGCGAGTCGTCCTAAATATTTTGCCGCAACCGGTGCACGGCCGCTTCATGCCTCGGCTATCTGGAGTGGCATGTAAACACTCCAGAAATGCCCAGACGCCATAATTTGCTCTTTGGTCACCGGCACGTAGTCATGAGCGTCCCATGTTGACCCCCAACTGTTGCGAATCATGAATGGCTTAGGGTTTGTTGCATAGCTGTCGTATACTGAGAACCCAAACAGCGGTTCCTGTGTTGGCCACAGTCTGGCTACAACTCCGGCCGCCATTGCACCTATAACGCCTTTAAGCAGCCCGCGTCTGTTTAGCATTTGACTTCTTTTTCTTGAGGGTCTTCTTGTCTTTGGCACCAGCAACCAGTTGCTTGTCTAAATTCTTAAGCAGTTTGGCGATGGCGCCACGGCGGGTGTGCTTTATGCTTACCGTTTGGCCATTGTACTCAAAGTCCAGTGATAAGATTGGTTGGGCTTTCCAGAACCACCACAATGCGTTAGCCACAACATAGTGTTGGAATACTTTTGGCACTGATTTTACTGACCATTTGGTGACAGGGTCGGCGCGGTTAAACATACGAACGCCCCGCTTGAGACAGTCTTCTAGTTTGGCCTCAATGTGGGGCAAACCATGGCCAATCATTTCGACGGTTGTGTCAACCGCATCAGAAAGCTGCTGGAGCATCACGCTACTCATGGGGGTCCCCCTTATATTGACTACAAATCTTTTAAAGTGAGGACAAATCCTATGGCAATGCCATTACGTCGGTACGGCTGGAAGCCTGATCTCCCTGATCATCGTGACCACCTATTTCTAGTGCCGTCACCTGAGGCCGCCGCAGCACTTCCCGCACATGTAGACTGGGAAAGCATGTACGCACCGGCCTACGACCAGAAATCACTGGGTAGTTGTACTGGCAACGCTGGCGCTGGCGCCTGTCAGTTCTTGGAAATCAAAGAAGGCCACCCTAGTGTGATGCCGTCCAGACTGTTCATTTACTTCAACGAACGCCACATTGAAGGCACCGAGGGTACTGATTCTGGTGCTACACTGAGAGACTGCATCAAGGCATTGGTCAAATGGGGATACTGCCCAGAGTCGATGTGGCCTTACGACATCAGTAAGTTCACGCAGCAGCCATCACCTACCGCTTATGGTGCAGCATATAAAGAGAAAATTAAGAAGTATCAGCGGATCGATAACCGAAATTTGACCATGATCAAGACCGCTGTAGCTAATAAGCTGCCGGTTATCATGGGTTTCTCGGTATATGAATCGTTTGAGTCGCAAGAAGTGGCGACGACTGGCATAGTTCCTATGCCAGGCCCGAACGAGCAACTTCTTGGTGGTCATGCCGTTGTAATTATTGGTTACGATGACCACAAACAAATGTTCAAGATTCGAAACAGCTGGGGCACCAGCTGGGGCCTAAAAGGGTATTTCTGGATTGGGTACAAGTACCTGACCAACCCAAATCTGGCCGACGACTTCTGGGCGTTGCAGGAAGTACCTTAACTCTGTTGCCTAAAAGAACGACGGCCCCTTAGCTCAGTTGTTTAGAGCAGCTGGTTTACATCCAGCAGGTCGTCGGTTAGAGTCCGACAGGGGTCACCATCACAACAAATACAGAAAGGCCCCAGCAATTTTTGCTGGGGCCTTTCCTTTGATTAAGTCACGAAGGCTTTGACGTCAGCTTTGAGAGTCTTGTTGTTGGCAGTGGTGGTGTACTGGATCTCAATGTTAGACCCAGACGTCACAACTGCCCATGTCACACCAACGTCTGCTGTCTCTACGAAAGTATCCGTCATCGACACCTGGGCACCAGCGTTCGCCTGGACAATCAACAATGTACCTGTTCTCACACGGCCTGTCGTTGCTTCTTTGATAGAATAGTCAACTTGAATGGACTCATAGATACTGTTAGAGAATGTCAACTCGGTAACTGCGGCACCGGCTGTGCTGGCGGTCAGTGTGATACCGTGGAAGTAACTCTCCTCAACATAGTTTGTCGTATCAGTAGGAACCGAACTACGTCTGATACCAAACTTGAACGCCGTCGTTGCTACCGGCGTGCCGGTTGAAATAAAGCTGGTATTGAGGTTAGTAGTTAAATCTATGTACCCAACACCAGTGGTAAGAAGATGTACATTACCGTCACCACCAGTGGTGCCGGTGCCGCCTGCAATGGTAACATCACCACCAGTGCCTAAAGCTGAGTTTCCACCCTCTACAAATACCGGCCCACCGAATCCACTGGAACCAACGTTGGTATGATTACCACCTTTGATCAATACACCCGATGGTGTTCCAACTGTTCCGGTGACGTTACCACCAGCAATGGTAACCAGCCCGGAACCAGACGACCCTGCACCACTTTTGATGTTTATAGGACCGGAGGTTGGGCTAGTCCCTGTGATGATGTTTATTGTGCCTGATGTACCAGGGGAACCAGTGTCCCCAGTAGAAACATTCACATTCCCGGTGTTGCCATCAGCCGAGTTACCTGAGGCTAGGTACAGAATTCCGGAGTCACCATCAGCAGTATTACCTGTTCTAATCCGCAGGAACTCGCTGGCCGTGGCCCCTGTTCTGCTTTTTGTGGCAATATGGTTACCAGCCGTGCCAGTGTTTGACAACTCAACCAAGTTGGCTGTGGTGCCGGCCGTAACGGTGACAATCGGGTCTGCCCCTGGCGACACAGGAATGATTGAAATACCCTTGTTGGTATTTACCTCAAACTGGTCGGCGCCCGAGAAGATGATGTCAAGGCTGCCCGCAGTTGTGATGGTGTTGCCACCATCATAGGCCGACTGCAGAGACGCTGCCTGCGAAGGACCAGTAGTACCGCCAACACCAGTCTGGCCTTGAGTACCGCTTACGCCAGTTTCACCGGCAACACCTGTTTCGCCAGCAACACCGGTCTCGCCTTGGACACCCGTAGCGCCATCAACGCCAGTTGTGCCCTGAACACCCGTTTGACCAGCAACACCCGTAGCGCCATCAACGCCAGTCTCGCCTTGGACACCCGTTTGGCCAGCAACGCCCGTAGCGCCATCAACACCAGTCTCGCCTTGGACACCAGTCATCCCTTGGACGCCAGTAGCACCCTTAACGCCAGTGGCACCATTGACGCCAGTTTCACCAGCAACACCAGTTTCGCCCTGGACACCAGTCTCGCCCTGGACACCGGTAGCACCAGCAACCCCGGTTACCCCTTGAATTCCTTGGACACCAGTTGCACCGTCAACACCAGTTGCACCGTCAACACCCGTAGTACCCTTGACGCCAGTGACACCTTGGACACCTTGCACACCGGTAGTGCCAGCTACTCCAGTCATACCCTGAGGACCAGTTGAAATAACTGGGG
>Ga0315288_10013345_pt1 | contig 10283 bp, 12 predicted proteins | sample YL17G11_20_MG_FD_203454 | JGI IMG/M metagenome (GOLD analysis project Ga0315288, IMG submission 203454) | Sediment microbial communities from Yellowstone Lake, YNP, Wyoming, USA - YL17G11_20 | ecosystem: Environmental > Aquatic > Freshwater > Lake > Sediment | place: USA: Wyoming | collected... | reverse complement strand
GGGAGAGGGGGTTCAGAGGGAAGGGGGATATCGCGGGTCGAGGAAAACCGAGGCAACGCGCCACCGCCCGCGCAGCCCGGCTCAACCCCAGCTCACACACTCCCCACCCCTGCTCACCGACTCTGTGCGTCTGTGAGACGCCATTGGTGTGTGCGCGACTTTGTAACGGAGAAAAGGATGATGTGTGCCCCCTCCCGTGCGGGCTGGGCTCGGCTCTCTCCCTGCGAAATGAGCGCGCCCGCTGTCGACGCCCTGTGTGGTCCTAACCCCACGCTGTAAATGGTAAAGCGTCGCCAGCCGCCCGCCGACGGGGTGTGTCCTGGCTCTCTCTGTCGCAGAGGAGAGAGAGAGAGAACGGAGGGAAAAGAATAAAAGAGAGGCGAGATGCAGACAACGCAAGGTTTCACAACCAGCAGTCGTTCTTCTCAACGCCCAGCCCCCCCGCACCCCGCGCACGTAGCCCCATGGCGACCACCACCGCCACCCCGCTCGCCCTGGACTCTGCCTCCCACGCGTTCCGGGAGGACGAGGCTCTACTGGACGCCCTACCATACGTCGACCTCCTGGACCCGGCCGAAGCGGCCGCGGCGGAGGCAGCGATTGCGGACGAGGTGAGAAAGAAAGAGGGGGGGGGCAGCGCGTGTCTCGCCTCGGAGGGAGCTGTACGCGTGTGTCAAGGCGGTGCAGGCATGCAGGGAGCGAGGTTACATGGGCGTGTGGGGGTGCGGGAGGCCGCGGGATTTGTGCGCTGCCGCTTCTCAACCGTTTCTCGCTTTCATCCCTCTCCAGCTCGCCTCCTCCGCCGCCACGCCCGCCGACTACCTGGCCGCCCTCCCGCCCGCCCCGGATTTCACCCTGGCCAACCACCCGATCGCCGCCGCGGAGCTGGCCCGCCTGGCGGCAGGCGCGCCGGCCCCGCCCGGCCTGGACACGGGCCGCTACCGGCTGGACCCGCCCAGGAAAGCGAGCGACCTCCCCGCCTGGCGGGCAGCCCTAGACAACGCCCGCGCCCAGCTGGAACACCAGGCGGGGCGGCTGCTGAACCTGGAGCTGCTCGCCGTCCACGGACCCAGGGCGGCGGCGGCCGCGGCGGCGCACGTGGAGGCGGCGTTGAAGGGCGTTGAAAGGCAGACGGCCACCCTGAAAGCCGACGCCGCGGCCGTCAACCGGGCCCGCAAGCTGGCCCACCAGCGGGCGGGCGCCGCCATTGACGGCTTGGAAGCGGAGTGGGCGGCCACGGTGGCCAAGTGCGGGGCGCTGGAGGCGGCGTGTGCGGGGGTGGAGGCGGACGCGGACGCACGGAGGCCAGACGGGTGGGGCAAGGTCGGGACGGGGCTGCCAGCCCTCCCTGGGGATGCGGAGGGGGATGGGGCGGTGGAGATGGCGGAAGGGTGAAGCACGTGATGCATGGGAGAGAGAGGGGCGTGTGTTTGTAGATTTTCTAAGGTCGTGGCAGGGTGTGTTTTTATAAGAAGTGGCCGCCGCCAGCGAGGAGGCAGTGAGCTTTGCCAGCCATCAGGCAGGGAGAGCTTGCACGTGAAGAGTGAAGGAGAAGAGATTAGGATTGTTACAAATGGCCTCCTCTCCTCTCCTCTCCTCTCCACGTGGCCGCCGCACAGCCACGCCGCTCCTTCCCACAACGACAAGAGATAGCAAAACGCGCGCCCGTTCCTCTACGCTCGCCCGTTCCTCGACAACACGCACACTTAATCACCACCACCATCCACACACATCAAAACAACAAACAACAACGCGCCTCAAAGAAAGCACGCGCGCGTCAGGGTTTAGGGTGTTAATTTTCTCCTCACTTGCCCGCCTCATCCGCGGCGTACACGTTGGACACCACCTGCTGCGGAGCGGCGGCGACGGGCGCGGCGTACATGATGGGCGCGGGCGCCATCACCTGCTGGACGACGGGCTGGTAGACGACGGGCTGGGCGACCTGGTAGACAACGGGTTGGGCAACCTTTATTATTTTTTTTGAGTGAAGAAGCGTTTTTTTTTTGGGTTCGAGGTGGAAGGGTGAGCGTCTCTGAAAGATGGGGGTACGCGAGGGGGCTGGGGAGCGAGCGAGAGCGAGAGTGCGCACGAGTCCCCCCCCCTCCCCCCCCCTCCCATCAATACTCACCGGGACGACGACCGGCTGGACCTGCTGGACCGCGACGACCGGCGCGACGGTCGTGAAGACGCCCGGGACGATGGGCATGACCGACCGGCGGTTGGCGGACGCGCCGCCGGCCAGGGCGAGGAGGGCGAGGATGAGGGCGGTGCGCATGGTGGATGAGAGAGGTGGGTGGAAGGGAGGGAGGGGGAGGCGGGAGGCTGTAGAGGGGGGAGGGAGAAATGATGGATGATGAGGAGGGCGGCGAGAGACTGGGTCGGGGAGTCGGGAGTCAGTCAAGCCGCTCCCTCGCATCCCCTCGAGCGTTTCGCCGCGGGGAGGCCACGGCAAGGCGGCACCGTCCTCGCCAACCCCACAAGACAACAGCTAGACGACCGGGCAGTCGCCTGAGACGTCTTTGGCGGCGATGCGACGCGCGTACCCCCTCGCCCGAGCCATGGGCGACGGGCAGACGAGGAAGGGGGGTGCACGGGCTCCCGTGGGGACGGATGGCTCCTCTCTCGCGGGGGCGCCTTCCGCGGCGCCCCAGGCGTGCCCACCGCGGCCTACAACCCCTCAGCGCGCGAACATACGCTCCATTCACCCTCGCGTGGGACCAGATCGTGACGACCGGGCGGTCACCGGGCGGTAAAAGGTGAGGAATGGGCGGGAGGGGCCGCACAGGCGCTGGCGCCCGTCGACTGTTTTTCCTCATCTTTAGATCCAAACTCCCCTCACGCCCGCCCCCCGCACACATGCCGCCTCCCCACGGGCCACAAGACAGCCAGGCATGACCTGCCTCTTAATCGAGGGGGGAGAGGCGTGGTTTGCGATGGGTGGGTGGGGTTTTGGCTCTCGCATCAAGCAAGCTCTCACCTTTTTTTGGGCTGTAATTTGGCTGTGGGGGTAGAACAGGCTGGCGCTCCTTTCTCGTCTCTCTTCGGCTCCTCGGCTTTCCCAACACACGCACTTGCACGCCCGCACACAGCCCTCCTGGCCTATCTTGCGCGCGCATTTGTTGGCCTAAGAAGGCACAACCGATTCTGGCTATGGCTCGGAGCGGGGCGGGGACAGCTGCACAGCAAGATAGTCAGTCACCCAGCTATGGGCTCGCACGCGCGCCCGGGGTGGCCGCTGGTGTGCGTGGTGCAGCCTACCTGCCGGCGAGTGCTTGCGGCCCTTTCCCTCACACACGATACACCACATTATGGCCCGCCCTCTCCAGGGGAGGGTGCGTGCGCATGTGTGGAAATAGAGAGCAAGTGGACGAGGGAACGGGAAGAGAGAGAGAGGGCAGGGAGCGCTGCACCCCTGCTCTCTTCATCCATTTTTTGAGGCGGGTTCTTTATTTTTGGTTTTCAACGCCTCTCTTCTTGTTTCCCGTTCACGTAAACACATACACACACACAGTAAGCATGAGCAGTCGAGCTCACACACGCGCACGCGCTCACGCTCGCAGGAGACGCGCGCGCAATTCATTCGACTTTCATACATTCATTCTCTCTCTCTCTCTCCCCCCAGGCAATCAAAATCTTGTCTCCGCAGCCCGTGTTGGAATATTTTCAGCCGTGCTTCTTGCCGTGCTTGCCGAACGCCTCCCCAGCCTCATCCGCGACGTACTTGGGCGCCTTGGGCGCCTTGGGCGCCTTGACCATCTTCACCTTGATGATGGCCTCGCCCGCCTCGCCGTCCTTGCCGTGGCCGGCCAGCTTGCGCCCCTTCTTGGAGTGCTTGCCCGCCTCGGAGACCTCGGCCTCGGCGTGGACCTTCTTGACCTTCTTCACCTTGACCACCTTGACGTCCGCCTCGGCGTGGATCTTGACCTTGGGGACCTTCACGGGGTGGATCTTGACCTTGGGGACCTAAGAGAGTGGATGAGCATGGGCGCGAGGAGAGGAGGCGTGAGGGAGAGAGAGAGTCAAAATCATGAGGCTCTCTCCATCGCAGATCATTTCTTTTCCGCCATCCACTTTCATTTTTTCTTACCTTGACGGCCTTGACCTTCACCACCTTGGGCGCCTTGACGACGGCGGTCATGATCGCCTCGCCATCGACCTCAGCGTGCTTGCCGCCCAGCAGCAGGCGGCCCTTGTGAGGCTTGCCCTCCACGGCGACCGGCCCGCTGACGGCGACGCTCATCTTCTTGGAGTGCTTCTTGGAGGCCTCGCCGTCAGCGTACTTCACCTTCATCACCTTGAAGACGGCCTCGCCCGCCTCGCCGTCGCCGCCCTTGGCACCCGCCAGGCGGCGGCCGGCCTTCTCCATGCCCTTGTAGCCGTTCGGGTTCTCGGCCTTCCACTCGGCCTGGACCTTGGCCCACTCGGCCTGGGGGAAGAGAAAGAAGAGAGAAGAAAGAAGAGAGGGTGAGTGAGAGAGAGAGTTCTGGGAGAGAGGAGGACGGACCGTTCGCCCGCCCGCCACCTCTGATCCTGCCCCCCCCCCCGGCACGTGGCCGTCTCTCTCTCCGCTCCTTTTATCGCTCTCACTCCCTCCACACACGCGCTCTCCTTCCTTACCTTGTGCTCCTCCTTGGTGGTGGGCGTGAAGGGCGTGGTCGCGGACTTGATGAGGGCCGGCGCGTACGCTGGCAGGGAGGCCGGGTTTGCCTTGTAAGACTCCACCGCGCGGACCAGGACGGCGGGCGCGTTGGCGGGCAGGACGGGGATGGCCAGGCCCGCGGGCAGCTGCGGGGAAAGGGGGGCCAGGCCAGCGGCGGGCTGGGCGTCGGCCAGCGAGGCGATGGCCAGGCCGACCGCGGCGGCAGCGACGAAGGAGCGAGTCATTTTTAGGGGGGATGAGCTGTGGTGTCGGTAGAAAAAGAAGAGCTGCGAGAGAAGAATAAATGGTGTGTGAGTTGGGTGTGTGTGGGGGGGGGAGAGTGAGGTGGTGAGTGTTTCGTTGTCGCCGGCGTGAAGATGTCATCAGCCTCCTCGGCTTCCTGAGGTGGAAGCGTGGAGCCGAGGCGGCGCGCGGGCGCACGGCGGTGCGGGGCCGTAAGCATGCGGTGGCTAGATGCGAGCAGTCGCAGTCACGCTCTCTCTTTCGCTCGGCGGTTTCAGTTCACGCGATGGGAAGGTTCCGCCCCATCCGGCTACCCGCCGTGTCTCTTGATGGGTAAGGCACTTGCATCACGTCACTCTTGATGGGTCGCGGGGTCGGGCGGATGGGGTGCTGGGGGCGGAGGAAGGGTCGGCCCACGGCCGTTTGCGCTCCATCGGCTCGTTTTTTGACACCCTGGCATGCACGCGCTCTCGTCGCGTCCCACACTCCCGCCCGCCCCGCGCCCTTCCAGCCCGCGTGCCGGTCTGTCCATCCCCTTGTCGGCCTATGCCTACTTCTGTGGCACCACAGTGGGCCAGGGTGGGGTGGCAGAGTGGGCGGGAGGCGGGCTTTTTGGAGCGTAGAAAAGGGACGCCCCTCTTTGCGCGCACGGGCTCTCTACAACATACCGCGCACCTTGATTGAGTTGTGAAGGGAGGGAGAGCGGATTTCTCATGATGAAAAAAAAAAACACTACACGACACAAACACGCGTGCGCCATCTGGCGACAGGCACACACTGACACTCACACACACGCGCACGCACGCGTACACTCACACACTCGCACACGGCGCACGCGTGCACGCAGAAAATGAGGATGGCAGGGCGGCCACCACCAGGCCCATAGGCGCGCTCCCTTTTTCCTTTTCACTCGACCCGCCCGGACCGCCGCCAGAGGGCGCCTTCGAAGCTCTCCACCACCCACGCCATCCAACCAGCCATGAAGGGCACTAACCATCCCGCTATATGCAGTGGTGCGCGGGGCGAAAGAATAGATAGACGGAAGAAACTAAAAGACGGAAGGAAATGATAATGAAAGAAATGATTTTGTGGAGGAACCTCACGACCCAGAAGGGTCCGCATGCAGTTACACGACGAAGCGCACTCACACATTGCGCCCCACCATGCCTCTCTTTCTCTTTTCACACGCTCCATGTAAGAGCACGCGCGCGCACGCAGGCATCGCGCGTACACGTGTTCGTTGAAAATAAAAAAATAGGAAGGGGTGCTGCGGCGGAGAGGCGCGCTTTCATGCAACGGGGGGTGGACAGGGAACGCCGCCCAGAGGAGGGCGCCCGATAATCCCACCCGCCGCAACCTCATTCCTCGGGTCAGAGAACACAGGTTACGCCTAGAGGACGCGCAGCCGGGCCTTGCTTGGTCTCTTGGACTCGTTTATTAGTAGGAAAGCAAAGGGGAGTTGTGTGGGGCGGTGGTAGCCGGCGACGGGGTGGGTCGCACGCCACGCTCACAACGCACACACTCAACCCTGTGCAGCAAGAATCACGCGCGCAGCCATCGCCTGTGCGCGCGAGACTGTTGACGTAAGCATTAGCGGTATTAGAAAGGGGGTCAGCGGGGGTTCATCCAACCCAGCCGGGAAATAAATGCGCGCGACGCCGAACCTTTGGCGCAAAAATGAATCCAGCAGGCGTCCGCTTTTTTTCGTTGTTCAGGCCTCACCGGCCTGAACAACACCACCGGCCTCCCCGCCCTTCTTCGAGCACTTCTTGGCCTTCTTGTACGACTTGGTGGAGACCATCGCCTCACCGTCGGCCTCCGCCGCCGCGGACGAGTGCTTCTTGCCCTGCAGGGAGCGGCGCACGGCGCCGGCCTCAGAGGCCTCGACGCCGGCCTCGCCCTTCTTCGAGCACTTCTTGGCCTTCTTCACCTTGGCGACCTTGACGTCCTCGCCCGCCTCGGACGCGGCGTACTTCTTGCCCAGCAGGGAGCGGCGCATGGCGCCGGCCTCAGAGGCCTCACCCTTCTTCGAGCACTTCTTGGCCTTCTTCACCTTGGCGACCTTGACGTCCTCGCCCGCCTCGGACGCGGCGTACTTCTTGCCCAGCAGGCGGCGCGCCGCCTCGCCAGCCGCCGCCGCGGTCTTGGAGCACTTGGCCTTCTTGGAGTGCTTGGAAGACTTGACCATGACGACGTCGGCGCCGGCCTCAGAGGCCGCCTTGTTGTGCTTGCCGCCCGCGACCAGGGCCAACAGGGCGAAGAAGAGGGCGAGGAGGAAGATGACGCGCATGATGACAAAGGGGGAGGGGGGCTGTGGAGGGGAGAGAGGCAGGGGAGTGTGTGGGTGAGACGTGTGCGTGTGTGTGCGTCCGGGGAGGTGGGAGGAAGGAAAGGAGGCGTGCGCGTGCCAGCGCTCACGCCGCCGAGGAGGGAGGGGAGGAAGAGGGTTGGATCCAGGAAACTGGCTGCGTGCGCGCGGAAGGGCCGTGGCCTGGCCGCGACACATTGGGCGCGTGCCGGGCACCACCATCAATCTGCCCCGTCCAAACCCCACCTAACAATGCAGAGCACTTTCGTGTATGGCTTGTGGGGGGCGGATCACCGCCGGACCCTCCCCTCCACTGCCCGCGGCCACAGGGGCACCTCTGCGCGCGACACGACCCCGCGTCCCCGTCCACCGGGGTGCAGCCGTCGAGTGCATTCATCAAACGCAGACGACTGGCCGCGCCCAGTCTAGCCCCGCCCGGGGCCTGATCAACATACAAATCTGACCCGTTGTATTGGCAATCCCTGCATGAAGAGGCGAGGCCGACCGGGCCCTCCGCGCCCCGCCCGCGAGGGTGCGAAACCAACCTTGGCCAAAAAACCCGGGTCTCAACTCGCAGGCACTTCCACCCTCTGACCCCTCGCGCTCCCCGCCCGCGCCGCGCCCAACCGCGCGCGCCCAACCCTGGCGTGGGCCGATATCCAAGGGTTGCCTGGGACACTGATTTGCACTTACTTTGGTGGGGAGTTGAAGTAGGGGTAAAAAAGAAAGCGAGTGTGAGAGTGAGCGCTCAGTGTCTCTTGCTAGGCGTTAGGCAGCACCTCGCGGCGCAAGGGGGCGCTGACCCTTTTTTCCCTTAGCCCTGACTTCTCACACCATGACTCCGTGACAGGGGCAACACGGTGTTATACCATCACCCTCCGCCGTGTGTGTTGAAAGGCTCGCACACTGTGTTGAGAGGGTCGCAGCGCTTCTCTCTCCTCAAACTCTCTCCTGTGTGGGATGTGGTTTGCCCTTTTGGCATCTCCCTCCCTCTCCTGCTGGAGAGTGCGAGCAGGGCCTCCCACGCAACGGAAAGCGGAGCCTGCTGTGTGTGTTTGTGTGTGTTTGAGGGGGGCAGCCCCACATGCTGCACGCCCGGCGCTCGGCTGATCGTGCATGGAGATAAGAGGAGGCCGTGCGGGGTTGCTGCCTGACGCTGGTGGTGGTGGTGGTGGGGTGACCACCCGCGCGCGCACGCGGCTGGGGTTCGAGTAGAAGGGAAAGTGGTGAGGGGCGTCAACGCGTCGCTCGGGGGAGGGGTGTCACACAAGCACATCCCCCAGAGCCAGCGCGCTGCCCGCGCCTGGAGAGAAAACAAAAAGGGAGAGAGGAGACACAGATGGGCCCTTATTCACACTCGAGTTCTCCAAGCCAAGGTGCGTTTTCATCATATGATGGCGGGAGGGGTCGCATGGGTTTGGCCTTCACGCCCCGCCCGGGGGGCCCCTGCCACCCGGTCCATTACCCATCGCGCCCTCTGCTGGTCTTGTGCAGCCCCTCCATACCGCCTCTTGTGGGACGGCACGTGGGTGCGGTGCCCACCAGGGCCCGCGGCGTGGGTGGCTAGGCGTGGTCGAGAGCGGTCGCGAGAACGCGATGTGAGCAGGGGGATGATGAGCGAAAGGCGCGCTGGAGGGTGGGCGCACCGCTCATCCAGCCTGTCCTGCTCCACAATGGGAATATCTAGCTTCTTTGCAAGCTCGGCGTAGGGATGAGCGGGTGTTTCACACCTTGACACCCCCTCGTGCGGGCGGCAATGGGAACAAGACGTCGAAAGAACTCGACGCGCGTCGGGGCCGCTCTCGCTCTTGCCCCTTTTCCGTTTGCGTGCCTGCGGGCAGCCTTCCCACCTTTTCACGCTCACATCGCACGTTGCGGTAGCGTCAACAGCATCCAGGCCTGGCCTGTTGTAGCTGGGTGTGGCTTCGGGAGCCGCGTGGCACCGCCGGCGCGCGCGGCATGCGAGAGCGGAATGCGAGGGACCCCCAACGCTCATTTTTTTCTCTTGGCAGGTCCGACGTCGCCCGCGGAGTGGGGTGGCCGCGCGTAGATCACCCCGCACGCTCCTCGCCTGAGTCATGTAAAGGCTGTCCATGCTCCTTGCAGGGCGTGCATTGCGATCGGATGGGCGGGCTGGTCCACTTAATGGGGACAAAAAAAGTATTTCCCCATCTTTCTTCTTTCCCCTCCCGTTTGACGCGCACCGGCACTCACGCTCTCTCCTTCTCCCTCCTCTATAGACCGTCCTCCAGCCCTACAACCCTCCCCACCCCTCCTATCCTACTGCTACCTTTTACCAACACCATGGTGAACAAAGTCCTCGCCGCTGCCGCCGTCCTGGCCGCGGCCGCCTCCTCCGCCGACGCGCGCTCGATGCTGGGGCGCAAGGGGACGACCATGGAGGTCGTCCAGCCCGTGACCGGCTACCAGGCCGTCCAGGTCATGCAGCCCGTCCAGGGGTACCAGACCATGCGCGTCCGGGTCCGCCCGGGCCCCGTCACCGTCGCCCAGCCCGTCATCGCCCAGCCCGTCGCCGTCCAGCAGGTCGTCCAGACCCAGCCGGTCTTGCAGCAGGTCGTCCAGCCCGCCGAGGCGTCGCCACCGACCACCTACGCGTCCGCGCCCGGCTACGTCGCGACCCAGCCCGTGATGATGGGCGGCAAGCACAAAGTGAGTATTTGTGAGGGGAGGAGATTGAGAGAGGTGGAGGGGAAAGAGGGGAGAGAGAAGGGAGAGGGGACCGTGGCGTCCCATCAACCCCCTCCACTATCCCAACCCCACCCTCTCCTCTCTCCATCCTCAATTCCTTTTCTCTCACCATTTTTTCTCTATCTACTCTCTCTTTTCACACACACACCCACAGGGCCGCCGCCTGTCCGGCTCCGGCGAGTCTGAGAAGAAGGGCAAGAAGCACGCCGAGGCGGACGGCGAGGCGATGAAGAAGATCAAGAAGGTCAAGGGCGGCGAGGCGGACGAGTCCGGCAACATGCACAAGGGCCGCCTGCTCCTGGGCAAGCACGCCGAGGCTGACGGCGAGGCCGTCATCAAGGCGCCCAAGATGAAGAAGGAGAAGAAGGTCCACGCCGAGGCCGA
>Ga0315288_10013344_pt1 | contig 10284 bp, 10 predicted proteins | sample YL17G11_20_MG_FD_203454 | JGI IMG/M metagenome (GOLD analysis project Ga0315288, IMG submission 203454) | Sediment microbial communities from Yellowstone Lake, YNP, Wyoming, USA - YL17G11_20 | ecosystem: Environmental > Aquatic > Freshwater > Lake > Sediment | place: USA: Wyoming | collected... | reverse complement strand
CTGTCCATGACTTTCAAGTACTTCACAAACGAGACATTCCCCTGGTTTGTCAGCACGGCAATAGGCTTAGGTATCGTCGGCATAAGCGGCGGACTTCTCGCAATTCTAGATGAGCCGACTCCCCTATCTATCACCCGTATCCTAGTTGCGAGCCTAGTTCTTGTGTGGGCAACAAATCAAGGAGACAAACTAGCTACTCTTCTTCCCAAGAAGAAGATACACTTTGGAATGATCAGCAGACACAACTATCTAGCCTTGAAGGTGCCCGACGAGAGAGACATAATCGACATACCAGGAAAACCTCGAGTCGGCATGGCGGTCAAAAAGGAACTGGCAGGCAAAGAGTTCCTTCTACCAGCCGATATACCCAGAGAGGAAATTGTGAATAGGCTCAGACGAAGACTCCTCGCCGACTGGGGGCTGGGCGATGCAGAACTCGAACTGGATCAACAAGGCAGATTTGGTTTCTTCGCCATCTCAGCTAGAGAACAGGGACTGAGCGGAGACCTCAGAGAGGGCTCCGTGGCTGTGCCAATGATGTGTGATGCAATACCGATTGGCCTCGCCTCCGGTGATATCGTGATGGTGTATTCCGGGAACGAAGTCCTTCTTGAGTCAGCCGAAGTCAGAGGCGTGAACGAGGCAAGCAAGACCGTCACCCTCATTCTCGACTCAAAAGATCTTCAGAAATGCATCGGCAAGGAAGCCACCAGGATCGTGGTCCTTCCTATAATCGGAAGGAAACTGATGGTCAACGAGATTATGACTCGTAATGTCCGAACGGTCACTCCTCAGGCAAGCATTGCTCAGGCTGTCTCTCTATTGAGTCAGTATAAGATCGGTTGCGTCGTGGTAGTGGAAGAAGGCAAACCGATTGGAATTCTCACGGATGGAGATGTTCTTCAGCGAATCGAAAAGAACCATCCGGACATTAATTCAACGAAAGCAAGATCGTGGATGACTCACCCCATCGTCGAGATCTCACCAAATTCATCTCTCGAGGAGGCAATGGCAATAATGAGAAACAGGAACGTGAAGAAGCTCCCAGTTACCTCTGAAGGAAGCCTAGTAGGAATACTCACAAGCAACGACATTTTCAGAGCTTCGTCATTCATGTCCTGAGTGGATTTGGATCTGGTGCATGCCACGAAGGCCCTATGACTGGTCAAATTACGACGCCCGGGTGTTCCCGATTCGAAGCCGCCAAGAAAATGAGTTTCACGTTTGAGTGAATGCTGCCCAGACTCGGATCCCTTCGTGGTCACTAGTCAGCTCTCATCTGAACTTGATCGGATTCGGAAACCCGTTTGTTCTCCTAATCACTTATTATTTCAGAACAATAGATTCGCTGGGCTTTTTGAACATTCTAAGGGAAGATGCGATCATTTCATATCCTCTATCTTTTGTCCGTCGCGCCAGTCGTATAGCAGGGGTGAACGCCAGTTTTCCAGTATTTTCCAGAACTTTTTGAAACCGTCGCATTGCCCTCTGTAATTCTGCCATTGTTCCCTGAGGTCTGCTAGATTGAAGGCATTACCCAAGGGCCATAACCGACTCGGTTGTTCATTCAGAAGTTGAATCAACCATTCGTTCGCGTTGTGTTTTTTTCCGTCTTTTAACATGAGTCGCTTCTGGCTCATCTCCTTCTCTTCCTCCCAAGAATAGACTGCCTTGTGTGGTTTGTTGGGTGTCAATGCGTCGATTCCTATCAAATCAGCAATCTTCTTCTGGATAGAAAAGCAACGTTCCTTGTCTTTCTTCAACTCCTCGCGGCTGACTACGTAGTGTACTAGGCATTCGGGATCGTAGATAACAGAATACTTTAGCCGTCCAATTCTGATACCGAAATCACAATCTTCGACTCCGAATCCGCCGTCATAGAGTTCGTCGTTGCCGTTGACCTCGATGGCAGCTTTTAGGGGCACTGAGCAGTTACCTCCATACAGCCATTCCGGCATTACTGGTTGAGCTGCCTTCACAAGTTTCCTTCTGTGCTCGAACCCGTACCGACCGACCTCCCAGGGTTTCTCGTACAAACACCAAGCTCCTGCCACGCATAACCCTTGTTTAGCCCATTTGTTATGCCTCTCCAGAAAATATTGATCCAACCTACAGCGATCATCATGGAAGACCAGCTGTTCTCCTTCGGCGAAGATGAGTGCGGTGTTATGACTGTTAGCGATGGCTGTTCTGATGCCTGACCATCGGCTTGGTTTGTCAGGCAAGTACGTGAACCGGAACGGCACATCCTTGAAGAACTCTCGAACCTTCTTACCCCTCTGGTCCGCAAGCCCATCAACGAGAATATACTCGAAGTCCTCGTACTCTTGCTGGATCAGCGATTCCTTAATCCAATCAAACCTGGGCTCGACCCGTCTCGTGCAACAGACTACTGAAAGGCGAACCATCCTAAACCCTTTCACTGCAAAGTTACTTGATTCTGGCTTAACCATTGTGGTAGCGTTTAGTGGAGTTTTGGATTAGAGTAATCCGCTTATTCTCTCCTTCGACTTAGATTCCGCAAACCTCGGGGGGAGTCTGCCATTCAAGCCCTCATGTGACCTCACATAGTTGTGGAAGACTTGGTGTAACCCGACCAGACTATTGCCTCAAACCCAACGAAAACCAAAGCTAAGACCAGGCTCGACTACGGCCGCTTTCTGATGTGGCAAAACGTACCAAATGTTATAGATCACAAGAACAAGCGTGTGACATGGCACCACGAGGTTACAGAACTATCGGATCGAATAGAACAATCTCGAATGAGGGTAAGCACGGATATAGAAGTCAGAGCGAGTTCGTCGTCGATACTAGTGGTGGGCGTCGTCGTGCCGTCCTTGGTGCGGGCACCCGAATTTGAACTCTCGTCTTGTGTGTGGGGCTCGTAGCGCGGGCATCATAGATTGAACTGTCGTCGTCGCGCACCAAGGTACCCACACACCCAAGAACGACGAACGATGCGTTGGGGAGAGGAATCCCTCTCTCACTGACGCCTAGACCCCACCGAGAGTGACTATCAGGTCTGTGACAAAACCTGCGAACAATCCGACGAAAAACCCGACCATTAACACATCATTAGTGGTTTGCTTCCTTCCTGAGTTATACATCAACATCGAGACGTAGATCAACGCTCCGCCAGCAACCGCCAGAAAAAAGACGTACACAGGAGCGGACGTCCATTGGCTACCCAGGAGAGTTCCAATGAATGTGGGACCACCGCCGACCAAGCCCGCCATGATTAGGAAACGAATACTCGGTCTCTCTGCAAGTCCTGTTAGGGGACCTGCTATTCCAAAGCCTTCAGTGGCATTATGGACTGCGAATCCAACCACCAGGAGTATCGCTAGACCTATTGCTCCTGACACATATGACTGACCTATTACAAGTCCCTCGCTGAAGTTGTGAACTCCGATGCCTACTGCAATCATCAATGAGAGCCTGTAAGCATCCACCTGCTGGGTGAATTGTGGTTCCTTTTTCTCCGTGCTGGTTTGGCCGATTGAAAGCTGCAGGGGTGCTTCCTTCATGTATCGAGTCCCGTACAAGGTTAGTCCCAGAAGTCCAATTGCAAGTCCTCCGAACATGGCAAGAAGGCCGAGCACGGCATCTTGCACAGGCGTTCTACCCGCAAAAGCACTGCTGGCAGCATCCGACACGGATTCCCAAGCGTGGCCAAGCACATCGACTATGAGGAATATCAGAATCCCAATTGCAAACGCATTAAGGAACCCTTTCTTTCTTGGACTCACACCTTGGGCGACCGCAAGCGGCAACCCGAGAAAGATTGTAAGGCCAGAGAAGGCTCCAAGGAGAAGGAGCTGAGGATAATCGATCAATCGCCGCAGACTGCCTCCTGTATGAACACACCATGCCAAGAATCATATCTCCAGCTGAGAATAGGATAAGCCTGGGCCAATCAAAACAGGAAGAAACCTGGTCGAAGAGTTGGCAATAAACGAAACCTACTCGACGATCAGTTACTCCCTCCGGAAACCAACGTGTGAGAGCAGGACCGACATGCGTGTGGTAGTCTGAACCGAGCCAGTCAGGTGGTGTTGGCTTCGAAGGAGGCTCTCTTGAAGATCCTGCGGCTGGGGCGAGTGAAGCTACCAGTAGTCGCCTACATGTTGTTTCTATTCGGTGTGCTGTTGGCCGTTTCTTCGGGCGCAGGGTTTGCGTTTGAGAGGTTCGCTTGGGGCTCCGCCATAATCCTCGCTGCTGTGATGTCTGTGAACTATGGAAACGACTATTTTGACATCGAGGTCGATCGCCTCAATGAGGCTTCTCCGATTTCCGGAGGCAGCGGCGCACTGCTGAGGAATCCGGAATTGAGGAATCTTTCAAAATGGATCGCAATTTGTCTGATGGCGATCTCAATCGTGTTGGCGGTGGCTTTTGCTCTTGTTTTTCGCTTTCCAGTGGCTTTCATTGCGCTTGTCGTTTCGGGGAACGGCTTGGTCTGGTTCTATTCCGCGCCGCCCATCAGGCTGTCGTATAGGGGACTCGGAGAAGTCACAACGATGTTGGCGGCTGGACTGATGCTGCCCTGTATGGGATACTTCATCATACACGGAAGCGTGGACAGTCTCTTCTGGACCCTTTCTCTTCCGTGCATTCTCTACGCGCTTTCTATCATAGTGAGCGTGGAGATGCCTGACATTGAAGGAGATAGGCAAGGACACAAAGAAACGCTGGTCGTGCGTAAGGGGCGAAGATTTGGTTTCGCTGTTATCGCGGTTTCGAATCTTCTCGCAACTCTGTATCTTGTCTTAGTGTCCAGATCGAATCTGGCACAGGCATCAATAGATTTGCGCCTGATTGCGATTTTCTCTCTTCTGCCACTAGCTACAGGAATCCTTGGATTGATAGAAAGAACTGAGGATAGAGGATGGGCTACAAAATTGGTGACCTTCAACGTCTATGCAATTTCGTTTATGCTATTGATTACAGACTGTTATTTCGCTTCGACTTTGGTGTGATGCACGTTGCCGTTGATGTGAGCTGTTGGCCGCGACGGTTAACCCAAGCATAGTTTGACCACTTTTGGACTCCAGAGCAAAGCCAATACGCACCAGCAATGATTCTCAGGACCACCAGCCACCCTTGCGAGCACTCCGTGGTTGTGTCTGCGCGTTCGTCGTTCAGGCCATGAATTCGTGTGTGCGCGCCAAGGATGGCACGCACAAAAATTGCCCCTCTCCTCCTACTCCAGACGGGTTATGGGAGGAATCCTGTAACAACTGGAAGACACACGGAGAAGAGACCCGAAGGTCGCTTGTTCAGTCGCATATGTTGAAGCACTGAGGGTTGCTTGCCTTTCCAGCGTCTATTCGAATGACATGTCTACACTTACTTGACGCCGTTTTTCATTTCCTCCAAAGTACGTTGAAGCAAGACTGCATCCTTCGCTTCGGATACGAGTTCAGCTGGGATTGATATCTTTGGAAAGCTAGCAGCCGAAAGCTGACGAACGTGAAGGTGAAGTACATTATGGACGAAGGTACATTGACATGTTGTCTGGGAGGTGATTTCAATGGCCGTAGAGAGTCAGATGTTGGAAGAGTTAAAGAAGATACGTGAAGCTGTGACGCCGAAGCCTGCACCTCCTGCACCGCCGCCAAAAGGACTTTGGGCTGAGTTCAAGGATTTCCTTGGCAAGGCTGGAGTTGTCGGCTTAGCGATTGGCTTCATCATGGGCACCTACACTGGCAAAGTAGTTTCAGCGCTCGTTCAGGACATCATAATGCCCATTCCAGGTGCCCTAATACCGGGAGGCGACTGGAGGAAAGCCGTCGTCAGCATACCTGTCGGCAATGGAATCAACTTCGCACTGGGTGACTTCGTCGGTGTGATAGTTGACTTCCTCATCGTTGCAGCAGTAATCTTCGTGATTGCCAAGTACGCAGGGAAGATGGGACCCAAGTAGCCTCTTAGCCTCGAACTTGCGGATGCGCCGTACTCTGACCCTAATCTTGTTGCGTCCTCCATTTAGTGCTGGCGTCACAATTTGAACCGTTGGTAGGAAGCGTCATCTTGCGTGTGCGCACCAAGTGATCCACACACACTACTCCAGCCCCTGAGCATGAGATCCGACGCCCAGAGGCACACAAGGCTGAGTGTAAGTCCAGGTCTTGATCCGCCAGAGCACTGCTGGAAATCGGCTCTGAATGACCGGAGCTCAGATGTGCCCTCAAGTGGCTGGTCCAGTTCTGTATCTTTATCAGTAATCAGTCACAGTAAGTACGTGGTCCGAGAGCAGTGAAGAAAACTGCGGACGAACGAATGAGAGCTCTGTTTGCAAAGCATTCAGTTCCTCCCCTCGAAGTCATCATACCAATTCTTGAGAAGGCAGGTCGTGGAGAACAAGAACTGACGGCTCAGATCTACAATACGTACACAACTGTGGCCATGGAAATAAGACAGAGCCTACAGTTGAAAGGGAAAGACATGAAGACGCTGGCAAGACTCTGGGAATTCCTAGCTGGTTTCGAAGGGCAGAAATTTGAGCCGATCGACTTGGCTGACTCAAGGTTTTCCCTCACCATATCGGATTGCCCTATGCTGCACGTCGGAAAGGACGTGAGTTCTGATGTGAAAAGCAAGTTCTGCGATGTGGTCTGCACTGGTGGAAGCAAGGCGCTGATGGACAACGTACTAGGTCCACGCAGAGGGACTTGCACTTGGGACAAGGCGTTGGTACGGGGAGCTGCCAAATGCACGCTGGTGTTTGAGTTAGTGAAACCAGCTTGAGCCATCTAAAGGAATCCTTGCTCATTTCATCCATCTTGCTCGTAGGCCTTGCGTTAGCTTTCTTCTTTGCACGGCAACTAGCGGCTGAGTCCATGAGTTACGTAGACTTGAGAACCGCGTTGACCACAACTACCGCAACGTTTGGAACGTTGCTGGGAATAATCACGGCAGGCCTCATGTTCACTCAAGGCAAATTCAGTGAGCTTGCAAGCCAGCTGACAGAAATGGCGCCTGACTATCTCGGTAGAGTACTATCGCTAGAGAGAATGCAGTCTACTGGAACGCACTTGCTCGCTTTGCGAAAAGCATTTGCTAAGCTAGAGGCTAGCACGACAATCGCGAAAGAAAGAGATCTCTACAATGGGATCGTTAGAAAAGCGTCTTCGATGCTTGTGGGTTTTGCAGTTCTTTTGAATCTGGTGCTCAGACAACAAGGATTACTCAGCACCCATCTCCTCATATCAGAGATGGATCCAGACACTTACGGACGTTATGAGAAGAATAGACAAAGCATCAAGAAAGAATGGCAGATTTTCAGCGTCATCAAAGGAATCGTGGACGTATGGCAGGCGCCAGCAACCTTCACCGTTGAGGAGTCAGAGAGGGAATCAGCGCTTCAAGCAGACATTAGAAGTTCCATAGCCATACTGAAAGTCAAAGAAGGCATTGACAGAAGTTCAGCAGAGATACGGAATGAAGTCACGAAGATTCTGGGAGCCCTGCATGATGAAATCGGTGAAATCGGTAAACAGCTACGCCAGGATAGAGTGCACCAGCTCTTGTCCGAGATGCAGCAGGCGAGTACCATACGCGGCAAGTACTTCTATCTAGCATTGGTATTCATTACTACTCCACTTCTCGTTAACCTTCTAATTCTACCCCAACTCTCCGAAACGTCCGCGGTCTTCTTTCAGCCAGTCATTTCAGTAACGAGCGCGCTAAGCGTAATGGGAATCGTATTCTTGCTTGTCTACATCCACAAGATCCTCAATGTGTGATTTGAAGACATTAGATGACTGTGACCTCGGTCTTCGAACAGCCACCCACCATTGTGTGTGCGCACTAAGTGACCCGACGACGAAAATGCTCCCCTTGTCATCACCGGGCTTTGGTCCGGATTTGATCGCGTTAGCGCGTCTCACGTCTTTACGACCGAGCACCATAGCAAACGCTAAAATCCTGAGCGAGTCTAGTCGTGCGGTGGCCTTCTTTCTTTGCGCGTGCGTGAGCGCCAAGGAGACGCGCTGGTCGGAGGTGAAATAGTGTGGAGAAACAGATTCCGAAGGGACTCAAGATTACGTTTCTTGTTCACTTCATCACGGCCGGGATCTTCGGGGCTGGCTTTCTGCTGATCCCGGAGATGCTTACGGAAATGCTGGGTGCAGGCACCATGGAGCCGTCGACGTTCAGGCTGGTCGGCGCAGCAATGCTGGCATTTGCAGCTAGTTCATGGCTCGCCTATCGACAGCCGGTCTGGGAGAAGGTGAAGATCGTGGTGCAGATCGAGATCGTATGGACGGTTCTCGGGGTTCTCGCCACTTTGTGGGGCTTGATGTTCGAAGGTCTTCCGGCGGCTGACTGGATGAACGTTGTCATCCTCGGTGCCTTCGCGGTGGCTTTCGCGGCTTTCTATTATCGAGCGTAGGCTCACCGCCCATCTTCTTTTTTTGCGTTTTTGCTTTTGCTTGGTGTGCACACACACAACATTGAACCGCTAGTCTCTTTTTCTTAGCTTTGGAATGAACATGGGCACTTTGCCTTTGTACTCGCGATATCTATCTCCAAACTGCTGTATCAACAGTTCTTCCTCTTCCAACGTAAACCAGTATCCAACTATGATGCCTACTACTGCAATTACTAGACCGATCGTGGACTTGAAACCAAAAGCGATACCTAAGTTGAGAAGCACGCTTGCTAAGTTGTGTGGATGCCGGATGGAAGAGTAAATGCCGCTCGTCATCAGTCTCGATGTACCATAAGCTTTCGGCGTAAGTTTCTGTCCTGACCCGTCGAATTCCCTTTTCGAAAGAGCGAAAATGTAGATGCCTACCGCAAGAACTACAGCGGAGATCAGCCAGGAAAGCGACCACGGAATGGGCAATGGAAGAAAGTCAAACCAGACTGTAGCGACACCTACAGGAACCATCATGATAAGGATCGCCTGGAGGACCTTACACAGCGCAGAATACTTCTTCCCCAATACTACCTAACCCCATTCTCTTCTGACACGTCTATGAGATGTCTCTAGCTCAAATGTACTTGTGCCGAACTGAAGGAGAGGGGTTCTTGAGGGATTCCTCCTCTAACGATTGGCGGCGTCAGGAGCAGGAGAGGACTATCATTCTGTCTGTGCGCACCAAGTGATCCACACACGAAAAACCCTGATCCCTCTTCCCAGCTAGGAGGGGAACCTCCTAACAACTCCTCTTCGCTTCCCTGCTGAAACTCAAGCTCGGTGTGATTGTCTACCTCATGAGATCACACAGTCTTCACTCGCAGGATTGAGAATCGCAGCCAACTTGGTTCATGAAGTCTCGTGCTGTGGAGACCGCACCGTGTTCACTCCCGGGAGACCGACAATCTATTCCACGCGTGTACTAATTGGTAACATGTGTCCGTGATTGTCGAGCAGAGCCATCATCCTGGTTCCTTCTGCTGTCTTCACTGTTCTCGCGGTGTTCTTCACATTAGGCTACTTGATGACGATCTGGCTACGGATACCCCCGCAGTTTGGGTTTCCGCTACCTGTACGTCTCATTGGGTTAGCGTTGCTGTTGGTAGGGTTCATTTTCCTTAGTTGGCTCTTCAGATACAGAAGACCTAGAGACATACTCGTCTCGGCGTATGTGACCTTCTCGAAGGTTAGGAGAGAACGGACACGTCTGGAGGAGCGATCAGGCAGGACTGAGCCTCTCGTTGTGAAGGGGCCTTACAGATACGTTAGGCATCCGTTGTATTCGGATGTCGTGCTACTGCTTCTTGGCTGGTGGCTCCTGCTTGACTACAGCTTCCTCCTCATCTCAACACTGCTTCTGCTGTTATGGTTCGATTTTGTGGTGACTCGTTTCGAGGAGAGAGAACTCAGGGCCATCTTTGGTGACGATTATGAGGAATACTCAAGACGAGTTCCTAGGATCGTTCCCTTCACGTGAACTACGCAAACTCCTAGGACGCCTCGGAACCCCCTAGCAGCTCCTTTGCCTAATGCCTCTGCAATTCTTTCGTTCAATGGAGAAGTTCGAGAAGTAGACCATGTCATCAGCGACGACGAAACTGCCTTCCCCATACTCGTGTACTGCGATTCGAGCATTGAACGAAGGTGAGGTAAGCCCCGTTACTCGTCCATCAGCGACCCGCTTCATTGTGGTGAAGCGTACCTACTCCTTACCCATTGAGGAAAATGGGGACATTGAAGGGGAGAAATCCCGAGGAGCCTATGGCGTAGGCCTTCGGGAGTTCGAATCCCCCTCCCGCACCAAAGGTTTTGAGTGCATATAGCAGGCGTAAGGTGAACTCACTGAGGGTGTCGATCCA
>Ga0315288_10013343_pt1 | contig 10285 bp, 7 predicted proteins | sample YL17G11_20_MG_FD_203454 | JGI IMG/M metagenome (GOLD analysis project Ga0315288, IMG submission 203454) | Sediment microbial communities from Yellowstone Lake, YNP, Wyoming, USA - YL17G11_20 | ecosystem: Environmental > Aquatic > Freshwater > Lake > Sediment | place: USA: Wyoming | collected... | reverse complement strand
CTGCGCCGGCCATGCTTAAGGGCCAGGTCAAGAGCGGCCTTGAGGATCTTCCACTCCATGCGACCCGGCCCCTTTGCATTTTCAAAACAGTACGCACAGCGCAAATTGCACTGCGACGTGAGCACAAGCATAATGCTTTTCAATGCCTTTGCTGCTTGCATAGAATCTCAGTCGCGGTCAGGCTTGTTCCCGAATATCTACTAGCACTCGTCCCCGGTAATGATAATTATGCGGGGCCCTGTCCGACAGATAGACTGTACAGTGGACCGTGGAACCTTTACGTGTATTGAATTTCCGCCGCCCCCTGCGACTTTTGCGCTGGCCTTGGCCTTAATTGTGCTGCTGGCCTTCGGCTTTGCTTTTGCTCTTCGAACTGCCATCTCGTACCTCCTTGTTGCGGGTTACAGCGAACCCTACGTACCTCTTTACACCGGGTCAGTACGACCCTCTCTCGGCTTCAAGTAGCCAGATATTCCCTCTTACGTCTTCCTTACAGTAAACGAGGAGACGTCCGTCTCTGGAGACGTCAAACACTCCAGGAGTAGCCTCAGAACCTAGCAGAATCGGAGGGACAGTTTCCTCCGCCCGACCGCCGCCGAGAGAAACTCTCCTCAGAACAAACCACTTCTGCCCCCATTTCCCGCTTACGAGCAGGCTTTTGCCTGAGGGTTCCCATCTTACCCGCAAGGCGCCGGCGCCTTGCGTCACCTGTCGTGGAGAAGAGCTACCATCGGAAGGAATAACCCATATTTCTGGTCCGCTCGGGCCGGCTCCGACAAAGGCTATGAGCTCTCCATCGGGTGACCAGCTTGGAGCGAATGCCCCCATCTCTCGTCTGGTTATTTGAGTTGGAGAGCCCGTGCACTCTCCGTCTCTCACCGGTGCTACCCAGATGTTGTAATTACCACCACGATTGGACGCGAAAGCAAGCTGCGAGCCATCGGGCGACCAGGTCGGGTGAATGTCTAATGCAGGATCCCTGGTAAATCTGACTGGCTGGCCGCCGCTACATGATACGACCCAAATATCGCTCTCTTTCCCAATAATACGATAGTACGCGATCCACTTTCCGTCAGGTGAGAAGGCCGGGTGAGATGCATTCCCAGGCTGATCCGTGAGACGTGCGGGTTCGCTCGCACCAGACGCAAGTGAATCGAGGGGCTGTATCCAGAGATCATTTTTATGCCCCCAGCGGTCAGAGGTAAAAACTATCTTGCTATTGTCCGGTGCTATGGCTGGCATTTTGCCACCGCTAAGACCTGGCAATCTTGTTTCTCTTGCCGAGTCGAGATCACGAATCAGCACATCTCGTTCCGTAACCATGGTATAATAGGTGAGCCGCTTACCGTCACTACTAATGCTTGGCCCACCGTCCTGTCCTACGCCTGTCGTGACACGCTGTGATTTACCTCCCTTTGCACTGACGCGCCACAAGGCGAGGGTACCTTCCCTGTAGGAAGAAAAGTAGACATGTTTGCCGTTAGGCGACCAGACGGGCTCGCAGTCCAGTTCCTCATCGGTGGTCAGAGGCCAAGCCTTACCGCCGGCAGAAGGCACAACCCACAGGTTGCGGCGTGCGGAGTAGCAGATCTTGCTCCCATCCGGCGACCACGCAGGGTCACAGTGATCCGACTGTCCGTCCTTATCCCCCGTCAAGACCGTCACCTTGCTGGGATCGCTAAGCGAAGCAACAGCTATACGCAGCTCGCCTCTCAAACCGGCTCTCGAAAATGCGATCTCTTTCCCGTCCGAAGATATCGCCGGAGAATAGGCGTTTGAAATTAGTAGTATGGCGCTTCCACCAAATTGCCCGATCTTCCAGATGCTGTCTTCTCCATTTCTGTCAGACACGAACGCAATGCTACTACCGTCTGGAAACCATTCCGGATTGTAGTCGGAAGAAGGAGAATGCGTGAGATTCAGAGGATTGCCACCCTGAACACCTACGACGTAAATGTCCATGTTTCCCGCTTCGTTCGAGACGTAAGCGATGCGTTCTCCGTCGGGAGAAATCGCGGGAGTGATCTGTAAACCGGCTCCATTTGTGATCTGAACCGGACGAGCGGGAGGGATTGAGCGATCTCCCATTACACGCACGAAGATGAAAACGCAAACTACGGCAGCCAGGGCAATGGCAATAGTAAGAATCCCTTTTCTACTAGCCAGCCGTTGCCGAGAACCGGCAGATCCTGGGGCGACCGGGGTTGAAGGTTTCTCAGACTCCAGTTTTCGCTGCAGGGCATGCAGATCTGCGATAAGCTCCCTGGCGCTCTGATAACGTTCATCCGGGAGCTTTGCCATCGCCTTGTCCGCGATTCGCTCCAATTCCATCGGAACACCGGTCCTAAGACCTGTCAGTGGTTCCGGCTCTTGGTTCAAGATCATGTACATGATTGCTTGATCATGATCGGCATGAAAGGGCAGGCGTCCGGCAATCATCTCGTAGAGCACAACACCGGTCGACCAGATGTCAGCTCTGCGATCAATCCTCTCACCGCGAACCTGCTCCGGGGACATGTAGGTGACCGTGCCAAGGGTAACGCCAGTGCTTGTGAGCTTTGTGCTTCGGTCGGCTTTCGCCAGACCGAAGTCCATTATTCGGACTTGGCCCTTAGGCGTGACTATGATGTTGCCACTCTTTATGTCTCTATGAATAATGCCTTTCTGGTGGGCCTCCTCAAGCCCCTCGGCAACCTGAAGGGTCACATCAATTGCTTCGGAAATTTGAAGTGGCCCTCTCTTGATCTTCGCACGAAGAGTCTCACCCTCGTAGAAGGGCATGCAAATAAACATCTGTCCATCTTTGGTTTCATCAACCTCGTAAATGCTACAAATGTTGTTATGCTCGAGGGCAGAAGCGGCTCTTGCCTCATAGATGAAGCGAGCTTTGTCCTGTTTAGAGGGTAGGATATCGGATCGGAGGAACTTGAGAGCAACCGTTCGCTTTAGCTTGGTATCCTCGGCCTTATAGACGACGCCCATGCCGCCTTCGCCGAGCTTCTCAAGGATCCGATAGTGGGAGATCTGCCGTCCAATCATGTGGATACCCCGACGCGGAAGCGTCGCAACATCACCGGAGGCGATTGTTGCGATCGTTAGGGAGCCGCGTGGTTCAGAAGCTCTGTGGTCTCAGCTGTAGCATAGAGACATCCTCAGGGCAATGGGGTTAGAGCTCGACGTTGGTGAGTGATAATATTCCGCGCATAAGAATACATTGCCATTCATACCACTAGCCGCATCTCAATATTACCACCAACGCTGTAGAAAGACCACAAAATAAGAACGAGACTCTTATGCTCCCCCGCGTCGGGAACGACTAGCAAGTTTTGGGCAGCGGTGATATCTTAATGGATAAACGGCGTCTTTCCATCACGCCAGACGCTTTTTCTTAAACGAAATGAGACCGTGCTTCGGCTGGCGCTGTTGAGTGGATTCGAGGTCCGTTGAAAGACCCGTTTTCTAGACGAAATGAGAATATGCTTCAGGACCGGTTGTCTGTATGGGGCTTCAGGGAAGGAACTGGATGGAGTCCGCGATAATCGCAAGAGGTCTTACAAAGAAATACGGCGATTTCACAGCGGTCGACGGCATATCGTTTGAGATCAAGGAGGGCGAGTGTTTTGGCTTTCTTGGCCCCAACGGAGCCGGAAAGACCACGACCATAAAGATGATTCACTGCGTATCTCCAATCACCGCCGGCTCTGTCACAGTATTTGGAAAGACGTCGCACATCGATAACAGAGACATCAAGCTACAGACCGGAGTCATACCTCAGGAGATTACTCTAGACGGGGATCTTACCGTTTATGAGAACCTCATGGTTTTCGCAAAGTTCTTTGACATCCCCGGGGCCGTGATTAAGACAAGGGTCGCCGAGCTCCTGGATTTCGTCGAACTTGAAGGCAAGAGAAACAGCAAGATAGACGAGATTTCCACCGGAATGAAACGAAGACTTCTCGTCGCACGGGCACTCTTGAACAAACCTCGACTCATTATCGCTGACGAACCAACGACAGGACTTGATCCGCAGGCAAGACATCTCATATGGCAGAGGTTGAGATCGCTGAAAAACCTGGGCACGACACTGATACTCACGACGCAATACATGGAAGAAGCAGAGCAACTCTGCGATCGCCTGGTCATCATGTATCAGGGACGCATCCTCAAGGAAGGGACCCCGAGGGAGCTTATACAGGATGAGATTGGCACCGAAGTCGTCGAAATAAGAATCGCAAAGGAAGAGGATGAGAAGCTCATTGCCCAGATGGCAAACGCTGCGTGCGGGCACGAGCGGGCGGGGGACACTCTCTATTTCTATTGCCGTGACGGCCACGAAGTCTTGAAGAGAGTCGTAGATCTTAATCTTCCCAACGTGCTAAATCGTCCGGCCACCTTGGAGGACGTGTTTCTCAAGCTGACCGGAAGGAGTTTGATGGAATAGGAAGCCCGTCACATAATGAGCAATGGTGTGTGAGACTAGCGCGCCCGAACCGAGAGGGTGCGATTCTCCTGCGAACCGGTGTGCACGAGGCCAAGGCATCGTGATTCTCTTTAACGAGGACATTGCGGGTTTCAATCTGCCACACAAAGAGAGCTAGCAAGATGAATCTCTCGTACAGGATATACTACGTCTTTTTCCGGAACCTCGTTTCTTACAAGAGATTCATTCTGCCCACGTTTGTTGTTAGTCTGGGACAGCCGCTCTTCTATCTCATAACCTTCGGCGTGGGCCTGGGTGCCTACATGGGACATCTCGGCGGGAAGCCCTATCTCCATTTTCTTGTGCCCGGGGTTCTGGTGTCCTCAGTCATGCTGTCGTCGACTTTTGAGTGTCTTTATTACACGTTCGTGAAAATGGTCCATCAGAAGCTGTATATCTCCATGATAGCGACGCCCGTGTCTGCCGAGGACGCAGTAGCCGGAGAAATAGCCTGGGGAGCTTTCAGGGGTCTGATAAGCGGTTCTCTAATGCTGGTCGTGGCGATGCTGATGCATGTGTCTCCCGTCTCGATAGTCAATGTGTTGCTTCTCCTTCTCCTGATGGTATTCATCGGCGTTTTGTTCGGGTCGCTCGCGATGATTGTGACGTCGTTCGCACCTAACTTCGACTTCTTCAATTACTATACGGAGCTGATAATTACACCCATGCTGTTTTTCTCGGGCGTTTTCTTCCCACTCGACAGATTCCCCGGGTGGATGAAGACGTTGGCGCAATTTCTTCCCCTCACGCACGCGGTCAATATTTCTCGCGCTGCCTTTTCGGGCCAGCTTTCTTCGGGGCTGGCAAGCGACTTTTTGTACCTCGTTCTCCTGGAAGTCGCTGCCTTCTACTCCGGCATAAAGCTAATGAAAAGGAGACTGATAAAATAGCGGCGAGAGAGGGGACAAAAAAAGAAGGGGCGAAGCAAGAAGCATCGGAATGGCGGCGCTTGATGACGGCCCGGTGGACCGAGCGCGAGCTCGGCGCGCGGGCCGGGTGGACCAGGGGCGGACACGGCCTGAGCCCGGCACGAGCGGGCTGACAGCGGAGCGATAATGATGTGACCCGTTTTTTGCTTGCACAGCAGGCACTTTTGCGATATGTTGGTTCCTGCATCGGGCATCAGCAGCTGATAGGATGACTTTGAGAATACTGCAACACTGTCTTTGAGCGATCGCACGAGTCGGGTTCGTACGGTACTCGTTACACAGTCTGTACCTGGAGAAGAGACATGCCTGTGACCTTCCGGATTGACAAGACTCAGAAGGTCATTCATACGAAGTGCATCGGTGAGGTGACCTTCAAGGAAGTGCTCGATCATTTCGAGGCGTTGGAACGGGATCCCGAATGCCGGGATAGCCTGAGTGTTTTGCTGGATGCTACTGAAATGACCTCAATACCCGAAAGCGGCCATTTCAGGACTACGAGCCACGAGTTGGGCAGAATTCGCGACAGGGTTCGCTTCGACGCTTGTGCCATTGTAGTAAGCACAGACGTGTTTCTCGGCATGGCACATGTATTTAAGGCGTACACAAGCGAGCATTTTCGTATTACTCGCGTTTTCCGAACACTCGATGAAGCTGAGGCGTGGCTGGTTTCGCAACAATCACCTCCGCCAAACACTACACGGAAACGAACAAGCCGCAAGGCTACCCGCCGCTGAGTCCTGCCCTCGTTCTTGCTTTCCTCGAGCACACTCGCGAGGGAGACGCGGGCGCAAGCGCCATGCCGGAGGTCCGTATTGTCAACGTACCGACACTGAAAAGGGTGTGGAGGAGAAGCGTGTGGTTTTGAACCGAGGGAAGCTGCGAGGTTTGCCCTGGGTCAAACTTGGATCCTCCTGATTTCTATTCTCAAAGCTGTAGCATCGCTCGGGCAATGAAGTTAAGCTGTCTTATGGACGTATTCTTCCTGTCAAGGGTTACTGGTTCGCGGTGAGTCAGGAAGAATACACCCTCTCTCTTTTCCCTCTACAACACTTCTGACACAAATAACCGCGCTCTAGCCCGAGATGGTCTTCGCTGTCTGCAGCAAATAGCCATTGACCTTTACCGTGTTTCGTGTAGGCTTCTCTACGAAAATGAGGGGATGGAGTTCCCCGAAACCGCCCGCCCACATTTGGGCGGGATGATAACTCCTGCTGCATTGGAATATCGTGGCAGGAGGCATGCCAGGTAAAGAACCCCTGCCACGCTGCGGGGGTTTTTTGTTGGCCTGAACGAGGCAACCAGATGGGGGCGAAACGTAGTGCCTACACACCAGAGGAAAAACATGAACACAATGATCAAGTCGGTTCGGGGGATGGAGATCCTGGATTCGCGCGGCAATCCCACGGTGCGTGTATTCGTGGCACTCAACAACGGGATGGTTGCCTCGGCGTCGGTTCCTTCCGGGGCTTCGACGGGTGAAAACGAGGCGGTGGAGTTGCGGGACGGGGACAGCAAGCGCTACGCGGGCAAAGGCGTCATCAAGGCCGTGATGAATATCAACGAGACGATCGGGCCACGACTGGTCGGCATGGACCCAAGCCGGCAGAACGAGATTGACAGCCTGATGATTGCCCTGGACGGGACCGCAAACAAGGGCAAGCTGGGAGCGAATACGGTCCTGGGCGTGTCCATGGGAGTGGCGCGGGCAGCGGCCATGGCCGCGGACGTGCCGCTTTATGCCTATCTGGGCGGTGCCGGAGCGGTGCGGTTGCCAATGCCGATGATGAACATCCTGAACGGCGGGAAGCACGCGGACAACAGCGTGGATTTCCAAGAGTTCATGGTGATGCCAGTCGGCGCGCGGACGTTCGCGGAGGCGCTGCGTTACGGAGCCGAAACTTTCCATGCGTTGAAGAAGATCCTCGCCAGAAAGGGGTATGCGACCAGTGTCGGCGATGAGGGTGGTTTCGCGCCGAGCCTCAAGAGTAATGAAGAGGCTTGCGAAGTGATCATAGAGGCCATCGAAGCGGCAGGTTACAGGCCGGGCAGGGATCTGGCCATCGCCCTCGACCCGGCGGCCAGTTCGTTCTTCGAAGACGGTACGTACTACCTGGAGAAGTCCAAGCAGGGCAAGAAGACCAGCGCAGAGATGACCGCGCTGTACGAGGCGTGGACGGCACAGTTTCCCGTCGTCTCAATTGAGGACGGTCTAGCGGAAAACGATTGGGAAGGATTCCGCGCGCACACGGCGGCGCTGGGCGACAAGATTCAGATCGTCGGCGACGATCTCTACGTCACGAACACTCGGTTCATTGCGCGTGGGATCAAGGAAAAGGCCACCAATGCGGTGCTGATAAAGTTGAACCAGATCGGGACAGTCACCGAAACGATGCTGGCGATCCAGATGTGTCGCGAGGCGGGATGGGGTTATGTGATCTCTCACCGGTCAGGCGAGACCGAAGACTCGTTCATGGCCGATTTCGCCGTCGCCATGAGTGGCGGACAGATCAAGGCGGGATCGGCGTGCCGGAGTGAGCGGATCGCGAAGTACAACCGGCTTCTGGAGATCGAAGCCGATTTGGGCAAGGCGGCGGTTTTCGCCAACCCCATTGGCTAGAATAGTGGATGCTCGGCGTGGAGAACGCTTGGTTGACATCGGCTCTTTGGATCGGGTTGGCGCTGCTCTCGTCGCCGATCTCGATCCGCGTCATGGGCAGTACGTGCCAGAGCCTGGTGCGGCTGTCACCCTGCACGGTCCTGGTGGTGAAGTAGTTGAATTTGGGGATATGAGGTTTCGTCTCTCAGAAGGTCAGACGTTGGAACAGAGTCAGATCATATCCATCAACGAAAACCAAAAGCGCAGCATCGCCTGTTCCCTGCTGTTGTTGGATGAGACGCTCTGCCTGCTCGAAGATTACGCGCGTGGCCGAGAGATTCACTCTGTCTTATACGAAGAATGCAACCGGCTGACAGACCGGCAGCGGAAGAATCTGCTAGCCGAAATCGGACGTGTCCGTGTGCTGATGCGCCAGATGAAGGGCGAGTTGGAGTTGCCAACCCGCGTTACGAACGTGGGCAAGAGGATCTGGGGACACAGTGCGGTATTCCAAGACGTAGTGGCGGAAATGGAGAGCAAAAGGTTGCGGGGCTATGGGCAAGTTGCGCCGGGATTGGCCGCATACCTGGATCCGAAGGCTAAGATGCTACTCGATTGCTTGCAGACGATTACCAGCATTGTTGGCGGCGCGAATGAGAATGGGTGAACCGCGATGAATGCCGATTTTCAAATCATCCTGCAGAAGGTGGAAGTCATCCAGCAGCGGTTTGGATTGTCCTCCGTCACTCCGCAACTGAGGGCCTGTCGGGAATTACTCTCCCACAGTGATGTGATTCAAGTGGCAGTATTCGGGCGCTACAAGTCGGGCAAGAGTTCGTTCTTGAATGCGCTGGCGGACACAAAAGTGCTGCCTGTGGGTGTGCTGCCCGTAACGACGATCCTGACGCGGATGCGGTATGGACCTACTGAATCGGCCCGTGCGGAGTTCCTGGACAGGCGCGAAATCTCAATCGAGTTAGGAGAGATCGAGGAATACGTTGCCGAGGAGCGAAATCCTCGCAATGAAAAACAAGTGGCTGCTGTTCATATCGAACTGCCCTCTCTGGAGAGATACAAGGGCTTCGAGTTTGTTGATACGCCGGGGATCGGAAGTCTTTTCAAGCATAGCACCGAGGTTTCGCTGAGATGGCTGCCTTACGCCGCCGTGGCCTTGGTACTTGTCAGCGTAGACCAACCCCTCTCTGAGGAGGACCTCGGCTTCATTTCGCAGCTGCGGCGACACACCCCCCGCGTGATTCTGATTCTCGCGAAGGCCGACCGAGTCGGGGATGCAGAGCTTGCTAAGATTCGTGCCTTTTCCACGACCCATTTGACGCGAGAGCTAAAGACCGAGATTCCGGTATTCCCATTCTGTTCCTTGCCGGACGTGGACGAGGGTCGGCCTGCGAAGTGGCGAGCCGCTGTAGATGAGCAGGTTCTAAGGCCCATTTGTGCGAATTCAGCGCACGAACACGAACAGATCCTCGCGCACAAATGCGGGAGTCTGATTGACGAATGTACGAGTCTCCTTAACATCGCCCTAACTGCCGCCACACGGTCAGCGGAAGAGCGATTGCGCATCAAGGAATACGTGTTTGAGGAAGGGCAGAGTCTGCCACTGATTCAGAAGGAGATTCGACTGCTCACGCACGACCTCACTTCGACCATGATGGACCGACTCTGGCAGCATCTCGGAGTTTTTCATGGAGAGGTGGAAGCGAAGCTAGTGGAAGATTTTCACCGGCAGTGGCCGCAGTGGCGGGCAAACCTTTGGGATCTGACGCGCATATACGAACAGTGGCTCCGAGCCGGTTTGACACGCGAATTGAAAGAACTATCCGAAAGTGAGCGACTGACTCTGCTTGCGCCCCTGAAGGAAGCTGAAGCCGCTCTGACGCACGTCGTGGAACGATTTCTGGTGCAACTTGCCAAGAGAGTGACCGAAATTTTGGGCGTTGCGACTGCCCGTGCAGAGCATAGGTTGCATATCACCGAGCCAGATTTTCCGGATGTAGACGTTGGCGCTGTCTTCGACACGCCGTGGGACACCCTGTGGTTCTTGATTCCGATGATACTGTTTCGATCCCTCGTCCGGCGTCATTTCATCAAACAAATCAACTGGGAAGTGGAGAAGCACTTGCCAAGGCTCGCAGCGCAGTGGAGCGAACGGATCAACAGGGCGATAGAGAAAGCGGCCAAGGAGGAAGAGTCTTATGTGCAGGGACAGATATCTACCTTCCAGACCATGCTCTCGGAGACAGACAGGCAGATCCACGCAAT
>Ga0315288_10013341_pt1 | contig 10285 bp, 10 predicted proteins | sample YL17G11_20_MG_FD_203454 | JGI IMG/M metagenome (GOLD analysis project Ga0315288, IMG submission 203454) | Sediment microbial communities from Yellowstone Lake, YNP, Wyoming, USA - YL17G11_20 | ecosystem: Environmental > Aquatic > Freshwater > Lake > Sediment | place: USA: Wyoming | collected... | reverse complement strand
CGTCTTTCCCTACGCCACACGCCGGAGCTCCGATTCGTCATGGACGAAACCGTGGAGCGCTCGCTGCGGCTTGAAGCGCTGCTCCGCGACGACGACGCGGAGATCCGTCCCGACGAGGAGCCCGCGGGTCGGGAAGGGGTGGATGAGGATGGCGCCTCATGAATCACGACCTGGACATCGCGCGATCCGTGACGCCGCGGCCGATCGTGGACGTTGCGGCTGACCTCGGACTGACGCGGGACGAAGTCATCCTCTTTGGCGACATCAAGGCCAAGGTCCGGCTGTCGGCGTACGCAGATCGCAGCGGGATGCCCAATGGAACGTATGTCGACGTCACGGCCATCACGCCCACGCCGCTCGGAGAGGGGAAGACGACGACGACCGTCGGCCTCGTTCAGGGCCTCGCCCGAAGGGGGAAGCGGGCTGTCGCGTGCATTCGACAGCCATCGCAGGGTCCGACGTTCGGCATCAAGGGGGGGGCGGCAGGAGGAGGCCGCGCCCAAGTTGTTCCGATGGAGGACCTGAATCTCCATCTGACGGGCGATTTTCACGCCATCACCGCGGCCCACAACTTGATCGCCGCGGCGCTCGATGCGCGGCTGATGCACGAGCGGGACTTCAGCGATCAAGGCTGGGCGGCTCGCGGGCTCAAGCGACTGCGCATCGATCCGCACAGCATCGTATGGTGCCGGGTCGTGGACACGTGCGACCGAGCCTTGCGGAACGTGGTCATCGGCCTCGGGGCGAAAGGGGACGGCGTTCCTCGCCAGTCCGGGTTTGAGATCACTGCCGCGTCCGAACTCATGGCCTGTCTGGCGTTGGCCGACGATCTCGTCGACCTGCGCAGACGCGTCGGGCGAATCGTCATTGCCTACAACATGGATGGGCAGCCGGTGACGACAGAGGACCTAGGCGTGGCCGGTGCCGCGACGGTGTTGATGAAGGACACGGTGAACCCGACGTTGCTGCAGACTCTTGAGGGGCAGGGCGTGTTCGTTCACGCCGGCCCGTTTGCCAACATCGCGCATGGCAACTCGTCGATCATCGCCGATCGCATCGCCCTCAAGGTGGCCGACTTCGTGGTCACAGAGTCCGGATTCGGCGCCGACATCGGGATGGAGAAGTTCTTTGACATCAAGTGCCGAACGAGCGGGCTTGTGCCCGACGCGGTCGTGCTTGTGGCCACCACTCGAGCGTTGAAAATGCACGGTGGGGGCCCCCGTGTGTCGCCGGGGAAGCCGCTTCCGGAACCGTACGCGCGAGAGGATCTCGGGCTCCTCGAAGCGGGTCTCCCGAACCTGATCCGTCACCTGGAGATCGTACGGAAGTTCGGCGTGCCCGTCGTCGTCGCGGTGAACCAGTTCCCGGAGGACACGCGTCGCGAGCTGGAGAGGCTGCGGCGCGCGGTGCACGAGGCAGGTGCTGTTGTTGCCGTGGCCGACCCTTGGGCGAGGGGCGGCGAAGGTGCGCTCGAGCTTGCTGATGCGGTCATGGACGCCGCGACGAAACCGAAGACGTTTCGCTTCCTCTACCCTCTTGACGCTCCGCTCCGTCAGAAGATCGAGACCATTGCACGTGAGATCTACGGTGCGGATGGCGTCGACTACAGCGAGGCTGCGCAGAGAGACATCGAACGGTGCGAAAGGCTGGGTTATGGCCGGCTTCCCGTGTGCATGGCCAAGACCCACCTCTCCTTGTCGCATGATCCCTCTCTCAAGGGCGTGCCGACTGGCTTCACGCTTCCCATTCGCGAGGTTCGCGTCAGCGCCGGCGCCGGGTTTGTCTGTCCGCTCTGCGGGGAGATGCAGACCATGCCCGGCCTGCCGGTGCATCCGGTGTTCATGGACATCGATGTCGATGCCCAAGGCGAGCCCAGGGGCATCTCCTAGCAGCCCGTTGATCTACCCACTTCATTGTGCGTTCGCGAACGCACGGGGGAGGTCTGCCGCGCGCAGCGGCGCTCGGATCCGTCCGAAGCTCCGGAACAGAGACCGCAGGAGGGCAACCATCGGGGCCTGTGGAGCTGTCGTGAAACGCGAGATCGTCCGTGTGCATATCCGTCGCGTCTCCGCCAAGCCTCGGGGAGTCCCTCGACCGAACAGGCTCCGCATCACCAGCCCAAGGTTCGCCGCACTCGCCTGCAACAGGTAGCGTTTGCTTACGTTCTCTCTGCCGCGCAGCCGCGTACGTCTTGCCGCTCCCGTTTCGCAGATGTGGGCAAACGTCCGTTCGAGCAGCTCACCGCGCTTGCGCTGAAAACCCCTTCCCTTCTTCCGCTTCACTCGGGCTCGGTTGCCGTAGAACGCGATGGCCGTCTCTCGACCGCCCTTGTCCATCCACCGGCGCTTGCCCGCTTGGAGACGTTCCGGAATGTACGTACGGTAGCCCTTCTCTTTCAGCTGCCGCAGCAGCACAGCTTTGTTGTACCCCTTGTCGGCGACCACGGCGCGCTCTGCCGTCGTCGCTTCCCCTGACAACGCATCCCCAGACGCCACGTCGCCGTCATTGTCATCGTCTTCTCTCTCCTCGGTGCCGGCTCCGCGCACACCCCGGAGGTTCTCTTCGGCTACCTGCAGCGTCTCATCGATCGTCTCCGTGTCTCCCCGATCGGCCTGGTGCACGGCGACACCCACAATCGCGCCGGTCTCCAGGTCCACCACGTGCTCCGACTTGTACGCCAGGCGAGTCCGTCCGTCCTTGAGCTTGGCAATCCGCGCCTCAGCATCCGTCGCCGACTGCCACTCCTTGTTCGAGCTTCTCTTCCCCGCCCGGCTCCGATCGAACCGCCGCGCATCCTCCTGCGTCGGGTTCTCCATCCCGCTCTCTTCCGCCAACCGCTGGATGAACTGTGGGTAGCTCTCTTTCGTGTCCCGACGCACGATCGTTTTCATCGACGCGTCTGCGCGCAGGAACGTCGAATCCACTCCGCTCACCCGCCCGCGCAGCAGACCCTTCCGCTCGACGATCCCCAAGATCAAAACAAACGCCTGCTGGTGAACCTCCAACGGCAACCGCATGCGCATCCTCGACAGAGTCGAGTGATCGGGCACTCGCTCCGTCAGTTCCAGTCCCAAGAACTCACGCAGCGACATCGAGTCGGCGCATCGCCACTCGATCCCTCGCTCCGACTCGATCCCCTCGAAGTACCCGATCAGGTGCATGCGGAAGTACACCCCCGGCGCGATTGACCGGCGTCCCGGGGTGTGGTCCGGATCGAAGTACGGGGCACAAAGCTCTTCGGCCTTTCGGTCAAACCCAGCCTCCTGAAGCAGCTCATTGAGCTTCTCGTAGAACCGGTGCCCCGCTCCCCGCTGGATATCGTTCTGGGCAATCCACATCGACCCTTGGCTCGCTTCGCGCCGCCCCATCGACATCGTCGGCTCCCCCTCTCGTCCGCGACAGACTACCCGGGTCGGGGTGGGAAGTGAAAATCAACAGGCTGCTAAGCGCCGGAGCCACGTTGGATGCGAGGAGGGGCGAAGTGAGGAACGCTCTGACTACCGTTGTCGAGACGTCACTGGCCCTTCTGCTGCTAATTGGGATGAGCGTGGCGGCTGTTGCCGGAATTGGGGCGACAACAGGGGCCATCTGCGATAATGGACTCCCACGAGACGGCGGGGAGGCCAAGTCCTTCCACAGTGGAGTCCCACTCCGAGGCCGCGGCGCCACACCTGTCTCGGGCAGTGTGGGCGCGTCTCATCTGAAGCAAGCCACTACCGTCTGCGTCGAGGTCAAGAGCATGGACATCGATGGCGACGTGGATGACTGGCAAGACGCACGTGGGGAAGCGAAGTCTGAGACTACCCAGACGGGGCGGCCAACTGGGATTCATTCCCAGAGTCGACGGGAGACGGAAGTGAGTCCTGCGAGTGGGACCAACTTGGCAACGTGGGTAGTTGCCGCTTTCGCAGCTGCATCGTTCACGTCATCGCTCCTCTTCTACCTTTGGACAAGAAGACAACGCCAACCGAGGCCTGTAATTGTGGGAGGGACGGCATCCTATTCCAGAGCTGACGCTGCGGTAGACATCACCCTGAGAATCAACAACCCAGGAGAGGTGTCGATCTTCATTCAATACGCAGTAGTGACAGAGTGCAACGGGCTGCGCACAACTGAGAAACCCATGCCAAGCTTCACTTTCTCCCCGCAGGCACTGCTCCCACGTGAGGTAGGTGCCGTCACGTGGAGGGAGCCGGTAAGCGCCTTTCCAATGTGTCGGTTGCTTGACGGGGAGTCATTGGAGACCATCAGAGTAGCACTAGAGTACAGTTCGGGAACTCTTGCGAGAGGAGTATTCCACTCTGGAAGCTTGAGGGTCAGGGGGACTGGAATAGTCCCGAAAGTGCGCCTTACATCTGCGCAGTGGGTCGTCCGCCAAATGGGACGGCTGAAATGGAAGATGAGTCAGCTGGGATGGAAGAGGAGGAAGTCATAGGGCAGGGAACTCAGTCTGACACGCTGACCGTCGAGAGCTCCCGGACCTTCTCTGCCCGAAGGCCGGCGGGACCCTCAAGATCGTCCGACCTGGAGGGCAAGGGAAGGCTCTGGACACAGTTCGCCGCGGCTTGCCGATCCGCGGCACCAAAGGCAGCTCGGTCTCTTCGATCCGCTACGGCCGCCTGCCCCCGAGACGTTGGTCGGCGTCGCCAGAGGCGGGGTAGACTAGCTTGCGAAGTGGCCCGTCGGCCGGGGGCGGGTCAGACAGTCGGCATCGGCTTTCGCTTCTTTGCCATCCTTCTTCCCCCTCCTCTGCGCTACCCGTGCCTCTACGAACCTGAGCACATCGCGCGCGCTTCGGAATCGTGGCCACGACGTGATGTACTTGCGGCGGAAGTCCTTGTACGCCTCGATTGCTGCCGCCCCCTCAGGCAACTGCTCACGGCTCACATACGTTTTGTGCAGCCGGCCTCCGATCCATTGGAAGAGGTAGTAGCACGGCCCGTGAAGCTCGCCCCGGGCGCAGCGGCACCCGGGCTTGCCGCACGTCACCCATTGCGTGTGGATCGATCCCCGCAGCATCTTGGGTAACGTCCGAGCAGAGTTGAGTTCAGGCGATGCCGTAATCCCGCGCCTGACTCCTTTGAACCGCTTCGCGGCCGAGTCCACACGTGTGGACTTTAGACTGCGCCTTGGTTACCCCGTTCGAAGGCATAACGTTCATCCTAGCCGATGAACGCCTTGCTTGACTAGCGGGGGTGTCGGCGGAGTATCGTGCAGTGGAAGAGAGGGGGAATGCTGCTATGCCGAGGCGCGAGATTATGGACAAGCTCTCGATCTACATCCCGAAGTCGAAAGCCAAGTATCGCCCCCGTCGAGCGGCTGATCGCCCTCGGGAAGAGGAAGGACCGCTCGGTCAACTACCTCGTCGTGGAGGCGATTCTGCAGTACGTCGAGAGGGAGGAGGGCAAGATATGAAGCGGTGCACAGTTGCAGCGCTCCTTCTTGTGTTCGTCGCAGTTTCTGCGTGCGGCGTTCTCTCTTCGACCCCGCCGGCGGAGAGCATGGCGCTGATCGCGGCTGGCAGCTTCCAAATGGGCAACAGCTTCGGCGATGGGGAGCCCGACGAGTTGCCGGTGCATACCGTGTATGTGAGCGCGTTCTACATGGAGAAGTACGAGGTGACGAAGGCCTTGTGGGACGAGGTAGCGATCTGGGCCGAGGCGCGCGGCTACGACATCGAGCCCTTGTACGCAATCGGGGAGGCGGACCACCCGGTGGACAACGTTACGTGGTACGAAGCAGTGAGGTGGGCGAATGCGCGCAGCGAGAAGGAGGGGTTCGAACCGTGCTATACAGCAGGCGGAGTCGTCTACCGCGCTGGAGAGGATTCCCCAGACTGCAACTGGAGTGCAAGCGGATACAGACTGCCGACTGAGGCTGAGTGGGAGAAAGCGGCACGGGGCGGCGCTGAAGGGCATCGGTTTCCGTGGAGTGACACAGACACGATCCAGCACAGTCGGGCGACCTACTACAGCAGTTCTTTCTTCAGCTACGACACGAGTCCGACTCAGGGCGCCGCGCATGTGGCGGGCGGCACCAATCATGTAGGGAGCTTCGCGCCGAATGGGTACGGGTTGTACGACATGGCGGGGAACGTGTGGGAGTTGTGCTGGGATTGGTACGCCGAAACGACATACGCATCCTCGCCCGAGAGTGACCCGCGTGGCCCGGCGTCAGGGTGGGCCCGCGTGCAGCGCGGCGGCGGCTGGGGCTACCTTGCGTACGCCTGCCGCGTCGCGTACCGCGGCACGAGCTTCCCTGTCTACGTGGGCTACGACCTGGGCTTTCGCCTCGTGAGGAAAGTGCCATGACCTTGCAGTGCGAAGCGAGTTGGGCGATGAGCTGATGGCTGCGAAGAGATCTGCTCTCGGGAATCTGATGATGTTGGGGCTCGTAGTCGTTGCCGTGATTGTGGCGGTGAACTACTGCTCCAGCGAAAAGAAAGAGACCGAATCCACAACACCGCCGACTAGTAGTTCATCCTCAGCAACGGAGACGGCATCAGAAACGATCAAGCCAAGTACGCCGCCAATGACGACACGCACGTCTCCGATCACTCCAGCGCCCTCGGCGGAGGACACGCCATCAAGCACGACGAAGCCCACCAGTACGCCGAACACCACAGGCAGGTATACGATTACCGGCGACGGGTGGTTCGGCTGCGTGAGTCGAGATGACTTCGACGACATTTCCACGTACCGCTACCAAGGCGACAAAGAGGCCTTCACAAACGCACTTTCGGTTCGCCTCGCCATTGGCACCGCGACCATCTTCAAGAAGGGAGAGGTCGTGTTCCTCGCCGATACAAAGATCTTCTCTGGCATAGTGCAGGTGAGGCGCGAGGGGGAGACGACGAAGTACTGGACAAACTACGAGGCAATCCACGGCGACTAGACTGGGAGCGGGACTACTCTTGCACCACCTCATCGTGCTGTAAGAGTGGGCGTCCAGTGTGAGGGGAAGTGAGAAGCCCGAGCGAGGACCTTGCATCGTCGCTCGCTGTAGTCGCGCACCAAGATCAGCAGAACGCACTTGTTCACCGTTCCCCCTTTCCCCTACGCATGGGCCGTCGCTGGTTGGCGAAAGGATTTGAGAGCGCCCTCGAGCTCCTCGTCGACGATGTGCGTATAGATCTCAGTCGTTGCGAGTCTCGCGTGCCCTAGTGCCTTCTGCGTTATCCGTATGTTGGTCGTCTGCCGGTAGAGGTCAGTGGCGAAGCTGTGCCGCAAGGTGTGCGGGTGAACGTCCTTCTCAATCCCCGCCTTGGCTGCGTACCGCTTCACCATGCGTTGAACGTATCGCGGGTCCAGTTGGCCGCCTTCCTTGGTAGTGAAGACGACAGCGTGATCGCCCCCGCACTCCTTCGCCTGCCTGTCTCGCCACTTAGTCAGGGCGGCTAGATTCTCCTCGCCCGTCCACAGCGTCCGATCCTTGGCGCCTTTGCCTTGCCGGACCATCACCTTGCCGGAGTTGAGGTCGATGTCTTTCCAGCGAAGGCCGATCGCCTCGGACAGTCTGAGGCCGGTATCGAGCATCAATCGGAGCATGATCCGGTTACGCTCGCCGGTCAGGTATCGCGGGTTGGGCTGCGCAACAATCGCTTCCTGTTCTGTTACCGTCAGGACTTCCGGTATCTTCTTTGCCATTCCGGCTCCTTCGATAGTCCGCTCTGTGGCTATTATACGGACTCATGCACACCATCATGGGCAGGTCCGTGCGCTTGTCAATAGAAAGCGGACTGATCCACAATGGCGAGGTGGGGGTCCACCGTTGGTGTTTGTCGCCACAGCCCGTCTTCTGGGGCCGGTTCGGACCCCCTTCACTCTGGGTTCGCCCCCGGCGAGGCGACTAGCGGGCCCCAGAATCGTTCGTTCTGCGAACCTCAGCCTGAGTTTCCGCGAACGGCTGTCTCTCTGTGCCTCTCTTGCCCGGGCTACTTGCGCGGGGATCCAAGTCAGCAGTAGCGGCGTTTTCCCCGGGCCGCCGGAGGGGAGAGTAAGACCGGCCAGGAAGGCGGACCGTCTACTAGGGGCGGGTCGGTTCGAGCCCGAGTGAGTCGCGCACGCCTGTGCAGGGAGCTTAGGCGTGAGCGTGATTGCCCGATTCATGACTTGCAGCTGCACAGGAGCCGCGGAAACCCAGAGCGTCGCAGTGCCTGCACAGTGATGGTGCCGCACCCTGCTTGACGCAGAGTCCCTGCGCGTTGTATGCGTATGCGGGGCAGTCCCTTCTGCTGCCCCCACTCACCTAAGGAGGCTGGATGGACCCGCTAGCTCTCTCTGTCGATCTGATCCGCGACTTGGCGGATAGGCTCGGGCAACGCTGGTTTGTGCCGCGGAGAGTGTTTCACGCCGCGGTCGATTCTCTCGAAGCTCTGCTGTCGAGGAATCGCAGGAGGGCGCGCACACTGCACCTGCTGAGAAGCTGCATGCCACAGCCAGTAACAAGCACTCTTGATCTTGAAGTCAACAGAGCCTTTGGGGATTACGTTGCGTGCAATGCCGCCTTCCGGCTGGAGCTTGGCAGATTGAGGTCTGCCGTGGCGGAGTATGTCGCGCACGGCTCAGACAAGAAGCCGCTGAACATCCTCTTAGCCGCGCCGCCGGGCAGTGGGAAGTCGTTTCTTGTGAATGAGCTGGCGACGGAGTTTCCTGCCAGCGCATTCATGGAGTACTACATCCCCTCACTGCGCAGCCGTGAAGACGTCACCGATATCCTTCGAGTCATCAGCTCTGCGAGGATGCTCCGTATGGCGCCTGTAGTGCCATTCGTTCTTCTGGACGAGATCGATGGCATGGTGAGCGGCCAGAGGGTTTTCGACGACCTGTTGGCGCCGATGTGGGAGGGGAGGTACTTCGATGGCAGGCGAAAGGAGCCATTGGGCAAGTCTGTATTCTTTTTTGCTGGGTCAGGTCTATTGCAGCCACCTACGCTTGACGTCGTCTTGGGGCCAGCGTCGGCGGGGGTCCCGTACCACCAGTTCGCGACTCGGTGGGTGGAGAAGGCGCGCGAGGGACTCAAGAAGACGAGCATAGAGAAGCTTCCTGACTTCGTCGATCGAATGGATCTCCTCGTCTGCATTCCGCCTCTGCACCCGCTCATCAGCGATACGCCCGTCGCCACTGAGGTGGCGATACTCATATGGTTCATGATCGAGAAGTACCACGGCCGGCTGGAGCGTGTGGAGAAGTCTGCCGCGTGGGCATTGATGAGACTGCTCGCCGAATCCCCTTCGCGGCGTGCCGCGGAGAGCGCGGCGTTCATGTCTCAGACACCGGCGGACGGCTGCTTTCGCTTCGCGCACTTGCCGGAGAAGACTCGGGACGAGCACAGTACCGATCCCCTTGTGCAAACGTTGCACAATACCTACTACGAGCGCCAACCACGAGCGGCTGGCGTCGCGCCCAGCTGAGTCCACCTGCACGGCTGACTTGGGATGTACAAGTGAGGTGCGAGGAGCAGGGGCCCATCGTCACTCCCGTCCTGCTGCCCCGGGGCAAGACTTCCCAGGACTGCTGACACTGGGACGTCGCCGAGTTCGCATGCCGTGCGTTACACCGCAAGGCGCGGGACGCTATGATCAGGCTCGTGCTGGCGGACTGCTAGGATGCGGCACGAATCCACTTCCGGAATACCCGGTCGGCAGTTGAGACCAAGCCATTAACGTCCTCGAAAGGCAACGGCACAACGCCCTCCGCCGTTACCGTCATGACATCGAAGCCGCCGCCAGCGAACGGACTCATCCTTGTTGTGAGATACGCAGCGAATAGGGCCGCGCGAATGGCCTCTTCCAACGAGTGATCCGCCGCCTTGCCGGGGTAGATGTGAGGCAGCAGCGGGTTGGTCCAATGAGGAATCCCGATTCCATGTGTCACTTGACTGTTACCCGGGACAAACGCAGCCTTCTGGTCTATGTAGCAGAGCGTCGGCCCTTCGTCGAATCCGGCAATGAGCGTGTGCATCTGCGGATCGTGGTTGAACGGCTTTCCGAGATGCTGAATGCGCTCTTCCTCCCCCTCCCACCACTGAGGAGATAGCACCTTGCCCAGGAATGCCTTCCGCAGGAGATTTGCTACCTGGTCGGCCCTCGCGCTCGGCTTGAACACCTCATCGCTTCCAATGTACCCAGCCTCGCTCAGGTAGTGCGTTGTTGTGTCTCCACTTCCAGCGACGCCGACGGCAACGTTCCTTCCGATCTTGTACAGCTTCTCTACGTTCTCCCTCTTCGTCTGGTTAGCCCAATCAAGCCCCATACGATCGCCTACGAGAACGCACCCATCACGTG
>Ga0315288_10013340_pt1 | contig 10285 bp, 9 predicted proteins | sample YL17G11_20_MG_FD_203454 | JGI IMG/M metagenome (GOLD analysis project Ga0315288, IMG submission 203454) | Sediment microbial communities from Yellowstone Lake, YNP, Wyoming, USA - YL17G11_20 | ecosystem: Environmental > Aquatic > Freshwater > Lake > Sediment | place: USA: Wyoming | collected... | reverse complement strand
CTCTGTTGAGACTCTCAAATTACCAGGATTGGGCAAGGTGCTACTCTAAGATGATTACTAGCTCCTAATAAAATATTTCCAAAAAAAAGACTTGACAAAAATAAACCAGGCGCGGAGATCGCAGAGGAATATTTTCTTTTGATCCAATCGGGAGACGGTGATTGGATCAAAAGCCTCTTCCCTTCGGGATTGAGATCGAAATCGTTTGATGACCAGATCACCTATCAAGAACCTTGCCTGAAAGGACAGAGGGCTTTTTATTTGGCGGTATCTCTCCGCCAAATAAAAAAACTTCTTCTCTGCGTCCTCGGCGACTCGGCGGTGAAAATTTTATTTCGGACAAGCATGAAGCATTATACATTCCACATAGGAGAATGGCAAACAGCACCATGGTGGAGTTTTGCTAAAATGCTTAGTACCAGAATTCTATACTTTGCTATCAAAAACAATAAAGCGCAATTGAGTTTTACTCACCTCTTAGAGAGATTGATAGAATGATATTAACCGGTGGATAGACATTGGCATCAGCCTGTTCTCCCTCTCCCTTGATGGGAGAGGGACGGGGTGAGGGTGTCATAGCACCCTTTGTTTCCCTTCCCCTCAATCCCCTTTCGCCAAGGGAGGGGGCTTTTGGGGGTGTGTTTTTTTCAATGTCGTTTTTGAGAGATAAAAACCTTATTGACTTCTCCTTCTTAATTTTGTAATTTCGAATAAAAGCAGAGGCCATGCATCATCATCATCCTTAAACCCTTTAACCACAGACAGGATGGGCATATGGTCTGGGAGTGAACCGAAACCCCATTTCTAAAAAAGAAATTGGTTTTTTTGTCTCCTTGACCAGTTCTTTCTCCCTCTCCCTGGATGAGAGAGGGGTGGGGTGAGGGTGAAGAGATTTCAATGGGTTACACCCTTGTCAGTGCAAAGAGCCTGGGGAAAGAAAATATGGAGTCCATTGGACAACCTCAATTTGAAAGGAGGTGATATTGACAAAATTTGAATGCAGAAGACTGTTTTGATCTTCGGCCAGATATGAAATATCCGCACCTCGGTGCAATTAGGAACGAGTTAAACGCTCAGTGTAAGCCAATAAGGAGAAAATTATAAGACATAAAAAAGGTGCCGTCCCACTATAAATCAAGCAACATCAGCGAGTATGAGCAACTACACTTGGAAAATCAAATTTAAAATTGATCACCTACTAACGGATCGTCCGATAAAGGATAGCTCCATAGAATTCTTCTCGCCTCATTTTCCAAGTACTGAGAAAGACAGGGACTATACCGAGGGTCAATTAACCATTTCATTAACTAACCTAAATTATTCTGTTAAGGAGATCGTTACCGAAGGTTTAGAAACAGTCATAGCCCTGACCAATCAGATAAATCTACCAGTTGAAATCATTAAGATCGAATCTCCCCCTGGTGTATTGCCTAGCATAAAGCTGCAATTATCAGGTTATCAATCTATTCCAATTAAAGAATCAGAGAAAATTCCCTACTTTTGGAATAAATATCAAAAGCTTATCGAAAATAGTCATCAAGAGTTAAATTATTCGATTCAATGGTTTATGAGAGCTATAAAAGCCGAAGATTCAAACGATAAATTTATTTACAGTTGGATCACATTCAATATGCTCTACGGGTGGTTAGCACAGACCCGCAGTCATGTTAAAGGAATAAAGGGTTTAATTGGAAAAGGCATTCCAAGGCTCAACCGACAGGAGGAAATTGTCACGAGGAATAAAACGATATTAGAAGGGTTATCGCAAATGAATTTGGTAGATAAAACCTGTGGCATTGACCGTGCTGCTAATCTTATCAGAGCAATTCAGAGACGAGACGCATCAGAAATACTAATGGGTGCGATAGAAGCAATTGGTTTTATTCGACATAATATTTTTCATGGAAATCAGAGCAATAGAACTGCGGAAGCTGAAAGGTGCATATGGCCTTTGATCCATCTGGATGCAGAAATAATTAAGAATCAACTTGATAAAATATGAGATATGGAATAGGACTTACCTGTAACATCCGATAACAGAACATAAACGGCTGATGGCCGAACTTTGCAACCTCATTTGCCCTTGAATGTAGGCGCATTTGTAACGGGGAGACAGTAGCAGAGAATGAATGAGTCGGTTAAATACTTTCTGCCCTCACTCATACGTGGGGTGTACAGATTCGATGAAAGGTTGTCCAGAATAAAACCCGGGGACGAAACGAGAGACTTCCTCGAAACGAAGCTCCGGTTCATTCCAGAGCAGTACACCGATATCGTACGGGAGTTTGTAAATTTAGAAGCTGCCACTTTCGAGGACACCATCGGAAATAAGCTTCTTTCATTTAATAGTCCTTATTTCCACACCCAAAACAAGGACAGATATCAGCAGTACTTCTCCTCATACGAGTATTTTAAAAATCAAATTGAACCTGACAAGGAGGCAAAAAATTGGTTAGAGGCAGAGTTCGTCCGAAGGATTCTCTCACCAATACTTTCCATAGAAGGACTGATCAAGTTTCAGCCTCAAACTTCCATCAAATCCTATTTCGCAGATTTCACCCTTGAAGGTTCCAGAAAGTATGATTTTGAAGTCGATGGTTTTGGAAAGTTTGCAACACGGGCATCTCTCGACAAATTCCTGAAACGTCAAAACGAGCTTGTCTTAGAGGGCTGGATTGTTCTTCGATATAGTTATACCGATATCATTGAAAATGCGGAAAGAACCCGAAGGCAAGTGCTCAATATCCTTCAAACCGATGAGCAGATTCTTCCCTATCTATTTAGCGACAGTCATAAACGGCAATTTGGCCTTGACTTGTTCGGTGCCCTTCAAATTCCGGCAGGTAGTAAACAGGATAAGTTCGATACACTTAATCTTGTGAATGACTTTTATCTCGTTCAAGATTTCTTTATAAGCCAGTTAATTCTAAAACGGCACGAGTCAAACAATGCCGTTTTCATCGAAGACAACCTCCCTTACTCTTTTCCATTAGTCGCTTTCGCCCTCACCGATCTTTACATGTTCCTTACAGACATAGACCGGCTTTTCCGTTTGAACTTTGACCTACCCCCAATTTCATTGATAGACCGACGCTTCGACCCGAAATTCAAAACATTTCTTCACCCTCTCATAAAAGTCCAAACTCGGGGCGACCAAGAACATGACCCTATAGGAGTCACACCAGAAGCGCTTTTGACGTTTGCAAGTCCTTCGACTACCCCACCGCCCGCTGATGCTGCCTTCAATTTTGTCTCTGACCTTGGAGTCGAGACAATACGAGAATACCTTAATTACATTACTTCGTCCATTTTCAGATATGCGGAAGGTACAAAGTCACATCAAGAACGGGTTCTCCAATACATCTTTGATCGTCAGGATATCCTGGGGATTTTCCCAACGGGAAGCGGCAAGTCTTTTTGTTTCTGGCTACCAGCCTTGTTGAAGCCGGGATTGTCGATAGTTATCTGCCCACTGCGTGCCCTGATGAGAGATCAACGCCTGACACTTGAAAATTATGGAATTGCCTCTGCCGATTTCATCAATATGGATGTCAAGAAAGAGGAAAGACTTCGGATAATCAACGACGCCAAGCTTGGTAAACTAAAGCTTCTCTATGTTGCCCCGGAGAGGATACGCATCAGAGAATTCTTGGAGGAACTCAAAAGCATCCAGCAATTTGTCAACATAAGTTATCTTATTATAGATGAAGCACACTGTATTTCGGAGTGGGGACACGATTTCAGACCTTCTTATTTGAATATTCCCTACTTCTACAACCAATTGAAACAGGAAAACGAAGATGTTCAACTAATTGGATTGACGGCAACCGCTGGTCAAATGGTCCAAAAGGATATTGAAAATCTTCTAAACCTAAAAGTTGTCAAAGATAAGGACCTTGATCGAATCCACTTCAGCTACCAAATAGAGTCACTTGACGGTTACGATCAGAAGGCAGAAAAATTCCGTGAGTTGCTGAATGAGTCCATCCCCAAAGCTCTATCTCATTACTTGTCTCTAAGCCCAGGTGAGTCAGATGTCGGCAAAGTGGTTGCTTCGCGAAACATGAAAGAGGAGAAGGCGGTAGGCATTATCTACGTTGTTTACGCCGACCCACACGGAAGACATTCGACAGTCGATGGACTTGCTCATTACCTTTATGAAACCAAAAAGATCATTGAACCGGATTCCCTGAGCAGGCAAAGACGAAGGGGAAGATCCAACTCTAATGTGCAGACTGTATATAGCCTCGACCATTATGGCACCGGGAGAGTGCGTGCATTTTCAAGCAAACCACCCACACTGTGCCCTCGGTGCTACCATTACAAGTACATCAGCAAACAAGCAATTGATGATGAGAGTGACTTTGAATTTGACGAGAACATACAAACGCCAAAACCTCAGCCTGGAAGGAAGGTTTGTCTCGAATGCGGCCACGAGTTTGATGCAGAAGAAGCTATCTCACCCCCAAAATATTTATCGATCACCAAGCAGAATCAAAACGACTTCAAGCGTGGCAACCTTGATATTCTGGTCGCTACAAAAGGCTTCGGGATGGGGATTGACAAGGCAAGTGTCAGGTTCGTGCTGCACACTTCTCCTTCCTCAAGTGTAGAATCTTGGTATCAAGAAATAGGTCGTGCGGGACGGGATGAAGAGAGAGCTCACTGTGTTGCCATCGCAGATACACTGAGCGAACCGTGCCTTAAAGAACTGCAAGAATCCGATAAAAAGGAACCTCACTGCAATTGGAGAGCAGGATGTCCACACGGAAAAGATGGGTTGTGTGATTACGGCAAGCAGCATATGTTTATCAAAGCCAGTTACCCCGGAGAAGTTACTGATGCCATCTTCGCAGTCAGGACGTTGGACAAATTGATAACGTCTTTTATAGAAGGAGGTGGCAGCACGGTTCAATTCCCCACGTCGCAATCCTACCTGAAATTCCATGAACTTTCGTTATTTAGACTGAAGCTTTTAGGAATAGTCGAAGATTTTTCTGTCACCTATGACTGGCCTAACGTTATTTTTGATGTCGCTCTGAGGACCGAACTAACTAAAGAGGGCAGACTCACAATTTGGACAGATGCCGAAGAGATCAAAAACCGTCTTAAGGATCACTTAGAAAAAAACAAACTCTACCATGAAAGGATCGGATCGATAGAAGATAGAATAAAAGAATCCAAGCAAAACCATGATGCGGAAATCCAGAATAAGTTGGATAAACAAGACCTCAAGCAGTATGAGAAATATAAGGGTTTCTACCACAGAATTATCGACTACCTCCTCGTTTTGCTCGACCACACTTATGAAAACATTGTAAGAATGCGCTACGATATGCTATGGAACCTGTACGCCGGAGTAATCCTGAACCGCAACGATTGCAGGAGAGAGTCAACCATGAGTTTTCTCGGCCCGGGTTACCTCGAGAAAGGATATAGATGCGGTCTCTGCGACAATTGTGTTAGTGAATTGAACTTTGTCACTGATTCAAGAATTCCACCTAAAAAGACGGAGAAGATGGATGAACTTGAACATGAGTTAGAAAGGGCGTTTGAATCGCCAAAGTTCGGCTATGATGTTCTTCTTGCCCTCAAAGACGCATTCCGTGAATATGCACCTTCAATGTACCGTAGGGCAAGAGCAATTCTGGAAGGTTCGCCAAAGAACCTTGTTGCATTGTATTTTACGCGGGAGTTCTCACCTGAAAACGAGAGAGAAGCAAATACTGTTCGTTTATTAGAGACTGCCAATAGAAGTTTGGATATGACAACAGTGGTCAGGCTCTACGAGTCTTCCCGCTCACAATTTAAACCGAAACTGCTTCTCATCTTCAACGATGAATATGGACAGTTTAATACCGAAGAGGGGATCGAGTGGCTCTATTCAAAGGCGAATGAGGAACTTAGCAAAGCCCATAACGAAGACCTGTATTTGATGCGAGGGACTCTCCGCATATTCCCTTTGTGCAAGGAATTGGCGACTCGTTATCCTCACGGATTCAGACAAATAAAAAGAGAAATCGAAGAGGCGTATTATGGCTGAGATTACTAGCTCAGATGGTGTCATCAAGAAGATTCAAGAATTCGACGAGTATCTCGACCAATCAATGGAGGTACTTAGATCACTCCGGGGCATAAAAGAAGATGTCGAAAAGCAGAGCCTTTCGTTTTCCCAAAAAAGCGAACAATTGAGCCAATACGAGAAAAACCTGTCTACACTACGGGAGAAAGCTCAAATTGTCTCTCAGGAGATCGATGAAATCCTCTCTCCCATACGTAAAGAAAAAGATGAGCTCCAAAGGCTCGACAAGAAGATCACCGAAGGCTTGGCAGAACAAGACGCAACAATTCGATCCACAATAGAACAAGGTCTAAATGTTCAAGCTGAGCTTATTAGGCAAGAGATGGTTAAGCTTAATCAGGCACAGACAGAATTTCATCAACGAGCAGATGCCTTTTTTAAGAGTTTCCTGAAGTATGCCAACAAAGAACTTGAAAAACACCGTGATGCTCAACAAGCATTTCAGACTAAGATAGACGAAGCAACGGAAGCAACTCGGAAGGAAATGGAATCAAGAATTGCAGACTTTCTTTATAAGCAAAATGCACTTGTTGTTAATTTATCTCAGCAGATCGACAGCTACCAACGCCTCACAGAATCTCTTAAGTCGGCTCTCGACATGCAGAGCCGACAGATTGCCCATTTGGAATCCCAGAACTCTGAGCATCGTCAAGCTGCCGAAAACATTAAACGCGACTTGAAGCAGCAAGGAAGGGAATTTGACACTAAGCTGAAAGAATTGTGTGAGGACCACATTCTTAATCTTGAAAAAGAGAACGCTCAAATGAGGGCGGCGCTCAATGACCTCAGTACAAAACTCAGCAATATAAAATTCAAAAAGCTTTTGGGTCTTTGATTCAGAGTTGCGAACGCTGCCAAACAAACAGCCTTATGATGTTCGCTCAATGCTGTTTGGTTCATTTTGATAGTGAACACAAAAGGACGAGAGGGACGTCCATAAAATTATAAATTATTTTGTTTCCCGCACCGGCAGATAACAGGGTGCCCAAGATTAATCACCCAAGGCCTTCGCCCTTCTCTTTTTTGTATACCATAAAAATTTGGGTTATGTTAGAATTAACAAATTAGAGGAGGGGGATTTATGACAACCGAAACCATAAAAGATAATCTCATCGGTCAGATTAATAAACTTCCTCATGACCTTCAACTTCGTGTTCTTGAATTCGTAAAAGCCTTAACCCCCAAAGGGGTCGTAGGTAAAAGTCTACTGCGATTCGAAGGGTTCATTCCTGCTGATGATCTGCAACTAATGTCAAAAGCAATAGAGGAAGGCTGTGAGAAGGTAGACATCAGTGAATGGTAAATATCTTCTTGATACAAACATTATTATTTCTCTCTTTGCAAAAGACTCTCAAATTCATGATCGCATAGCGAAAGCCGAAGAAGTGTTTGTTCCTTGTGTTGCTATTGGAGAGCTGTATTTTGGAGCATACAGATCGATAAAACTTGAAGAAAACCTTGCCCTTATAGATGAATTTGCTTTCAACAATACGGTGCTTCCTTGCGACACAGGCATAGCCAAAAAATACGGAGATATAAAGAACAGTTTGAGAGAGAAAGGCCAACCGATTCCTGAGAATGATATATGGATTGCTGCAATCGCCCTACAATATGGTCTTACATTGATCACTAAAGATTCCCACTTTGAAGCAATTGAAAACTTAAAAATTGAAACATGGTAGATCATCCTTCCTCCAACAGCAGATAACACAACATTGACGCATGCGCCCTTCGGGGAAAGCCCAGAGGGGCGTCCATAAAATTATAAGTTACTTTGTTTCCCGCAACAGACAGATAACACCGGCTAAAAGATTTTCATCCAAATGCTTTCGCACTTCTTTTAGCCTTGAATCCCTTCGGGTTGTATTCCCCGCCGCTTGCGGCGAGTTCGTCATTCCGGCGGAAGCCGGAATCCAGAAGACCGGACTGGATTCCGCATCAAGTGCGGAATGACAGAATTTAAAGTTTTTGATACCCCGCTGCTTGCGGCGGGGTAGTTCATCGTTATCTGCTCATTGCGGGTATGTTATAATAGATAAGGAGGAATTAAGTATGGAAAATGTGGAAAAAGCCATTGAGGCTACAGGGACGATTGATTCACAGCGGAGGCTTGTTCTGGACGAACCGTTACCGGTTGTTGGTCCAACGCGGGTTCGCGTCATTATCTTGTTACCCGAAGAGGCTGACGTAGACGAAAAGGAATGGCTTCGGGCTGCAAGCGCAAATCCAGCCTTCGATTTCCTGAAGGAGCCCGAAGAGGATATTTACACGCTTGAGGACGGGAGGCCTTTTTATGATCAGAGGTAAAGTGGTCTTGATCCCTTTTCCATTTGATGATTTTTCGGGAACTAAAGTACGCCCAGCGGTATGTTTGACCGATCCTATCGGAACACATCGTCATGTTATCCTGGCCTTTGTTAGTAGTCGGGCCCCTGCCGACTTATTAGAAACAGACTTCATATTGGACTCGGCGCAGGCCGATTTTGCTGCAACTGGCTTGCGGGCATCCTCTACTCTAAGGTTGCATCGCCTGATGACGGTTACCACCTCTCTCCTTCAGCGTGAATTGGGTGAACTGTCTCTTCGAATGCAAGACGAAGTGAATAACAGACTGAAAAAATTATTCGGTTTAATATAATGCCCGCACCGGCAGATAACATGGTGCAAAAGGCAAACGTCCAAACCGCAGCCTTCTTTTGCAGTTACACCCAGTCTCGTAAGAGAAAAAGAAGTCTCAATACCTTAAGAATAAATCGCCCTTCTTTAAAACTACCTGCACCGGATGGCTAACACGTCGCAAAAGACCGACATTTAAACCCTTCAAGCTTCTTTTGTACCAAGAGCGTTATCGGAAATTGTGGGCAATAATAGGGCGAACGGTCTATAATAATCTACTACAAAAATAACTCCCAATTGACCCGTTCGGCGGCGCCAACCCCCGCCTTTGGAGGCGGGATAGAGAAGCTCCGCTCAGGGTCAACGCTGAGCAAGCTCCGGCCTTCAGGCCGGAGAGTCGAAGGGTTGACTTTTTAAAGAACTTTTAGAACAGAGACTTGAGAAGAGAAAGAGGAGGTAATATAATTGAATATAAAAGGAGGGAATGGGAATGTTAGATAAAGAGTTGATCAAGAAAGAAATTGATAAATTGCCTGAAGATATCCTTGCAGAAGTTTTTGACTTTATTCAATTTTTAGAAAGCAAAAGAGAAAAAAATTTTCTCGTAAGATCTTCTCAAGAGTTGTCAGCCGCCTCCTTCCAGAGGATTTGGGACAATGAGGAGGATGCCGTTTATGACAAGGTATAGTTAAGGAGATGTTATCCTTGTCCCTTTCCCTTTCAGCGATCAAACCACCACTAAAAAACGTCCTGCAGTTATTGTAAACTCCGATCGAGGAATAAGGATCAAACTTTCTAAATTCATTTTAAAATGATGCCCGCAACAGCAGATAACACTGACCGAAAAGCCTACATCCAAATACTTCGCGACTTCTTTTAACCTTGAACGTCATGCGAAATTGCGGACGTTGAATAACTCATACCAATAAGCTATTATAAAGATGGCTTTGAGCATCTATGAGTTTTGAAAAAGTTTACCCTCCTACGCAGAAAGCGACGAGCTTAAGACCGTGGATGAAGGCGTGGAGGGTACCCCTCGAAGCTCCGGAGGAGCGTAGTGGGGTATGCTTCGGAGGGTTCCGCCCTTTGACGCATGTGGAGGAATCACGGGCTTTAGCCCACGCGGCTCCACTTCACTAACAAGCGGAGGCAGAATGGAAACTACAAAACGTATTGCACTTGTTGCACACGACAATCTCAAAAAGGATTTGGTGGAGTGGGTGAATTGGAACTGGAACCTACTGTTAAACCATCAATTGATATGCACAGGAACGACAGGGAGGTTAGTAGAAGAGGCTTTAGCGGAAAGAATAGATCAAGAACATCCTCTAAAGCATAATATAGTCAGACTAAAGTCTGGACCGTTTGGCGGAGATCAACAACTCGGTGCAATGATTGTGGACGGGAATATTGATGTTCTTATATTCTTCTGGGATCCCATGCAACCTCATCCGCATGATGTAGATGTAAAGGCCCTTTTAAGAATATCAGTGCTCTATAACATTCCCACTGCATGTAATAGATCGACAGCAGATTTCTTGATCTCTTCGAAATTAATGGAAAAAGAATACTCCCCGGTGATAAGAG
>Ga0315288_10013335_pt1 | contig 10288 bp, 11 predicted proteins | sample YL17G11_20_MG_FD_203454 | JGI IMG/M metagenome (GOLD analysis project Ga0315288, IMG submission 203454) | Sediment microbial communities from Yellowstone Lake, YNP, Wyoming, USA - YL17G11_20 | ecosystem: Environmental > Aquatic > Freshwater > Lake > Sediment | place: USA: Wyoming | collected... | reverse complement strand
GGTCAAGGTGCCCCGGTACTCGCGAATGTCCTCCGCACTTAAATCACAGACGTAGGCCTTGCCCGCTTTGATTAACTGGACGGCCCACTTGTATAACTGGTCAAAGTAGTCAGAGGCGTAGTAGAGCCGGTCCTCCCAATCGAAACCGAGCCAGCGGACATCTTCCATGATTGACTCGACGTACTCGGTCTCTTCCTTGCTGGGATTCGTATCGTCAAACCGCAGGTTGCATTTTCCGCCAAACTCAGCCGCCAGGCCGAAGTTGAGGCAAATGGACTTGGCGTGGCCGATGTGCAGGTAGCCGTTGGGCTCCGGCGGAAAGCGCGTGTGCACTCGCCCGCCATACTTGCCTGTTCTCGAATCTTCGAGGATGATCTCGCGGATGAAATGGGAAGGGCCGGTGGTCGAATCGGCTGGCGTCATCGCGGTAGCCTCTCGCTCGCTCTCATGGCAGCTTCTGAATGGCTTGGTCAATCCGCTGGAGGCAGGTTTCCCGGCCCAGCACCTCGAGGGTTTCAAACAGCGGCGGCGCCGCTTTGCGCCCGCACACGGCCACACGGATCGGCAGGAACATCTGGCCGGCTTTGAGGCCCAGGCCGTCCGCCGCGGCCCGCAGCGCGGCCTCCAGGGCCTGGTGGCCGAACTCGGCCGTCGCCAGCACCTGGCGAGCGCGGTCGAGGACGGCCAGAGCCACGGCTGCGTCCCCTTTCTGGGGGATGAGTTCGGCAGGGTCGTAGGGTGGCAGTTCTTCGACAAAGAAGAAATCGGCTACCGCAGCTACATCGCGCAAGCTCTTGATGCGTTCCCGGATCAAAGGGGTGACTTGCAGCAGCTTGCGGGGCTCGACCTGGAAACCAGCCGCCAGCGTGTAAGGCAGCAAGCGCTCGGCCAGCTCCTCGACCGTCATGCTGCGCAGGTGCTCGGCGTTCAGCCACACGGCCTTCGGGTCGAAGGGGTCGGCGTCGGTGAAGTTCACGATGGCGTTGCTGCGGTTGATCCCCTCGAAGGAGAACGCCTCGACGAGCTCCTGCCGCCTCAGTTGCTCGCGGTTGTCCTTGGGCGACCACCCCAGCAGGCACAGGAAGTTGACGAAGGCGTGCGGCAGGAACCCCGCGTCCCGGTAGGTGGTCACGCTCACCACCGGCCCGTGCTTGCGCTTGGAGAGCTTCGAGCCGTCCGGCGCGAACAGCAGCGGCAGGTGCGCCAACACGGGCAGCTCGGCGCTGGCGCCGCGAAAGATCAGCACGTGCTTGAAGGTGTTGGTCAGGTGGTCCTGCCCGCGGATGATGTGCGTGATCCCCAGCTCGATGTCGTCGGCGCAGGAGGCCAGGTGGTAGGTGGGCGTGCCGTCGCCCCGTAGCAGCGCGAAGTCCTCGATGTCCGCGGTGGCCTTGGCCAGCTCGCCGTAGACCGCGTCGCGGAAACGGACCTCGGCCTGGGTCTCCCGGGGCACGCGAAACCGCAGCACGAACGGCTCGCCGGCGCCGGCGCGGCGGTCGCTCTCCTGGCGCGGCATCTCCCGCATGCCGGGATTGAACTGCCAACCGATGCCTTCCCGCTCTCTCTCCCGGCTCCCCGGCCGGCGTGAAGTCCCGGTAGGCGTACCCCTTTTCGAACAGCGCCTCGGCCAGCGCCCGGTGCAGTGCGAGGCGCTCCGACTGCCGGTGCTCCTCGTCCCAGCCGAGTTCCAGCCACCGCAGCCCCGCGAAGATGGAATCCAGCGACTCCTGGGTGTTGCGCTCGACATCGGTGTCGTCGATGCGCAGGATCATGGTCCCGTGATTCCGGCGGGCGTAGAGCCAGTTGAAGATGTAGGTGCGCGCGCTCCCGATGTGCAAGAAGCCGGTCGGAGAGGGCGCAAAACGGACTCGCACCATGGGACTTTCAGTATAGGGGACCAGACCCCTGCCGCTCCAATCGCGCGAACAGATCCCGGAGTTGCTCGAGCGACAACTGCTCGGCGCGGAGGCCCGCCTCCGGCTGCTCATCGATGCGCGAGCCGTAGTGCGGCGCCAGGTTGTTGCGCAGGGTCTTGCGCTTCTGCCGGAAGCAGCGCGCCGCGAACTGAAGGAACGGCGCCGGATCTGGCGCCTGCTCCGCCCGGGGCGTCAGCCGCACAGCTGCCGAGCGCACCTGGGGCGCCGGCCGGAAGGCCGAAGGCGCGAGGGTGAACAGGATCTCCGGCCGCGTGAACAGTTGGGTTTCGACGGTCAGGTAACCGTAGGCGCGCGTGCCCGGCCGCGCCGTGATCCGCCGGGCCACCTCCTCCTGCGTCAGGATGACGGCCCGCCGCAGCAGCGGCCCCATGGCGAAGATGCGCGCCAGAATGGGAGAAGTAATGTAGTAGGGCAGGTTGCCCGCCACCACCGCGGGCCCCCACTGCCCGAGCCGTGTCCCCAGCACGTCCGCCTCCAGTACCTCGAGGCGCTCCTCGCCTTCAAACTTCGCTCTGAGCACCCCGACCAGCTCCGCGTCGATCTCGAGGGCCACCACGCGCCCCGCGCGCTCCAGCAAGTACTCCGTCAGCGCGCCCCGGCCGGGCCCGATTTCGATTACCAGCGGCTCGCGCTCCGGGCAGGCGGCCTCGGCCAGACGCGCCAGCAGCGCACGCCGGATCAGGAAATGTTGTCCTAGTCGTTTACCGGCCAAGCAGGTGCGGCCTAGCTCTTGACGGTGTAGTGGCTGCGCTTGAAGGAAACGAACATCTTGCTGGAGGTCGGCTGGCCGAACGCGGTGGCCGGATGGAACTCGGTGAACAGCAGGTTGTTCTCGATGCTGCGCTGCAGTTGCGGATCCAGATCCAGGCGCAGCCCTTCCGCCACGGTGTAGTCCACCATGCGTCCCTGCTCGTCCACCAGCACTTCCAGCACGAAGTCGTCGTCGTTGAAACCGAACGGCGACTGGCTCTTCAGGGCGGCCTCGGTGAAGATGCTGATGGGCACGTCGCGGAGGATGGGGTGACGGCTAAAGGCGATGCTCGGGACCAGGATGCTGAACAGCAGCAAGGCCGAAAGCAGGCCTCCCGCCAGGGGCAGGGCCAGCGGACGCATCAGGTTGTCCACCCACAACCTGGCCTGCTCGCCCCGGTGCTCCACCCAGGTGGCCAGATTGCGGCGGTTCAAACGCCGTTCCCGCTCTCGGGAGGCCATGGCCGCAAGGCTCATGGCCAAGTGCTCGGGCGGGGAGAGCATCGGCAGTTCCTTGAGCGCCTGGAGCACTTCCAGGAGCTGCTCGTAGGCCAGCGCGCACTCCCCACACCGGGCCAGGTGCTTCAGCACGTTCTGCCGGGCGTCTCCCGGCAGGGAGCCGTCCAGAAGAGCGGAGAGTGAATTCTGCACGCTTCGGCAAATCATAAACTTCACTCCGCCGGTTGTGGCGTCCACCCCAGGGCCGGCCCCGGCTCGAGCCGGCCGGCCAGTTCTTTCCGCAAAGCTTCGCGTCCCCGCAGAATCCGGGACTTCACCGTCCCGAGGGGAACCCGCAAGACCTCCGCAATCTCCTCGTAGCTGAGCTCCTCGATGTCCCGCAAAACCACGGCAGCCCGGAAACTGGCGTTCAGCCGCGCCAGCGCCGCCTGGATCACGCTGTGCCGCTCGCTGTCCGCCGCGCACTCGAAGGGCGAGCGGCTGGGGTCCGGCAGTCTCTGGGAATAGCTCGAGCCGCCCTCCTCATTCCCCTCCAGGCATACCTCCTGCCGCCGGTGCCGGCTGTACCAGCGCTGGTAGTTGTAGGCCTCGTTGACCGCGATCCGGTAGATCCAGGTCTTCAAGCTGCTGTCGCCCCGGAACGCCCCCACTTTGCGGAATACCTTCAAGAAGACCTCTTGCACCACGTCGCAGGCATCGCCGCTGTCGCCCATCAGCCGGCAAACCATGTTGTACACCGGCTGCTGGTAGTTGGCGATCAGGCGTTCATAGGCTTCCGCGACGCCCTCTCGTAGCCCTTCCAGAAGCCGAGCCTCCCCGACGGAGACGGGAAGGCACTCCCCGCCCTCGGTTTGTTCCAGGCCGGCTCGTTCGTCCAGGTGAAGGATTGTGTCCGCCACGGCTGCGCTCCGTCGGCAACTCCACCTTCAAGGTATCAGGAAACCTGGTTGCTTACAAACCTTTGGACGGCGCGTGCCCGCCGGAAGTTCCCAGCCGGGGCGATTCTGTACACTGGTAGAGTAGAGGTCACTCTTGCGCTGCCTCCCCGCGTTGCTGCTGGCGGCCTCCGCCGCCGCCCAAGACCTGCCCGCCCAGCTCAAGCATTTCATCGACATCTACAGCATCGTCGAGCGGGAGGCCGCCGACCCGGTGGTCCCCGAGAAGGCCATCTACGGCGGCGCCATACCGGGCATGCTGCGCCCCCTGGATCCCCACTCCGTCTTCCTGGATCCCCAGCAGTTCGAGCAGCTCAAGGAGCTGGAGAAGTCCACCCGCAAGGGCTTTGGAAGCGTGGTTTCGGTGCTGCCGGGCCGGGTCATCGTCCTGCAAACCCTCCCCGGCACGCCCTCCGCCCGGGCCGGTGTGGCCCCCGGCGACGAGATCCTGGCCATCAACGGTATCGCCTTGGCCCGCCTGGAGATGGGGGAGCTGGTCGAGCTGCTGACCCAATCCCGGCAGCGGGAGGCCCGCTTGGATGTCCGCCGGCCCGGGCAGGCCCGGCTGCTCCAGTTCGGGCTGGCCCCCGAGGAGCTCCAGTCGCCCAGCGTCGAGCGGGCGTTCCACCTGCGCCCCGGCGTGGGCTACCTGCGCCTGGCCAGCTTCGACGCCCAGACCGGCGCCCAGGTCCGCGAGGCCCTCGAGAAGCTGGGGGGCCACCAGCTCCGGGGCCTCCTCCTGGACCTCCGCAACAACCCCGGCGGCCTGCTGTCGGCGGCCCTCGAGACCGCCTGCCTGTTTCTCAAGCCCGGCCAGACCCTGCTGGCCGTCCGCGGCCGCGTCGTCGAGGCCCGCGAGGAAAAGGTCCCCGAGACCGCGACGCCCTACGGGTTCCCTCTGGCCGTGCTGATCAACGGCAGGAGCGCCAGCGCCTCGGAGATCGTCGCCGGGGCCCTTCAGGATCATGGCCGGGCGGTCATCGTGGGCGAACCCAGCTTCGGCAAGGGCCTGGTCGAGAGCGTATACCCCCTGTCGGAGGGTACCGGCCTGGCCCTGACGACCGCCTACTACTACACTCCGAACGGCCGCTCCATCCAAAGGCGTCTCTCCGCCTCCCAGTTGCAGACGGCGGAGGGCGGCGGAGGTGTCCAGCCCGACCTCACCGTCTACCCGGAGCCCATGACCCAGTTCCGGGCCGCCCTCGAAGCCAGCGGCTGGCTGACTTCCTTCGCCACCGAGGTGACCCGCCGGCAGCAGATTGCCGGGGACGGGGAGGTCTCCGCCGCCCTGCTGGATGAGTTCCAGGTCTACCTGTCGGACCGCCGGATCCGCCCCGGCGTGGCCGAGTGGAGCCGCGAGCGCGAGTGGATCCGCAACCGGCTCAAGACCGAGATCTTCAACCAGGCCCTGGGGGTGGCCCAGGGCGACGAAGTCGAGGCCCAGCGCGACCCCCTCATCCTGGCCGCCCTGGCCCGCCTGGGCTGGCGGTGAATTCCGCATGTTGCGCCGCCGCCAAAATCTGCTAGAATCTTCCCAGTGCTTCTCGCCCAATCCGATTCCATCTTGGGGCTGACCTCGGGAGTCCGCTTACTGCATGTTTCCGCCTAGACACTTCCAACCACGCCGACCTAGAATCCGGGAGAACGTCAACGACGCCATCCGCGCCCGCGAGGTGCGGGCGATCTTCCCGGACGGCACCGTCGAAATCATGCCCACGTCCGCCGCCGTCCGCAAGGCGCAGGGCCTGGGCCTGGACCTGATTGTGGTCTCGCCCACCGCCGAACCGCCCGTCGCCAAGGCCATGGACTACGGCCAGTGGCAGTACGAGCAGAAGAAGAAGCAGCACGAGGCCAAGAAGAAGCAGCACGTCATCCAGGTCAAGGAGTTGAAGTTCCGTCCCAACACCGACGAGCACGACTACGAGTTCAAGCGCAACCACGCCGTCCGCTTCCTCCAGGAAGGCAACCGGGTCAAGGCCGTGGTGCAGTTCCGGGGACGCGAGATCGCGCACGTCGATCTGGGCCGCAAGCTGCTGATGCGCTTCGCGCAGGACCTGGCCGCCTACGGCGCCCTGGACGGCGATCCCCGCCTGGAGGGCCGCCACTTCCACGTCATCATCAGCCCGCTGAAGGCCAAGGACAAGCCCAAGGCCCCGGCAGCCCCGGGGGCGGTTCCGGCCGAGCCCAAGCCGCAGGCCTGAGCGGCGGCCGCTAGTAGAACAGGTACTTCTCCCAGTGCTGGTCGCCGTGGGCTAACTGGCGCATCAGGTGCCGGCTGGTGTGCAGGCTGAAGGGCCGCGGCTGGCGGATCAGCTTCATGCCCACTTCTTCCGGGGTCTGGTTGCCCTTCCGGTTGTTGCAGGCGTGGCAGCAGGCCACCAGGTTCTCCCAGGTGGTCTCGCCGGAGCGCGAGCGCGGGATGACGTGATCCAGCGTGAGGTCGCTGGAAGGCAAAGTGCGCCCGCAGTACTGGCAGGTGTAGCGGTCGCGCATCAGGATGTTCTTCCGCGAAAGCGCGCGGGTCTGATGCGGAATCCGCCGGTAGCCCAGCAGCCGGATCACCGAGGGCAGCTGGAGGGCGGCGCGCGCCGAGCGCACCAGCAGCGCCGAGAACTCCTCGGGCGCCGCCACCCCCTTCATCACCAGGACCAGCGCCCGCCGCGCCGCGCAGATATTGATGGGCTCGTAGCTGGCGTTGAGCACCAGCACGGGCTTCTGCAATCCGTTGCGGCCGGGCATCAGGACACCTCCGGTCGCGCCGCCGGGGGCGTGACCAGCGGGCGGCGGTCCGCGCGCGCCAGCGTGAGCACGGCCACATAAGCGGCGCCCGCGCGCTTCAGGGCCGCGGCGCACGCGCTGGCCGTGGCCCCGGTGGTCATGACGTCGTCCACCAGCAGCACGCGGCGCCCGCGCACCCGCTCCGCCCGCCGCACCTGGAAGGCGCCGGCTACGTTGGCCCGCCGCTGCGCGTTGCTCAGCCCGGCCTGGCTCGGCGTCCCGCGGCGCCGGCGCACCGCGCGCGTCACCGGGACGGCGTAGCGCCGCGCCACCGCGGCAGCCAGCAGGGCCGCCTGATTGAATCCGCGCGCCAGGCGGCGCCTCCAGTGCAGCGGCACCGGCGCCACCACGTCGAAGCGCTGATCCTGCGGGATGGCCGCTGCCAGCTGCGCCCCCAGCGGCCGCGCCAGGCTGCGCACGCGGCCGTACTTGAACAGGTGAATCAGCTCCCGCAGCACGCCCTCGTAAGCGCCGAACGAATAGGCCGCATCGAACCCTCTCAGGCCCAGCCGGCAGAGCATGCACCGGCCTTGCTCATCCAGCGGGAAGCGGTTCTGAAACGGCGTGCGGCAGGCGACGCAGAAGTGCTCGGCCACCAACGGCTGCGGAGCGCTCAGGCAAGCTGCACAAACCGGCACCCGGCTGACGCCGTCAAGCTGCCGGCCGCAGATGCGGCACCCCTCCGGGAATACCAGCCAGAACAGAGCCGCAGAGGTCTCCCTTAGCGCCGGCCATACGCTGCCCGGCACGCGCTCGGTGAGCCAGCGACTCGAGAAGACGCACCTCCAACAAGAACTAGTGTACACCACCGCACTTTCTTCTGCGGCCTGGTGCGGGCCTCCCCCTACAACCACAGCCCACTCTGCTATGATCGCCCGTATGAAACGGCTGCCCGTGTCCTGCCTGCTTTGGCTCCTGCCGGCCCTCCTCTATGCCCAGGAGCCCGGCTTCCACCCGCTGTTCGACGGCAAGGCCCTCACCGGCTGGGAACTGGTGGGAGGCCACGGCCCCGGCTACGTCGTCGAGGACGGCAAGCTGGTCTGCCCCGCCGAGGGCGGCGGCAATCTTTACACCCTCAAGGAGTACGCGAACTTCATCTTCCGCTTCGAGTTCCTCATGGAGCCCGGCGGCAACAACGGCGTGGGCATCCGCGCGCCGCTCGGGGGCGATGCGGCCTACCAGGGCATGGAGATCCAGGTCCTCGACGATCAGCATCCCCGTTACAAGGGCTGGCTGAAGCCCGAGCAGCACCACGGCTCCGTCTACGACGTCATTCCGGCCCGCACCGGCTACCTGAAACCCGCGGGGCAGTGGAACCAGGAGGAAATCCTGGTCAGCGGCCGCCGCATCCGCGTCACGCTCAACGGCGTGATCATCCTGGACGCCAGCCTGGACATGGTCCAGGAACCCGAGGTGCTCAAGCGCCATCCCGGCCTGGCCCGTACCGCCGGCCACATCGGCTTTCTGGGTCACGGCACCCGCGTCGAGTTCCGCAACATCCGCCTCCGCCAACTGCCATAGTCAGACCCGGCTAAAGATTTCCCGCTACCTGGCCGATACACCCCGTGAACGGCTGACCGCCGGGCGGAGTGGCTCATGGACGGCGAGCAAGCGGAAGTCCTCGACCGGACCGCGCTCATGGAGCGTCTCGAAGGAGACCTGGAGTTGTTCCATGAGATTACCGGGCTCTTCCGGGAGGACTGCCCGAAGCTGCTCACTGAGATCCGCTCGGCGGTCACCGACGCGAATGCGCCCGCTTTGGAACGGGCGGCCCACACCCTGAAGGGCTGCGTGGCCAATTTCGGCGCGGAGGCTGCGTTTCGAGCCGCACTTCAGCTCGAGCGCATGGGGCGGGCGCGCGAGCTCGAGGGGGCCGGCAGCGCCTGCGAAACGCTGGAGACGGAAGTTCTGCGCTTCCAGCAAGCCCTGGAGGCCCTGGCCCGGGAGCTGTCCCAGCCCTGAGGTCCGGCCTCCCCTCTCCGCGCCGGCGCCCTCTGCTATAGTGGGTGGGGTCTTTGCCAGATGCCATCTTCGCCCCTCCGTTTGGTGTGCGCTCACAGCCCGGATTCCGACGACGCCTACATGTTCTACGGGCTGGCCACGCGGAAGGTGCGTTCCCGGCTGGTCAGCTTTTCGCACCTGCTGGCGGACATCGAGTCCCTCAACGCCCAGGCCCGCCAGGGGGCTTACGAGCTGACCGCGGTCTCATATCATGCCTACCCTTACGTGGCCAGCCGCTACGTGCTGATGGCCAGCGGCTCCAGCGTGGGCGACGGTTATGGCCCCATTTTGGCGGCCGCGCGGCCCATGGCGCCCGACGAGATCAAGGGCAAGAGAGTCGCCGTCCCCGGACTGCTCACCACCGCCTACCTGGTGTTGAAGCTCTTCGAGCCGGACCTCGAGGCCGTGGTGATCCCCTTTGACCAGGTGCTCGAGGCGGTCGCCGAGCATGCGGTCGATCTGGGCCTGGTGATCCACGAGGGGCAACTGAGTTACGCCCGGGGCGGCTGCTGCAAGATCGTCGATCTGGGGGCGTGGTGGAAGAGCCAACACGGCCTGCCGCTGCCGCTGGGCGCCAACGCTCTCGACCGCACGCTTCCCGCGGAGATCCAGGCCGAGTGTTGCCGCCTGATGCGCGCGAGCATCAAGTACGCCCTCGAGCACCACGAGGAAGCCCTGCACTACGCCATGCAGTTCGCGCGCGACCTGGAACCCCGCTTGGCCGAGAAGTTCGTCGGCATGTACGTGAATCACTACACGCTGGACTGCGGCGAGCTGGTGCCCCAGGCCGCTCAGAAGCTGCTGGACCTGGGCTTTGAGGCCGGCCTGATCCCCCACCGCGTGACGGTCGAGTTCATCCGCTGAGCCCGTCCAGCGCCTCCTTTGAAAATCCGGGCACACTCAGACTTGCACTACCGGCGCCCCCCGGCTAGGTGAGAGGCGACTGCAGCGTTGGTTACACCCCCACCGGGCAGATCCTTGTGGGCAACAGCCCTTCTTGGCGCGATCCTCCACGCGCTGGCGATCCGCGCGTCAGCCGCGAGGGCGCGTTCTGCGCCTGCTTCCAGAGCCCTCACGCCGCCGCCCCAGCGTCAGTCAAGCCACGGCCTGCGGCAGCGTTCCGCCTGACAGCGGCGTTCAGTCTGCGGCGCTCCATCGCTGGCGCCGCGTCCCGGCCGCCTTTGTAGTGGTCCGCGGCGGCGTAGCCCGGCACGAACACCGTGACCAGCTTCAGCTCCGCCAGGCTGCGGAGCGTGCCTCGGTAACCCGCCCGCTTCGGCGCGCGACGCAACAGCAGGCGGCCCAGCCGCAGGCCCCACACCGCGATCAGCGCATGCACGATCAGCTTCTGGTCCGTCCAGTGATACTGCGGTAGAAACGCGCCCACCCAGCGATCTTTCAGATCCCGAAAGGCCCGCTCCACCCGCG
>Ga0315288_10013334_pt1 | contig 10289 bp, 7 predicted proteins | sample YL17G11_20_MG_FD_203454 | JGI IMG/M metagenome (GOLD analysis project Ga0315288, IMG submission 203454) | Sediment microbial communities from Yellowstone Lake, YNP, Wyoming, USA - YL17G11_20 | ecosystem: Environmental > Aquatic > Freshwater > Lake > Sediment | place: USA: Wyoming | collected... | reverse complement strand
CATAAAAAGTCAACATAAAAAAGTCAACATAAAAAAGTCAACATAAAAGTTAGTTTATAAAACACATATTTATCAGATTAATAATTTAATAAATTCATCAATATATTTTTTATGTATAGTATTTTTATAGAATATTCATATGTGTTTAACATGTGAGCGTGAAAAGAAATCACATATAATAAAAAAAATAATAAAACATTCACCCAATAATGATAACATTCAAAAATTTAATCATATTATAAATATCAATGTATGTAACTTCTGTAAGAAAAGTCAACAATTATGCACATGTCATGATATTATAGATGTTACATCAGAAGAAATAGAATGTGATGAATCAGAAGACATCATGGCACTTTATAACCATATGTGTTTATATTTTCCTATTTGTGAAAAATGTCGAAGAGGACCATGTATGTGCAATAATTTAAGCAAAGTAGATATATTATGTATGTCTTGCAAAAGAAGACCATGTACTTGTCATAAACAAAAAATATGCATCAAATGTAAAAGACTATTGTGTATATGTAATTATCAAAACATATGTATGAAATGTAAAAGAAAACCATGTGTATGCAGTGATAGACAAAATAATACATTAAATATCATACGTCATATGTCTAATATCACACATATCCCAAAAGTATGTGTTAAATGTCATGAAAATCCATGTAATTGTAATAAATATCATAAATCATTATCCAAAAATCATTCATGGTGTATGAAATGTAAAAAAAAGCCATGTATATGCAATAAAACACAATATCATATCATCAGTCACAAAATACAAAATGTAAACAAAATACAAAATGTAAACAAAATACAAAATGTAAACAAAACACAAAATGTAAACAAAACACAAAATGTAAACAAAATACAAAATGTAAACAAAATACAAAATATATTACCTTCTACAAACAACATCTGGTGTATGCAATGTAAAAAAAAGCCATGTATTTGCAATAAAAATAATATAAATTGTAATACAAAATATAATGTAGTACATCATACTCAAAACATATGTACGAGATGCAAAAAAATACCATGTACATGTAATATCATATATAATGAAAAGAATAATAAAAAAGATTATAAATGTGAAACATGTCAAAGAAAACAATGTATTTGTAATTTAATGAATGTATTAGTATGTATAGAATGTCATAAGACACCCTGTTACTGCGATATTAGTTTATCAGAAAATGCATATTGAAAAGTATTCATATAAAAATATTTTTATATATTTTTATATATATAGTTAAATACACATGTGTATATTATGCGAAAATTCCGAAAAATTGGATAAAATTAAAAAAATATACAACAAAATGTCAATTCATAAAGACATGAATGATGTTAATATCGATGATGTAGATAGTGTAGACAGTGTCGATGTTATCGATGGTGTAGTTGGTGTCGATAGTGTAGATGGTATAGATGGTATAGATCAGGATGGAAACCGTGGAATCTCCAGAGATATAACACCACCAAAAAATGTCATCATTGTTGTTGATTCAGAATGTTCTGATACACCCGTAAATATTAATAAAATTAAACATGATACATGTTCATGTAACAATGATAATAATACCATTCATGTCAATTGTCGAGATGTTGTAATTGTTGATATACACGCAAAACTAGAACACGAACCATCCAAATGTCATAAATGTCAAAAACATCCATGTGTTTGCCATGAACATAAACCCCCAGTATGTCACAAATGTAATAAACATCCATGTGCTTGCCATGAACAACCTCACCTACCGACAGTCTTTTATAGCCCATTTTTACATTGTATGATTTGCAAACAAAAACCATGTAAATGTAATAAAATACAATTCTTATGTATCAAGTGTAAAGAAGTTCCATGTAAATGTACAAAAATAGAATTATTTTGTAAGAAATGCAATAAAATACCATGTAGTTGCCACCATAAACAAGATTCAGATCACAAATGTAAAAAATGTCATAAAGATAAATGTATATGTTATATTGATGTTTGTATCAATTGTCATAAAAAAGAATGTATTTGTTTTGTCAGATTATGTGATGTTTGTCATAAAAAAAAGTGCATTTGTCATATAAAAATATGTCCTAAATGTCATAATGCTAAATGCATATGCCCTAAAGTAAATACTATGTGCAATAAATGTCGCAATATGCCATGTAAATGTCAAAAAAATAAATATTCAAATCGCATAAAACCACCAGTCCACTATAAATTAAATAATTTATGTAAACACTGTGGATATAGTTCATGTATCTGCAGCAGTCAATCACATATATGCAAAAAATGCAGGAAATTACCATGTATATGTCATTCTCAAAAAGAAGATAAGAAAGATAAAAAAGATAAAAAAGACAAAAAAGATAAAAAAGACAAAAAAGATAAAAAGGAGGAACATGTCTGTAAAAAATGCCAAAAGAAAAAATGTATATGTAATGTTTTCATTGTTATATGTAAAAAATGCAAAAAAATATCTTGTGAATGCAAATCATCATCCAGTCCACCATCCAGTCCACCATCCAGTTCATCATCCAGCTCATCATCAAGTTCATCGTCCAGTTCATCATCATCCAGTTCATCATCATCATCATCATCATCCAGTTCATCGCCAAAAAAAGTCCGCCATACCACAACCAGTGATCCATCTAAAAAGTCAGATAATAAATTCTCAAACAGTCAATCACACAAATGTTCCAGCGATAGCCCAAATGAGCCGCATAAATGCAATCATGAACAATCAAGTGATAGTTCCCATGATTGCCAACATGATGAATCCAACAAAAATACATATTCCACAAATGATAGTATATTTGAAAAAGTAGATCACAAATTAAATAATATACTTACACATAAAATTAAATGTGATAAATGTCATAAACATGAATGTACATGTAAAGAGCATAAACATAAAAAATTCCATAAAAATGATTGTGTGCGTAAATAAAGAATGAATCAGTTAAATTTATTTGAAATATGATTTTATTACAAATGAAATATCAAAAAAAATTGAAATTACAATGGCCAAGAGACATCAATAAAAATAGCCTAATAAACTACCCAAACATCCATATCTAAAAATGACTCTTTGCTGCATCTTAAGAAATAAAACCACAGGAACTCCCGTTCCCCTGAAACATCAATCATTGCACCTCAATGCATATAATCAACTTGCCAATGTGACCATTACTCAAAAATATGTCAATGAGGAACAAAGTCCAATTGAAGCACTTTTTATTTTTCCAACACCAGCTGAAGCATCAGTATATTTTTTCGAAGCCAAAACAAATGATGGAAAAATCATCAAATGTTTAATTAAGGAAAAAGCAGAGGCGATAAAAGAATATAATCAGGCCATTAGTGAAGGTAATACTGGATTTTTAATGGAAAGAAATGATGGTGATGTATTTTCTGTTGCTATTGGTAATCTTGCTCCAAAGGCAGAAGTTGAATTGTGTATTAAATATGTCACAGAATTAAAAAATGAAGAGAATTGTCAATTTTTGCGAATTAATATGCCATTGACTTTGATGCCAAAATATTCACCACCAGATACATCCATTACTGTTCATAAAGGTGTTAATCCGCCAAAAACAGACGAAAGACCATTTACAATGTCAATCACTGGTGAATTGAATATGACTGATGGTATTGTTAGTTTGAATTGCAAAACACACAAAATCAAAATATCTAATATGCGCGAAAATACCTTAACTTTTGCAATTGAAGATATGGAAACATTAGATCAAGATATTGTGATGACAGTAGAAAGAAAAGCACCTGAATCTATTGCCATGACACAAGAACTCACAGGTGTACAATTAATTAATCCATTATACAAACATTGTACAACTGTCAACATTGTTCCAGACTTTAGTAAATTGGCACCTATTAATGTGAATGATGTTCATTATAGTATTTTGTTAGATAAATCAGGATCAATGGAGGGTGTAGATATTGAAAATTGTAAAAAAGCCGCCAAAAATTTTGTTGCATTATTACCAACCGGTAGTATTTTTGATACTTATGCATTTGATGATTCTTTTGAAAAGTTCAAAGATGAAAGTACTGAAATTGGTGAACGAAAGAAACATGCAACTGAATGGATTGATAAAATCAGAGCAGATGGCGGTACCGAACTCATGCCAGTATTAACTGAAATTTACAATTCATTAAGAGAAAAGAAATCTGCAGTTATCATTGTTTTAAGTGACGGTGGTATTTCCAATACTGAAGATGTTTTTAAATTAGTCAAATCTAATCCAAATGTCAGTATATTTAGTATTGGTATTGGTAGTAATGTTTCTCAAGGATTAATTCAAGGATTAGCCACAAATGGAAATGGTTACGCTGAATTTATTGGAAGTGGTGACACGAATATTGTTCAAAAAGTCATGAGTCAACTGAAAAGATCACAAGATACCTTGAGGAAATATCAAGATAATTATAACATCGGAATTGAATGCAGTAGTAAATATCGACTTGTACCAGAGAAAATGCCAACATTGTATGATAGAACCAATAATATCTTACATGTCTTTAGTGAAACACCTTTAACTACTGTGACATATAGTGAAACATTAAATGGAGGTGTTAATATTAAAAAACAATTGAGTGTTGAACCCATTACCGATCCTAGTTTTCCATTACATCGTGTTGCAGGTGTTAAATTATTAAATCACTTGCAAGATCAAAAGAGTGGTTCAAGAATCGAACATTTGAAAGAAGATATTTATAAGGATGAAATTGTTGCTATTAGTAAAGACTTAAATGTGTTGTCGAAGTATACTTCGTTTGTTGGAGTTGAATTTAAAGAAGCAGCTGATAAAATTACTGGTCCAACACTCGTGAGAGAAGTTCCACTTGAAACACCAAGAAAATACAAGGGAGGACAAGAGAAAATGATGATGATGATGAATATGTCAAGTATGATGCCAAGCATGGACTCAATCGATGAATGTTGTTTAGATATGAGTACGCCATCACAATCAAAATCCTCGAATTTTTCTGCTAAAATGTCAAAATCATCTCCTAACACAAATAGCTTCGCAGCATTTAGTATTGGAAGGTCGATTAAAGAAAGTGCAGTTAATCTACTAGGTTTCAAAGGTTCACAAGGTCAACAAAGTTCACAAGGTCCACACGGTCAAAGTTCACAAGGTTCACAAGGTTCACAAAGTCCACGAGGTCCACAAGGTTCACAAAATCCACGAGGTCCACAAGGTTCACAAGGTCAAGGTGCAACTGGTTCACAAGGTCCGCGAAGTCCACACAGTTTTAATAATAATGAACATGAAAAAGCTCCAGCCAACCCAAAAACACCCAAGAAACAATTTGTTATTAAGTTAGTTGTTAGCAAACCATTAAGTATTAAATATACTGTGCTTTCTGGTGGATTACTTACTGCGATCTTGAATGGCAAATTTCCTTTAACATTGGACAGTGGTGATTTCATTGTTGGTGATCATATTGAACTTTGTGGAGAAGGAAAATCTGTTAATGGTGTTTATGAAATCATCAGCTTAGGATCACATGATGCTCCATGGGTTCTTATGATGGTTAATTAGTTGATTTATTAACAGAAATATTATTTATTTTATTTATTGAAAATATTTAAAAACAAACCACATTTAGATACATAATGTTGAAAAATATCATTAATATAACAATTTCTTATTCATAAATAAAAAATTGAAAAATTAAAAACATTTAAAAGGATCATATATTATCTAGTTATAATATATAAGAAATGAATCACAAAACCAACCCAATGAAAACCATCCTTTTGTCCAACAAATGTCGAGATGAAGTTCAAACCTTATTACCAGATGAAGATACCATGTTTGATATGGCTTGTGCTGAAGGTCTATATAACATTGTTATCAACATATTGGAGAATCAAGATATTTACACTTTTGATATCAATTCTGGTTTACATCTTGCAGCCAAAAATGATCATATCAATATAGTTAAATTATTATTGAATAATGGTGCAGATATTCATTACAGTCATAAGCCACTCAAAAGTGCAATTAAAGAAAAATTTATCGATATTGCTGTATATTTAATAGAACATGGTGCCGACATTCATTTTGATGAGGAGTTTCCATTAAAATATGCTATGCTTACTGGAAATGTTGAACTCACAGAATGTTTAATTGACAACGGAGCAGACCTTGATGCAATCACAGAGTCTGATGAGAGATCATCTTACACAGATTTGGCCCATAATTATTTAGAAATGTTTATGTTGATGACAAAACATAATTTAGTTGATACTGAACAAATACTAGAAGATACATACTTATATCGAAATTATGCAGCCATTAAACACTTAATGAAACCGAATCACAATGTTATTTTTCAAGAGGCTATTGCTGATAATAATATAGTTATTGTTGCAGATATGTTAGAAGAATTAAATATTAATATGACATTTGCCTTGAATTCATTGAATAATAATACATCTGATGATATGATAAATTATATTTTTAAATTTTTCCAAATAAGATATAATAACACTCATTGGATTACAAAAGGTTTACATCTTCAATATAAACCATTTCGTATTATCTTCAATAAGAAATATAAAACTAAAAAAGAATTATATGAAAAGTTTATTAGGTCAGAATTTTGCAACAACCAATCCAAAAGAAAAATGGAAAATAAATTAACAAAAATGAAACCAAAAATATTTGTCACAAAAGGTACTCCACAAAATCCCATCAGAACAACCGAACTAACAAGTTTTGATCTTGTCTTTGGCGATGAACCATCTTATGAAAAACAACCAAATATTCAAAATCCAAGTCAATACCAAAGATTTATTAGTACTAGAGATGATCTATTTAACAATATTCAAATATTAAATGAACAACAATATGATGAATATGATGAATATGATGAACCATTAATAAATAATCAAGAGTGTACAAATGATTATAATATTCATTATTTTTCAGATAAACAAGAATTAAATAATGATATGCCAGAATTGATAAGTGATGATGAAAATGATAATATGCCTAATTTAATTAGTTTTGAAGAAAACATGCAACAAGATAATACATCATCTGACTCTTTTGGATATTTTGAAAGGGAAATTAATAAAGTTAGAGATATAATATTAAACCATAATCAAAATAAAATGTCGTCATGCTTGGTTAATCATTCATATGTCAAAGGATCAATCGAAATTGGAAGCAATGATACATTTATCACAAAATCAGTATTTGAATATAAACCAATTGAATATGAATTTATTGAATGTAAACCAATCAAATATGAATTTATCGAATGTAAACCAATTGAATATGAATTTGTTGAATACGAACAGCCCGAATTATTCAACATTCAATCAATTGACCCAATCGAAAATATGCAATTATCAAGATCATTACCTGCACTACCAACCGAATCATCAACTGAATCATCAACTGAATCATCAACTGAATCATCAACAAGTTCACTCTCAACCGATCCATCAAGTTCACCATCAAGTTCACCATCAAGTTCACCCTCAAGTTCACCCTCAAGTTCACCCTCAACTAATTCTTCAACTGATTCATCAACTGATTCATCAACTGATTCATCAACTGATTCCTCGACTGATTCATCGACTGATTCACCATCAACCAAATCATCAACCGAATTACCTGTATATCAAGCAGAGAGTGATGAATTAGAAATTGTCATCGATAATCAATATCAAGAAATATATGATGCCAAAAAACACAATATTGAGGCAATCTATCAAGATGAATCATATGATGCTGAAATTATACTCTATTATGTCGATGAATGTGGATATTCCGCCGAATTTTTACCTATTTGGAATCAATTTACTGAATGTGCCGAACAGATATTACCAAAAATTAAAGTGACAGCTTTTAATTGTAATGAAAACAATCCATGTCATGAAGAATTAATAGGCTGGCCAACAGTCATATTATATAAAAGACACAATAAGGTAGAATTTAACGGTCATCGATCAGTCGAAACTTTGATTAAATTCATTGCAGATGAATGTTATGTGAACGAGTATGACAGTATAATGTGGAGATATGGAGAATATGAATGGGTTAAAATTAATATACCACAAATAGATGTATGCCAAATTGATACATTAGTAAATATTCATAACAATAAACAAGACAGTGAGACAAATGAATATATCAAATTTGAACGTGAATGGGAAAAAGTCTTGGATGAATGTCGTAAAATTAAAAACGTTCTTGATGAAAATGAATGGGACCAATGCATTAAAGATCGTGATTATGACATTGATGTAGCCGTCAATGATATTTATAATAGAGTTAATGAAATCGATTATACTGATTCTGATAATTGGATATTTGAATTCAATAAAAAAATGCTTGTCTTTAAGAATAAACATGCCATATTTCAAGTACAAGATGAATTATATGATGCCGTTTTATTAAAATATAAAAATGTAGACAATAAATTTGATAGAGAAAATTCATACAGTAAGAAAGCAACAAATACATACAACTTTAAAGATAATCAAGTCCAATTAATTGAATCAATTGAAAATTTAATTAACAAAGGGGTTAATGATTTGAAAGATGAATGTGACCAAATTACTGAAGATTTTGAAAATATTATGTTTTCAGATTTGAAAGAACATCAGGAATTTTTAATAGCATTAATTGATAAACAAAATAAAGTACAATATATGTCCGATAGAAATGATATGTATATTTCATTCTGTTCAAAACTTATGAAAAAATTCAAAGTTGATTAAAATTTATTTATATAATTATTTTATATACTAATAGTAATGTATTATTATATCCAATTAAAATTACATCCAAATGAGGCTGACAAACTAATAACCAAATTTGATATTATTGAGAAGTATAATTTATTAAATGATGCATTGTTTAGACAAATGAAAGATATTGATGACTCACCAAAATATATTGGTTATGTTCTTAAGGATACAGATTATTTAATCTTATTTAATGGCAACAAATTTGAAAATATCAACAAAATTAATATTATTAAAGAAAATGAAAAATATATATTACAGTCCAATAATTTAGATTACTTTGATGAACAATCAGATGAATCAAATATTAATCGAGTTATTGAATACATAGGAAGATACAATTATTATATTGTTAAAGAAAAATATCATTTATATCAAATTTATAAGAATTGTGGGTATAAATGTATTTATATTTTGACATCAAAATCATTTATGGCTAATAAGTTGGCACATAATTTTTAATATTGTTTACATTTTTATTATTGTTTACATTTTTATTATTGTTTACATTTTTATTATAGTCTACATTTATACTATAATGGATACATTTATTATGTTTATTTTATCAATACTAGCAGGTCTACTAAGTACAATGAATGTTTGGACTATAAGCAATAAACATCGGACATTTCATATCAATGATATCTATATGGTTCTCCTTATGACATTTTGGATGATGTTGTTTAGTGAAATCTATTATTATTCACACAATATACATCAAGGTTCACATCAAAACATATCCATGATTATCATTTCCGTTATATTCATTGGAGTTATACTTTATGCCATTCGCAAACAATTGTTCATTAATGAGACACAATTTTTGAAAGGTATGATTCCACATCATTCAATGGCTATTCTTATGAGTGAAAGAATCAAGGAAAAAACAAATGATCCAGAGTTGATAAAGTTAGCAGATAACATTATAAAAACACAAGAAATAGAGATCCAGTTAATGGAAAATATGTTGAAGAAAAATTGAAAAACAATCATAAATCAATCATAAATCAATATACCAAATAAATCAAGATTGTATATGCAAAAATTAGATTATAATTTTATATGTATATTTGCATTTTTATTAATATTTATAAACATTACCAATGAAGATACACCAATATATGTATTTTTCAAATCGATGATACTTATGTATGGAATAATTAGTTATGTTTATGATACTAATTTATAATTGTTTACCAATGTTCACTTCTGTTTTTTGACCGATAATGTTCACTTCTGTTTTTTGACTGATTATGTTCACTTCTGTCTTTTGACTGATAATGTTCACTTATGTCTTTTGACTTATAATGTTCACTTCTGTCTTTTGACTGATAATGTTCACTTCTGTCTTTTGACTGATAATGTTCACTTCTGTTTTTTGACTGATAATGTTCACTTCTGTTTTTTTGTTTATAATTGTTAGGTTGTTCCACTTGTTGCATTTGTTGTACTTGTTGTACTTGTTCCACTTGTTGCACTTGTTGTACTTGT
>Ga0315288_10013333_pt1 | contig 10290 bp, 7 predicted proteins | sample YL17G11_20_MG_FD_203454 | JGI IMG/M metagenome (GOLD analysis project Ga0315288, IMG submission 203454) | Sediment microbial communities from Yellowstone Lake, YNP, Wyoming, USA - YL17G11_20 | ecosystem: Environmental > Aquatic > Freshwater > Lake > Sediment | place: USA: Wyoming | collected... | reverse complement strand
CTTTTCTATTCAGTTGATCCACGCCAAAGACGTTGATTTCCAGGAGGTCTTTCGGGCCTATCCGGTAGTCCTTGGAATAGCCTTCTTGAGAAGACGCCGCAGCCGATTGAAAAAAGAGAAAAATTACTATGGAGAATAGAGGGATTCGTTTCAATTTTTTCTCCTCGATAATGCCATTGTTCTTGTTATTATAATCATCTCGCGAAAAAAGAGTCAACTGACGCGTCGGCTTAAAGCGGGTCGGTCGGACCATCACAATTTCTTCTGCCTGGATTCCCACTTGGCCTGAAAGGTAATCCAGAAAGAAAGGAATATCAGCTTAAGATCCAGCGCCAAGCTCTGTTTTTTGATGTAAACTGAATCATAGCGGAACTTTTTTTTCCGGGGGGCATCCGAAGGCAGATAGACTTGGGCCAACCCCGTTAAGCCCGGCCGGACGACCTGCCTCTGGAAATAACCCGAAATCTCCTCCAGTCGCTTGAAATGTTCATGGTTGGCAATCAGGTTTTTGGAACTCTTGGAGATATCGTAATAATCCAATTCCCAATATTTCGATTCGATTTCCGCCGGCCGCAAAGCCCTGGGCCCGACAAAGCTCATTTCCCCCCTTAAAATGTTAATGAGCTGAGGAAGCTCGTCCATGGCGGTTGCCCTCAGGATATTGCCCATTTTGGTGATTCTTGGGTCATCTTTTTTGGCCTGAACAGGCCCGATTCCCTGCTCGGCGTCCTTAATCATCGACCGGAACTTGATCGCTTTAAAAACCCGGCCGTTTCTCCCGACTCTTTCCTGTTTGAAGAAGACAGGCCCCTTGTCTTCGAGCCATATGAAAAATGCGATAAGAAGCCACAATGGGAAGGAAACGACGAGTCCGGCGAGAGACAGAAAAATATCAAAGGGTCTTTTCAGAAATCGAGCTCTCATCTTATCTCTCTTGATGTATTTTGACATAAAACCATAATAAGAAAATACCCTTGTTAGGTGATAAGGGGGGTGATATTATCCCTTTTTCTCTCATTGATAGGGGTGACGAGGAAGAAAAAAGAAGGGTGATAAGACCGGGTTAAAATCTACCCTTTTAACGACTTATGTCAACAAAGGAAACCGGTCGGTTCACAGCGAAAAATCCAAAGTCATCCTCTCCCGTTTTCTATTCCAGAGGAGGCGGAAAGATGAAAAACCCCGCCAACCTAGAGCGTGATCTTGCCGATGTCCTGGTTGTCTTTTCCTTCAAACATATGATCCTGAGACTTATAGTATTGAGGCTTTCCCTGGTAATATCGCTTATTTCTTAGCTTTGACTCGTTGAACAAGACACCGATGATTTTTGCCTTGGCTCGCCGCAGTTCTTCGATCGCTTGCAAAAAAGGCTTTCGGATCGTACTTCCAGCCCGGACAACCATTACGGTCCCATCCACAAAGGAGGAAAGGACGACAGCATCGGTCACCGGGAGAACAGGGGGCGAATCAATTAAGATGATCTCGAAGATTTCTTTAAATTCTTCTGTCAATTCTCTCATCCTCTTTGAACCGAGGAGCTCGGCGGGGTTGGGAGGAATGGGACCGCAGGGCAATAGCCAGATGTTCTCGATCGAGGTCTTTTGAATGGCATCTTTCAGCGAAATCTTGCCTGTCAAATAAGAGCTTAGCCCTTTCATGTTCCTGGCTTTAAAAATGCGATGGAGCCGCGGTTTCCTGAGATCAGCCTCGATGATCAGGACCCTTGACTCCAACTGGGAAAAAGAAACGGCGGTATTGACAACCGTCACCGTTTTTCCCTCCTGCGGCATGGCGCTCGTGAAAACAATGGTTTTGGGAGGATTGTCGGCCTGGGAAAGGAGGATTGAAGTCCTCACCGTCCGATAGTCTTCTGATATGGAAAGGTTTGGAAAACGCTGATTGATCAGCTCAACCTCTTCGGTTTCTTGAAGCGAGTTTTCAGTTCCACGGTTTTCTTGACCATAAGCCTCGTGTCGGCCTGAAGAGGCATACTTCTTTTTTCCCCGCCTTGTGGGATTGAGAGACAAGTAGGGAATTATCCCTAAGGAAGGAAGGCCGGCAATTTTTTCTATATCCTCCGGTCCTTTGATGGTATTATCGAGATAGTCGAATAGAAAACTAAGGCCCACTCCCCCAAAAAGTCCGATGACGAGAGCCAGGATGAGATTCAGCTTTTTCCGTGGAGTAAACGGACTTTTGGGGACCTCCCCTCTATCAATAATATTGGAATTGCTGGCTTTCAGCCCCCCCAGCCGAGAAGACACTTGAGTCTCTTGCTGTCTTTTGACCAAGGAATTGAGAAGATCACGTTTTTGTTGAACTTCTATTCTTAAACTGTCATAGAGAATAGCATTGGAATTCATTTTGGTCAAGCTAACCCTCTGTTGATCGAGCAGGTTTTTCAGGGAAGTCTCTCTTTTTAAAGAGGCTTGGTATTCGGTGTTGGCTGTTTCCACCGTTCTCTTGAGCTCCTCCTTCATGCTGTCCAATCCCGCTTTGAGTTGAATCATTTCCGGATAATCCGGCTTGAATTGTTTGCTCTTCTCCTCATACTCGTTCTTTTTTCTCGTGTATTCTGTCCTCAGATCCTGAAGCATGGGATTGTTGATGGATTGAGGGATGGATTCCACGTCCAGATCTTTAATTTCCCGGAAACCGACTTCTGCCCGGATCCGTTCGATTTGGGCTTTCGTGTATTCCGAATATAATTCCGCATATTTATTGGCCGTCGTGCTTTCCGTATTACTCAAATAAATGAGATCTTTCTCCTGTCCATATCTCTGGAGTTCTCTCTCTTTCGCCGCCAAATCTTCACGGAGATTGATGATCTGTTCACCCAAAAAATCCGAAGCCTGTTGGGTGGTTGCATACCGTTTTTCGATGGAAAAGGTAATAAATTCTTCGGCTAGAGCGTTGGCGATCTCCGCCGCCAAAAGGGGGGAGGAAGATACGTAGCTCAGCTCAACCAATCTTGTATCGCGAACGGGCTTAACATCGATTCCATTCTGAATTATTGAGGCTAGATCTGAATTGGGATTTGAAGGCGGCAAGAGGCCGGATGGTTCATTCTCAGGTTTTTTTTTCGGATTCTCTTTGGCCTTAAGTGCCGGCCGCGAGGAAAGGTCCAACTTCTTCACAACCCTTTCCGCTAACGATTTGCTCTTAAGAAGCTTCAATTGAGTGTAATAATATCTCAAATCCTGGATGTATTGAGATTGAAATCCAAAGGTCTCCTCTAGGCTCAAGATTTTTGAGGTTTCCTCTTCAATGAGTAAAGTAACCGTTGATCTATAAAGAGGGGTCGCCAGGAAAGAAAAAAGTCCCGTAAAAAAGACCAGTGCGCCGGCAAAGGCGATGACCACCCATTTTCTCTTAACGATCAATCTCCAGTATTCCGCCAAATCAATTTCGCGTTTTTTTTCTTGAGAAATCATCTTTATCTCCCTTTCTTAAAAGAATCCGTCTTCAGGAATGAAACGATTGGGCATTAGCCTTAAGTTATGGCTCAGAACCCCTGAGTGGCATAAACACTCACCAACCACCTCTCTCGGCGGCTTTCCCAAAAAACATTGGAGTTCCTGTCAAGATAATTGAGCATCAAGCCTATTCCCGAATCCTTGAGTATTCTGAAAAGAAAACTTGCCGTTTGGGAATAATTATAATCTTTCCTTTTGAACTCTTCGTATCTCCCATCTGAATACCAAAAGGGAACAGGTTGGGGATAGTCTAGCTGCGTGTATGAATAATTGTAATCCAATCTTAAAAACTTTGTCAAATAATAGGAAAGCCCGGCCTGAATCCCGTTCTCTAGATAAAATACGTTATTTGTTTCAAAAGACAAATTACAGTCCCTGGTGGATTGTAGACGAAAAATGATACGCCTCAATCTGTATTCAAGGCTTAAATTGGCAATGAGCCCTTGAAAGCCATCGATCCATGTTCTTCTCGGATTAAACATCTTATAGCCTAAAGAAAGAAAGCCTCGTGTTTTTCCCGAATAAGGAAGCCGCAGGCCTCCGGAAGCCTGGAAGGAAAAGGAATCCTTCCATCGGGATCTCATATGTTGAAAAGTATATTCGGAATATCCGAACTTCATGAAAAAAAGGCTGCCCGAAAAAATTTTATAGTTCAATTCCACCTGCCCGCTTCTCTCTTCGTGGTTGAGTATCCGGGAGAGATCGATTTCCTTGCTCCGAGATGCTATGTCCTGATAGCTGAGCCTTCTTATGGCTCCCGAAAAACCAATGGAGTTTCCACGAGGTGTTTCATAAAAAAAGCCGCCGTTATATCCTTCGACCTCTTCTTCAGCCCGCAAGTCAAATTCACTAGACGCTCGAACCTTTGCTTTTCGGTATTGGTAATTTCCGGATATAACGAAGCGATGGAAGAGAAGCAACCTTATGCTCGGCGAATAGCTGTTGTTGAATGCCCGCTCCCTTTTTTCATTGACATAAAGGAGATACTCTGGATTTTCTGAAAAAGAAAATATCAGCAAATCTCGGTAATGAAAGTAAAGATTGAGCTGAGAAGAAATTGTTGCCGTATAATCGGGAACAGGATGATTAGCTTTTTGATCATAATAAACATTGCTGTCATATCCAATATCTCTGAATTGAATGGCCGAAGAGATCTGAAAGGGTCCCAGTCTCCATTTTGTCCGTGCCGCAATCTGCTCCAGCGCTTCCTGATGAGTCTGATAATCCTGCCCATAACAGATCCCTGAACCCGATAATGAGAGAATAAAAAATAGGAGGGGTAAACAGAGAATGGAAAATACCCTTCTCATCAGGTTTCTTTTACTGATCCGGCGTTTCCAATTTTTTCTTTCATGAATTGCCGAAATGGCATTCTCCGCAACAAGATCAGTATCAGTTCGCTGTGCAAGTCAAAATTCCCTTTTTCTCTGATCAGGGGAATAACTCCATCACTGAGCGCGATCTGGAACATTTTTTCTATTTGTTTATCGCTCATTTTGGAGCAAATCTTCCTGGCATAATATCCGATCTGGATTTCTTTTTGGATGGCCTTCTTCCAGAGCTTTTCATATTCCGCCAGCAATGGGGTGGAAAAAGAACCTTTTTTAAATCCTTTCATCAGGACGCGGGTGGCGATCTCCGAACAGAGCAGGCCGAAATAGATCCCCCCTCCCGTCGTCGTTTTCACCTGTCCGGCAGCTTCTCCCACGGCCAAAACCCTGTCCCCATATGTTCCAGAGACCAATCCCTGGGCGATGGCTTTAAATTGAATCCGGCTCTTATCCAGATCCAAGACTTTCTCCGGATAAAGCTTTTTGATCAGCCGAAGGAATTGTTCTTCCGGATTTTTATCCGTCATTAAGCCGATCCTGATGGATTCGTTTTTGATAGGAACCAGCCAGGCAAAGGCCCCGGCGGCGACATCCCGTCCCAGGAACACGTGTGTGCACTCGACGCCGTTGATATCGAGTTCGGCTTGAACGCCATTTAGAAATTGCCTGGGACAGCCCAACCCTAGCTTCTTATGGAGCCGATAATTAATTCCCGTGGCGATGACGGCGACATGGGCGCGATATCGGACTTGTTTTTCTCCCCTCTCCACGGCGGCCACTTCCACGAAATCCTGATTCGTTGAGATATCCACAACCTCATTCTCGAGACGGATCTCGGCCCCTTGGGATTGTGCGCTCCGGCCGAGGTACCGATCGAATCTCTCCCGATCGACGGCGTAGGCGAAAGGAAAAGGATGTTCATAAGTCAAACAGCTGGAAAAGGGAGACATCATCTTGACTTTATTGATTTCCGTCCGGATCGAGTCCTTGAGGAGATCGAATTCCTGAAAAGCCTTTTGCCCCACGATGCCGGTGCAGATGATGTGATTCCCGATTTCCTTTTTCTTTTCCAAAACCCCGACGCTCAGTCCTTCTTGGGCCAAAAACCTGGCAGCATTAAGTCCGCTCGGGCCACCGCCGACGATAATCACATCATGACTCATCCTATCCATTTTATTGCCGTTAAGCATATAAGATAGTTCAAAATCAAACAAAAATCAATTTGGGTTCCTGCCCCGAGATCCCTCCAAAAAATGGAAAACGGAGCGCCTTATCTCATCTTTGTTTTTCCGGAAAAACAGAGAGATACGCCTGAAGCAGATGGGGAACAGAATACTCCCAGGAAAGCTCTTTTTCCACTCTTTCTCTCCCCATCCGACCCATCCTGTTTCGGACATCGGGATGATCGGCGAGATAAAGGATTTGATCTGCCAATTCAACATATTCATTGGGGAACGCGTACAAGGCTACGTCGCCGCCGGAGACTCTCGTTTCCTTAAGATCAAAGGCGATCACGGGCTTTTCCAGGGCCATGTATTCCATGACCTTGTTCATGGTGGATTTGTCATTTAAAGGATTGTAGGGATCGGGCTGAACGCACATGTCACAGGCACTCAAAGTGGAGAGCATTTCATCATCTGGAAGCCGGCCGGTGAAGATGACATTGTCGCTTAAGCCCATTTCCAGGGATTCCCCGACAAGGCCGGGTTGACTCGATCCTCCCCCGACGAAAACAAACTTGATGTCCCTCCTTCCCCTTCCCAGAACGACTTCCTTCGCCGCCTTCAACAGGTAGCCGACTCCATCCTGGGGATTCATGTTGCCGAGATACCCGACCAAAACCTCCCGGTCGTCTTTGAGGCCGATTTTGGGGAGGACTTTCCGGAATTTTTTCAGATCAGGCCCGTTCCGCACGACGAAGACCTCGTCAGGGCGTTTGCCTCCTCTGGTCAAAGCTACGCTTTTATACGATTCATTTGTCGCGATGACGGCGTCGGCCAATCGATAAGAGCACTTCTCAAGAAGAACAAAAATGTTATAAAGGAGGCCTGGCCTATTCCGTGGATTGCGGGATAGGATCAATTCCGGGACAAGATCGTGTTGATCAAAAATGAATTTCTTGCCGATCAACTTGTAAGGCAGGGCAATAATCCACAGGATATCCGTCGGATTGCATGCTTGAATGACCGAAAAGCCGTGCCGGAGGAAAACGATGAAGGTGATGATCGATCCCCAGAAAAGCGTCAGAAGGGACTCCAGTGCGTGACCAGCCAGGGACTCGGTGCTCGGCTTCGGATAATAATAGGCCCTGAGATGATCGTTGAACTTCTTCAAAAACGGGTCGTCGTGATACTTGGGAGAGATAACGGAGATGTCCCAGCCCACGTCCCCAAGGGCCTTCGCCTCGCGGATGACCCGGTTGTCATAGGTGAACGAGCCGTCCTCTATGAAGATCAGACATTTTTTCTTCATGGTGTCCTTTTTGCCGGCCAGCAAATTCCTTCATATTGGGCCCGGGTTTTCATCACCTCGGAAACCCTGACAAGATCGAGGACGTGCTGATGTTCTTCAAGCGCGCCCAGAATGCCGGCGAATTCTTCGCTTTTGTTGCCGATGACGATAACTTCGGAATGCTGGAGAATATCATGGAGATCCTCAACCATCAACTCGGAAATATGAGGGATGCGCATTTCGATAAATTCCTTGTTCGATCCAAACAATTTTGCCAAGGAAACCTCTTTATCATAGATTTTGATGTCATATCCCTTGCCCAGAAGGATCTCAATGAGCTCCACGATGGGCGACTCGCGCAGATCATCCGTTCCCCCCTTGAAGGCGAATCCCAAAATCCCAATCTTCTTTTTCCCCAAGGCCAGAACTCGTTGAACGGCGTTTTTGATCTGGATCTCATTACTCGGCAGAATGGCGCTCAAAACCGGGACGTCGATGTCCAGAGTCTTGGCCTTATACGTCAAGGCTCGCAAATCCTTCGGAAGGCATGATCCGCCGAACGCAAATCCCGGCTTCAAATAATAGGGAGAAAGATTCAATTTTGTATCCTGGCAAAAAATGCCCATGAGCTCGTGCGAGTCGATATCCAGGGCTTTGCAAATGTTCCCGATCTCATTGCTGAACGCCACTTTGAGGGCATGAAAAGTGTTGTCGGCGTATTTCACCATTTCTGCGACTCTGAGGGATGTCTGGATCAGGGGCGCCTGAATGCCCTGATAAAGCTCCGCGATGGACTCTCCGTCGGTCTGTTTGTTAGCTCCGATGACCGTCTTGGGGGGATGGTAATAATCATACACGGCCGATGCTTCCCTTAAAAACTCAGGATTAGCGGCGACTCCGAAGCCCTGATGGGCTTTTTTCCCCGATTCCTTTTCGAGAATGGGGATAACGACGTTTTCGTTCGTCCCGGGGAGGACCGTCGAGCGGATAACGATAATATGGTAGCCGTCTTTGTCTCTTAGGATGCCGCCGATTTCGCGGATGACCCTTTCCATGAATCTCAAGTCTAAAGAGCCGTTGGGGTTGGAAGGAGTTCCCACACAGATCAAGGAAATGTCGGTCTCTAAAACGGCGGCCCGTGCGTCATCCGTTGCGCGGAGTCCGCCGTTTTTGACTCCGTGGCCGATCAGGAGCTCCAGGTCCTTTTCGATGATCGGGGACCGCCCACTGTTGATGATCTCGACTTTTGTCAGATTGGCATCCACGCCTATGACAAAATGCCCATCTTGGGCTAGGCACGCTGCTGAAACAGAGCCTACATATCCTAATCCGAAAACACTGATTTTTTTCATGGTTTTCTTGCTCCATCTCGATAAATTTCTATTGTCAGCACACGACTGTCCCGATAAAAAAACAATTTGCTACCTACTCCTCCAATTCAGGTTAAAACAGAGCGTGCGAAAAGAAGTGTATACAAATTCAGCCTGAAATTATAGGATTATGATGACATAGAAATCAAGAAAATCCCATCCCCTGAAGGCGTGCCCTCAAAATCTTTAATTTCCATGCGGAATTCAGGATCAACGGGATCCTTGTTTTACCCTTGGGCTGGAGTTGTAGAGCCTTCCTTCTCGCGCATCAGCGACAGATATAGAAGCTCGATTTTCTTTGTTACAACCTTAGCCTCATAATGTTCCTCGGCTTTTTCCTTATTGAGTCGCTGCATTTTTTTCAGTAATTCTCTGTCCTCAATCAGTTTTTTTACTGCCTCAAAAAATTCTTGGGGATTTTGGCCTCTGATAATATAACCATTGACTTCGTTTTGGATGATCTCAGGAATTGCTCCCACAGGGGTGCTGACGACCGCCAACCCAGCCCCGATGGCTTCGAGAACAGCCACTGGACAGCCTTCGCTATGAGAGGGAAAGAGAAAAATATCGCTTTCTTTAAGGACCTCCCCTTTTTTTTCTCCAGAAATATAGCCTAACGTTTCGACATAATCATCCAGGGCATTTTGCTTTATATATTTTTTTATCCCCTCCAGCTCAGGCCCGTCTCCGGCGATCAAAAGCTTAAAATTTCTATGGCCTTTCTCCACGAGCAGGCGGCCAACCTCAGCGACGATATCAACTCCCTTGGATTTTATTAAGCGCGACATAAAAAGTATCTTTATTTTCTCTGTGGCTTTTCCCTCCTGGATTTGTGCCATAGATTGGCTTCCCTCGTACATCGTCGTGATCACTCTCACTTTTTCGGGATGAATTCCCATGATAACCAATTGTTCTTTGAATTTACTGCAGAGCACCAATATAAGGTGAGCCTTTCCATATATTTTTTGAAAAAGCTTTCTCAGGAGAAAACTATTTATGATTTTCTCCGCCAACTCTTTGTTCCAACCATGGAACATGACAACCGTCTTCCCTCGATGGAACTTATTAACAGTTGATAAATAAAACGCATCTCTAAGGAGAGCATAAATATAGAGTGAAGGATTTAGCTGGACGAGGCCATATGTATTCATCCTGAGCTTTCTTTTAAGGTATAAAGAATCATGAAGAAAGTAATAATATTGTTTAATGAAGCTCTTATTCCATGGCCTATTGCCAATCGTTAAATGATCAATATTAAATGAAGAGGTGAGATTTTGAGTGAGGAGCTTACAAAAGCTTACGACCCCCCCCTTGTCCTTGAGGGATGGGAATGTCATCAAAATATTATTATCAGGTATTCCTTTTGATGGCTTAATTTTTCTTCCTCCCGAAAGGTTTTTATGAGCCTACTTTATTTCCCAGAAGATTTTTTGCTGTGTTATCGATAATATTACAAATAACATATACATGAAAGATTTGTCTTCAGTCAAGAAATTGAAGTTGGATATAATCAGTTCGATCGTATATTTTATTTAGAACTTCCCTGATAACTTTTTTCATTTCGCTAGTGTACAGTGAAGTTCGCAATTTTACATAGGAGGAAGGCCATCGTAAACTCTCTTCGACGGCTAATTCGAATGAGAGGAGGAATTTTACTACGAT
>Ga0315288_10013332_pt1 | contig 10290 bp, 11 predicted proteins | sample YL17G11_20_MG_FD_203454 | JGI IMG/M metagenome (GOLD analysis project Ga0315288, IMG submission 203454) | Sediment microbial communities from Yellowstone Lake, YNP, Wyoming, USA - YL17G11_20 | ecosystem: Environmental > Aquatic > Freshwater > Lake > Sediment | place: USA: Wyoming | collected... | reverse complement strand
ATTTTGATACCAAAATTGCGATCCATTAATAAGTATTACTGCAGGTAAATCATTTTCTCGATGTTTTAACCCATTTTGATACCAAATTTGTTTTCCATCGCTAAATATTACTGCAGGTAAATCATTATCTCGATTTATTTCATTATTTTGATACCATGCTCGTGTTCCATCACTATATATTAAGGCAGGTTGATCATTATCTCTATGTAATTGATCATTTTTATACCATTTTTGTGTTCCATCACTCCATATTAAGGCAGGTTGATCATTATCACGATGTAATTTACCATTTTGATACCATTCTTTCGTATGATTATTTATTATGGCAGGTTGATCATTATCACGATGTACTTGACCATTTTGATACCATTCTTGTGTTCCAGATAAATATATTGCGGCTGGTAAATCATCATCTCTGTGTAATTTATAATTTTTATACCATTTTTTATTTCCATTACTATCAACTATTAATCCACTTATCTTCATTATTATTTTTTTACTTCTTTATTTAAATTTTTTAATCATATAAATATTTTATTTTTTAATTGAATATAAAAAAAAATGTAAGTAAAAAAATAAAAATCTTAAATAAATGGATAACAATTTTTTGGAATTATTGATCCATAACTATGATTTGGGTTCTTTTGTTGACTTTAACAGGGAAAACCAGGAACGTAATCGATTGATTTATATTCAAAAAAACAAACTATGTGAAGTAGCTTTTAACATTAATGTTATTTTGGAAACTCCGACAAAAGGAATTATTTTTCTTGATAAAGAAGATAAAATCAAATTGTTGTATTTACTTCAAACACTTGAAATCTCTAATAATTTTTTGAAAGAAGTAGAATTTAATAAAGAATATTATTCCACATTTTTATCAATTGAGATTTCTGTTATTGAAACCTTCTTTTCAATACAATCATTAATCATTGAAAACATTTTGGAAACTCTAAATTTTGTTCAATTGGGAGGAAAATTAACAAATAATTTTGATATTTTAGAATTAAAGTTGAGAAGTAATTTTGAAGAAACTAGAGCTATTTTTCTAAAAGAAAATTTAATGATACATGTTGAAAATCACATCGAAGATAATCAAGCAAGAAAAAATTGGGTTGATTATTTTGGAATGAATGTTCACATTGTACAATTTAATGATTTTTTAGATTTTCTTGCAAAACAAAATATTTTAAACAAAGATGTAGAAGATTATGAAAAGAAAATTAATTACTTTAAATACTTTTTAAATTTTCCATCAATAGATGTCGTAACTCCTTATAAATGGAATCTATTAATAAAATTTTTCGGACCATATGAATTTTTTTCGTATAATTTCTTCAAAATTATGAATGAAAATGGTTTTCTTGGTCTTATTAATAGAATTCAGGCTTCTGAAATTTTAAAATCTTCTCCATCCAAATCACTTCTCATCAGGATAAGTAGAACTGAATCACAATTACTTGCTTTTTCCTACAAAAATTCAAAAGGGATTATTGGACATAAACTAAATAAATGTTCAAAAACTAATAAAATTGTTCCTATTTACAAGTTTATAGAAGAAAATTTTAAAGATTATAAACTAGTACCTTTTACTTTGTGTCCAGAGTTAATTTTTAACAACTTGGAAGATTTTTCATTATCCGATTATGCAATTAACGATAACGGGTATTTTAACAAAAAATAAATCATTTTAAATCAATTTTATTTTCTAAAAATAAAATTTTAATCTCAACATAATTATCGAAAAAATCCCAAAAAATAAGTGAGTAGCAGTAATTATTTTAATAGTGGATTGTACAGACTTTACATAAACAATAAATTTACAAATAAAAATAAGATGAATAAAATAGCATTAATAACTGGAATAACTGGACAGGATGGATCCTATTTGTCTGAACTTCTATTGGAAAAAGGATATATTGTTCATGGAATAATCCGGCGTTCTTCATCATTTAATATTTCTAGAATCGAACATATTTATAATGATAAACAATATTCTAATAGATTTTTTTTACATTACGGGGACTTGTCGGACTCAATATGTCTCGTAAAAATATTATCTAGTGTCCTTCCAAACGAAATTTATAATTTAGGAGCGCAGTCACATGTTAAAATATCATTTGACATACCAGAATACACATGTGATGTTGATGCATTGGGGACACTGAGATTGCTGGAAGCCATGAGAATTACTAATTTGACTAAAAGTTGCCGTTTTTACAATGCAGCATCTTCTGAGATGTTTGGCGATGTGAAAGAAACGCCTCAAACTGAAAAAACTCCTTTTTCACCAAGATCCCCGTATGCTTGTGCTAAGGTTTTTGCGTATTGGATCACTGTAAATTATCGAGAAGCATATGGAATTCACGCTTCAAATGGTATCTTATTTAATCATGAAAGTCCAAGAAGAGGTGCAACTTTTGTAACTCGTAAGATTACAAGGGCTGTAGTTAGAATTTCAGCAGGAATACAAGAGTGTTTAATTTTAGGTAATTTGGACGCAAGAAGAGATTGGGGTTTTTCTAAAGAGTATGTAGAAGCCATGTGGAAAATGCTTCAACAGGATACACCAGACGACTACGTTGTGGGGACAGGAAAGACTTATTCTGTTAAATATTTTGTGGAAAAAGCATTCGCACAAAAAAATATTGAAATTATTTGGAAAGGAAATGGAATGGATGAAATAGGTATTGATAATTTCTCCGGAAAAATCGTTGTTAAAGTTGACCCTCGCTATTTTAGACCATCTGAAGTAAATTTGTTGTTATCGAACCCATCAAAAGCTGAATTAATATTAAATTGGAAATCTACGACTACTCTGGATGAATTAATAAAAAAGATGCTCGATGCAGACACAAGAGAATTTGAGAAAGAAGGTTAGCCGCAAGGACCATAAATTTATTTATGTAAATATAAATGGTAAATTTATTTATTTATAAATGAATGTATTCTTTTTCTTTTAAATCATCAGATGTGTAATTAAATTTACATTATTCAAATAATGCAAGAATATTATTGTTTTAAAGTTAATTATTTTACACAAGAGATGTATTTATTCTTATAGTTGGATTAAGGAACAATTTACTTATAATATGTATTATTATAATACATATTAAATAATTAATCTCTCGCTGAAATTTTCTCATCTATAGATTTAATTCGCTCATCCATTGAACATTTCATTTTATCCATTTCTTTAATTCTGATATTCATCTCATTTATTTTTTGGATTAAAGTATCAATACTTTCTTGTAAAATACTGGATTTTTTTTCTTCCAATAAAAACATATCACACTTCTTTTTTAAAATTTTATAATCATCTTTATTAGACCGCAATATTCTATCACATTCGGAACAAATATTAAAGTAATTGTCAGAACAACCCTTATAATCGTATAAAAACGAATCACCCTCAGTATCTGGATGAAAATATTTACTTTCCCATGTACATCTGAACATATAATTTTCTTTTTCAGGGTCGTCTTTGCTACATTTTTCATTTAACTCTTTTGCCAAATTTCTAAAAAATATATCATACTCTATTGAATCCATTTATATGTCAATACGTAAATCTTATAGTAAGATTTACGACCAGACTTCTTTTTTTGGTTGAAATTACTAAGAGAATAGTATCCTTTGATGTAATTTTAATCAAAAAATACATATTAACCACTCCAAAAAATATTTAAATTTTCACTCATTGTATCACTTAATTTTATTTCTTCTTTGCAAAAACTTTTCAACTTGTAATAATATTTATTATTTATTTTAATATTTATTATATTACCTTCTTTGACAAAAATTTTTGTTGGTATAAAATGTGTCGATTCCACTGATAAAATATCAAAATGTTTTTCTTCGTTGTTATTATTATATAAAATAAGTTGAAATCTTTTACAATCAATTTCTTGTTTTTCCGCAATTTTCCACTTTTTTTTCTTTTCCATTTTATCATAAAGTTCATGATAACGAGAAGATGTTAAAAACAATTATAAGACATTTTAAATTAAATAAATATAATAAGATTTGATCAAATAAATATTATCATTTTTTGGTTTTATATTTATCAAAAATACGTATTGTTCTAAAATGTCTACAAATTCTTCAATACATTTCATTTTCTGGTCATATATTTACACCAATTTAAATATAAGTTGAATTTATATTTATAATAATAAATTGGAGATATCATTCTGAGAAATTTTTAATATTCTATCTATTTTTTCTTTTAAAATTTCATTGGATTCAGATTTTGAATATAAATCACAAATACGAAATAATTTTAATAAAGGTAATAGTCTCCAATCTTCATCGTTTGCATATAATTCATAAGATCTATTTTCTTTTTTAGGAGAATGCCAGCAATATAACGAATGGTAACGTATTATATAAATGGCTTCCTTTGGTAAATTAGTATTTGATCTTTCTAATACTTTTGCCATATATTCGTCATGTCCAAATGAAAAAAACATATTTTCAAACCCACATCCTTCTTTGTAAGTTTTGGAATCGCATTCATATATATCTTTATTTTTTATATGATATTTTTTATCAGAAAAAGGAGAATCATCAGATAATGTTAATCCTATAGCAAACGTGTCACCAACAACGGACCATTGAGGATAAGATTTTAAGTATAAAATTTTGCCAAAATCGTGGACCAACGCTGTTGTAATTAAAAAATTTGATTGATGTTGTAAAATTGGAATTAAATTAAATAAAGTTTGATGTGATTCATACATTGATTTTACAAAATCTGGAAGTGCATTGTATTCATTTATTGAAAATAAATTTTTAATTAAAAAATTATTTTGATACAATTTTTCCATTGACAAAGCAGTTTGAAATGAATGTATACTTTGATTTTTATTTGTATCTGGATCACTTTCGTCAATAAATGTATCCAAATAATCTAAAGTATTTTTAATAGTAAAAGGTTTTTCCCATAAAGGAAATAAATTTATTTTGAGTTGTTGTTCAACATATTTACGATTTTGATTTTCATACATATTTCTATATGTTATTTCTACATTATTTATGATATTTTTTTCATAATTTCTCAAGTTATGAATATTTTCGGTCATTTATATTTAATATAAACGAGTTTTAAAGAGTGAATAATGGATGAACATGAATTGATCAATGAAGATAAATATATAACTAAAAGAAAATTGGAATATTACGAAAAATCAAAAATATCTATTTTTAATAAATATTGTGTATCTAATAAAATTATTGGTAAAGGAGCTTTCGGAATTTTAAAAAAAGCCACAAGAATATCTGATGATAAAGAAGTGATTATAAAATATATAAAAAAATCCAAAATTAAAAAAAATCAATTAATAAATGGATTACCAAATGAATACGTCATATTAAAAAATTTAAATCACCCAAATATAATTAAAATATATGATTACGATGAAGATGATTATTTTTATTACATTATTATGCCTTATTATAAAAACGGATCACTCGATTTGATTGGAAAAATATTAACAGAAAATGTAGCAGGTTGGGTTTTTAGTCAACTTTTTGATATTATAAAATATTTACATCAAAATGGTGTTGTTCATTTAGATATAAAACCTGATAATATTTTAATATCAAATATTAATAATATGAATATTGTTCTTACTGATTTTGGACTTGCAAAATATCAAAAATATACAGATCCAGGTTTTAAACATGTATCAGGAACACTTCCGTTTATGTCACCTGAAATGTTTTCTTTAAATTTATATAGCCGCAAGGACCATATAAATTTCGACAAAGTCGAAGATTTATATAGAGGAGATTTAGCAGATATATGGGCGTTAGGCATAGTTTTTTATATAATACTTGTTGGTAAAAATCCATTTTATGATTCTGATACGTTTAGATTTGTTTATAAAATTATCAATGACAAAGTTTCTTTTATTTCAAGTAAAAAAAATAATTTAATTATATCACAAAATTGCAAGATTTTTATTAAATGGATTTTAGAAAAAAATCCCAATAAACGTCCAACAGTTACAGAAATAAAAAATCAAATTATATACATTCCTTTTGGATTTCATGTTACATTTAGGAGCCTTTCAAATAATAAAAATTTTAATTTGTAAATTTTATACGACATTTTTTTCTTTAAATTTATATTTTTTATGAACAAATTAAAATGTCTACAACTTCTTTAATACATCCATTTCCCAATCATATATTTACACCTACCATCTATGATAAAAAAGCAGATAATAATAACAAATTTAACTTTTGGATTATTATAGTCACAGGTACTGTTTTTTTTTGTATTCTTTCGTGGTATAATTTTTTTCTTTCTCTTTATAATTATTGGCTAAAAATACCACCACAAGGATCTCAAACTTCAAAAGAACAATTAACTTCAACTTTTGGGTTTGCAATTATATGGACATTATTTGCGATTATATTATGCGTGATATTAACACATAAAAATTTACTATCTGGAAATAATAATGTTGAATTTCATGATTCATCAAAATTAATAAATAAAGTAATATTATAATAATGAAATTTTGATTGAAATTTTATATTAAAAATAATGAAATTGCGATTGAAATTTTAATAAAAATATAAATTGTGTATAAAATTGCAAATTGAGTACCATAAATTAAATTATTTATTACTATATTATTTTTATATTTTAACACATTAAATCCTAAATTATTAATTTCAATATCACTTTTCAATATTTCAGAAAAATCTTTTGGAAAAGGACAAATTAAGTCGTAAAAATTAACAAATGTCTTATTTGTATTTTTTTCTAATGATACATATTCTACTAAAGAGTCGCATATTTCAATTGATTTTATATTTTTTAAAAAAAAAATTATAATTAAAATTGATATTAAATAGTTCATTTTATTAAATCAATAATTTATTAAATTATTGATCAATTAATGATAACAGAAGTTTTATTACAAAAATTATATATTTAAATTAATGATAACAGAAGTTTTATTACAAAAATTATATATTTAAATTAAAATAAATATCATACTGATATTTATTTTTTACAATGTCATTGGTGGAGTTAAATCTGAATTATTCTTATTTTTTTTATATTTTACAATAGATTGACTCATAGTTTTACAAGCATTTTTAAGTCCATCTGGATTGACACAATCAAATGATCCAACATTTTTAATTCCAATATCTTTATTAATTTTAAATATATCTTGAGTCGCACCGAGATATATAAAATTCCATTTATAATCATCTTCCATTTCTTTAATCATATTTTTAATTTGAATCCTCTTATATTCCTTACTGCAATTCTCACATCCATCAGTTAAAATTACTACAATAACATTTTTATTATTATTTTTATTTTTCTTATTAATCACCGCTGTTCCAATAGCATCGTATAAAGCGGTCATATTAGAAGGATGATAATCTTCTGATGTAAAAGGATCCAAATTTTTTAATGGTTTATCATCAATCACCAACTTCACTTTATTATTAAAAGTATACAAAGTAAATTTAGTATTATCATTCAATTTTTGTTGTTCTTCTATAAAATCATTAACTGCTTCGATTGGCTCGTTTTTCATTGAAAACATACTACCAGATTCGTCCAAAATAAAAATTATATCAATATGTTCTTCCATTTAAAATATGATCTGTACAAAATTTAAAAAAATTGGTTTAATTTTTATTTAATTTAACTAATTCTAAATTTTTAGACCAGCGAGTTTTTTTCGGATTAATATAAATTGATTTATTTTTTTTTTATAAATTAAATTTTAAATGGAAGATTTGAAAGAAAAAAGTAAAAAATGTTTGGAAAGTAGAAATTTTTTTAATCAAAAATGTAACGAAAATAAAATTTTGTTTAAAAAATATAATCGTGAATTTTTAATAAATTATCATTATCCATCTTTATTGGACGGATTTGATAAAAAAGAACATTTTAATAATTTATCAATTTTAGATAAAGATTTTGATTTCAGCACAGAAGCAGCAACCTCAAAAAAACAAAAAGCTTTTTATACTGGAAACAAAGAAATTGATTTTCAAAAAGTTTATGACATGTGTGTTGCAAAAATAAAGAAATATAATATAGAAATTATTAATGTAGATAAAAATTTTGATAAATTTACAGGTGGTAATGGATATTGTGAACTTTATGTTTTTATTTTTTATTGTAAAAAAGGTAATTTTGAATTTAAAATAAATTTTGCTGACACATGCGATTGTTTTCCTGGCATTTTGGACACAGAATTTGTCACTGAAATCTCCAGTGGAAATAAAATTAAAGCCAGATGTGACTTTTTCCATCAAAATAGACGTAAAATTGAATTAGTAAATTTTATTACACTCATAAATAGTAAAAATTTTGAAGATTTTGTCAATATTAGATATAAACATTTATTAGAATTACCAATTTTACATAAATATGGATTTATTGGAAAATGTGTCGATGTAGAAGTTAAAAAATCAACAATAAATGATTATAAAATTAATTTTTATTTTAAAGTGTCAAATAATAAAGGATCATGTTTAATAGTTCCATATGGAGGATATGGAAATAATGATAAAAAATATATTTTAAATTTATGTCACACATTAAAAGAATATAATGTAAAAAATAAAAAAAAGCATAAAAATGATTTTTTTGAATATAAAAATATAACTAATAGTATGTTTTCCAAATCATTTGAAGTTGAATACAATTCGATTGATGATATTGAAATTTTAGTTGAATGTATTAATAAATTTATTGATTATAAAAACAAAGAATATGGATATTTAGAAGAAGGAAAATACAGGAATGATCATGAAATTCGAAAATGGGTTAATAATTTTGTAAAAAAATATGAAAAAAATAATATAAATTTAGATTTGCAGATTTATCATAAATCTTATAAATATATGGGTCCTGTTTTTGACGTTTTTATTCATTTTATTCCAAAGTATATAATTCCCACTGTTTTTGCATTAAATAAATTTAAAGATATTCCTTATTTATGTGATGTTTATGGAATTCATTTTTATTATGATCCAAAAATTGATTCCGATAATTGTATTTTAAATATTCAATGTAAATGTTTTAATTTTACAGAAGTTTTTAATAAAAAATTCGATCCAGCAGACGATGAATGGGTTGTTATAAATGTTCAAGAATATATGGATAAAGATATTATTTCTTTTTTTTTTAAAGATACATATTCTGAATGTTTTAAAATTATTACAGAATTTTTGATTTTATTGAATGAATAAATCAGCATGCGTGTATATTTTTATCACTAAAAGTGATAAAATAAAATATTTTAAAATTTATGGTCCTAGCAGCGATATAACTTACAAACAACAATGCAATTCGCGTAAATAATATTAAAGTGACAAATTGAGAAGGAATATTGCATGTCAATAACATTGGAACGTGGACTGCAAAATAATAGCAATTGTGCCAATAATTATTAAAAAAAATGATTTCCAAGAAATTTTACCTTTTTTTTCTCTTTCAATGTCTTCACTTTTTATATCATCACTTTCATTTGACATTTAATAAAAATGAAGAAAAATAAATTTATATTTTCTAAAAATATTATAAATTTATATTTTCTAAAAATATTATAAAATTATATATAATTTTTTTAAAGATGACAATATCAATAAGAATTTTTAATAATTTACGATTTTGGTACGACATTTTTACAAAAAGTCTATTTTCTATTAATTGTTATTTCGATAATAGTTTAATTGAACACTCAATGAGTGTGTAAAATATATTTAAGTTAATTGTTCTATAAGTAAATAATTACTATTAGAAAATGCTAACATTGGTATACTACCAGGTCCATAATTAGCATCCCAATCAAAAAATATTGTATTAGCTGTGTCCAATTTTAGTATAAATGATGCATGATATGTTGTAATATTCACATCTATAAACGGATTCATCGATAGAATAATCGATCCGTTATACCACAAACGAGTTAAATTAAAAGATATAGGTATTCCACCCATATTGAATGCAGTAGTAAAGGTAAACCTAAAATATCCAGTGGAGAGTCCGCTATATGTAATTAAAGTTTGAGGAATATTTAATGTAAATTGATTTATACCACTTAATACTGTAGTAATATTGTAAATATGAGTTATTTGGGAACTAGTAAAACCTGCATGATTAGGAGAAATCACTGGTAATATATTATATATAACAATATTAGGTAATGGACATGAACATTGTCCAGTAGGTCCTGTATGTCCTGTAGGTCCAGTAGGTCCTGTAGGTCCAGTAGGTCCAGTAGGTCCAGTAGGTCCAGTAGG
>Ga0315288_10013331_pt1 | contig 10290 bp, 5 predicted proteins | sample YL17G11_20_MG_FD_203454 | JGI IMG/M metagenome (GOLD analysis project Ga0315288, IMG submission 203454) | Sediment microbial communities from Yellowstone Lake, YNP, Wyoming, USA - YL17G11_20 | ecosystem: Environmental > Aquatic > Freshwater > Lake > Sediment | place: USA: Wyoming | collected... | reverse complement strand
CACGCCTGGCTATGGCAGCGCCCAGGCGATGTACGGGCAAGCGCTCTTCATCTGTCAATGTCCCGCCTGCCGACCCCATCACCCCCACAGTCATCTTAGGGAAGAGGCTCTCTCGATCCTGCTTATCATCCATAGACTCATCACCCCTTGCCGGGAAAAACTTCCGTGTCCCCAGAGTGCAAAGATGATAACACTAAGGCCAGCTAAGGGCAACACCTATTCGCCAACATAGGCTAAAGAATATCCGCTTGCCCAAATTAGTGCGAGCCTGTGAAATGTTGACAAGGTCCGATAGCCATCCTATAATGCCCCCGTGTATTTTCCTTCAGGACACTCCAACGCTAATGGCATTTCATATACCTTAAATTTCTCACCTCCAAAAAACGCTTTGTTCAGACCTTTTAACCAACCTAATTGCTTTGAAAATAGACTTTTTACCGTTCGCCCTGAGCCTGTCGAAGGGTGAACGGGATTATCTCTTCCTTATGGGAGATAATATTTTCATCCTTCGTGGTGCTGATTGCAATCAGCATGACGGATTCCTGCGAATATGAATGCTAAGGATGGACGACTATGAAAAAGAATAAACTAATTGGCCAAATCTTCGCTATCGCAATTATCCTGATTTTATTGGCTACCGGGCTACCGTTTTCAGGTTCCTTATCTGTGACTGTACCGGTTGTATCGGCTGATAACAGCTCCTCCGTTTCAAAAATAAGTAGTTTGCTCTCACTGCGCATCATGATGAAAACTCGTTATCTGGCACAAGCGGGAAACATGCCTCAGGGCCAAGTAGCTCTGCCCGGGGCAGATATCCAAGCTTCAGGCGATTTAACTCAATTGAACCACGAGAAGGTCTTCCTCCACTTTATGCAACGACCAACAACGGCTAACCTCAGTGAACTGGCCGCCTTGGGAGTGACTGCATATCCTGATTCCTGGATACCGCCGGTCGGAAGCCACCCGACGGGTTTTATACTGGCGGACATGCCGGTAGATAAACTGGATGCTCTGGCTGCAAAAGACTACATTGTCAATCTGAATACGGCTGAGAAAACGGCTTATCCGCAAAATGATGTAGCCCGGACAACCATGGGTGTCGCTTCTGTATGGTCGGGTGGTGACACTGGGGCTGGTGTGACGGTAGCCGTACTGGATTCAGGAATCGATACTTCAAACCCCGATTTCCCGCCTCTGAACACATCCAACTCCAAAGACTACTCAAACTATCCTACCCTTGATGACACTATCACCAACACGGTTACCGGACATGGCACGCATGTAACCGGCAGTGTGCTGGGGCGGGGAGTTAACAGTGCAACCTACAAAGGTGTAGCGCCCGGAGCTAACCTGGTGTTTCTCAAGATTGGCAGTGATAGTACCGGTCGCTCTTCAGATGCTGTGGAGGCTGCAGCAATCCGCGCCGCGGTGGACACTTATCATGCGGATATCATTACCATGAGCTACGTTGGTTGGAGTGATGCTCACGATGGGAGTGACGAGCAAAGCCAGGCAGTGGACTATGCGGTAAGCCAGGGAGCCACTGTGTTCATATCCGCCGGGAACGATGGCGCTCTGGGATGGCATTACTCGGGGACAGTGGCCCCTAATAGCACTACTGGCTTCATTCGGCTAAACTTTACCGGAGGAAGCGGAGCAAACACCGGTCTGGCTTTTAATTTGGTGTGGTACGATGGTCTCGGCACGCATAACGGACTTAGCTTGAAATATTATAATTCTTTGTACACCGAGCTAACTACTGTTACTGCGGGAGCCCAGTCGGAGAGTTCTAAGGGCACTGAGAATGTTTACTCTTTTTATAACTATTACGTTGGTAGCGGCACCTATTACCTAAAGGTGCAAAACGCGTCAGGCAGCAGCCAGGCATTCCATATTTATTATAATTCTGAATTTAATAGTGCCTATTCTGCTAATGTACAATTTGCCAGTGCTGACCCGAATTACACTATTAGCTCTCCAGCCGAGGCTGATGGCGCCATCGCTGTGGGAGCTTACGTAAGTCGCAAGTCCTGGACTGATTACCAGGGATCAGGTTGGACTTATACTGTAGATACTGTCGGCTCCATAGCCACTTTCAGCAGCCGGGGTCCGAGAGTGGATAGCGGAGCACCCGGAAAGCCAGACATTGTAGCTCCTGGCAAGGGAATAATTTCCGTACGCGACAATACTGTTTATCCGTGGCCCACATATAATACTAGTGCAGATATTTATCCCTACTATACTAGAATTATTGACAACAATGGGTTAAACCAGAATGGCTCTGGCCCGGCAGACTACTTAATCATGGAGGGAACCAGCATGGCCTGTCCCCTGGCTGCAGGTGTTGGCGCGCTCTTGCTCAGCAAGAACCCTGCACTAACACCGGCACAGGTCAAAAATGCTCTACAAACCACAGCTACAGATAAGGGGGCTGCTGGCTTCGATAATATTTATGGATATGGACTAATCAATGCCAGTGCTGCTGTCAATTCAATCACGCCGCCAACAGTAGCGTTCTCCTCAGCCACCTACAGCGCAGCCGAGAATGCCGCTACCAAGACCATAACAGTTAACCTGTCAAAGACCAGCGTCCAGACCATTACGGTCAACTACGCCACCAGCAACGGAAATGCAACGGCTGGCTCCGACTACACGGCAGCCAGCGGCACGCTGACCTTCAACCCTGGCAACACCACCAAGACCTTCAACGTCACCATACTGGATGACTCCATATTCGAGGGCCCCGAGACCGTTAATCTGGCCTTGAGCAGTCCCGTCAACGCTACGCTGGGCTCTCCCAATACCGCTGTCCTCACCATAACCGACAATGAGACACAGCCAACAGTGGCGTTCTCCTCAGCAACCTACAGCGCAGCTGAGAATGCAGGCAACGCTACCATAACGGTTAACCTGTCAGGGGCCAGCGCCCAGACCATTACGGTCAACTATGCCACCAGCAACGGAAATGCAACGGCCGGCTCCGACTACACGGCAGTCAGCGGCATGCTGACCTTCAACCCCGGCAACACCACCAAGACCTTTAACATCACCATACTGGATGACTCCATATTCGAGGGCCCCGAGACAGTCAACCTGGCCCTGAACAGCCCCGTTAAAGCCACCCTGGGCTCGCCCAGCACCGCGGTCCTCACCATAACCGACAACGAGGGGGTGCCTTCAGTAGCGTTCTCCTCAGCCACCTACAGCGCGGCTGAGAACGCAGGCAACGCTACCATAACGGTTAACCTGTCAGGGGCCAGCACCCAGACCATTACGGTCAACTATGCCACCAGCAACGGAAATGCAACGGCCAGCTCCGACTACACGGCAGCCAGCGGCACGCTGACCTTCAACCCCGGCAACACCACCAAGACCTTCAACGTCACCATACTGGATGACGCCATATTCGAGGGCCCCGAGACGGTCAACCTGGCCCTGAGCAGCCCCGGCAACGCCACACTGGGCTCACCCAATACCGCTATCCTCACCATAACCGACAACGAGCCGCAGCCTTCAGTAGCGTTCTCCTCAGCCACCTACTCGGTAGTGGAAAATGCAGGCACCGCTACTATAACGGTGAATCTGTCAGGGGCCAGCGCCCAGACAGTTACGGTCACCTATACCACCAGCAATGGAAATGCAACGGCCGGCTCCGACTACACGGCAGCCAGCGGCACGCTGACCTTCAACCCTGGCAACACCACCAAGACCTTCAACGTCACCATACTGGATGACGCCATATTCGAGGGCCCTGAAACGGTCAACCTGGCCCTGAGCAGCCCCGGCAACGCCACACTGGGCTCACCCAGTACCGCGGTCCTCACCATAACCGACAACGAGACGCAGCCAACAGTGGCGTTCTCCTCAGCAACCTACAGTGTGTCTGAGAATGCAGGCACCGCTACTATAACGGTTAACCTGTCAGGGGCCAGCGTCGAGACCATTACGGTCAACTATGCCACCAGCAACGGAAATGCCACGGTCGGCTCCGACTACACGGCAGCCAGCGGCACGCTGACCTTCAACCCTGGCCAGACCAGTAAGACCTTTAACGTCACCATACTTGATGACGCCATATTCGAGGGCCCCGAGACCGTCAACCTGGCCCTGAGCAACCCCGGCAATGCCACACTGGGCTCACCTAATACCGCTATCCTCACCATAACCGACAACGAGCCGCAGCCAACAGTGGCGTTCTCCTCAGCAACCTACAGTGTGTCTGAGAATGCAGGCACCGCTACTATAACAGTTAACCTGTCAGGGGCCAGCGCCCAGACCGTTACGGTCAACTATGCCACCAGCAACGGAAATGCCACGGCTGGCTCCGACTACACGGCAGCCAGCGGCACGCTGACCTTCAACCCCGGCAACACCACCCAGACCTTCAACGTCACCATACTGGATGACGCCATATTCGAGGGCGATGAGACCGTCAACCTGGCCCTGAGCAGCCCCGGCAATGCCACCCTGGGCTCGCCCGGCACCGCGGTCCTCACCATAACCGACGCTACCCCGGTCACGGGGATCACTCGAGAAGTCGATGGCAACATCCTCGGTGGGGTTAGCATCACCCTTGATGGTATAGGCTCGGTGATCAGTGACCAGGATGGGCAGTACGCGATAATGGCCACTGCAACCGGTAACTATACTGTAGTTGCCCACAAAGACGGATTCAGGGACAGAACTCAAATAGTAAACATAGTAGGTCTGGGTCAGGAGTTCGCTGTGACCTGCAACTTCCAAGGAAACCTTGGGCTTATCCCCAAAGCCCCTGATATATGGTACGCCCTCGATTGCGTGAACCGCTGGCTCTATCCACCCAACCCGGAAACTGGCCTCGAGATCTGGACAGCATTGGACGTAGTAAATGCCTGGCTATATCCCATACAGTGAGGGTACTGACGACTTCATCACATGGTTACAATATAGCACACTTTTACTTTCAGGCTGCCGAATGTTGAGCTGAATACAATATGAAGCACACTTGCTTTTTGGTCGGTCATGACCCACTATATCGTAGGTGTTCTTGTAAGAAGGCAACAAAAGAAAAGCTATGAGAAACAAAGGTTTCCTTCGTAAGATTGCTGTCCTTACCATTGTATTTGTCATCTTAATAACTGCTCTACCATTAAGCGCTGCCACGATAAGCCGAATTTCGTGGTTGAATCCGAGCGCAGCCGCATCGGGTGTAGAATTAGGCACTCATAGCTCTTATAGGGACGCCTCAGGGTATCTGCATATAGTAGGGGAGGTAATAAACAATACTGGCAGCAATGTAAAATTTGTTAAGATAATAGCGACCTATTATAACCAGCCAAGTGTCGTTATCGGAACAGAGTACGCTTATACAGAACTTTCTATTCTAGTTCCGGGACAGAAATCACCATTCGACGTAAGCTCATATCCAGACCAGTTGCAAGATTTTGACCACTATGCAATCCAGTTGACATATACCGTGACTACAGATGAGCCGTGTACTGGTATGTCGATACTTTCCCATACTTCATACAGGAACAGTATAGAATATCTCCATATTGTCGGCGAGGTAGTGAATAATTCCAGTAGCAATCTAGAATTCGTGAAAGTCGTAGCTACCTATTACAATCAACAAGGAACCGTTATCGGAACAGCATTCACTTATACAGAACTTTCTATTCTAGTCCCAGGACAGAAATCACCTTTCGACATAAGCTCATATCCTGACGAGTTCTCAACCTTTGACCACTACGTACTTGATAAGCAATGCCAAGCTACCGACGACGAGCCGTTTAGCGGCCTGGTAATACTAAGCCACACTTCGAGCACAGACCCTTACGGTTATCATAGAATCGTAGGAGCAGTTGAGAATACCAGCGGTGCAACCGCTGAGTTCATAAAGCTGGTTGCCACCTATTACGATTCATTTGGCACCGTGATAGGAACTGACTATACATATACGGAGCTAGACGAGCTTGCTCCTAGTCAGACCTCGCCATTTGAGATTACCTCATACCCCCGGATAATCACCCCATCTACTGATTCGGTTCAAGTACGGGGCAAAGCGGTTACACCAACGCCCACACCTACACCAACGCCCACACCTACACCAACGCCTACGCCTACACCGACGCCAACACCTACTCCAACGCCAACACCTGGGTCTACACCGCCGCCTATCCCGACGCCGGCGCCAATCGACATCTCGGGCAGCATCGCAGGAAACGGTACGGTGCAGCAGGACATCGTATATAGTGTGCTGGGCGGACAGGCTGTGCTGAATATTGCCCAGGGCACCACGGCGCTGACAGATACGGGCGGGCCGCTGCAGTCGATAACGGTGGAGGAAGAATGCCTCAGCAGACCCCCGGCACCAGCAGGGGCTCATATCATCGGCTGTGCCTATGACTACACGCCAAACGGCGCGACCTTCAATCCGGCGGCTACCCTGACCCTTAAGTACGACCCCGGCCAGGTTCCGGCGGGAGTTGATGAGAGCAAGCTCGTTATAGCTTACTACGATACCGCAACGAGCAAGTGGGTTGTGGCTCCCTCTGCGGCAGACACGCTGAATCATACTGTGACTGCACAGGTAAGACACTTCAGCCTGTTTATTGTCTATAGCACTGATGCCACCCCGGTCATTGGAATAACGAGAGAAGTCAAAGGTAACATCTTGCCCGGGGTTAGCATCACCCTCGATGGCATAGGCCCGGTGGTGAGCGACCAGGATGGACAATACGAGATAATGGCCACTGAAATTGGCAACTATACTGTAGTTGCCCACAAAGATGGGTTCAAGGACAGGACTCAAACTATTAGCATAGCGGGTCTGGGCACGGGTTATGCTGTAACCTGCAACTTCCAGGGGCAATATGGGCTTATCCCCAAAGCGCCCGATATATGGTACGCCCTTGACTGCGTGAACCTCTGGCTCTATCCACCCAATCCGGATACCGGTCTCGATATATGGTCAGCGTTAGACGTGATAAATGCCTGGCTATATCCGGTGTAGTGAGGCGGCTGAAGCTCAAGTAAAAAATCGGAGACCCTGACCCTTCACTGCGTTCAGGGTCAGGATGATATTGGGACACCCCCTAAGTGGGAAGCACTAAATCCTAATTTCGAAATCCTGAACGAAAGCGGCCGGCCACGTAATCCCCCTGTATCCCCCTCCCTGAACGAGTCAGGGACAAGTTTAGAAAGGGGAGATTTTGTACTCAGTGGGCCCTGCCCTTTACACTATCTTACTAATTAGTAAGTAATCCCCCGAAGGGATTATTGCATAACCGATAGCGGGTGTGCTAACGTTGGGGCAGATTAACATCGCCAAAGCTGTGAACCGCTATGAGCTGGGTTAGACGGTCATTTGCCATCCTGCTCATCGTCATCTTTGTCATCCTGTTTGTCGCGGTACTCGTCCTCACGCAGGTAAACAGCTCGTTCGCACATTCAGGGGGTTAAGCGAGATGGAACACAAACCTAAGAAAGCCCTCAATGTGTTTCTGCTTTCCACCATAGTTTTGGTCGCGATGATGTTGTCTGCACTTCCTATGATGACAGTCTCAGGTCCGGGAGAAGCTAATAATGCAGGTAAGCATCAACGATCGCTCCTCAGACAAGATAGCCTCAACTATGCCGAGGACCAGTCAACCCCTAGCTACGGCTATATCCCGCCTGTTATGGACCTGAGCCATCTCAGGAACATCCCTGTGAGCAACCCGGCAGAGACACTCCCCAGTACCTTCGACTGGAGAGATTTGGGCAAGGTGACCCCTGTTAAGAACCAGCATCCATGCGGGACCTGCTGGATCTTCGGGACCATTGCTGCCATAGAATCGAGGGTCATGGTCGTAGAAGGCACTGAGTACTATTTCTCTGAGCAGAACACGCTCTGTTGCACAGACCCATCGTGGGTCTATCTTAATGATTTCTTTAGCGATCGCTGTTATGCTGGAGGCTGGGACTGGATTGCTATAGATGTTCTGACAAAGAAAGGAACCAGGCTGGAATCCTGTGACCCTTACAATGCAGCCACCATAAGTACAGCGACCTGCAATGATGCCTGTACTCCAATCAAGAGGATCACGGGTTATCGACTGGTGACGAATTCCCCTGATGATATTGCTGCGGTAAAGGAGGCTATCTATACCTACGGGCCTGTCTCAATGGCATACTGTCATGATAATGACCATATGTACCCCGGTAATATTTACTACTGGCCGGACTGTTCCGTAGGTGCAAATCACCTTGTCTGTATCGTGGGCTGGGATGATACCATAGCGCACCCCGATGGTGGCGGGTATGGTGCGTGGATTGTTAAGAATAGCTGGGGCACTGACTGGGGAAATGATGGCTATTTCTATTTCTGTTACGGCTCCGCAAATATGCAAGAAGTGGCTTCCTATCGGTATGAGGACTACAACCCCAATGAGACAGTCTACTACTGGGACGAAGCAGGCATTGTGACTGCAACAGGCTGGGCTGACAGCAGCTCCGCCTGGATGGCTAGTGTCTTCACTGCCCAGCAAAGCGGCAACCTGACCAGTGTGGATTTTTGGACAACGAGCAACAATGCCCAATATGAGCTTTACGTTTACGATGGCTCTTTCGGAACCCAGCTCGCTTCCCAATCAGGCAACTGCAGCGAGTTTGGCTATTACTCTATTCCGCTTGATGGCCCGATAGCGACGACCGCGGGGCAGCAGTTCACCGTTGCCGTCAAGATGACAACACCGGGCTATGACTACCCTTTGCCTATTGAGGCCCAGAAACTTGATTGGGTCGATCCTCCTATCCAGAACGGGGTCTGTTTCGAAAGGCACCTGGATAGCGATCCTTGGCAGGATGCGGGAGCAACATGGGGCGAAAACGTTTGCCTCCGGGCCACCATAGTAGCATCTGAACCATCACCTACGCCAACGCCGACCCCTACGCCCGCGATTTCTCTTGGTGAGGCGGTGGATAATGAGGCGCTCTCATGGACTACCGGTTATGATTTCAGTTGGTTTGGGCAGACGGAAACATACTACTATGATGGAGATGCTGCCCAAAGCGGCCATATCACTCACAACCAAGACTCCTGGCTGCGAACTACAGTTAATGGCCCTGGTACCTTGACGTTTTACTGGAAGGTATCCTGCGAGGTCGGCATGCTGCCGTATGATTCTCTTCAATTCTATATCGATGAGTCATACCAGGAAGAGATTTGGGGCTCCGTTGACTGGCAACAGGAAAGCTACTATATAGGTGCCGGCGTACATACAGTGGGGTGGGCATATTCCAAAGACAGCAGTGTAAGTAGCGGCAGCGATTGCGGCTGGCTGGATAAGGTGGAGTTTACTCCTGAGCTTACTCCTACGCCTACGCCGGCGTTTGCCACCCCGGTCAGCGGGATAACGAGAGAAATCAATGGCGACATCCTGCCCGGGGTTAGCATCACCCTCGATGGTATAGAAACGGTGGTGAGCGACCAGGATGGATATTACGAGATAATGGCCACTGCAACCGGCAACCACACATTAGTTGCCCACATGGACCAATTCAGAGACAGGACTCAAACCGTAAACGTAGCAGGTCTGGGCCCGGATTACGCTGTGACCTGCAACTTCCAGAGTGCATCCGGGCTTATCCCCAACGCCCCCGATATGCGGTACGCTCTCGATTGCGTGAACCGCTGGCTCTATCCGCCAGACCCGGATACCGGCCTCGATATCTGGACAGCGCTGGATGTCATCAATGCCTGGCTGTATCCTATACAGTAATGTGGACTGAATCTCGTAGGGGCAATTCATGAATTGCCCCTACTTTTCCCCACTGACAACTCATCGAAGGAACTATTGCATAACCGATGGCGGGTGTGCTAATGTGGGGGCGGAACAGCATCGGCAAAAGCGTGAGTTGCTATGATTTGGGTTAGACGGATATTAGCCATCCCGCTCATTATCTTCTTCGTCATCCTGTTTATCGTGGTGCTTCTCATTACACAGGTAAACGGCACGTTTGCCAACCCAGGGTTCTATAATGACCAACTGCGGCAGGCTGATATGTACAACTTTGTCTACGACAAGGCTCTGCCCGCAGCGCTCGACGAAATAAAGGAGGACGATTCCTCGGATATCCCTATCGACATAACTAATATCAAAGATGGGGTGGTCTCCGCCGCCAGGAAGATAGCGCCGCCCGATTGGCTCCAGGCTCAGGTCGAAACAGCAACCAATACTATAATCCCCTATTTTCTGGGCAAAACTGACCGCTTTACTTACACTGTAGCATTCCAAGATAGAGTGACGACAATCGCTCAGGTAATCAAAA
>Ga0315288_10013330_pt1 | contig 10291 bp, 10 predicted proteins | sample YL17G11_20_MG_FD_203454 | JGI IMG/M metagenome (GOLD analysis project Ga0315288, IMG submission 203454) | Sediment microbial communities from Yellowstone Lake, YNP, Wyoming, USA - YL17G11_20 | ecosystem: Environmental > Aquatic > Freshwater > Lake > Sediment | place: USA: Wyoming | collected... | reverse complement strand
AGACAGCTTCTTTGACCTGGAAATCGATGAATCTGACAAGTCCGACTCTTTTCTGGATGAGCTAAAAGACCTCTGAGCTGCGGGTTTGCTGCGATACCGCCGGTGCGAGCCGGTGTTTGAAATGTGCGTCTGATTTTTTGAACAATCTTCTGGCATCTCGCTGGCCAATAAATTATATTGATGTGAAATATGCGGATTTCTTGTCTTTGGTATTCGGAGCAACGGAGAGTATATGCTGGTATCGGTGTTAATCCAGTTTTTTTCGCCGGCTTCGGCGTGCTTATCGGCACGGACGGCTGAATCTGTCCTGTCTGTGTCGTCACTATCCTTTAACCCGATTAAACTCGGGTGTATAGTGATATGGTTTTACCTCTGCCTTTATTTCATACAACGGGTCGAATTCAGTCCGCTGGTGCCAAAACGATATAAATCGATTGCAAACATTGTTACCCTTTTCACAGGCCCGATACTTTTACTTACGCTGCTGATAGCGGATGCAGCGAAAAAGGCCTCAAAAAACGAGGGCAGCTTCCTGGAGATAATAAAGCACCAGATACGTGATATCTTTAGCAATATCCGGCGCGCCGAATCTGCGTCAGACGAGGGTATCTCGACGATAAAACTGCTTGATTCATCGGGCAAAAGTATAGATGAAATATATGGTCATGGTCACGGCAAACGACCGGACAGCAGTATTCTCAACTTAACGCAGAAAATTATCGCTGACGGTCTCGACCAGCGGGCCAGCGATATTCTAATCGACCCTAAGGACGAGGCGATATACACAATCCGATTACGAATAGATGGTGTTCTAAGAATAGTGAAAGAGCTGGAACCTGAGACTTGCAGAGCGGTCATAAACAGCATCAAGGCCATTTCGAGTATGGATATCTCCGAGAAGAGGAGGCCTCAGGATGGTGCCTTTATCGCAAAGAGAGGTAACAGGACCGCTTCTTTTCGAGCTGCCAGTGCCGGCGTGCTCAATGGGGAAAAGCTGGCGCTGAGAATACTCAACCAGGATGCGGGCACTTTCAAACTGACCGATGTAGGGCTTACGGAAAAGCAGCTTTCGATAATAGAAAGTGTAATAAAAAAACCGTCGGGGATGGTGCTTATCTGCGGCCCGACCGGCAGCGGCAAGACCACGACGATGTATGGTATGCTCAACCAGATAGACCGGTTCACGCGTAATGTTATCACGATAGAAGACCCTGTGGAGGCCTTTCTGCCCCAGGCCAGCCAGATTGAAATCAATCCGAAAGCTGACATTACCTTTGCAAAGACTTTACGCAGCGTCCTCAGGCAGGATCCTGACGTAATATGTGTTGGCGAAATACGCGATGAGGAGAGCTCAGAGATTGCGCTTCGGGCGTCACAGACCGGCCACCTCGTCCTGGCAACATTACACTGCGACAGTAACACCTCAGCGTTGATTCGACTGCTCGATTTAGGAGTATCGCCCCTTTTGCTGGCGTCGGGAATCAGTTTGCTGGTTTCTCAGCGGCTGCTCCGCGTGCTTTGCGAGCACTGCAAAAAGCCCGCCCAGCTATCCCAGGGTCTGATTGAGGAATTCGAGAAAAAGGGGATAGAATACGGGAATATGTTCCAGGCAACCGGCTGCCGACACTGCGGCGGAACCGGCTATTTCGGAAGGATAGCGGTCTGTGACCTGCTGCTCGTAACCGACCAGCTAAAGGCCGACATCGCAAATAACAAGACCCTGATTACGGAGTTGAAAACCGAAGGCACAAGGAAGGACAGGTTCAATATGAGGAAAGAAGGATTAAGAAAGGTATCATCCGGAACAACAACTCTCGAAGAACTTAAGAGAATGGTGGGATAAGACTTATGGTATTCTGGGCAGGCATATTAGTAGCTGCATGTTTTGCATACTTCACCTCTAAAATGGGGTTCTACCAGACCTGGGCGATGGTGTTCAACATCGTCATCTCAGTTTACGTGGCTATTTTTCTGACGCCGGTGATTGCCGATGCCATTCCCGCAGCTACAGATACCGCCTATGGCTACGCTTTGATTTTGCTCGCCATTGTGATAGGAATGCTTGTAACTTTGCAGGGTATAACATACGCACTTACAGGGCAATTCAACGTTACATTTCCGAAGGTATTTAATTCGGTCGGCGGCGGCATTCTGGGCTTTTTAGCTGGTTTTCTTGTCTGGAGTTTTGTGGCTGTGGCGGTCTCGACAACACCAGTTTCGACAAGCAGCGTGGGGCAGACCATCGGCTTTGGCAGTAAGATTGAGCAGACCAATGTGCCGTATATTTCCTGGTGGTGCAATCTGGTCAATGCCATAGCCGCTTCCGAAGATAGTAATGCCCCGCAAGAAGTCATCAATACCCTGCTGGCTGGCGGCGAGAAGAAAAGAGCAGACAAAGGTATTCGGCGAATAGAGCAGAACAAGCCGGCTGAACCGAATAGTGTCCAGAAAAGTCCTCCGGGCGGAAAACAACGCAGCCGGTCACGAGATGTTGGCCTTGAAGATATTTAAGCAGGGAATATCTGGTATGAAAATCAGAATGGTAGCAGTCGGTGTGTTAGCAGCCGTTATCTTTTTTATTGCTTGCGGTTGGGCCTCACAAAAAATAGAGACCACCCACTTCAGACACCTATCGACAATAACAGGCGACCTGCCCAAACCTAATAACGGCGACCAGCAAACAGCGAGTCTGGTGCTGGATATTGACAAGGACGGTATCAACGATTTTGTAATTGCGGAAAGAACAAAAGCGCCAGCGGTCGTTTGGTATCGCCGAGGCCCAAATGGCTGGACAAGATACATAGTTGATAATGAGCCGCTGCATATTGAAGCAGGAGGTGACTTCTGTGACATCGACGCAGATGGAGACCTCGATATAGTCTTCGGAGGCGACTGGCAAAATAACAAAGTCTGGTGGTGGGAAAACCCATATCCAAACTATGAGCCAAACACTCCCTGGAAGCGCCGTGAAATCAAAAACTTCGGCGCAAATAAGCATCATGACCAGATATTCGGGGACTTTGACGGCGATGGCAAAGCTGAACTTGTATTCTGGAACCAGGGCGGCTGTAAATTGTATATCGCTGAGATTCCCGACGAACCAAAAGTTGCAACGTCATGGCAGTGCACAGAAATCTACTCCTACAGTAGCGACAGCGAAATGGAACAGCGGGGAACATACCCTGGCTTCAAAGCAGTCAACGAACACGAAGGACTGGCCAAAGCAGACATCGATGGCGATGGAAAAATTGATATAGTCGGCGGCGGCAGATGGTTCAAGCACAATGGTGGAACCAGCTACACGCCAAATATCATCGATGCCGGCTACGCATTCTCACGTTCGGCAGCAGGCCAACTGATAAAAGGCGGCCGCCCGGAAGTGGTCCTGGTCGTGGGTGATGGCGTAGCTCCGCTTGTGATGTATGAATGGAAAAAAGGGACCTGGGTGAGCAAAAAGCTGATTGAAGAAGTGGACTGCGGCCACTCGCTGGCGATGATAGACTTTAATGGTGACGGCAATCTCGATATATGGGTGGCAGAAATGCGTCTCAATAACGGAAATCCTGATGCGAAAAATCTGATTTTATTGGGCGACGGCAAAGGAAACTTCCAGACGATAGAAGTATCAACCGGCATTGAACTGCACGAATCCAAAATCGCAGACCTCGATGGGGATGGCGACCTCGACATCCTGGGTAAACCTTACAACTGGGAAACACCGCGTTTAGATATCTGGCTTCAAGAAAATCGCCCATGACTCACAGTTGGCCTGCCGACGGGCACGTTGGGCACGTGCTGGTCGGGTACGGACCACCCGGACAGGTTCTACAGCCGGGGGTAGGTGGTTCACTCCGGCCTACTGAAAATCCTGAGAACAGCTTTTGCAGATTCTCGCTCTTGCACTTTTCGCAAATATGTTTGCCCGCCTGTTTCTCCAGGAACTCCATCGTATGGCCGCAGTCATTGCACTTGTATTCAAATATCGGCATTTTCAAATCTCCTGAGTCGCCGAAAGCGAATTTATCGATGAACTATGAATTCTGAAGCGCCTCAAGTGTATCCAGTACTATTGGGATGTGTGTGTATGCGGGGCCGCCAGCCATCATTACCGCCACCGAAGCGGCTTCGAGAATCTGCTCTTTTGTCGCCCCTGCGTCAAGGCATTTTTGCACATGCAGCCGGATGCAAGGTGCACAGCGTTGAGAAACGCCTATACCCAGTGCGACAAGCTCTTTTTCCCGCACTGATAGCGCACCATTAGTCATAACCTTTCCGAACAGTCCCGCAAAACCACTGACGGTGTCGGGAAGGTGCTGTTTCATTTTCGCCACATCATTTTTGAATTTTTCAAAGAACTCCTTCGTTTCATTTGCCATAATCCGGTCCTTCTGAAGGTATATCTAACCTTTCATAAAGGCGTCGCCTAACGCCTCAATTATATCCGTAGCTATTAAGCTGACCTGGCCGAGTTTTTCCGCTGCGATGTCACCGGCTAATCCGTGGATATAAACGCCCAGAATCGCGGCATCGAAGTTGCTTAACCCCTGGCCCATAAGTGCTAGTATAACGCCTGTCAGGACGTCGCCTGAGCCGGCTGTAGCCATACCGGGATTGCCGGTCTTGTTGATATAAACCTTCTGGCCATCGGTTACAACCGTTCCAGCCCCTTTCAAAGCTACGGTAGTTCCGGTAAGCTGTGCTAATTGCACCGCCTGTTTTTGTCGGTCGGCAGGTAACTGCTCTCTGGAAAGGACCGACCATAATCGTTTCATTTCGCCAGGATGAGGCGTCAATATCAATTTCGCTTTTAGGTTAGCAGTCCAGCCTTTTAGAATAGCGAGGTTATTAAGGCCATCGGCATCTATAACCAGCCGTAAGTTTTCCTGCTGCAGAAGGGTTTCGAGGACTGACTGAAGGCCGCCGCTGACGCCGACGCCCGGCCCAAAGGCGACCGCATCATTTTCGCTGACGGCGTCAAGAATGGTATTGATTGCCTTTGCTGATATTCGGCCGGCACTATCTTCCGGCAGGGCGATAGTGGTAAAGGATGGCTCTATTGAAGCAACTATGGGCAGAATACCTTTGGGGGTCGCCACCCGCACCAGGCCTGCGCCGGCCCGCAGGGCGGCCCGGCCCGCAAGGGCTGCAGCGCCGCTCATACCCATACTGCCGGCAATGATTAAGACCTTGCCGAAATCGCCTTTGTGGGCATCAACCGCCCGCAATTTCAATTTTGGTATCTTCTCTATCAACTGCATACAAACTTATCCTATCGAGCAGTGCCATAAGGCATGCTGTGCATAATATTACAAAAAGTGCAGGATATGGTCAATATCGAGTACCGTAATTCGTATAATCCCTTTCCGGCAATCAGAATACGCTGAATGTAATGGAAAAATTCGATTTAAAAGATTTGACAAGCAGGTCGGAGGATTTATAATCAGAAATATATTAGAGAACTTGTGTGGAGTCAGGAGCAGATGATAATTGCGTTTGGAGTATTATCTGGAAGAAAGACCCGAAAGCGGATTTATCAGGAAACCATATAATACATAGTTAGGCTCAACCATGCAGTCTTAAATAAAAGGGAGAAACTTCCGATTATGAGGCGTTCTCGGTATATCAAATTCGTAACCGATAAGACTGCCTTATATGCTTGTAGTCTTGTCAATTATGCAGTGCTTTCATTCCCAAATGAAAGCCTGCCCTTATTAAATCACATCCTTGAGTATCCCAACGTAGATTATGAAAACAACGCCATAGAGAATATAAAACAACTCTTATATTCTAATAGGTTTCTTATAGATGATGATTTTGATGAATTAGAAAATTTAAAAGAGAGATATCTTCTTGCGAAAAGCGCACGAAAAACCTTCAGTATTCAAATTGCAAACACTTTGGAATGCAATTTCAGATGTCCTTATTGTTATGAATCGCATGAATCAATCTTTTTGCCTAATACAAAACAGGAAGCACTGATAAGATTTATAAGCAGCAACATTTATAAATGGAATAAGCTTTGTGTCAGTTGGTTTGGTGGAGAACCACTTCTGCGACCAGACATTATTAAATACATTAGTGAAAGACTTATTGAAATTTGTGATGAACATTACATAGGTTTTGAGGGTTTTATCACTACCAATGGTTACCTGCTTAATCAGAAGAATGCTAAATTGCTTAAAGCTTGTAGGGTTAGCGAATCGCAAATTACCATAGATGGAGATAAGAACACTCACAATCAACGGAGGTTCCTAGTTAATGGAAATGGGACATATGATGTAATTCTTAGAAATATTTTTGAAGCAGTAAATTACATAGAGAGATTCAGAATACGTATTAACGTTGATTCTCAATCTGTATCAAATATGATGGACGTAATGGAGAAACTAGACCCGATAAAAGAAAAAACTTGGCTAGCTTTTATGCCAGTGCAAAGAGTGGACGGCTATAAAAATGAGACACTCTCTTACGAAGAATATCATAATAAAGTTATGGGCCTAAATGATTTGGCAATAAAAAAAGGTTTTCGTGTTTCTCCTGGGCACCGCCTTCCTGGTGCAACTTATTGTGGTGCTTATGAAAATAACTACTTATTAATAGATGCCAGAGGCGACGTCCATAAGTGTGTTGTAATGACTGGGAAGCACGGATTTCGGATAGGTCACCTTGATGATAAAGGCAATATTATTGCTGACCAGAATTCTCTTCATCAATGGGATTTTGACCCCTTTGAAGACAGCGAATGTCTCCCTTGTGATTGTCTTCCACTGTGTATGGGCGGATGCCAAAACTTGCCGGTTGATAAAAAGCAAATATCTGGACGGTGTGTCATAAAGGACAATTTAGATAGAAATCTTTTGACCATTATTCAAACTGGCCAAAAGGACCACTTAGTAGGAAAAGCATCCTACTAAGATTATTTAAACAGAAAGGAGGTGATAAAGATGTCTAATCCAATTGAAATTCCAAAGCTGTCAAGAGCTAGTCTTGCTGAAATGTCAGTCACTGATGTAAAGAAGCTTGCTGAAAACTATGCAACGTTCATCACAAGCTTCAGCGCAGAGGTTATTAAAGCAGGTCTAAAGGAGGAAGAAATTCGCGTTGCAATGAAGGCAGCGGCCGCCTTGGGTGACTGTAGTAGTGGTGTAATGTGTGTTATCTGCACATAAGGTAACAACCCAATGCCTAACAACTGCGTGGAGCGGACGCGAAAACCGCGCCGATCACGCAGAACGTTAGCGGCTTTGCTAAAACTCATCAGGGTGGCCCGCTCCGGCGGAGGCCTACGCCGAACCTGAGAGCCTGCCGTAGACCGATGTGTTGACAGGCTTTTACCAGATTTATACAGTCTGTTATAAATCTGGAGCGGTTAGTAGGGAATCAGTCGGTAAGTGGTTGATATGAAAGACGTTGTACGAAAAGGAAAGAAGACTCGGGAACTTCTTATACAGAAAGGAACTGTCTGCTTTTCCCAGTTTATGCAGACTGTATAAACATTGTTGGGCTTGAAGGATATTACTTTTATATAAACTTATGCAAAGGAGGTATAACAATGGGAAAAAAGAGTAAACAAGAGCTTGAGAATGCAAGAAAAAAGCTTGCAAATGAACTCGACAAGTTTGTAAAGGCGTCAAGAAATCTACTAGAGCCACTAAAAGGGCTTAATGACACCCAAATTGCGGCTTTAGTCACACTCGGTTATTCCATGCGGGTTATCATGTTGGCAGGACGACCTACTGCCAAGGTAGACAAAGTAATCCTATCGCGTTTCAAAGAAGTGGTTGATGAAGTCTGTCCGCCTTTGGGAAACGTGGCAATCTCTAAAGACCCTTGTTTTGAAGCAACAGTATCCTATCTTTCAGCCCTGAAAAAGTGTGAAGACGATGGACGGGATGAGGACGAATGCTTTGAAGCATGGGGACCTGGTGGGCAAGCCGTAATGTGCACTATGAAAGAGTTGGAGAATATGAGGGGGCAGCTTGCAGACATATTTGGTAGACTTAAGCCTCCCAGACCATTTCCATGGCCAAAATAGTGACTGAGGATAAATTGAGTATTACGAAGATTGCATATATTCATTTCTTACTTAATAACCCTTTGAAGGAGGAAGATATGAAGAGAATAAAGATTTTTGCGTTTACACTTCTGCTCTTGTTTGCTTTCGTTGGGTGTGCACCAGATCTAAGTAGAAACGAAGAAAGTTTAAGTGTATTTTGTGTAAAAATGCGAAGTTGCCATCGACTGCCAGACGCAATAAAACCTTTATTCGCAAGGGGTTACAACGGTCATCTTGAGAACTGAGATCAAACGAATCTTTTTGCGTTTCTACTTAGCAAGAATATCAGCAGATACGCTGATATTTTCCCCAAGAATTGCAAAAAAATCTTGTTGAAGTGGTCGGAAAGTATATAATGATGTTTGTTCCGCAAGCGGCTTATACGGCACTCTTAGCGTCATTTGTGGTGTTATATGGATCAATCTAAACAATGGTAGGTCGCAGCTTTTATCGTAGGAGAACCGAAATGCCGAACGTCTTAGAACTATTCAAGGAATTTTTGAATCCGTTCGCCTGGTTCCTGAGTCTTGGAAAAGGGGACATCGATCACGTAAAAAGCGAAATCGCGGACCTCCTCCACCACAGTAGTCAGTCCCTCAGGAGTCTTCTCGAACTTTCGCAGACTTTGGAGGACATTCCTCGTAGCGATTTCTCAAAAGAGAGGTTCGGACCTATTGCTAACCACTGTTGGTGGTTCTTCACAACAGATAGGGGTTTGCAGAAGGCACGTACTCACTGTACAGACATTCAGCGCGACGTGGCCCGAATCAAATTCAAGATGGCCAAGATACTTCGCACTGAAAACCAAAACTGGAAGGGAATCAACGACGCATTCGGCAGGATCATGGATGCTGACCGTGTCTACCTACATAACTACGAAGATGAGCTTAGTCGCATCGGAGGCGAGTTGAGTGCGATCGACGAACTGTTGAAAAAGGGCGCGACGGACGCGGCGTGGCAACGGTACGGTGATCTTCGCTCCTCTCTCACCCAGAGCCGCCAGTCTCTCAGCAATGAGATAGCACAAATGCAGAAAGCACAAATCCATATTCACGAGTTGCTCACATAGCGATATTCGATGTGCGCGCGACCTAACAACTCATTCGAACGTGACCTCGTAAAGTGCTGTGTGTTTTTCTCAGCCGTTCAATTCAATCGTTAGACTCGTGTTGAAAGCAACAGGAGGTAAAGATGGAAGTTGTGTTTTTCATAATGGCCGCAATAGTTAATCCGTATTTAACAAAACCTCTGTGTTCTCAATGGCCGTTTTTATTTCGTACCAATTCGTGCCCATTCGTGGCTAATATTTCTTTGTGTTCTTTGATAGATATGTGGCTATTTTGTAACTTCCGCCACAGGCGGGTTTGATTAGTTTAGGATTTAGGATTTGGTGTTTAGGATTTTTTACTTCCTTCTTCTATTTTCCTGTTTATCAGCGTTGCGGTAACGGCTGCTGAGAAACCATTATCTATATTGACCACTGTGACGCCGGAAGCACAACTATTAAGCATCGTCAGAAGGGCCGAGAGTCCCTCGAAGCTGGAGCCATAACCGACACTGGTCGGCACGGCGATAACCGGACAGCTTACCAAACCACCCACGACACTTGCAAGCGCACCCTCCATTCCTGCGACAACAATAATGACATTCGCTTTCTGTAGTTTTGGCAGATGCCCAAAGAGCCGGTGCAGGCCGGCTACTCCCACGTCGCAAATCAGTTCCGTCCGCTGGCCCATAATCTCGGCAGTAACCTTTGCTTCGGTCGCAACAGGCAGGTCAGCGGTGCCGGCGGTAACTATCGGCAGGGCGGTTTTCGAGGCAGGCAGTTTTTTCTGCTCGAGGACAATTGCCCTGGCCAATTTTTCATATCGGGCCTTTGGGAACTTCTTTGTTCCGGCTAATGCCTCGAAAACATACGGCTCGGCCCTGGTTGCCAGGACGTTATTGCCTTTTGCGGCTAAGCTCTCGAAGATTTTAATTATCTGCTCGGTTGTTTTGCCGGGACAGTATATGACCTCAGGAAAGCCCCTGCGGATTGTCCGGTGGTGGTCCACGCGTGCAAAACCTAAATCTTCAAACGGCAAATGACGGAGTTTTTCAATCGCCTCGTTGATATTGATTTTGCCGTTTTTGACCTGTTTTAATAATTTTTTTAATTGCTCCGGCTGAATATCGCACCTCTTTTTTTATCGCCACCAAGTCACAAAGTCACAAATTCCCTGGTTTTCTGGTATC
>Ga0315288_10013329_pt1 | contig 10292 bp, 6 predicted proteins | sample YL17G11_20_MG_FD_203454 | JGI IMG/M metagenome (GOLD analysis project Ga0315288, IMG submission 203454) | Sediment microbial communities from Yellowstone Lake, YNP, Wyoming, USA - YL17G11_20 | ecosystem: Environmental > Aquatic > Freshwater > Lake > Sediment | place: USA: Wyoming | collected... | reverse complement strand
CGGCATCGTCGAGTATCCGCTCAACAAAGTGATCGAGTGAACGACATGAGCGACGAACACCCTACCGGCGAACCCGCGCCCCGCGGCCGACCGTTTTCCATTGAGGTCGCCGAGCGGGTCAAGCGGCTCCCGCCGTACCTGTTCGCCCGGATCAACAAGCTGATGTACGACAAGCGCCGCGCAGGCGACGACGTGATCGACCTTGGCATGGGCAATCCTAGCGACCCTCCGGCGGACGCCGTGATCGAAAAGCTGGCCGAGGCCGCGCGCGACCCCAAGATCCATGGCTACAGCGAATCCTGGGGCCTGCTGAACCTCCGCCGGGACGTGGCGGGGAAGTACCTCAAGTACTATGGAGTGAGGCTGGACCCCGAGCGGGAGGTGCTGGTCTGCTTGGGCTCCAAGGAGGGGTTCAGCCATATTTGTCTGGCCCTGCTGGGGCCCGGCGATTCCGCGATTGTGCCGGCCCCATCCTATCCACCCCATCTTTTCGCGGTTGCGCTGGCGGGCGGGAACCAAATCCTCTTGGAAGTCACCGACACCGAGCGGTTTCTCTCCAACGTTGCCTACACCTGCCAACACCTCTATCCCCGGCCAAAGGTCCTGATCGTCAACTTCCCCCATAACCCCTCAACCACCGTCGTTGAGCCCGAGTTCTACGTCGAAGTGGTGAAGCTGGCCAAACGCTACGGCTTCATGGTCATCAGCGATCTGGCCTATGCCGACGTGACCTTTGACGGCTACCGGACCCCGAGCTTCCTGGCCGCCCCCGGCGCCATCGACGTGGGCGTCGAGCTGACCACCATGAGCAAGGGCTACAACATGGCCGGCTGGCGCGTCGGCTTCTGCGCTGGCAACGCCGAGATGGTCCGGGCCCTGGCGACGATCAAGAGCTACTACGACTACGGGATGTTCCAGCCGATCCAGATTGCCGCCATCGTGGCCCTGCGCCATACCGACGCGGCGGTCGAGGCCCAAGCCCAGGTCTACCAGCGCCGCCGCGACTGCCTTTGCGACGGCCTGGAGCGCCTCGGCTGGCCGATCCAGCGCCCGAAAGCCACGATGTTCCTTTGGGCCAAGATCCCGGAGCCCTGGGCAAGCCAGATGAACTCGTTCGAGTTTTCCATGAAGCTGCTGAAGGAAGGCGACGTGGTGGTCAGTCCCGGTGCCGGCTTCGGACAGTCTGGAGAGGGGTACGTCCGCATGGCCCTGGTCGAGAACGAGAATCGGCTCCGCCAGGCAGTGCGTCAGATCGGCCGCTGCGTGGCAGCCAAAGTGGCGGTGAGGGAATAGGGGGAAGATGTAGGGCAGGACGAAGTCCCACCGCTCTTCTTATCCAAGAACACGCACAACCCAGGCAAGCAAGAAAGAAAATGAGGGCCCTTCTTCGCCGGTGCAAGGGCCCTCCAAGAAGGCTGCCCGGAATCGACACGCGTTGTCCGCTTGTCTGACTCCGGAGACCCACAGCCGTAAATGACCTATCGGGCTGCCGCCGCGCGGGTCTTTACATTATTAGCCGCCACACGAATGATGGACTGGACTTCGCAGACTTCCGAAGTCTCTGAGACTTCGGAAGTCCTGCCGGTTGCGGCTCCTCGATTGCACAGGCCATGACGACGCAGATTGCCAAACTTGCCCTGGAAGATGGAACCGTGCTGGCCGGCAAGGCGTTCGGCGCCCTCGGAGAAGTCGACGGCGAGGTCTGCTTCAACACCTCGATGACCGGCTACCAGGAGATTCTCACCGACCCGAGCTACCGCGGGCAGATCGTCACGATGACCTACCCCGAAATCGGCAACTACGGTGTCAATTCCCAGGACGTGGAGAGCGCCAAGCCGCACCTGGCGGGCTTCATCGTGCGGGAGCGGAGCCGCCGGGCGAGCAACTTCCGCGCGGAAGGCGAGCTGGACGAGTACCTGCGGCGCTACGGCGTCGTGGGCATGGAGGGGATCGACACCCGGGCACTCGTGCGCCGCCTCCGCATCCGCGGGGCCATGAAGGGGGTCCTCTCGACCGTCGATCTGGACGACGCGAGCCTGGTGGCCAAGGCCGTGGCCAGCCCTGGGCTGGTCGGCCGCGATCTCGTGCGCGAGGTGGTCCCGGACCGGCCGATCCAGTGGACCGAGCCCTTGAGCCCTTGGACGCGGCTGGGGATGAGGGACGAGGGGCGAGGGACGAGGGGCGAGGGGCGAGGTTTTCATCCCTCATCCCTCGCACCCCACGTGGTTGCCCTCGACTACGGCATGAAGTGGAACATCGCCCGGCACCTCTTCGACATGGGCTGCCGCGTGACGATCCTCGGCGGCACGGCGACCGCCGACGAAGTCCTCGCCCTGAAACCGGATGGGGTCTTCCTGTCCAACGGGCCCGGCGACCCCGAGCCGCTCCACTATGCCCAGGAGACGATCCGCGGACTGTTGGGCAAGAAGCCGATCTTCGGGATCTGCCTGGGGCACCAGCTTCTCGGGCTGGCCTGCGGGGCCAAGACCTTCAAGCTCAAGTTCGGCCACCGCGGGGCCAACCAGCCGGTGCTCAACTACCAAACCGGCCGCGTGGAGATCACTTGTCAGAACCACGGGTTTGCGGTCGCGCCGGAGGGCCTGCCCGACGACCTGGAGGTCACCCACATCAACCTCAACGACAACACGATCGAAGGGATGCGCCACCGCAAGCACCCGGCCTTCAGCGTGCAGTACCACCCCGAGGCCTCGGCCGGGCCGCACGACAGCGGCTACTTGTTCGGGCAGTTCCGCGCGATGCTGGAGTAGTTTAGCCGTCGCGATTGCGCGGCGCGCAGCGAAATGGACGCCGCCAAGAAAGCCGGCGGGCGAGCGAATACTCTTTGGGACTCGAAAACTAATGGAGGCCACCCATGCGAAAGCCCATTGACCCCCGCCACACTGAAACCAGATCCGCCCTTCGGGTGATTGGTCCCTGCGTGTTGGCCGCAGGGCTGGTCTTCACGCTGATCGGCTTCGGGAGTTTCTTTGCCTCGTTCGGCTCTTTCCAGCCGCCGCAGTACTTCTGGTGCGCGTTTGTCGGCCTCCCGCTCATGGCCGTCGGGGGAGCGATTACCAGGTTCGCCTACCTCGGAGCCGTGACCCGGTACATGGCTGACGAGATCGCCCCGGTCGGCAAGGACGTGATCAACTACATGGCCGACGGGACCAAGGGGGCCGTGCGCGATCTGGCCTCGGCAGTGGGCGAGGGGCTCGGGCTGAAACCCTCCGCCGCGGAGTCTCCGGCGGCTCGCTGCCCCCAGTGCGACGCAGACAACGAGACCTCGGCCAACTTCTGCAAAGAGTGCGGCGCCCCGCTTGCCAAGTCCCGAATCTGCCGCGCCTGCGGCCACGCGAACGCCCCCGACGCCCAGTTCTGCGACCACTGCGGCAAGGCAGTCGCATAGAGGGGACAGGGTTCAGGGTTCAGAGCCGGGCCGTGTCGGCCCGGCAACCAGTCCCTCACCCCTCGCCCCTACTTCACCAGCCGCACGGCGGCCAGTCCGTTCGCTTTCAAGTCCAGCGTCACCTTGCCGTCGGTGATCGCAAGCGGCTTGAGGTCCCGCTCCAAGAGATCGGTCTGCACCGCCTTGCTGTAGCCCTCGACCGTGATCGCCAGCGGTCCATTCTTGCCGTCGGTCTCCTGGAGCCGCAGGATCACGCCGTTCGGCTCTGGGCCGTCGGCTGGCTTCAGACACGTGGCAATAGCACGCTTCGGGTCCACAGCAATCCGCGGCCAGGCCCGCCCGTCCTTCGGCAATCGCCCGCGAGCCTCGATTGCCTGGTGCGGCAACGTCGTGCTCCACGCGTAAGCCTCGGCCTGATCGTATGGGCCAGCATGGGCCCGCAGCGCGTATAGGAACCCAAACTCCGTCTCGCCCCCTTGATCGTGACTGACCTCGCGGTAGTTCTGGTCGTTGCCTAACGCCTCGAAGGTGATCGGGTCCAAGTCGAGGCGCAGGGCGAACGCTTGGGACGGGCAGATGGTGACGCCGAAATCGTTGTCCGAGACATCGACGAATTCCTGCACGGCGATCCGGCGCGTATCGGCGCCCGGCAGAAGATCTCCCTCGGGCTGGCGTTTGGGCCGAATTACGGCCCCGGGCGTGGCGACGCGGAGTGTCATTCCGGGCCGCACAACGGGGAAGACTTGGCAGAGTCGCTGCTCGCGGGTCGATGTCGGCTTCGTGATCGACACGTCCACGAGGACCATATCAAGGTCCGCAAACAGCATGTACTTCGTCAGTACGTCGGTCTCTCCCACTTTCCCTCGCGTTTCCACGGCTGCTATATGGGGCCCGTTGGCGATGACTCGGGACGTAACCTTCTCGACCGCGTGCTCGCGCCCGTCGAAGTAGACCGTCTGGCCGAGGCTGCCGCGTTTGCCGGGAACGACCACTTCTCGTCCGGTGGGCTTGTGGACCAGGCTCGATAGCCCGCCGGTCTTGCGGTCGATCACGAGCCTGTACAATGGGCTTTCGAGCATCTCAGGTGTGGCGGCCACTCCAGAGCGCGGAGGGTGCGGAGAAGGTCCCTTGCTCAGCCGGAGCTCTTTGAAGCTGAAGGCCGGCACCACGGGCGTCACAAACGCGATGGGGGATCCGCTGTCCGGGTCCTTAAGAATCTGGCTAGGCACCAGTTGATCGCCGTCCCAGAGCGAAAGGGGCTCCAGGTCCTTGCGGTCACCGACGAAACCGAGAATTCGCCTCGGCACGCTGCTGCCATTGAACAAAACCAGGTGCTCTTCGTTGTTCTCCACCCCGATGGCACTCCAGCCGGCCAGCTCTTCAACCCGGCCCCAAAGCCCATGAACCCACTTCTGCCGCAACTCCGCGTTGTGGCGTTTGTTCTTCTGGTCCGTGCCGTTCCACGCGTGGTCGGCCAGCATCGCCCAGCACCATTCGCGCTGCTGGCGGTCCTTCCAGTTGAATCGCCAGGCCACGGGCCGATGGTAGCCGGCAATGGCCAGGAGCGCCTCTGTCGCCAGGAAGGTTCGCTCCTCTTCTCGCATCTCCGCCGCGTACTTCGCCAGCGAGACCGGCCAGAGTTCCCACGAGTGCCCGAAATCGCCGCGCACGACCGGCAGCGGCATCGCCCCGGGCTGCGATTGCTCCTTTTCGACCGCCTGCCAGAATTGCGTGAACGTGGCGTTGACCAGCCGGGCCTTGGCGTCGGGCCGGGAGTTGTACTTGATAATCGCATCGGCGAACCCCCGGGCTTGCGAGCCCGAGCCGGGCGAGATGTCGCCGTGCGTGCCGCTGGCCAAGATCGACCGCAGAGGGTATTCCTTGCCGAGCTTGGCGTAATGAGGCAGCCACTCCTTCTCGATCGCCTCGGGCTTGCGCAACAGATAGGCCCCTTGCGTGTAGCTGGCCTTGCCGCTGGCAAAGCGGTCCATGCACACCAGGATGCGGCTCCCGTCCGGGCCCTCGTGCCAGAAGACCGGCGGCACGGTCAATTGGCCGAACGTCGAATCGTAAGCATAGTATGGGACCGTGAGGGCCTTGATCCCGCAGCCGGCTAGGATCGTCGGCGTGCCCCAGGGGAGCGACGGCAGCTCGATGTGATGGGCATACTGCATGGGGATGCCCAGTTCCCGCTCCAGGCGCCGCGCCGGATAGAATGCCCGGATTGTTCCCTCCACGCTCTGGAATCCCCAAAGCGTGTTGCACAGGTACGGGCTGACGTAGAGCCTGCCCTCCTTGATGCGGCGGACCAGCTCGTCCTTGCGATCGGGGTACTTCTCCAGGAAGCAGAGGATCTCTTGCGTGACGGCGGCGTTGTAGCGGTCCTGGTTGTACCAGGGCTGATTGTCGGTGCGCTTCATCTCATCGAGGTGGCCCTTGATGATGTCGGCAAAGGCTTGGCGGGTTTGCTCCTCGGTGAAACCCCAGGTGTAGTCGGGGCAATTGTCGTTGGCCACGTAGATCGTCCAATCGGCCGCGACGGCCGGTTGATTTCCGCCATACGCGGCGGCCAACGCGACTACGCACGCCAGCGCCGCGATTCTGAGCGCAATTCCCATCAGACTCCTCCTTCGGATCCGAGAGCCACTGGCCAACCCAACGTAGCGGGCAAGGTGAGGTGAATTGTAAGGCGAGCGTGCGTCTGGGCACAAGAATTCGTCCCGAAGCCGGCGACCAGTCGCCGCACTCCAAAGGGGATGGTTGCACGTCGGGTTGCCGACGGCTAAGCTTGTCCCTGGGACGCGACACACCGGCAATGCTTTTGGAGGGTCACATCATGCGTCGGCTGTTCATCATCTCAGGTCTTCTAACAGTGTTCGCGCTATCTGCGACAAGCGAGCCGCAGGCGGCCCAGGCCAAAGGCAAGAAGGGTGCTGCCGCCGAGTCGGTCAAGTTCGTGATGCACCGCGTGGGCAAGTTCCGCTCCGAGGCCTGCGGCGTGGCCGACTTCAACAAGGACGGCAAGCTCGACATTGTGGCCGGGCCGTACGTCTATCTCGCCCCCGACTGGAAGCCGCACAAGATCCGCACGCTGGAAGGGAGCGTGGACGAGCAGGGCAAGGGCTACTACTGGGACTTCATGAACGTGCCGCTGGACGTGGATGGCGACGGCCGGCTGGACGTCGTCAACTGCGAGTGGCGGGGCACGGCGGAGTGGTTCCGCAACGTCGGTTTTGGCGGCGGGGAGTGGCCGAGGACCGTCATCGAGAAGAACGGCAACTTCGAGTGCGGCGACCTCTGGGACATCGACGGCGACGGCAAGCCCAACGAGATCCTGCCGCACACGGAAGCCACCTTCTGGTACGAGGTCGGCAAAGGCCCGGACGGCAAGCGGGGGATCGTCAAGCACGCGGTCTCCGAGAAGCGGATGAGTTTCGGCGGCGGCGTGGGCGACGTGAACGGCGACGGCCGGCCCGACATCCTCCGCCCCGACGCCTGGTTCGAGGCCCCGGCCGATCCACGCAACGGCAAGTGGATCGAGCACCCCTGGGCCCTCGGCGGCAAGGACGGCAAGGTGGATCACACGCCGCAGATCCTGGTCTACGACGTCAACGGCGACGGGCTGAACGACATCGTGACCAGCTCCGCCCACGGCTACGGCATCTTCTGGTACGAGCAGACCCGTCAAGGCGGCAAGATCGGCTGGAAGCAGCACACGATTGACGATACCTGGAGCCAGGCCCACAGCCTGACGCTGGCCGACCTGGACGGCGACGGCGACCTGGAGCTGGTGACCGGCAAGCGGTTCATGGCGCATAATGGGAGCGATCCGGATGAATCCGGTCCGCTGGGGGTCTATTGGTACGACCTGAAGCGTGGCGCCAACCCGACCTGGATCAAGCACGCGATTTCGTACAACGAGGGGATCGGCGCCGGAATGAGCATCCCCGTGGTCGATCTCGACGGCGACGGGGATTTGGACTTTGTCGTGACCGGCAAGTGGGGCGGGCCGGTGTGGTTTGAGAATCGAGGGACGAGGGATTAGGGGCTAGGGACTAGGGTTCAGGGTTCAGGGTTCAGAGCCGGGCCGTGCCGGCCCGATATGCGTTCAGAGAACTACCGTCTACCGTCTACTTTCTACTGCCAACTGCCAACTGCCAACTGCCAAAGGAGCATCCGCCATGAGCAACTGTCAAACCTGCACGTCTTACTGCAACTGTCCGATGACGAAAGTGGGCCGCCGCGATTTCTTGACCTCGCTCAGCGTGGGGGCAGCGGCCCTGGCCATGAAGACGGGAGTCTTGGACTTCGCCTCGACGGTCGTGGCCGCCGAGCCCAAGCCCGCCGGCAAACCCAAGGTCCTGGCGGTCTTCCTCCGGCCGAAGAGCAACGAGCCCTACTGGATGGGCTGGCCCGGCCACATGTACGACATCGCCGGCTCGCAGGCCCTCTACACCAAGATCATGACCGAGGCCGCCAACCGGCTCGGCGTCCAGCTCGAAGCCGATCAACAGCCGCTGGAAACCCCGGCCGACATGAGCGCGCTCTTGGAACGGGTCAAGAAGGACCCGCCCGACGGGATCGTCGTGACCCTGATGCACATGAACCTCTGGGGCCACGTCAACAACTTCGTCAAGCAGAAGGGCGACCTGCCGGCGGTCGTCTTCGCGCCGCTGGGAATGGCCTTCACCGGCCACCTCCAGGCGACCCGCAATGCCCCCAAGACCTTCGTCGCCTCCACGCAGGACGTCGAGTGGCTCAACCAGGCGGTCCGCATGTTCAAGGCCAAGTGGGCGATGAAGAACAGCCGCATCTGCATCCTTGCCGGAGAGAAGACCCGCGACGAGGTGCTGCCGACCATCGGCACCACGCTCCACTATGTGCCGCGGGAGCGCTGGCCGCAGGAGTTCGACAAGGCCGAGACGACCGACGAGATGCGGCAGATCGCCGAGTACTACACCAAGGAGGCCAAGAAGATCGTCGAGCCCAAGCCGCAGGACATCTTGAACGCCGCCAAGAACTACGTGGTCGCCAAGCGGATCATGGCCGCCGAGAACTGCCAAGGGATTTCGTTGGATTGCCTCGGGCTGATCGCCGGCCGGCGGATCCCCTGCGTGCCGTGCATCGCCTGGTCGCGGCTGTTGGACGAAGGCAGCGTCGGCTGCTGCGAGGCCGACCGCAATGCCGCGATTTCGCTGCTCTTCAGCGCGCAGGTGCTCGGCCGTCCCGGATTCATGCAAGACCCCGTGCCCAACACCGTCACCAACAGCTTCATCGGGGCCCACTGCACCTCGCCCACCAGGCTGGCCGGCTTCGACAAGCCGCACGAGCCGTTCAACCTGCGGAACCACGACGAGTCGGGGACCAGTTGCGTGCCGCAGGTCCTCTGGCCCGTCGGCCAGGAGGCAACGGTCTTGCAGTTCACCGGCCCGGACACGATCATCGTGGGGACGGGGCGCGTTCTGGGCAACAACGTGGACCTGCCGGGCTGCGGCGGCTGCCGCACCTCGGTGGACCTGGAAATGCACAACGTGGCCGACTCCCGCGACGTGAAGGGCTTCCACCAGTTGTTCATCCTCGGCAAGCAGGACCACCACGTCCGGGCCTACGGGCAACTGGCGGGGATCAAGGTGCTGCCGATCGCGTGAAGCCAGATAAGTGGAGGGCGAGTTGACGAGCGGCCGGTGCGTATTGGCCGGAGCCGGCCGATCCGGATGGCGCGTTGTGCGCGTGCCGGCCGGTGAAACCGCGCTTTGAGAGAAAGGAGTCATCCGGTGGCCAAGAAAAAAGGAAAACCCTCGAGGAAGGCTGACGACTTGCCCCCTATCCCCGATCGGCGGGCGCTGGAGGGCGCGATGTGGGGCGCGTTGCCTGGCCTGTTTGGAGGTGACCGGGGCGGAGGCGTTCTCGAAGACGCCCAGCAGATCATGTACCAGGCCTTCGAGGCCGGCGGATCGAAACAGGTGGCGCTGGCCAGGAAGGCCCTCAAGGTCTGCCCCGACTGTGCCGACGCCTACGTCGTCCTGGCCGAGCACGCCGAGACCCTCGAGGAGGCCCTGCGCCTGAATGCCGAGGGTGTGGCTGCCGGCCAGCGCGCCCTCGGCCAGAGGGCCTTCAAGGAGCACGAAGGCCACTTCTGGGGCTTTCTGGAGACCCGGCCCTACATGCGGGCCCGGCTGGCCCTCGCTCAGTGTTTGTGGGCAGCGGGACGCCGGGAAGAGGCGATCGAGCACTATCAAGAGATGCTGCGGCTCAATCCGGGCGACAACCAAGGGGTTCGCTACATCCTGGTGTCCTGCCTGTTGGACCTGGATCGGCGCGAAGAGCTCCGGCAACTCCTCGACAAGTACGAGGACGACGCCACGGCGAACTGGGGCTACGCCAACGCCCTCCTGGCATTCCGCGCCGAAGGAGAGAGCCCCCGGGCGCGGCAACTTCTCCTGGAAGCCAAGAAAACGAACAAGCACGTCCCGGCGTACCTGCTGGGGAGCAAGTCCATCCCGGAGGCATTGCCGGAGTACGTGGGCTTCGGGGACGAGAACGAGGCGGCCTCCTATGCCGCCGAGAACCTGCGCGCGTGGAAGGAAAGCCCCGGGGCGATCACGTGGCTGCGGAAAACGCTGAAGGTTCCTCTCGCGCGGTTGCGAAAACGCTCGCTCCCTTGGGGACGCCTCAAGCTGCGGATTGCCCGCCTGGAGATGGCGGCGGATGAAGTCTGGCAAGTGGATGCGCGGCAAGTGGCGGCTCCCGAAGGCAGCGCGCAAGCCGAGGCCGCCCCTTGGCTGACCTTGGTCACCAGCCCCACGGAAGGCGCGGTGATCGGCGTGGAGGTCCAGCCATCCGAACCCACGTCCGAGACAGTCTGGCAGCACCTTGTGGAGGCGAT
>Ga0315288_10013328_pt1 | contig 10292 bp, 7 predicted proteins | sample YL17G11_20_MG_FD_203454 | JGI IMG/M metagenome (GOLD analysis project Ga0315288, IMG submission 203454) | Sediment microbial communities from Yellowstone Lake, YNP, Wyoming, USA - YL17G11_20 | ecosystem: Environmental > Aquatic > Freshwater > Lake > Sediment | place: USA: Wyoming | collected... | reverse complement strand
CCCCGACCACGGAGGCTCCCACGACCGCTCCTCCTACGACCACCCCTACTCCGACTACGGAGGCTCCCACGACCGCTCCTCCTACGACCACCCCTACTCCGACTACGGAGGCTCCCACGACTGCTCCTCCGACGACCACTCCTACTCCGACCACGGAGGCTCCCACAACTGCTCCTCCTACGACCACCCCTACTCCGACTACGGAGGCTCCTACAACTGCTCCTCCTACGACCACTCCTACGCCGACCACGGAGGCTCCCACAACTGCTCCTCCTACGACCACTCCGACCCCGACCACGGAGGCTCCCACGACTGCTCCTCCGACGACCACTCCTACTCCGACCACGGAGGCTCCCACGACTGCTCCTCCGACGACCACACCTACCCCTACAACTGCTCCCCCCACAAGCACCCCTGATCTGACCACGGAAGCTCCTACAACTGTGCCTGCCACTACCACACCAACACCCACCACTGAACCGCCCACAACCACGGAAGGACCCACTACAGAGCCTCCGACTACAGTCCCAGAGACTACTACTCCTGCACCTCCCACCTCTGGGGACTCTACCTGCTGTGGAGAGTTTCTGGTTCGGTGCAAAAAGGGAGAAAAGTACGTCTTTGGGGTTGGCTGCTTTGGGCGCAAGACCAAGCGCAACCCCACCCTTGGGATCGTCCTGTTTATCGTTGGACTGGTGGTCTTCCTCGTCCTCGCCCTATGGCCCACGTCAACCCAAAGGCACAGGGTTGTACAGGAGGTAGAGATCGAGTACATTGGCAACGAGATGAGAGGCTACAAAAGCATCGGCAAATCGAGGCGCAGAATCATGGAGAGCAACGCCCCTCTGCTGTGAAAAAATTGCAATGTACACTCTTTATCATTTAAGCCGCGAAACAGGGGGCAGAGGAGCAAGGCGATGGGCAGCTCCGTCTGGACCCTAGTTTCGGCAGTTCTTGTGCTTCTCTTGAGCGGAATCCAGACAGGCCGCGCCCAGACCTGCAACGTTACCCTCTTTCAAGACGAAGGCTTCTCGGAACCATACGATCTACCGCCAGACACGTCCGTTGAAGATGGCGCCAGGATATGCGCCCTCGTTTTAATCGATACCACGGGGGCACCGTACCCTTGCTACGAGGTCACCCTCACAAGGGTCGTCATCTGCAGTGGGACGGCGGAAGAACTGCTCCCCTTTGGCGCATCTGGCCCTGGAAACACTGGCTGTCACACACCCATCAGCAGCGGCATCGTGAGGACAAACACCGTCTACGACTCTTCTCTGCCAAACAACGTCCTGGCCTCCTACAACCCAAACTTTGAACTCGTGGATACATCCGCGCAGCCTAACGTGATCAAGTTTTGCTACAACAGTAAGCAGATCACAGGATTCAACAACGTCATCGAGGTGGAGTGGGCCTTTAACTGTTCTTGCCGAGACAATTGCGGTGTGTGTGGTGGAAACAATAGTACGTGCGCGACCACGGCACCGGCCACAACAACGCCTCCTCCCGGGACTACGGGGCCCACCACCACCCCACCACCAACGACGGCTGCCCCCACGAACGGCACCGCAAAGTGTGGGTCAATCTATGACCTCTACTGCCCAGTGGGCCAGACGTTCACCGAATTTGTTGGCTGCCTCCCGCCTCCGCCCCGAAACAGCCCAGTCCCTATCATCCTAGGCGCGGTCGGCGGAGCCCTCGCCCTACTAGGCTTACTCACGCTCTTGTTTAGACGGAGGATCACCCCAGCGGACGTGAAGCAGACGGTGGTGGTAGACATTGATGCCGAGGACGTGGGTGGCCTATTGGATAATTTTGATGGAGGACTAGGCAGCGACAACAAACCCCGCAGAATCAGTGAGAAACGAGAGTAAACCTCGCCCGTACCAAAGCAGCTTTTCGATCAATTAGTGCATAAATTACGCCTATATTAAAAGCAGATCAGAGCGTTGTTGAGGTTAGCGAAGGGGGGGTGCCAGACTCGCGGCCTCTCAAGGGATGTGGCCAATAATACCCCTACTGGTAGTCCTTGGATTGGTACTTTTGGGTGACATTGTGCTGGTTCCAGTTCTGCTCATCGTGAATGGACACTCTGGAGCGGGCCACAACTCTTCTGTGATCATCACACGCGCCTACGTGCCTCCTGAACCATCTCCAACCCCTGCGCCTACTACCGAGGCGCCTACCACAGCTCCTCCCACAACCGAGCCGCCTACAACTGAGCCTCCCACTACTGAGCCGCCCACAACTGAGCCGCCCACGACTGAGCCGCCCACAACCGAGCCGCCCACGACAGCGCCTCCCACAACCGAACCGCCCACGACTGAGCCTCCCACTACAGCCCCTTAAAATTGTTTTAATACAGTCACCCTTGTTTCCTTACAGAAAAGAATGCTATCATGACAGAGTGCATCGCCAGTGCCATCGCAGCCGAGACGACACAATAAATCACACACGTCCTAACCCACGATCGCCTCGAATTTACCATTACACAACTCAGCAGGGAAAGCGAAAAAATGTACTCTGCCAAGAGAAGAACCCCATGGCTGTAGACGATGGGATCTTGGGGATCTTTGGTCGGTGATGAGGGGATCAAAAAGAGTCTGGCGAGCGAGAGTACGACCGTTGCGGTCCCTACGATTCCGTTCCAAAACAGGACCAGAGACGGTGACGCCTTGTCGATGATGAGCCCCGAGACCTTATCGGCGAGCTGGCTGATCCATAGGGGGTCCATACGTGGGGTGGCGTATCTCCTTTTCTGGGATAAAAAACCCCGAGAGGGGATCATAGCACGTACAGCGGGCTCTCTTGGACTGTTGTTCTTCTTTTCTATTCTGGCACTATGCTCGCAAAGCTGCACCCGCACCCGAGGGACTCTCGGATCTCGTTTCGTGAGGAGGGTCACGTATACACCATAGAGGGTCTCGAGGGGCACCCCATCAGCGTGACCACGCTCATCCATACACTGTTTCAAAATTTCGATGCCGACGAGGTAATCGACAAGATGATGCGCTCCAGAAACTGGTCCACCTCAAAGTACCACGGCATGACCAAGGACCAGATCAAGGAGATGTGGAACAAGAACAAGGAGGAGGCCTCTGAGGCGGGCACAAGGATGCACAAGTCTATCGAAGACTTTATGAATGCGCCAGAGAGCGAGCGCAACGACGCCGTGGCGTTCTTTTCAAGGATTGGCGTCGCCCCTCCCCACCTCCCTCAGACGCCTGAATTTCGCATGTTTATGGAGTTTTGGACAGAGGTGAGCAGGGACACAAAGTTTAAGCCCTTCCGCTCCGAGTGGCTCGTCTACGACGCTGACAAGCGCCTATCTGGAAGCATAGACATGGTCATCGAGGATGAAGACGGCAACACCATCATCCTCGACTGGAAGCGCTCAAAGGAGATAAAGAAGGAAAACAGGTGGCAGCGCGGAAAGGGCTGTATGTCGCACCTCCAGGACTGCAACTACTGGCACTACTCGCTTCAGCTCAACATCTACCGCCACATCCTGGAGACGTTCTACGACAAGGAGGTAACAGACATGTTTCTGGTGATCCTCCACCCAAACAACAAGACCTTCATGCTCTACCCTGTCGAGAGGATGGAGCGGGAGACCGCCGAGCTCATGAAGCTGTTGCCCCTCGATAGGGGACAGCCAGGAGGGGATGAGGAGGTGCCTCACGGTGACGAATAAAAGGCTGCGAGGGAGGGTATAACCAGTAAAGTAGGTCTCCATTTTCTCAGTGGTATTTCCTCCCCACCCTCATGGTAGACTTTGAGCAACATCGAATAGGGGATGTCACAGACTCTCTTGGGGGAGAAGAATCGACGTACCTATCCGAGGAGGACACCCGCATGTTCAGGTCGGTGTCCTGCTCTATCCTGATAATCTCCACATTAACGTTTCTGGTCTCGCTGGTGTGGGACGACGCAAGGCCCTACGCGCTCGTAGTTTTGACTGTGACTGGGACGCTAGGCTTGGTGGTGGCACTCACGCCAAAGTGCTGTTGTTGTTGTATATAAAAGACTTGTACGCAGGCAATTTTTAATGCAGAAGGCGCCCTTTCGACTTGAAAATTTTTTGTTAAAACACTGGGGTGTCAGCACGTGCGTTGCCTAGTTTGGGTCTATTGGGTGGTTGAAACTCAGGGCCGTAAGATGGAGTAGCAGCCCCATTTCATACCCCAGTTGTGATGCTTTATCCCGGTAATCTTGTGTAGAATTCGGACTTGGAAAATTTTTTATGTTTTGTGTAGAAACGACTAGGTGGTCACCACGCGACACCCTGGAAAGCAGATTGCATGGTGGTGTAGGCACTACAGGTGCGTACAATGGCCACGAAAAGCTTTGTGGCAAACACGTAGATGCCCACCGTCCTAAGCACCACCTTGGTGGTCACAGACACAAGCTTTGCAGTGGCCACGAGCATTGCTCTCGCCAAGGTCACGGAAACGTTCACAGTGAAACCAATCACGTATTCGTCTCTTCTGGCTCCCCTCACAAGCTTTGAGGCGTCGTGAAAGAGGATCACGGCAGCCAAGACGACCCAAAGGTAGTCCAGCAAGCCCATCCTCCTCCTGTTTGTTGCATGAATAAACACGTAGATTGGCGGGACAGCGCCAGCAGGCGCGTGAATAGGCGCAGCGACGGCGGCGGCTTGTGGTGGCTGAAGATCGACCACCTCACCGAGCGGCCGGTCGGGGGTAGGCACTATCAGCGGCATCGCCCGAGCGTGTCTCGCCACCAAATACTTTTAAAAAAATATACCATTTCCCGGTTTGGGACAAAAAGTCCATCTAATAAGGAAACGTGGCAGGCCTGCTTATCAGGCGCTCCGCTCTCTTATCGAGCCTGATAGGATTTTCTCTTCTCCATGGAGATCAGCCTGGATGCGTGGAACATCGACCTGCGCGAGGGTGAGAGCCTCGAATGGCCATCCATCAAGGCGCGCCTCATGACCTGGTTCACTGAGGTGTCTCTGCGTGAGGACAAGGAGTTCAGGTCAAAGGCTCCCACGAGGACCGTAAAGGGCAGTGCCGTTCCCACCACGGAGGCCACCATCCAGGTGGCAAAGGAGTATGTGACATTTACCAGGATCGAGAGGGCAGCGCTCGGAGAGCGCGCCGTCCCCATCGCCGCCCTCCACCCCGAGAGCGTCCTGTGCGGGGTCTACACGCTCGACACCGCAAGGCGGAGGCTGAGCGTCCACGGCTTCATCAAGCCTCGCTACGTCATTGGGATGGAAAACGACGTCCTCGAGCTGCTCCTCTCGAGGAGCACACGGGTGTACCCGTGCGAGGCGAGGCACGCAGAATTTCTGCCACTCCCGTCCCCCCCTGGAAACGCTGTGGCGTGCTCAGAGGCGTCGTCCGAATCCACAGACAACACCACCGGGTGCCTCGACTGGATCACACAGCTCAGACGCGGCACGACCACAACCGCAGTTACCAACTACTACATGACGGAGGATCTAGACACCAGGAAGGACCACCGCCTGGTGTGCTACTCCATCAAGGATCTCCCCTACTACAAGGGCTACGTCAAGAGGATGACTGCGTGTGCAAGGCTCATGGCCAAGGCGTACATGAACGCAGAGGTCGCGGGCAGCGGGACCGCGTCCAGGTCGTTCACCCTGCCAGACCAGACGGAGATCCACAGGGCAGAGACCTTCCTGCTGGAGGCCAACCTAACGGACCCGACCTCGAGGGAGCTCGACTGGAAGGCGAGGCAGCTGTTTCTACTCTTGATGGGCTCCCTCGCCCTCAAGGCCAGGGGCAAGCGGATCGCCCAAGAGTGCAACCAGACCGCGCTTGATGTGGCACTCAGGGCCATGCAGCAGACCCTGGCCTGGCAGATCGAACTCTGGCACCGATACGTCTTCTTCAGGGAGGGCAGCACACTGAACTTGTGCAAGAACAACGGCTCCGATTTTGTACTCCTACCCAACAGCTGCCTCTCTGAGGCGGAGATCGGCAGGATCAAGGTCAAGAAGGCCGACGAGCTGACGGCCCTCAGTTCCTCTCAAGACCTCGGAGACAGGGCCACACCGTTCGTGATCCGCGTGTTGGTGGACCCGACCGTACACAAGCCCGTGCACTCTCTCGACGCCCGCTACGCCACGATCTCAGACTGCAAGAAACGCGTCGCAATACTCCTCTCGTCGGGGACCAACCTCTGCGTGAGGTGGGACACCAAGTCGAGCGAGTACGTCATCTACTACGAGAACCTCAAGACGACAGAGTCAAGGCTCAAGGCAACGGCCAAGGGCACCGACCCCAACGCCTCTGCCTACTTTTGGCAGCACCTCTCGCCCATCGTGAGGACCGAAGACGACGGCATCGACAGCAGCGAGCTGTGCCAGACGATCGTGGACTGCCTGCCGGTGGTGGTGTACTTTATCGTTGAAAAGAGCGTCTACAACAGCGTCGTTAGTGGCATGGCAAGGACACTCGACGAGCTGATCAGGACCGATGAGCCGTGGATGTACACCAAGGTCACCAAGGACCCGGTGACCGGCGCCGAGACCAAGACGCGGCTGTGGAGGTACGAGGCGATGAAAAACTGTGTACTCTACTGCTCAAAGGCCTACGGAGACCTCAAGGCCAGCGATTTTGTAAAGTTTCAGGTCCCCAGGAGGGACAGAAAGAACGGCTTCACCGAGCACGGCGTGTGGAACGACCGCGACTACGTCTTGTGCGTGCTCCCGGCGGTGGTGGTAAAGAGCGTGGACCACCTCCAGACCATCCTGACGGTGGCAAGGATGAGACTCAAGCTCGAGAGTCCCGAGGAGGCCAAGCTCGTGTACCCCGGCGGAGAGATCATCACACCCATGATTCCGAGCGACATGCACATCTACGAGAATGGCTACAGATTCTCAGACTGGGGCGGCTGTCTCAGGACCATGACGTTCGAGCTGCACCCCCCGCCTGCGTTCTTTGAGTTTGAGGTTGACCGCCAGATACTCGCCTACAGCAAGGTCTGCACCCCCACCACCATCAGGGGCATCCCCTTCACCCACGCGCAGTGGAAGCCCCTGTGCGAGCGCGAGTTCTCCCTATTCATGAGCCGCCACCCCTACGACGCGCTGCCTGCCTACTCCATCGGCGTGTACGAGTCTGAGATCGACCACTCTGTCATCACCCCTCGGAGGGGTCTCCCGGCAGAGTCGTTCAGTGGTGGATCCGCGGGCTGCACCTTTTCGTCAGAGTTTACAAAGGCGGACCGCATGAGGTGCCACGTCTGCTCGAGGAGGGACACCCTGAGATCGGAGGGCCCCGCCGAGGAGGAGGGAGTCACTCTCATGAGTTACAAGGACGTGCCCGCGTGGCAATACTCGCTGTGCCTCAAGAACGTCAGGCGCCTGCTCGGTCAACTCGACGAGGGTGCAAGGTATTCGTCCCAAGCCGACGCCCTGGCGACGTGCCAGGACCTCGACGACTGGGTCACAAGGGAGGCCAACCTCGGCACCATTTGGACGCACCTCAAGGAGTTCTTCTACTCTGAGCTAAACTCCATCGAGGGCCTGCACGCCCAGGCCCTGGTGGACTACGACAAGCAGCTGAGGCTCTGCTCAGACGCTCGGCGCCTCGTCGTTGGCCTGTCGACTACCCTCAGCCGCGAGGAGCGCAAGAACCGCATCAAAAAGTGGATCTCAAAGGTCGCCGAGTTGTTCTACACCGAGCAAAAGGGCCACGCCAAGGTGAGAGACGGTCGCACCATCCGATACGGCGACTCCCACGGCTTGGCAGTCTTTGTTACCGAGAGCGCCTCGAGCCTTGCTGGTGGCTTCAAAAACTACAAGACGGGGGAGTATGGCGACGTCTTTCAGTTTATCATCTCAGAGGTCTTGGGGGTGCGAGACTCTCCCGGCTCCAGGTTTGCCACGGCCATCGATGTTGCGCACGCGTGGTTGGTGAAGACCATTGGCCCAAACGTCCTTGACGCAGACCCAGACGACCGCGCTGCCACTGCCATCCCCGAGGAGCTCAGGTCAAGGGTCCAGGAACAGAGCAAACGGGTGGGGGACGAGAACGAGCGTAGGGTCAAGGACGCCAGGGCAACGTGGGACCATGCACACAGGCTTACGAGGGACCACGAGCAGGAGAGGTGCACCCTGGCCGTAAAATACCTCGCAAGCAGGGGCATCACCGACGAGAGGGTGGTCTACGACAACGATTTCGCGCGCTACCACCCCTCCTTCAACACGAAGGACGGGGACGAAACGTACCAGAACCCCGCCTTGGTGGTGCCCGTGATAGACCCATGCGACGGGAGCGAAAAACCCGTGGTGTTTGGTATACAAGGAGTGCTCCTTGACGCCGCCTCCTACTCCAAGACAAAGACCTTCGCGGTTCAGAAGAAGAGCAGGGGCGACACACGCAAGGGGGCGGTGAGGATACAGAAGGGACCCACCGACCCCGACGAGCTGGCAAGGGCGCGGACCGTGTTCAAGGCAAACATAGCCATAGGCGAGGGACCAGAGACCATGGCCAGCGTGGCCCAGGCGTGCCCCGAGCTGGCCGTGTGGTGCACGCTTGGCATCGAAAACATCCCTCACTTTCCCTACATTGGCGCAGCAAAGTGGGGCTCTGGTATCATCTACTGTGCAGACAACGACAAGACCACCGACGCCGAGAAGAGACAGATCAAGAGCCGCCAGATCGCAAACAACGTAAAGAGCCTCACCAACAAGGGCTACGCGGTCTTTCTGTGCATGCCAAAGCACATCGAGAGGGAGGGCGCCAAGGGGACGGATTTCAACGACATTTTGGTGCTGTCAGAGTCGAGAGAGGCGGCCGATCGTACCATACGCAAGACCATCTCAGAGGCGTCCGAGAACGCGCCCACCTGCCCCGATCCCAGTGCCGTGGCTCCGGTGGTTCTGACGGAGGACGGGAATCGCATAGCCTCTCTCCCCAAAAGGCCAGCGGAGGCTGAGGACCACAAGAAGCGCAAGTCATCGGCCCTTGAACAGCTCAGGCAAAGAAACGGCAACTCTGCGCCCAAGGGGAAGGACCCTGAAAAGAAGGGGCCCAAGGGGCCAGCCCCTAGTAACCCAAAGAAGAAGAAGAAGGTGGTGGTCGAAAGGAAGGAGGAGACAGAGTCTAGTGACGACTCGTCGTCGTCTTCATCCTCATCCTCATCCTCTTCGTCGTCCTCGTCGGCAGCTGGAGACGGGTCTTCCTCCTCTGAAGAGAGCAAGCCAAAAGAAAAGACGCAGCCGCGCTCAGACGCACGGGATCCTGTCGCCTCCGATCCAGACGACATTCTCGTCGTGGACACGTCCGCTCAGGGGTCTTCCTCTGTAGTTGCTCCGTCCACAGTCAAACGGACAAAGGTTATTGAGGATGAATAATAAAAAGACGCGTTCAGTGTCACTAGTTTGTTGTGCCACGCATGGACGAGCCCCCCTCAAAGAGGGCCTTGACCCGTCTCTCACCAGAGAACCTGGCCAAGCAGTGCGCGAGGGCGCTCATCGCGAACGCCTTTGATGAAGCGTACTCCCCGCGTGAGCCCCTACGCCGAAAGGTGGTGGATGGCATCGTCGATGAGAAGACACCCGAGCTGGCCGCCCTTCCGAGCGCCATCCTGGAATCCGCCATCAAACAGAGCAACCACCACTACGAGCCACGGTTGATGAGCTCTATCATGCCCGGTCTAAAGGAGATCAAATTCTTTCGCACAAACCTGGTGGTGACGGCAGCAAAGAACGGGGCGCTACCCGACCAAATCGCGTGCGCGAAAGCGTACCTCGCGGAGAACGATTTTGCCGGCGCACTGCTGCTCTCGGCTGTGATGAAATTTGACCTCTTTGGACCCTCTGCTCCACGAGACAAGTCCGAATTGGTCGACTCGCTTGCACGGTATGCAGGAGGGGTCATGGATCTCTACGACGCGGAGGCCGCCATATGGGCAGAGGCAGAGGAGCGGGTGACAGAGTTGGACGACAGGAACAAGATCTTTTCTATGAAGGAGAGCGAGATCGACCCAAGGACGGACAGGGGTAGCTTTGTGTTCAGAAACGCGTGCCCCCTGTGGAGAAAGTACGACAGCGGAAGGATCCTAGGGGCAGGGGTGTCTGGCCTCGCCATAAGATACGCCAGGAGCAACTACGTCGCGTCCGATGGGCTCCCCCTGTTCTTTGTGGTGAAGCTTCAGAAGGCCGCCCTGTGGGTCTTGACAGAGAACGACACCTCCTTCCAAGAACTCAGGATCCTCATCGCACTGAACGACGCTACGCTTCACTGGTCGGAAGAGAGGAAGCGCGACCTCCACCACCACATCGCCGTCTA
>Ga0315288_10013327_pt1 | contig 10292 bp, 10 predicted proteins | sample YL17G11_20_MG_FD_203454 | JGI IMG/M metagenome (GOLD analysis project Ga0315288, IMG submission 203454) | Sediment microbial communities from Yellowstone Lake, YNP, Wyoming, USA - YL17G11_20 | ecosystem: Environmental > Aquatic > Freshwater > Lake > Sediment | place: USA: Wyoming | collected... | reverse complement strand
CGCTGGGGAGGCGCTTCGGGCTCGACGTCCAAGAGATACTGATAGTCCAATCTGAACGATGGAGTAGTGAGGTAATGTCAAGCAAGGTGCAGTTCGTTTCCGCCAAGGTGAAGAAGCTGTCAGCCGATGACACGCTTCCCGCAAAGTTCGGGCGCATGCTGGATCAGTTCGATCTGAAGGAGATGTTCGGCGACAAGCGCGTCGCCGTGAAGATGCACGTGGGCGGCCATCTCGGCTACACGACGATTCACCCGCTGTTCATCCGCATCTTCGTCTCGAAACTGAAGGAGGCCGGCGCGCAGCCCTTCCTGACCGATGGCTCGTTCTCCGTGGACGGAGCAAAGGCGCGGGGCTATACCGAGGAGGTGCTCGGCGCGCCGATCCAACCAGTGGCCGGTGTGATGGACAGGTACTTCGTCACCAAGGAGGTCGGCTACCGATCGCTCGACAAGATCGAGGTCGCGGGCAACATCGCTGACGCCGACGCTATGGTCGTGCTCAGCCACGGCAAGGGCCACGGCCACTGCGGGTTCGGCGGGGCCATCAAGAACATCGCCATGGGCTGCGTCACCGTCGAAACCCGCGGATGGATCCACGCGCTCGGCGATACCGCCTTCACCTGGGACGCCGAAGTCTGCACCCACTGCTACACTTGCCGCGAGAACTGCCCGAGCCATGCGATCTCCTTCAACGACAAGGGCGAGTTCGACCTCTTTCTGCATCACTGCCGCTACTGCATGCACTGCGTGACCTCGTGCCCAGAGCACGCGATCACCATTGACGACCAGGGCAGCCGCTACTTCCAGGAGGGCATGGCGCGCACCACCAAGGCGGTGCTCGATGGCTTCGAGGCAAACCGTGTCCTCTACATCACCGCGCTGATGGACATCACCCCCCTGTGCGACTGCTGGGGCTTCAGCACCCCGTCGCTGGTGCCGGACATCGGCATCATGGCCTCGAACGACATCGTCGCCATCGAGCAGGCGGCGATTGACTCGATCAAGTTCGAGAACTACATCGAGGGTTCTCTGCCCGAGCAGATCCAGATGGACGAGAGAGACGGCCACCTGCTCTGGAAGATCTGGCGCAAGGACCCCTACCTCCAGGTCGAAACCGCCGCCGAGATCGGGCTGGGAAGCAGGGAGTACGAGCTGGCGGAGATCGCCTGATGCTGTCCAGCCTTGCAGCGCAAGCTGCAACCGTCTCGCCGCAGACTAGGGGTCACGCCTTAGGGTCCGCCGTGACGGGGGGTTCACGGCTCCTTTGACTGCCTCGCCGGGAAGACGGTATAATGTGCATTGTGGAGAGAGGAGAGCCCATGCCTGCGGTTAGAGAGCCTAAGACTACACGTCTCCTTATCGCGTGCACCCTCGTCCCGGCCGCCTCAATACGGGAGGACTGGACGCGCTCGCTTTTCGAGACACTTCAGGACGAGTTCCCGCAGCTTCTGGGCACCCCGATCATCATCCCGGACCGGGCTGCATCCTTCCTGAGACCAGCTGCTGGCGGCGTTGAGCCACGCCAAGTCTGCCAGATTGCCGGGGATAGCGTGGTGGTGGGAGCGGACCTGCCGTCGGAAGGCGACATGGACGCGCTTCCCAAGCTCGCTCTGCGAGCGTTCGAACTGGCTCGGAGAATATACCATACCGAACGCGTGGCACGGGTGGGCCGTGTTCAGCTTGTGTCATGGACCCTGGATCCGGACGGCGGGTCATCGGAGCTCATCCGGGATGGCTTGACCGTGCTCAAGCCGGAGGAGGCGAGTGATCTCGAACTCCAGATCACCAGGCGCGACGGCATCTTCAACGTGAATCTCAAACTGTCACCAGCCTCGTCTTCCGATAGGCCCGGCCCGTCGGGCCTGCCGGTCCGCGATGTCCTTCTGACGCAGTCAGACGTGAATAACTGGGACACCAGTGGCGATGTGAGTGGGGATCTCGCAGGCACGATTCTCGCGCGTGGTGCCAGACACGCCCAGGAGGAGGTCCCTGCCTTCCTGCGCGACAAACTGCGACTGCAACTCGAGGAGGTGTAGGAGCGGTGGCCCGCTACGGCATTACAACCGACGATGCGCTAACACCGGCAGGCGTACCGACGTGGATAGCCAGGGAGGAGACGCTCCGGCGCCTCGCTGCGATGGCAGGAACCAGAGGTGCAGACGGGAGCAGCGAGGACGCTGCCACCTCGGGTCGAGCCTGGCCAGCGTTGCCTGGCGAGGGTACCGCTACGTTGGCAGACGAGGTCACGATATGGGGTCATCAGCAGACGCTTGCCATTGGTGGCTTGGCCGGGGCGTTTGGCCGACCGCCTATAGCCTGCGATCTGGGCGTGAGCGCGACATCGGCCGAAGCACCTGATGCGTGGACCAAGGTCACCCAAGTTCTCCTAAGCTATCATCGCGGGATGCAGACAGAGCGGGCCCTGCGCGCGCTGAACGCTTCCGTCGAGGTTCTCGCGGCCGCTTGGAGTTTCCAGGGATCGGTCGCATCGGTGCTTGGGCTCGTCGCTCAGAGCCAAGCTGAGACCCTCGGCGCGTCCTTCTCCCTGGTCCAGGCTAGCCTGCGCGCAGCCGCGGCGCAGGCGCACGACATGGTTCGCCGTCTGGTCATGCCCGCGGCAGTGGTCTTGCAGGAGCGCTTCCCCGCTTCTCTGGGTGTGATTCCGTCATTCACGCCGACACTACACAGCGGCATGCCGGCTGTGGCCGAGGTCGTGGAGCGGTTCATCGCCGGGCCCGACTTCGAACGTCAGGCGAACCACGATATACGCCAACTGTCCGAGCGGGGCCGCGCTAGGGACGCCTGGAACCTGGCCAAGTGGGCATCGGCCAGGAGGCCGGACTCGCAGTTACTAAGGCGCTGGGCGGAGGTCCTCAGACCCGTTCCTGCGAGAGCAGCCGGTCCCGCAACAGGCCATCGCAGAGACCGTGAGGAGAAGTGGCTGCGTGAGCATGCTCGCGAGTACGAAGGACAGTGGATTGCGCTCCTCGGGGAGAGACTGATCGCGGCAGGTCCATGCCTGTCGGCTGTCAGGGGAAGCGTGCGAACTGCCGGCTGCGCCGCAGACGTGCTGCTGCATCTTGTGCCGAGGCTGGTGGCACCATGACGACAGCCCCCGATGGCGGTGCCGTAGACGAAGGGTGCCTTACGGTCTCCTACATCGGGGCAAGCGACCTGACGGTGCTTGAGGCCACGTGGCGGGGAACGCTGATGCCGGCCAGGGTCCGTTGTGCTATCGAGGGACTCGAAGAGATGGACGCGTTACTCGACACTGGGTCGCAGTACTGCATACTGCCCCCGGCTGTTGCGCGTGAGCTTCTTCTGGATCCGAGCGCTGAGCCGCGCGAGTCGTTCCAGCGTGGGCCTGACCGACGCTATGAAGGCGCCGTTCACATGGCTCGCGTACGTATCCGCGCTCTGGCGGGGCAAGACCTGGAGGCCGACCCGGCCTGGGTCGTGCCGCCCGACTGGGAGGGACCCCCCGTCCTTGGTTGGCGAGGGTTCCTCGCGACTCTGAACAGCTTCGGCTGCAGACCCGGATGTGCGGCCGGGGATGCGCAGCTCTTCTTCTTCCTTCCAGGCGACACAGAGGCGGCAGTCTAGGCGCTAGCGGAGTCCCCCCGATCATCTAGCGACCGGCTGGCCTGAGCACTCGCCCAGGCGACCGGCCCTGGTGCTCCTCCCCATCCATCCCGATCACCCCATTCACGATCACCCACCTCACGCCGACGGCATACTGCTTGGGGTCTTGGTAGGTGGCGGTGTCGGCGATGGTGGTGGGGTCGAAGATGGCGATGTCGGCGGCGAAGCCGGGGGCGATGCGGCCGCGGTCTGCAAGGCCGAGGTGGGCGGCGGGACGGCCGGTCATCTTCGCCACAGCGTCCTCGAGTGAGAAGAGCTTCTCGTCGCGTGAGTAGTGTCCGAGCACGCGGGCGAACGAACCATAGGTACGCGGGTGCGGATGCCCTTGCCCGAGTATGCCGTAGGGCGCGGTGGCGGCTGAGTCGGAGCCGATGGTCGCAACGGGGTGGGCGAGCACCCGGCTGACGTCCTCCTCGCACATCCCGAACCCGACCATACCCGCGTCCATCCGCTCCTCGACCAGGATATCGAGCACGGCATCGATCGGCGGCGTGCCGCGGCGCGAGGCGATTTGCGCCAGTGTCATCCCCTGGAAGGCGCGGTTTCTTTCCGTGTCCGCCGAGGCGAGGACGCGCTGCTCCCAATGGCCGGGGTCGGCCTCCGCCTCTGCGGCGATCTCGGCGATGAGCCGCGCCCGGGTAACGGGATCGGTCAGCCTCCCGAGCACAGTATCCAGGTCCCCCTCCCTCGCCCATGCCGGCAGCGTCTGTCCCAGACCCGTATTCCAAGCGGTATAGGGGTAGACGTCAAAGCCCACCGCGACCCCCTCCGCCCGCGCCGCGTCCACCTGCGCGAGCGCCTCCGCAGTCTTGCCCCAATGCGCTCGCCCCTCGGCCTTGAAATGCGCGATCTCGACCGGGACTTCAGCCCGTCGCCCGATCTCAATGGCCTCCGCAACAGCGTTGAACAGGTTGGCGCCCTCCCCGCGGATGTGACTGAAGTAGATCCCCCGCTGGTCCGACATCACCGAGGCGAGCGCCACCAACTCATAGGTGTCGGCGAACATGCTCGGGGCGTAGTAGAGGCCAGTGGAAAGGCCGAATGCGCCCTGTTCGAGCGCCTGCCGAACCGCCGCCTGCATCCGCTCCAGCTCCTGGGCCGACGCACGGCGATTGTCCTCGCCCACAACGCCGGCGCGGATCACGCCCTGGCCGACCACCGGAACCACGTTCACCGAGGCGCCCTTGCGGCGCAAGGCGTCGAGGTACTCGCCATAGGTGCCCCACGACCACTCCACCTCCCGCCCCCACACCCCGAAGATGGCACGGATCGCATCCGCCCTCGGCCCCGGGGCAGGGGCGGGCGAGAACCCGCACATCCCGATGACCTCTGTTGTCACGCCCTGCCTGATGTGGCTCTCCGCCCGCGGGTTCAGCAGCAGCGACAGGTCGGAATGGGTGTGCATATCAACGAACCCCGGCGCGACGACCAAGCCGCTCGCGTCGAGCGCCACATGGGCTTCCCAGCCTGGCAGATTGCCGACCTCGGCGATGCGGCCGTCCTTCACTGCAACGTCCGCGCGCCGGCGCGGCGCGCCGGTCCCGTCTATCACGTCGCCATTACGAATCAGCACGTCCGCTTTGCGTTCGCCTGCTGCCATCATCGCCTCGCTCTAGCTGCGTTCATAGGATGAGAACGAGCAGTGACCATCTACCCCGGTCGCAGGTAGTTTTCCTACCCACACGCACGGTGTAGCGGCGAGGCCACATATGTCGCGCGCCGAGCGTTGACAGCGATGCGAGGGTCTTGGTAGCTTCGCGTTAGGCATCTGTCTTGCTCGAGATGCCGGGGAGGAAGCTGATGAGAAAGACCCTCTTCAGCCTGATCGCGCCGAGGGCCAAGGAAGTGCTCCTCGTCGGTGACTTCACCAACTGGCAAGCCAAGCCCCTGATGATGGACCGGATGAAGCCCCGCAGCCGCACCTTCGCGGCGGCGGTGAGCCTCCCGCCCGGCACCTATGAGTACAAGTTCATCGTGGACGGCGAGTGGGTCGCCGACCCGAAGGCGGATTCGGTCCTGAACGAGTACGGCACGGGGAACTCCGTGATCACCGTAGGCGGGTAGTCGCTGCTCTTTCATGACGAATCCGACCCCTACCCCTGCGAGCGCAAGGGGACAGGCACTCGTTCGCTCCTCCCTGCTTCCGGACGGGCGAGTTGTGCTATAATGCCCCCGCTTTGGGTGCTAACGGCAAGCGAGGGAGCGATTGGTGGCAGGGAAACTGAGGGTTGCCATTGCCGGGACCGGGTTTGGGGAGAAGTACGCCCTCGGGCTCAAGGCTAACCCCGGAGTAGAGCTAGTGGCGGTGTTCAGCCGGCGCATCGAGCGGGCCGCGGCGATGGCCGATAGGTTCGACATCCCCAGCTACACGCGTGACTTCGAGGACCTGCTCCGGATTCCGTATCTCGATGCGATTGCCGTCGTCACACCCAATAACACCCACGCCGACTTCGTCCACCAGGCGATCCGCGCCCGCAAGCACGTGATCTGCGATAAGCCCCTCGCGCTCACCGGAGAGGAGGCGATACAGCTATCTCGCGCGGCCGAGGCTGCGGGGATACGCCACGTGACATTCGTGCCCTACCGATTCTCGCCCGCCGCGGTGGCGGTGAAAGGCGCGGCCGCCTCCGGACAGGCGGGCCGCACCATCAGCGTGAGCGCAAGCTGGGGCGTGGACATGAGGAAGGAGCCGCTCAGGTGGCGCTTCCAGCGCAGGCTGTCGGGCGCAGGCGTGGTGGCCGACCTGGGCGCGCATGTCCTCGATCTGCTCATCTGGTGGGCGGGACCGATCCGGCGCGTGCTCGGCCGTTGCAGGATGATCGTCACCGAGCGACCGTTGGAGGCAGGGGGGAGGATACGGCCGGTGGACGTCCCCGACGAGTGCTGGGCGTTGCTCGAGTTCGCCACCGGCATCGGCTCGGTGAAGCTCAGCTGGAACGCCAACCGCGACCAACAGATCGAGCTCGAAGGTGATCGCGGCAAGCTGCTCTACCAGTCGCCGTCGCTCCTCCAGTGGCTCGAGGGAAAGGGGGAGTTCAGCCCCTTGGCGCGCATAGAACTGGCACCCGGCTCGGCGCGCGCGACCGACCTGCCGCTCCAGACCAGGGAGTTCGCGACACCCGAGCAGGCACTCGCGCGGATGTTCCGCGACATCGTCGCCTATCTGCAAGGCGGCGAGAAGCCAGACTGCGTCGCGACCTTCCGCGATGGTGCTGAGGTAATGAAGGTCATCGACGCTATCGAGCAGTCGAACGAGACTGGCAACTGGGTCGAGATCAGCCAGACGACGGCCTAAGGCGCCTACTCGCCGCCGGTCGCGATCCGCCGGATATCCTGGTAGGTGAGCAGGACGGCCAGGGCCAGTATCATGGCCAGCCCCACGAGGTGCACGAGATTCTCCTTCTCCTTGTCGAACGGCTTCCGCCTGACGGTCTCGATAACGATGATGATCAGGCGGCTGCCGTCCAGCGGCGGGACCGGCAGGAGGTTGATGAACCCGACCGTCACCGCGATCGCGGCGACGATGGTGAGGAAGTCGGCCCAACTGCTGCGCGCCTCCATGTACATCGTATGCACCACCCCGACCGGCCCCATCACGTCGGCCGGCACTTGCCGCGCGATCATCGCGATCATACCAGCCGCCTGCCACTGGATCATCTGCCAGGTGCTCTGGTAGCCGATGACTATGGAGCTGGCGATGCCGGCGCGCTCCCGGACAACGCCGAATCGCACGCCTATCAGCCCGATGTGAACCTTGGTCACACGGAGGCCTTTGAGGTCGTAGGCGTAGTCCGTCTTCGGCGTCAGCGCCACCGTGCGCCGCTTCCCGTCGCGCTCCACCACGAGCTTCATGGGCTTGTCGGGGTGTGCCTGGATCGCCTTGCGGATGCTCTCCACCGAAAGGTCGGCGCGGCCGTCAACGCCGACAATCCTGTCACCGGCCATGATCTGCGCAGCTGCGGCGGGCGTCCCCGGTATCACCTCCTTGACCCGGTTCTGCGCGACCGGCACGCCGATGAACGCGCCGATCAGCACGTAGATGGCCATGGCCAGCAGGAAGTTCATCAAGCAGCCCGTGACCAGCACGAACGCTTGGGCGACGCGTGACTTCGTGTTGAACCCCTGCGGGTGGTCGTCTCCCAGTTCCATCCCCGCGACGCGAACGAAGCTGATGAAAGGCCAGAAGCGGAGGGAATACTGCGTTTCGCCCCACCGGAACCAGAACAGCAGCGGCCGCCCGAATCCGATGGAAAACTCGTGCACGGCCATGCCCGAAAGGCGGGCGGCGAAGAAGTGCCCGGCCTCGTGGACGAGGACGATCAGGGCGAAGGCGCCGACGATAGCCGCTATGCTAACCAGCATCAGGGAGTGCTCTGCTCTTCGAGGTGGCGCCGGGTATCGCGATCGGCTTCGAGCAGTGCCTCGAGCGAATCCCCCGGCGCCGGCCGGTGCGCCGCGAGCGCCTCTTCGATGAGCTTGGCTATCCCGGCAAACGGTATCCTTCCCGCCACGAACCGGGCAACCGCCACCTCGTCGGCCGCCGCCAGCACCGCCGGCGCGGTGCCTCCGCGCGCCATCGCCTCCCGCGCCAGCCGGACGCACGGCCATCGCTCCTGGTCGAACGGCTCGAAGCGCAGCGCGCCCAACGCCGCCAGGTCAGGCGGCGGCTCGACGCGGGCGAGCCGCCGCGGGAAGGTCAACGCGTACTGAATCGGGATTCTCATGTCGGGCTGGGCCATGTGTGCGATGACGGACCCGTCCACGAACTGCACTAGGCTGTGAACGATGCTCTCCCTGTGAAGCACGATGTCGAGCTGATGCTGCTCGAGGCCGAACAGCCAGCGCGCCTCGATCAGCTCGAGCCCTTTGTTCATCAGTGTCGCTGAGTCAACCGTAACCTTCGGCCCCATCTTCCAGGTCGGGTGAGCCAGCGCCTGCGCGGGGGTAACGCGGTCGAGTTCATCTTCCGGCACATCGCGGAAGGCGCCGCCCGATGCGGTCAGGATGACTCGCAGCACTGCCTCGCGGTCCTGGCCCAGGAGCGACTGGAAGATGGCCGAGTGCTCGCTGTCGACCGGCATGAGGTGCGCGCCCGATCGCTCTGCCTCAGCGACGATGAGATGTCCGGCGACGACCAGCGGCTCCTTGTTGGCAAGCGCCACTCGCTTGCCGGCGCGCACCGCCTCCCACACCGGCCGCAGGCCCGCCACTCCCGCGATTGCGGCAACGACGATGTCTGCATCTGGATGGCGCGCGCACTCGATGACTGCGTCGCTGCCAGATTCGACCGTGATGCCTGTTCCCGCGAGGGCGCTGGCGACCGCGTTTGCAGCGGCCGGGTCGGACACCGCGACGAGCTGAGGCCGGTGGCGCTTCGCCTGGCTGATGACGGTCTCGACAGAGCGCTCGCAGGAGAGCGCGACCACCTGGAACAACCCCGGCAGGGCCTCGATCACGTCCAGTGTCTGCCGGCCGATAGAGCCCGTTGCGCCGAGCAGCGCGATGCGTGTGCTACCAGCCATTGGCCCCTCAGGGCTGGGCGAGGCCCATCCCGCCCGGCCGGCCGACCCCGAGGACGAAGACAAGGGAGAGAGCGACGCCCAGCACAACGCCTGTCGCAGCCAGTCCGACGAACTCTGCAATGCCCTTTGCCCCGCGCTTGGACGCCTCGCCGATCAGGGCGAGCGCGACAATCAGTATGTCGAAGACAAGGGCCAGGGTGACGAGCAGCAGCAGTGCCTGCGAAAGGCCGCGGCCACGGACGAACGCGAGCATGAGCACCAGCGCGGCCGACATAAACGGCAGCATCGAGATCCCCACCCGCTGGTGTGCCTTCAGCCACAGGCGAAGACGCTCCGTCACCAGCAGCGCGAGCCCCAACAGGATGAGCAGGATCGGAAGACCCTCAAGTGGCACGACCGCATCGAGTGCGACCACGGCGATCAGGGCCGCAGCGATGATGCCGACCCGAACCCAGCTCTTAGCCAGTATCCCCGACTTTGCCAAATCGCCTCTCCCGTCGCTGGTAGTCTACCACGGCCTGGCACAAGTGAACCGCCCGGAAGTCCGGCCAAAGCACTGGCGTGACGTGGATCTCCGTATAGGCTATCTGCCAGAGCAGATAATTGGACACCCGCAGGTCGCCTCCGGTTCTGATGAGCAGGTCCGGGTCCGGCGCGTCGGGGCGGTAGAGGTGGCGGGTGAAGTGCCGTTCCTCGAGCGCGTCCGCTGCCACGCGCCCGGTAGCCACTTCTTTGGCCAGGGCGAAGGCCGCGTGCAGTATCTCCTGCCGCCCGCCGTAGTTGATAGCCAACTGGAGCGTCATGCCGGTGTTGTCCGCGGTCAGTCCCTCCACTCGCGCGATCTCATCCCTGAGCGACTGCGGGAGCGGCGCAGGGTCCCCGAGCAGCCGGACGCGCGCTTTCCTGCCGTGAAGCGACGGCGCCTCCTCCCGCAGCGTCATCTCGATCAGGATCATCAGCGCGCTGACCTCGGGCGGAGGCCTGTTCCAGTTCTCCGCCGAGAAGGTGTACAGCGTCAGGAAGCGGACCCCGAGGTCATCGCAGGCCTCCACCGTGTCGCGGATGCTCTGCCGACTGGCGCGGTGCCCCTCCAGCCGGGGCAGGTTGCGCTGCTTGGCCCAACGCCCAT
>Ga0315288_10013326_pt1 | contig 10293 bp, 9 predicted proteins | sample YL17G11_20_MG_FD_203454 | JGI IMG/M metagenome (GOLD analysis project Ga0315288, IMG submission 203454) | Sediment microbial communities from Yellowstone Lake, YNP, Wyoming, USA - YL17G11_20 | ecosystem: Environmental > Aquatic > Freshwater > Lake > Sediment | place: USA: Wyoming | collected... | reverse complement strand
TCTTCGACTTCTTGGTAACGTAGAACTTCGACGGAGTCAGCTGATTGAGGTCTGAAACTATCTCATCAATGCGAATCACGTACTCGGTAGCCTCACTCGCCGACGGCTTGCGATACTTTCCTGTGACGATGGTTTTATCCTCGAACTTTACTTGTACGGTACTTACCACCCCTGGACCGACAAAACTTTGAGTACCACCCTTTTCGATAGAGGTTGATGGCATAAACGCCGATAGATTTGAAAGTGATTTACTTTGCCCTGTACGCTTGTCGACTACGAAGAGCTGAAGAATATCCAGAATGATGGTGTTAGTATCACCAGTATTCTCCCCATCGGTCGAAGCTGTCCTCAGGTCTTCCTCAGCCTTCAAAATTAGATTGGTGTAGGTCCTAAAGGCACCTCTCTCCCCTTTCGCATTACCACCAAGAAACCCGTCCAACGTAAACTGGTCGGTCGTTTCAAGGTTTCCAATGGTCTCCATCTTGCGTTGGGCCAGCTGAAGGTTCTTGACAACATCATCAATTATATCTGCAGAGGTTTTAGAAAGACCTACTGTTCTATTCGTTTGTTTTGATACAGCTGTGTATGAACCTGGCGGCGAGAACTTGGCTACCGGATTCGGGTAGACATCGTGGAACACCCACGTCCCAATCTGGCGAATGATGTCTCGGAACGAAATCATATTGCCAAGCGAACTCATGCCATTCTGCAGCCAATCAATGAAAGACTTGCCTGCATAGATCTTCTGAGAGGTCTTGTCACCGTCGACAGCGCCAATCATCCCGGTAAGGTTGTAGCGAAGCTCCGCAACAGTGAAGAAGTCGTTCACACCGCGACACGCCTTATAGGCGGCATTGTCCGATCTGACGCCACCTACTACCTCAAGTACGTTGATAAGCCCACCGAGAAGACCACCACAATTCTGGTAGAGCTTATGCCTTGGTGGACGGTTGAGCATCTGCGAGATCTTCCAGGTTGCTCCACTAGCGATATTGTCAAACAAGCCTGAGCCAGCCTGACAAAAGACGTGCGTCCGATCAGTGAAGCCCGACCCCTGCACCGAGTAGTCAGCAAACCATTGGTAACAGGTATCCCAGTACGAGGACAGGTCCATGCACTGCAGTACAAGTGCCCGGTTGATTGGCGTCTTCTGAAACGAGTAGCCAACAACCTCTCCAATGAAGAGGAGCTTGTAGCTTGCGTCAGCTGCAGAAATTCGATCAATCTCCCGTGGCTTTGGATTTTCTGTCACCATCGCAGCGCCCTTGCGGGCCTTGAGTGCATCCTCTTCGGTTAGGCTCTCATCAAGATAAAACAGATGCACCAACGTGCGCGGCAGGAAGTTCAACGCGCAGTCCGTCGGTACGATTTGAATTGAGGCGGTTGATGGGGTGCTAGGCTGAATGTTCACCACCGCCGAGATGACTGGCACCTCGACACCCTCAACAAAAAGGCGAAGACCAAGAGGAGCTGCTCTCATACGACAGGCTCGATCACGCCGTCATCCACACCACGGATGCCAGCGGTATCTTGAATGGATCGAATGCGCTCATGAGCTTGTGCCTGAGCTTGGCGAACGAGCTCCAGGATCTCCTTGGCGCTCTTTCGAAATCGGGATGAGACTCCTTGGTAGGTGTCAACAATCGATTCGGGATCAATGTCCGACATGGCGTTCTTCAACTTGTTCATCTGTTGCTGGGCATTGGCCACGTAGGGGTCAATCTCCTCCTTGAATCCTTCAAGTCCTTCCTGCAGAGCATTATCGACATCGCCAAAAGTCTCTCGCAAGGTCTGCTTCAAAGCGGCCGCAGCTTCTTGTGCCTTGGTCATATCCCAGTCGCTAAAGATGTCTTCATAGCCTGGTATGCCGTCAGTTTGTATGTAGGGGTACTGGCTATACTGCTCGCCAATATTGAGCTTAACTCCAATCCCATTCTCAATCTTCTCGAGAACTTTAGCTCCCTGATTCATGAAGCTCTGAGCTTGGTTCTTCGCTTGACCAACAAATCCTCCCAGCTTTCCCCCAGTCGCACGGTTTGCTGAAGCAAAGGCAACGTCAGCTACGCTCGAGATACGGTTCTGGTAATAGGAGGCTGTGTTTGCTGGAGAGGCCCCCAATGTCTCAACCGTCGGCATGTCCATGCCGGCCAAAGCGCGCGTCAGTCCATACGGATCTGTAGCGATGTTGGCTGCATTGATGATGGGAGGAAATGCTCGAGATGCGAACATGCCAAATGCTCGTGTCCCCATACTGGCTTGAGCAGCAAGGTCGTCGACTACACCACCAGCTTGGCTGATGACGTTGTGCATGACACCGTAAGCTGCTTGAATCTTCATCATCTCAACGCCCATTGCAACAGCGTCGCGAACGCCCCCAATGACACGGCTCAACTGCCACCGGACATTCGTTTGAAGCTTCAGGTTGTTCTGGAAGATAAGGTTCTTGATCTTCTGTGTATCCTGAGCCTGTAGCAGACGCTCCTGCTTGCCTATCCCCTCTTTAGCAAATAGAAGTTGGTTCTCATAACCTGCTGCTCCTTGATCCGCAGATGTGAGCTGATGCTGTGTGATATTATTCGGGTCTTCCTCCCAGATGTAATCCTCATAGTTGTTGGTGAGCCACGCTGCTTTAGCATCGTAGTCTACGCCTTTTGGCGCTACGGTCTTACCCGACGCCTTATCCGAGTAGTCATAGTAGTTCGTCACGAGCATCTGCATCGTGAACGGAATTGAGTTCGGATTGTCGGCGTCCTCGCTCGCGTTGGCGCTGAGCGGATAGCCCTCGATCACAATCGTGTCCCAGGCGATGTAAGCTCGAGCGTTCATCTGGACGAGCTTCGTGCCACGGAAGAAGTTCTCGTAGTTGTACCAGAACTGGTAACGCCAGTTGAAGTCCAAGGTGTTCAAAAGCACACCAGAGAACGTAACGACACGCGGCTGCTCGCCGTAGAAGAAGACGTAGTAGTCGCCAAACGTCTCAACGATCTGGCTCTTTTCAGCACGCTGCTCCTGCACCGTCTTGAGCACGAAGTCGGTGTACTCATCGACGCCGTAGGTAGTTACCTCACCATTTATTTGCGTGGACCCCATTGGGGACATGAGCGGGATAGCCCTATTTGTCATGTCGACGACACTCAGCACTGCAAACTTCTCATCCTTGAAGTCGATCTTGTCGTACGGACGACGAACACGAAAGGTCGAGTAGATGGAGTTGTTCTCACTCGTTTTCGACTGCATAGCCTTGCTCATCAAAGAGCTGGCATTCGCCTGGAACTTCTGCGACGGGAGATCAGGTTCCCAAACAATGACACCCGGCATTTACTTCACCTGGTAGTCATCAAGGATGAGAGGGTCCTTGATGGCTCGGCTGACGTCCACACCAGAGTCGATCCCGGTGAGGAGCCTGTAGAACTCCCGTTTGGCCAAATGGACAAAGATGTCGTCTACCACGACTGCATCGTAGAAGGTAAAGTTCCGCTTTCCCAGCTCTTCGGTGACGAGCGAGAACGTAAACTCCTGGCGAGCTGGTGTATCGTCGCTCATTCCCTACCCCTACTTGGTTGCAGGTGGCGCTGTCCCAGCTGAACCAGCTGTATCTTGTCCAGTGTTTCCAGACATCTCTTTGAGCTTGCCCATTGCATCAACAGTAGCTTGAGTCGACTTCTCGTTCGAAAGAGCAACTATTGAAGCCGTCACCGCGCTCACGAACTTGAGGTTGGCCTGAATATACTGCTGTTTCACGTCAGCTTCTGACTGAGCACCAGCGGCAGTTTCGGTACCTGACCGCTTGATGGTCTCACCCAACTTCTTTCGGAGGACGCCCATCTCAGAGACATCGATTTTCTTGTCTCCCTTGAGCATCTCCTCCACATCCGCTTTCACGCTACCAGGAATATCGGTGCTACCGGTTGCCTTACTAACCTTTTCCAAGAGCTTTTGAATACCCGCGGCATCCGTCTCGCCCTTGAAACCCGTTAGTTCTCTGAACCCCTTGATCTGAGCACCGAACTGGCCACCACCTAACTTTCCGGCTTCAGGATCAGTAAGACCTTCTGCAAAAGTCTGTAGATCACCCATCTGTCCCTGCTGGGTTTTGAAATCCTTCGATCCTGCAATTCCCGTCATGATTCGTTTGTAGCGTTCAGTCGTACCGACACTGAGACCCATACTCCCAATCTGACCCAGCTCAGCTTTAGCCATGCCCTGAGTTTGCTTGCCGGCTGCATTGTAAACGTCACCGATCTTCATGGCGTTGCCGCCACGAACAGCTTCGGCAAACCTCTTGCGTTCCTCTGGAGATTCCTTGGCCTTGTTTTGATAGAAGGCGAGCAGCTTTGTTGCTTTGTCATCACCGGAGTTAATTGCTCGAACGAAGCCGTTGTTCTTGTTCTGTAGGGCTTTGGTTATATCACCACCAGCCTTCTCGACGTCCTGAGTAAACTGACCGAAGTCCAACCCCCACTCTGGATTCATAATGACGTCTTGAAGTTCTGTGCCCGTGTAACCACTACTTGTAACGAACCCGGCAGCAGCCATTCCGGTCTTGCCGCCAGCGAGTCCACCAAAAATAGCACCGCCAATAAGACCAACAGCTCCACCGATGATACCGCCAGCAAGTGTTCCTAATGGAGTAAAGACTGAACCGATGGCACCACCAACCATGAGACCTGCTTTGGCTCCCAGGGCAGCGCCACCCAATACCCCAGCAATACCACCAACAGTGGCACCACCGTAGATCGCCGCACTCTTGCCACCAGTAGCAAAGCTCGAGATCTCCTCCAAGGATTTGTCTTGCAGCTTTCGGCGTTCGTTTTCGCTCAGCATCGAGATGTCACCGGCCTGGCCAGCCATTCCCTCAAAGTTCAGGCCGACATCCTTTGGCATGACGAGTTCGCCAGTGGCTACCTTCAGGGCATCTAGCTCGTCCACGCCAAACCGTTTGGAATCACCTCGATGAAGTCCTTCCAACGCACCAGCAGCAGCTGGGGAAGCTCCACTCTTGAGATACTTACGAACTTCCTCCATGTGCCGCGCTGGATTGCCACCGTGTTCTTTCTTGAGTTCGCGTAGCTTAGCCGCAGTAGTTGGGTTAGCAACGAGTCTTGCCATCTCCTGCTTGAGCACATTGAGATTTGCTTTTTCGGCTGGTTTGGTGAATCCTGCAGACTCCGCGCTGGTGTACTGCGTTCGGTCGACAGCTTTCTGGGCAGCAAATTCTATATCGGCTTGGTCGCCAGTAGCACCCATGAGCTTCAAGTCTGCAGCAGCAGTACCGCCACGGCGGATTACACCACCAAGGCCAGTACCCATGATGCCACCGTAGTTCTCCAGACTCGGTTTCCCAATATCTGGCGCAGCTCCAAAGTCCATTCCTGTTGTCAGAATTTGAGCCCGCTCCGCACCAGTAGCACGAACCCCACGACCACGGCCCATAACCTTGTCCGCCAAGCGATCCAGTTGTGTTGAAACCATCTGGTTTGCATCGGCGCCAGCTTCACGAACCGGGCGCCAAAGATCCCTGATCTTTCCCCCAAGAGCTTCTTTGACTCCGGCCCAGCTACGGTTCATGCGCTCGTCCATCTGGCGCATGGCATCTTCCATGGCATCACGAGCCGCTCGAGACTCGGTCTCTTGCATCTTGGGAAGATTGCGAATCATGTCAGACCAGAATTTGGCCTGGCGTTCACTCATGCCGAGAGATCGTTGCATGAAGACGCGCTTCAAGCCTTCGTCGCCTTCCTCCATCCCAGCACGCCCCATCATGGACTTGATCATCTGGGCAACGCCAGTAGTCCCAGCCTGGGTCATGATCTCCTGAGAAAGTTCTTCTTGATTCGCGGTAAAGGAAGCAGCACCACGCCGGGTACCAGCTCTACCCATACCAGAACTTTGAAGCTGACCAATATCGATCTGACCAGACTTGAACTTGCGCATCAGCCCTTCGTCTGCACGGCCAGTAAAAGCACCTTCCTTGAACTCGCCCATGCCGGCCATCATCAGTCTGGCCATGGGTGTAGAGCCCATCTGTCCCATGAGCTGAGCGTTCTGCCCAGCCACCATCTGAATGCCTTCAGCGCCGCCAACGCCACCGGTCATCCCCATGATCTGTTCTTCGCTGATGGCTCCTGACCGAACGCCTGACCAGAGCTGGGTGAACTGTTCGCGTGCGCGAACCGCACCAGTCCCAAGCCGACCACCCATCTGCCAAGACGATTGAGCTCCAGCCTGCATTGCTCCCAGCATCTGCGGGGCATTCTGCTGGCCAACCATCTTGATTGCGGTTGTGGTGCCCATAATGTCCTTGGATGTCCAAAGACCTGTCTGCCTCATGCTTTGAAGAAGTGGGGCAGCTTCCTCGAGCGTCGTGCCCAACACCTTGGCAACGCCGTCTACTTGCTTGAGCATATCGGTGAATCGGCGCTTGAAGGTGCCGGCATCCACCACACCAGTCAACATACCCATACTCTGGAACTGGTTGGTCAGACGCTGCAGCTGCGACACCGAATGGCGAACATCCTCACTTGCCAGATCTTCCAGAGTAGAGACCATCTGTCGGATTTCAGCACGTGGCAGCTTACCTCCTGGTCGCATGCCTCCTGTACCGTAGGCTGGACCGAAGCCTTCAGCGATCTTGCCCATGTCGCCCATCTGCTGAGCGCCCTGGTAGAACTGCTCACCCACAGCATTGATGGCATAGCCAGCGGCAGCGTACGGAAGAGCCATAGCTGCAGCGCCAGCAAGGCCACCTGCCATCACTCCTGCGCCGGCACGCAAGCCACCTGTGGCAAAGGCCTTGCCAACGTGACCCATCGTGGCGCCAAAGCCCATTCCTCCGGCACCAGCACCTCGAGCGAATCCTCGAGCCACCCCCGTGAATGGGTCCATCCAACCAGCGGTCCCACCCATGAGACCACCGGCGAGAGACATGCCACCCGTCAGTGCTGGAAGACCAAGACCAGCAGATCCAGCAATCTGGCCACCAACGTCACCGAGTGAACCGTAGCCAGGGGTACCGTACGAAGGGAAGGGATTCTGCATGGCGATGGGTTGCGCGCCACCCATTCCTGCCGTGCCGATCTGACCACCAATCTGTTGAGAGAACGACGCCTGATTGGAGAACATGGCCATCTGGCCACCAATCAGCGACGAGATATTTGCACTTTGGAACGGCATGCTAGTACTCTCCAGGCTTCAGCATACCATGTCAAGCGAATGAAAAATCCCTGACAGTATTGGTATAAGCAATGTAGCGCTCACGAGGCGCGACTGGCCGCAATAGTTCATGTGTGGCAGAACACCTGTGAAGGAGAAGCGGGTTCGACTCCCGCTGCGGGGACCGGTTTGAGAGGCGTGCGCAAGCACAGCAGGACCGACCGGACCACAGTCATCTCGTGAATGCTTTTGCCCACTGTCAATTTTAGCCCGGAAGGACATCTGGCTCTGCCTGCTCAGTCAGATGTCCCCGCAACTTCTGGTACAGGTAGCCCTCGATAGCCAACCGCTCGAACTTCGCGAGGCCATCCCGGTACTCGTGCCCGAAGGTGCGTAGATGACGGTCGAAATTGTCGACCTCGTTTCGGCATAAGGCGATTAGTGGATCACCGCCTTTCGCCACCACTTCGAGTTCTTCTGCTGTATCAACTTTTAGGGTAATCATGGGCATACATATACCATGTGTACCCACAGGAGGAAAGAGTCATGAAGGAGTTCAGGCAAGAGAAGGGACGTACGTCCAAGGCACAGGTTTGGAAGATCGGCCGATTCGGCAGCAACGTCAAGATGATCTGGGGCCAGCTTGACGGTGCCATGCAGGAGACCACCCAGAACTTCGTAGCCATCAACGTCGGCAAGGCCAATGAGAAGACTCCATCCCAAGTCGCGCAGGACTGGATGGAGCGGCAGATCCTGCTGCGCACGCGCAAGGGCTACAAGGAGGTGGACCTCCAAGGCAACTACCTCCACGGCGATGAGGTCAAGGTCGGCAAGGAGACCATCAAGCACGGGAACGAGATCAGCTTCAAGGAGCTGCCCCAGAACCTGCGGTTCTACAAGCCGCAGAATTCGATGAACGTCTACATCGAGAAGCTGGCTGCAGCTGGCAAGGCGCTGTTCCTGCGCAAGCGCAACGGCAACATGTTCGTGCTGACCATCGACGAGGACGGCAATCCGCACCTGTTCAGCTCGAGCCTGGCGGCTTGTCCCAAGGGTGAGGACGTTCCTTGGATCAAGCGGTTCCCGCATCTGGAGAGCGATATTCGCGAGATCAGGCTTGCACCCAAGTCCATCTTCCTGTGCGAGCTGGTGTCCGAAATCTACCATGATGATCTCGACTACGTCGGGTCGGTACTGCGTTCGAAGACGGACTACGCCATCAAGTTCCAGTCGGAGAATCACCCCGTCTGCTTGGCAGTCTGGGACATCGCGTACTACGACGGGGAACAGTACCTCGGCAAGATCAGAGTGGGTGCCCGGCAGACGTTGCTGAAGGGCTTCTTCCCTGGTGGGTTGGGTTACCTGACTCACGTTGAGAGCTACAAGAAGGGCGACCCCATCCCCACTGGAGACGGTCGAGGCGCGTGTTTTGATGGCTCGTTGGCGCTTGCCTCCACGGCTGCCAAGGGCAACGGGTGGGAGGGGTTCGTCGTTGTTGACCCCGATGCTGACTATGGCGACCGCGGCGTCAGCTGGCACGGCAAGGCCGACCGGCCCAAAGAGTGCGTGAAGCACAAGCCGAAGTACGAAGCGGACTTCATCCTGCGCTGGGACCCGGACAACGGCGTCGGCACCTGGGGCAAGGGCAAGAAGTCCCAAGGCGTTGGGGCGTTCTTCGCGTATCTGCTCAACGATGAGGGCGATGAGGTCTTCGTCTCGAAGGTCGGCGGTGGCCTGACGGATGAAGACGTCAAGAAGTACGCCGAGCCCGGCATCTGCTTCGTGGGCCAGGTGGAGTTCGCGTCGGTCACGAAGGACGAATCGTTGCAGTTCCCCGAGTTCGTGCGGCCGCGCCCGGACAAGAACATGAACGAATGCACTTTTGACCAGCTGCCTAAGGCAGCAGAGGAGGAAGGATGAGCATCAAGGAGAACAAAGAGAACGCCCACCACATGATCGAGCACACGCTGGACCACAACAGTCCAGCACAAGTTGAAGAGAAGGGGATCATACCCCTCGAACGTGACGTGTCGATGTTCTTCGAACTCACGTATGCACAGTTCTTAACGATCCCTCGCCTCTACCTCGAGCACATGTCAAAGAAGTGGCAAGTAGCGTTCGTGAAGTTGCTGGACCAGTTGGATGAGGCGTTCAGCTGGAAACCAAAGAACGGTCAGTACTGGGTCAACCTTCGAGGGGATGACGGAAAGTTCAAACCTCTTAATTCCAATGTCTGTGACTATAGACATGGAAAAGTTTCAAGGAGGAAGCATGGGGAATAACGCAACGGTCATCGTCCTGACCGACGCTCTGGGAGACATCAAAAAGGATCCAGACTTCGGCAAGAACCTCGTTGATGCGGTCCTCGCACGTGGGTTTGGCGTCAACACTCGAGGGGTAGACGTATCAGCTCGTGGCTACGTCAATGCGGCCTGCGTGCTCGAGATACACCACGCAGACTACTTCACCCTCGTCGCTGTCGGGGGCAACCACGGGGTTGTGCTGGGGCACTCGTCGGTCGACTACCCCGACACGAACGAGAAGAAGGTCAAGATGCTCCGCGAGATCGCGGACAAGCTCGGCTATCGGCTGTGCTTGAAGCCGAGCAGGAGAACGAAGTGACCACACCAACCAACTACAAGGACTACCCGAAGCACATCAAGATCGATGGCATGCGGAACATGATCCTCTGCACCAGCTGCGGGCAGCACGCTGCCTTGTTCTGCGGCCCGTTGGACGACTTCATGTCCAGCGTTCAGCAGTTCATTGCCTGCCATGACCAGTGTCGGGGCATCGTTCCGATCAACCTGCCGTCTGAGGATTGGGTCGAGGTGATGTCGGCCTTGACCTCGAAGGCGGCTCTGGTCGAACGAGGGGACTACGGCGAGGAGGACAAGGAAGCGGACTACAACCCGAAGAGATGGGAAGAAGACCTGCTGCGCATCCACGACACGCTAGCGAAGGCGCTAGACGAGAAAGGAATCATCTACTAATGCGCCATCAACTTACCATTCGCATCACGTTTGACGACACAGATGACGACGTGCAAGGGCGAGGGTTTGCGCTCGAGTGGTTGCGGCGGCACTTGAAGATCGATCTCCCTCCTTCAGAGGTTGACCTACGGGCCGCCTTAGTCTGCGG
>Ga0315288_10013324_pt1 | contig 10294 bp, 2 predicted proteins | sample YL17G11_20_MG_FD_203454 | JGI IMG/M metagenome (GOLD analysis project Ga0315288, IMG submission 203454) | Sediment microbial communities from Yellowstone Lake, YNP, Wyoming, USA - YL17G11_20 | ecosystem: Environmental > Aquatic > Freshwater > Lake > Sediment | place: USA: Wyoming | collected... | reverse complement strand
CTGTGCAGCGAAGAGCCACGCCCGACCGGGGAGGACCCGCCGGGCGAGCGCGACGACGAAAGGCCGCGGAGCCAGGCATCCCCCCGGGACGCTTGCTGCAGCGGTTTCGCTCTTCTTCTTCCATGAGGAGTTCTGCGATGGAGACCCGGAGGGGAGAGGCTCACCACCGACACGCATTCCTGCGGGCCCGGGGCTGGCTCCTGGCCGCTCTTCTGGGGCCCCTCCTGGCGGCATCGACGCCGTCCCTGCCGATCGCGGCGGGGGAACAGCCGGAAGCACAATCCTCCGCCGCCGGAGAAGACCGCCCAGCCACCACCGCGACGGAGGCAACCTGGTCGCGGCAGGCCGAGGAGTCGATCCACGACTCCGAGTATGAAATCACCTGGCAGGAAGAGACCTACCTCGATGACCTCGCAAGGGGCTGGCAGGCTCCCAACCGGGCTCACGGCTTCCGGACCTACTTCACGGAGTCGGGGATCCGGGTCATCCCCCGCGCCAGCGGGAAGCCGGCCTGGGAATGGGGGCTCTCCCTCATCGGCTACGGCCGGGGGGAGCGCATCGCACGCGTCAGCCCCGCCTCGATTTATCCCCGCGGGAGCCGGATCGAGTACCGACGGGTCCAGATCGCCGAGGAGTATCTGAACGAGGAGCGCGGGATTGAGCAGCGCTTCACCCTGACGGCCCCTCCCGAGGAGTGCGGCCTCCTCTCCGGGGGACCGTCGGGCGAGGATGCCCGCATTCCCGGAGGGCGGGGCTCTGTCCCGGGCGAAGAGGAACTCCCGGCCTACCTGGTCCTGGCACTTCGGGGGACGCTCTCGGCGATGCCCTCTGCGGACGGCCGGGCGATCGACTTCACGGCCCCGGGAGGGGCGCCGGTGATCCGGTATGCCGGTCTCGAGGTCCACGACGCCACGGGGCGGGAGATTCCGGCCCGGATGGAGGCCTTCGTGGACGGGGAGACCCGGGGAATCCGGCTGGTGGTGGAGGACCTGGATGCGGTCTACCCGGTGGTCATCGATCCCCTGGCGACGAGCCCCTCCTGGACGGGGGAATCTGACCAGGCCTCCGCGCAGTTTGGCTACTTCGTCGCGACGGCAGGTGACGTCAACGGCGACGGCTTCTCGGATGTGATCATCGGCGCACCCACCTACGACAACGGCCAGACCGATGAGGGACGAGCCTTCGTCTATCTCGGCTCGGCCTCGGGCCTGTCGGCCACTCCAGCATGGACGGCAGAGAGCGACCAGGCCTCGGCCGAGCTCGGCCACTCCCTTGGCACGGCCGGCGACGTGAACGGCGACGGCTATTCCGACGTCATCATCGGCGCCCCCTATTTCGACAACGGCCAGACCGACGAGGGGCGGGCCTACGTCTATCTCGGCTCGGCCTCGGGCCTCTCGGCCACCCCGGCCTGGAAGGCGGAGCCGAACCAGGCCGGCGCGCTCTGCGGCTTCTCCGTTTCGACGGCGGGGGACGTCAACGGCGACGGCTACGCCGACGTGATCCTGGGGGGACCGTCCTACAACAACATGTACGTCGACCAGGGCCGTGCCTGGGTCTTCTACGGCTCCGCGTCGGGGGTCTCGACGGGGGTCTGGAGGGAGATCAACGCGGCCGGCGCGGGCTTCGGGAGCGCCGTCTCCACTGCCGGCGACATGAACGGCGACGGCTACTCGGATGTCATCGTGGGGGCGCCGCTCTATTCCAACCCCGAGGCCGAGGAGGGGGGGGTGTGGATCTTCAACGGCTCCTCGGCGGGCCTCTCCGCGGGGTACGTCTCCTGGTGGCAAGGCGACCAGGCGGGGGCCCACATGGGCGCTTCGGTGACCGCGGCGGGGGACTACGACGGTGACGGCTACGCCGACATCATCTTCGGCGTGCCCGGTTACAGCAACGGCCAGGCGGGAGAAGGGGCGATCGGCAGCTTTCGGGGCGGCGCGGGAGGTTATCCCGGCGGCCTGATGTCCTTCCAGACCGATCAGGCGGGGGCGCAGTTCGGCGCCTCCGTGGCGGCGGCCGGCGACGTGAACGGAGACGGCTACGCTGATGTCGTCGTTGGAGCCCCCGGTTTCGACAACGGCCAGACCGACGAGGGGCGGGCCTATCTCTTTGTCGGAGCGGGGGGAGGCCTCTTCATGAATTCTCCCTGGACCCTGGAGAGCGATCAGGCCGGCGCTGGCCTCGGGCAATCGGTCGCGACGGCCGGTGACGTGAACGGCGACGGCTACTCCGACGTGATCTTCGGGATCCCCGGATTCGACAACGGCCAGACTGACGAGGGAAGGGCGCAGGTCCACCTCGGGTCGGGCGAGGGTCTCACGTCGCTGGGGTGGAACGCGGAGATCAATCAGGCCAGCGCGCAGTTTGGCTTCTCCGTCGCCATGGCGGGGGACGTGAACGGGGACGGGTACACCGACGTCCTCGTCGGAGCGCCTTACTACGACAACGGTCAGACTGATGAAGGAAGGGCCTTCCTCTTCTACGGATCCGTCTCGGGTCCCAACGTTTCCTCCTCCTGGCATGCGGAAGGGGATCAGGCAACGGCGTGGTTTGGCTATGCGCTCGCCTCGGCGGGTGACGTGAACGGCGACGGCTACTCCGACGTCATCATCGGCGCGTACCAGTTCGACAACGTGGAGACGAACGAGGGAAAGGCTTTCGTCTATCACGGGTCGGCCACCGGGCTCGCGACGACGCCCGCCTGGACGGCCGAGGGTAACCAGGCTTCTGCGCAGTTCGGTCGCTCGGTTGCGACGGCGGGGGACGTGAACGGCGACGGCTTCTCGGATGTGATCGTCGGGGCTCCTTACTACGACAACGTCCAGAACGACGAGGGGAGGGCGTTCCTCTATAGCGGTTCCGCCACGGGCCTCTCCGCAACGGCCGGCTGGACGGCGGAGTGCAACCAGGCCTCCGCGCTGTTCGGCTTCTCGGTGGCGACGGCCGGGGACGTCAACGCGGACGGCTTCAGCGACCTCATCATCGGTGCGTACAATTTCGACAACGGGCAGGCCAACGAGGGGCGGGCCTTCGTATACCACGGCTCCGCCACGGTCCCGCCGATCACCCCCAGCTGGACGGCGGAGAGCAACCAGGCTTCCGCGTGGTTCGGGTACTCGGTCTCGACGGCGGGGGACGTCAACGGAGACGGCTATTCCGACGTGGTGATCGGCGCCCCCTACTATGACAACGGGGCGACCGACGAGGGGATGGTGTTTCTGTACTACGGCTCGGCTTCCGGCCTGGCTGCCGTTAAGGGCTGGACGGAGGAAGGAGAGCAGGGCGGAGCGCACCTGGGGTGGGTCGTGTGCGGCGCGGGCGACGTGAACGGCGACGGCTACGGCGACCTGTGCGCGGGAGGAAACCAGTACGACGCCGGGACGCCGGCGATCACCGATGCCGGCATCGCGACCGTCAACTACGGGTCGGCCACAGGGCCGCGTGTGGACGTGTGGGACTTCGCCACCGTCGGCGATCTGGCGGGCGTCCGTCTTGGCCAGTCGATGGCCGGCGGGGGCGACGTGGACGGCGACGGGTACGGCGATCTCATCGTAGGGGCCCCTCTCTACGACTACGGCCAGACCGACGAGGGGAGGCTCTACTTCTATAACGGCGGCGGCTGGTTCCACTATCTCAGCACCACGCTCCAGCAGCGCCGGGCCGACGGCTCGGCGCCCATCGATCACCTCGGCGCTTCGGAAAGCAGCAGCGGCTTCCGGATCTCGCTGCGGGGCCGCTCCATCTTCGGGAGGACCCGGATCCATCTGGAATGGGAGGTCAAGCCGCTGAGGACCCTCTTCAACGGTGCCGGCACCCAAAGAAGCGCCGCCTGGATCGACACCGGAGCCGGGGGCGCGGCAGTGAGCGAGCCGGTGACCCTGCTCTCCCCGGACACCGTCTACCACTGGCGGGCGCGGGTCCGCTACGACCCGGCCGCCACTCCGTTCCAGCCGGCGGGCCCCTGGTTCACCCCTCCCTGGAACGGGTGGCAGGAGGCCGACCTGCGCACCTCGAAGATCGTCGACCACGACGGCGACGGCCACTTCTCCGATTCCGACTGCAATGACGGCAACCCCGGGATCTGGGGGACGCCGGGGGAAGTGGTCGGCCTCGTGTTGCAGGGGGACGCTTCGACGCTGAGCTGGATCCCGCCCGCCGATCCGGGAGGCCTGCCGTCGACGCTGCTCTACGACACCTTGCGATCAAGCAACCCGGCCGACTTCAACTCCGCGGTCTGCATCGAGTCGAATGAAGGGAGCGACGCTTCGGCGCAGGACCCGGCGACCCCGGCGACGGATGCCCTGTTCGCCTACCTGGTCCGGGCGGAGAACGCCTGTCCGAACGGGCAGGGGCCGCTGGGAAACCAGAGCAACGGAACGCCGCGGGAGGGGAGGGCCTGTCCGTGAGGCGGGCCGCGCCGATCTGCACTGAACCCGGGTTCCATCCGCGGGAGCGCGGGGAAGGACAAGTCATGGGTGAGGACACCGTGAAAGGGAAGCAGGTCGGCGGACCGCGTGAGGTCGTGCTCTGCCTGGTCTCCTGTCTGCTCGGATTCTGGCTGGTCACGGGAGCGGCCATCGCCGCTGGCGCCGCCGCGCCGCCCGGCGGGGCCCCTTCGGCGAGTGCCGGCGAAGGCCCGGCTGATCGGTCTTCGCGGGACTGGTGGGGGCACGTCGAGAAGCAGGTCCGCGACTCCGAGTACGACATCACCTGGCAGGAGGAGACCTACCTGGAAGATCTCGCCAGGGGCTGGCAGGCGCCCAACCGGGCTCACGGGTTCCGGAGCTACTTCACGGAGTCGGGGATCCGGGTCATCCCCCGCGCCGGAGGGAAGCCGGCGTGGGAGTGGGGACTCTCTCTTGTCGGTTACGGCCGAGCGGAGCGCGTCACGGCCGTCAGCCCCGCCGTGCTTCATCCCCGGCAGAATCGGATCGAGTATCGACGGATCGGGATCGTCGAGGAGTACGTGAACGAGGCCCGGGGGATCGAGCAGCGCTTCACCCTGACGGCCCCTCCCGAGGAGTTTGGACTTCTCGCCGGAGAACCGTCGAGCGAGGATGTGCGTGTTTTCGGAGGGCGGAACCAGGCCCCGGGCGAAGAGGGAAACGCGGCCTACCTGGTCCTGGCGCTTCGGGGGACCCTCTCGGCGATGCCGGCCCCGGATGGCGGGGCGATCGACTTCACGGCCCCCGGAGGGGCGACGGTGGTTCGGTACGCCGATCTCGAGGTCCGGGACGCCACGGGGCGGGAGCTTCCGGCCCGGATGGAGGCTTTCGTGGACGGGGAGGTGCGGGGGATCCGGCTGGTGGTGGAGGACCGGAACGCGGTCTTCCCGGTTGTCATCGATCCCCTGGCGACGAGTTCCTCCTGGACGGCCGAATCCAACCAGGCCGGGGCGGAGTTCGGCTCCTCCGTGGCGCCGGCGGGAGACGTGAACGGCGACGGGTTCTCCGACGTGATCGTTGGCGCCCCGAAGTACGACAACGGCCAGACCGACGAGGGACGCGCCTACGTCTATCTCGGATCGGCGTCGGGCCTCTCGGCCACCCCGGCATGGACGGCGGAGAGTGACCAGGCATCGGCCCAGTTCGGCTCCTCGGTCGCCACCGCGGGGGATGTGAATGGTGACGGCTACTCCGACGTCGTGGTCGGCGCGCCTCTCTATGGGAACGTCCAGGCGAGCGAGGGGAAGGCCTTCGTTTACCACGGCTCCGCTTCCGGACTCGCGACGACTGCAAACTGGACCGCGGAGAGCAACCAGGCCTCCTCCCAGCTCGCCTTCTCGGTGGCCTCGGCGGGAGACGTGAACGGCGACGGCTATTCCGATCTGATCGTCGGGGCTCCCTACTACGACAACCCGGAGGCCGACGAAGGAGTCGCTTTCGTCTATCACGGTTCGGCGTCGGGCCTCGCGGGCAGCCCCTCCACAACGCTGGAGCGGAACCAGGCCGGGGCGCAGATGGGCTGCGCGGTGTCGACGGCCGGAGACGCGAACGGCGACGGCTATTCGGACGTCCTCGTGGGGGCCAGGAAGTACGTCTACAACACCACCGCCGGGGGGGCTGTCTGGTTCTACCATGGGACCGCGACAGGCCTCGATGCCTCGTATGCCAGCGGGATCATCGGGGGGCAGGCGGGGGCCGACTATGGCTTCTCCGTCGCACCGGCCGGCGACATGAATGGGGACGGGTACGCCGATGCCCTCATCGGAGCGCCCCTGTACGACAACCCCGAGATCGACGAAGGGATCGTGCGATACCTTTATGGCGACGCCGCGGGACCTCACCTGGGGCCGTACACCTTCGAATCCAACCAGGCCGGCGCGAAGTTCGGCACCTCCATCTCGACGGCGGGCGACGTCAACGGGGACGGCCTCGCCGACTTCATCATCGGAGCGCCGGGGTATACCAACGGTCAGGCCGGCGAGGGAGCCGCCGTGCTCATGTACGGCATCTACCCGGGGACGGTCCAGTGGACCGCCGAGGGGGACCAGGCCGGCGCGAGCTTCGGGCAGTCGGTGGCCATCGCCGGAGACGTGGACGGCGACGGCCTCTCTGACGTGATCGTCGGCGCCTCGAAGTACGACAACGGCCAGACCGACGAAGGGCGGGCCTTCCTCTACCGCGGATCCCGGGAGGGGCTCGTGGGGGACACCTGGACGGCTGAAAGCGATCAGGCCAACGCCCAGCTCGGGTGGGCCCTGTCCACGGCGGGGGACGTGAACGGGGATGGCTACGCCGACGTCATCGTTGGCGCGCCGAAGTATGACAACGGGCAGGTGGACGAAGGACGGGCTTTCCTGTACGGCGGGTCAGCCTCGGGCCTCGTTTTGACTCCGGTCTGGACCGCGGAAGGGGACCAGGCCTCAGCGGAGTTCGGCTACTCCGTGGCAACGGCCGGAGACGTGAACGGCGACGGCTACTCCGACGTCGTCATCGGTGCATGGAAGTATGACTGCGGGCAGACCGACGAGGGAAAGGCCTTCGTGTATCACGGATCGGCCGCGGGACTTTCCGCCACGCCGAACTGGACGGCGGAGGACAACCAGGCCTCCTCCCAGTTCGGCATCTCGGTCGGGACCGCCGGGGACGTGAACGGGGACGGCTACGCCGACGTCATCGTGGGCGCCAACTTTTACGACAACGCCCTGGCGAACGAAGGCAAGGCTTTCGTTTATCACGGCTCGTCCTCGGGGCTTTCCGCCGCGGCGAACTGGACGGCGGAGAGCGACCAGGCCTCGGCCGAGTTCGGCTTCTCGGTCGCGACGGCGGGTGACGTCAATGCGGACGGGTTCAGCGACGTCATCGTCGGCGCGTACAAGTACGACAACGGGCAGGCTGATGAGGGGCGGGCGTTTGTGTACCACGGCTCTGCCTCGGGCCTTTCCGCGAGTTACACCTGGACGGCGGAGAGCAATCAGGCAACCGCCTATTTCGGCAACTCGGTCGGGACAGCCGGGGACGTGAACGGGGACGGCTACTCCGACGTCATCGTGGGCGCTCCCTACTATGAGAACGGAGCGGCCGCCGAGGGCACGGCGTTCCTGTACTACGGGTCGGCCTCGGGTCTTCCAGCCCTCAAGAGTTGGTCTGGCGATTCGGAGCAGGCCGGTGCTCATTACGGGCACAGCGTGGGGACGGCCGGTGACGTGAACGGGGACGGCTATGCGGACATCTTCGCGACGGCGGACCTGTACCACGGTGGCGGCCTGACCGATTCCGGAATGGCGGTTGTTTATTACGGCTCGGCGACGGGCCCGAGGCTGACGGAGTGGGACTACTTCATCTGGGGCGACCAGGCCAACGCCCACTTCGGCCAGGTGGCGGCGTCGGCGGGGGACGTGAATGGAGACGGCTACGCCGACTTCATCGTGGGCGCTGACATGTACGACAACGTCCAGGCCAACGAGGGGCGGTTCTACCTTCACTATGGAGGGGGCTGGGCCCACGCGCCCGGGATCCGGCTCCAGCAGCGCCGCGCCGACAACTCGGCTCCGATCGCGCCCCTGGGGGCCTCCAACAGCTTGAACAGCTTCCGTCTCTCCGCCATCGGTCGCTCCCCCTTCGGGTCGGGCCGGGTCAAGCTGGAATGGGAGGTCAAGCCGCTGGGCACTCTCTTCAACGGCGCCGGAACCCAGAAGGGGACGGCCTGGGCCGGGACCGGGGCCGCGGGCGCCTCTCTGGATGAGCCGGTCACGGGGCTCACGGCCAACACCGTCTACCACTGGCGCGCGAGGGTCCGGTACGATCCCGCCTCTCTTCTCTTCCAAGCGGCGGGCCCCTGGGTCACCGTTCCCTGGAACGGCTGGCAGGAGGCCGACCTGCGCACCGCGAAGATCGTGGACACCGACGGCGACGGCCGTTTTTCGGACGTTGACTGCAACGATGGCAACTCCGGGATCTGGGGGACGCCGGGGGAGGTGGTCGGCCTGGCTTTCCAGGGGGACGGTGTGACGCTGGGCTGGAGCGCGCCGGCCGATCCGGGAGGGTTGCCGTCGGCGCTGCTGTACGACACGCTGCGGTCGGGCAGCCCGTCCGATTTCAACTCCGCGCTGTGCGTCGAATCGAACGACGGAGGCAACGCCACGGCGCAGGACCCGGCGGTCCCGGCGACGGGCGCCCTGTTCGCCTACCTGGTCCGTGCGGAGAACGCCTGCCCGAACGGACAGGGGCCGCTGGGCAATCAGAGCAACGGAACACCCCGGGCGGGGAGGGCCTGCCCGTAGAGGGTCCTCAGAAGCGGTACGACACCGTCGCGTAGTACTGGCTGTTGTCCTCCCCCTGCCCCTGGTTCTTCTCGGCCGTCGCCGTGAACATCCAGTGGCGGTGAAGGAACAGGTCCCAGTTCAGGCCGTACCAGGTGTGGCGCTCCTCCGGGACCCAGGCGTCCTCCAGCACCGTCTCGTCCCGGACCCCTCCGTAAGCCTCCAGCCGCGATCGTGAGCCCAGGTCCGCCGACGCGGAGAGCGAATGTAGCCACCCCTCGAGGCGCAGGTTCGTATAGCGGGTGCTCCGGGTCCGCAGGTCGAGACCCCACGAGGTGAGGCGGAGCAGGCCGAGGGTGAGCGTGGTCGAGTCGGCCGTGTCGTCCCCGCCGGCGTCGCTGCGGCGGAACGACACCCCGTAATCAAAGTGCTTCCCCGCCCTTCCGTCGGCGCCGATCCAGGCCCCCCGGCGGTAGTGGTCGTCGAATTCCGTCTCGGGCGACACGAAGTCGCGGTAGAGGCGGACGCTGCGCCGCGTGTCGATTCCCCCGTTCAGTGAGAAGGCGTCGTTAGCGCGCCAGCGGAGGTTGGCAAAGGTGCTGGTTGCCGTCCAGCTGCTCCCTTCCTGCTCCTTCCGCCAGCCCCGGTTCATGTCCACTTCCTGCGTCACGTAGCCGGAGAGCCGCCGGTCGTTGTAGCGTCCCTGCAGGAAGACGAAATCCCGGTTGATTGTCCCGTCCTCGCTGGAGGAGGCGGCCCCGGTGGTGATCGCCCAGCGCCGCTCCGAACCCGGGACGCTACCGTACTCGAAGAATCCGCCCCAGTCGCGCACGTCGGAGGAGTAGGCGTAGTTGGCGGGATCGGGCTCCGTTCCGCCGAAGAGCCCCGCTGCCCAGCGCTCCTTTCGGAACTCCCCCAGCACTCCGTCGAAGAGGCTCACCACGGCGAGGGAGGGAGAGATCTGCCGCCCCAGGGACACCCGGAAGGGTGAGCCCGCTTTCTGCCAGGCGGCGGACAGCCGGTAAAGGCGTGTCTTCCCTTCGGTCTGGGAGGTCCCGTCCCCGAAGGTCCGGTAGGTCCGCCGCGCGCGCAGATCGGCGTTCACATCAAAGCCGGAGCCGGCGATGCGCGTCCCGTCGATCCGGAGGTCGAGGGAGGGCTGCCGGTAGTCGGGGCCGTCGCCCGCCTGCTGGATCGCCATGTACCGGACGCCGACCCTCCCGCGTATCCCCAGCGCGGCCGGGGTGAGAGCCGGGCGGGTCTGGGGCGCCTCCGCGCCCGCCGGCGCGGGGGTCTCGGCAGAGACAATCTGGACCGTGTCGCCGGCCAGGATCTCGCCCGCGGTCCCGACACGCCTGCAGTCGGCCTTGTGGGGAGAGGTGAGTGTTACCTCCAGCTCGGCCACCGTGGCGCCATCGCGGAGGACCGTGAGGCGATCCCCGACGGCAACGCCTTCCTCCTCTCCGGCCGAGACATAGACCGACGAGGACGAGACGTAGGTCACCCGGGGCGCCGCAGCCATGACCTCCGCCCAGAGGGTGGAAACGGTCGCCGACGACAGGAGAGCGGCGAGAAGGACGAGGAGCCTCT
>Ga0315288_10013322_pt1 | contig 10294 bp, 6 predicted proteins | sample YL17G11_20_MG_FD_203454 | JGI IMG/M metagenome (GOLD analysis project Ga0315288, IMG submission 203454) | Sediment microbial communities from Yellowstone Lake, YNP, Wyoming, USA - YL17G11_20 | ecosystem: Environmental > Aquatic > Freshwater > Lake > Sediment | place: USA: Wyoming | collected... | reverse complement strand
CAAAGACTCGACGACGACGAACGCGTATTCGAGATCGGCGAATCCAGCCTGACGATGGGGAAAGACGAGAACGCCGACATCGCGATCGGCGGATTCCTCGTGGCCGCGAGACACGCGGAGATCACTAGGGAGGACGGGCGCTACGTCATTCGGCACCTGTCGGGGATGCGAAGGGTCACGGTCGACGGCGAGCCCGTCAAGGAGAGAATTCTGAAAAACAACGACCGCATCCGGATCGCAAAGAAAGAATTCGTTTTTGAGGAATAAAACCGCCGTCACGAACGGAGGGCGACATGCGCTACGTCTTGATTTCCGACATCCACGGCAACTTCGAAGCCCTTCAAGCGGTGCTCGAGTTCGTGCGGAAGCTCGGAACTCACCAGTTGTACTGTCTCGGCGATGTCGTGGGCTACGGCGCCGACCCCCAGCCCTGTCTCCACACCCTCCAGAACGAGGCGAATCTCATCCTGGCGGGCAACCACGATCTCGCCGTTGCCGGCGTCATCGGATCGGAGGACTTCAACCCGATCGCGAGCGAGGTCGTCGGGTGGACCCGGAGGGCAATGGACGAAGAGGACCTGGACCTGCTCTCCAATATGCCTCTCGTGTACATCGACGGCGATTATCTTTTCACCCACGCCTCTCCGATCGAACCGATGGAGTTTCGTTACGTACGCACGCTCGAGGACGTAGCGGAGGTGTTTGCGGCGATCGGCCAGCGATTCTGTTTCGTCGGACACACCCATCTGCCCGTACTCGTCACGATGCACGAGAAAACGAGCGCCATGGAGATCGTGAGAGATAACCGAGTGACGATCAAGAAGGGCTACCGTTACTTCGTAAACGTGGGAAGCGCCGGCCAGCCGAGGGACAGCAACCCCGACGCGTGCGTCGTCGTGTTGGACGAGGAGAGCGGGACGATCGAGTTTCTCCGCATCCCGTACGACATTTCCTCGTGTCAAAACAAGATTCTCTCAGAGGGACTTCCTTCGTATCTGGCCGAACGACTGATGCTGGCGAGGTGAGCTGGGCGTGGCCGAAGGCAGCAAGAACTATCAGATCATGGAACTCGTCGCGACCGGCGGGACCGCCGTGCTCTACCGGGCGGTTCAAACGTCGTTGGACCGCGTCGTCGCCGTAAAAAAGCTCCACCATCATCTCACCACCGACGAAAACTTCACCCGCAGGTTCATCCTCGAGGCTAAGGCCGCCGCTTCCCTCGACCACGAGAACATCGTGAAAATCATCGATTTCGGCGTGGAAGACGGGACCTACATGATGGTGATGGAGTTTATTGACGGCGCGAGCGTGAGGGAGATCCTCGACAAGTGGAAGCAGATCCCGCTGAACCTCGCGTTCGCCCTCGTCCATCAGATCTGCATGGGTCTCGAACACGCGCACGCGAAGGGCATCGTCCACAGGGACATCAAACCCGGCAATATCATGTTGACGCGATCGGGGAGGGCCAAGATCACCGACTTCGGGCTCGCCAAGCTCGCGCAGGGCCAGACCCAACAGACGGCGGCGAATTCGATCCTGGGGACCCCGCTCTACATGTCGCCCGAGCAGGCCTTCGGCGAAAGCGTCGATCAGAGGAGCGATTTGTTCTCGCTCGGAACGGTGCTCTACGAGTGTCTCACCGGACACCAGCCGTTTCACGGCGAGAGCTACATGGGGGTAATCCAGAACATCATCCACCAACACGCCCCGCACCCGTCGAAGTACGGTGTCGAGCTCCCGGCGGCGTCCGAGGGGATCGTGCTCAAATCGATGCACAAAAACCGCGAGGGCCGTTTTCAGAGCGCCCGCGAGTTCCGGCAGGCGGTCGAGAAGTTTCTCGGACTCTCCGCGCTCAAGGAAGCGAACGAAAACCTCAAGAGCCTGCTTGCCACCGACGGCGCGACGGTCGTGCTCCCGCGGACCGAGCGGGTGCGCACCAAAAAGCGGCGTGTGCGAAAGGGCGTCACCGCGGCGTTTTCTCTCGCCGCGGCCGCGCTAGTCGGCGCTCTCGGGTTTTTCTACGCGCCCGACACGATTCGCAAACCGATCGCCGGTCTCGTCGCCCGCTCGGGGACGGGCACGGTGGTGGAGTCGCCAGCGCTCGGCGAACGGACGGGGCATCGAGACGTTTTTTCGGCGGGGCTCAGCGGTGGTCTGGGCGCGACAGCGCCCGCCGACACCGCGGCGGCCCTCCAGCGCGACGCGAAGAACACGGTCGCGCGGGATGATTCGATGGCGAACCGCGAGGATTTGAGCGTCGCTCGGGAACATCCGGTCGCACGTGAGGTGCCCTCGCCGGACACGCTGGAAACGCCATCCTCGGATGCGCGCGGCGCCGAAGAACCTGCGGAGAGGACGGCGGAAACGGTCAAGAAGGGCTGGCTTACCATCACGGGCGAACCGGCGGCCGAAGTGTACGTGGACGGCGTTTATCGCGGTGACACTCCTTTGCCCCGGTTGGAGCTCCTGAGCGGCAGGCACGCGCTCGAGTGCAAGAGCCCGAAGCATGAGACTTACCAGGAAACGGTGAGTATCACCGCGGGCGAACTCTCGTCGCGGAACATCGTGCTGCACAGACTCGCGGGAAGGCTCAGCCTCTCGACGATCGAGGGCGCCGAGGTTCATCTCGACGGTGTTCTCATCGGCGTTACCCCGCTCGCCGGGCCCGTGGAGCTCGACGCCGGGAACCACCAGCTCACCGTCAAGAAGGCCGGGTACCACGTGTGGAACAACGCGGTCTCGATCGAAGCCAGGCAGATCCTACCGCTCAAGATCATTCTCAGCCCGATCTACTAGCCGAATTGCGCTCAACGCCCTATCGACGACGGTCTCGACATCGAGCCGCCGGAGGTCTCCGTTCTCGGCACGGATCACGGAGAGGTTCTTGCAGCGCGGAGCCCACCTTTCGGGATCTGTCGGGCCGAACACGGCAAGCGTGTTGGCCCCCACGGCGCAGGAAACGTGCATGATCCCCGTATCGTTGCAGAGAACGAGGTCGTTCTCGCGGAGTACGGCGGCGACGTCTCCGATGGAGCGCCCTTCGAGAACGGTGTACGGCGCCCTCACCGAGCGGCCGAATTCCTCCACCTGGCGCGCGTCGCGCGGTCCCTTGACGGCGCAGAAATTCGCTTCGATCAAACCGTCCAGGCGATTGACGACTTCGCCGAATCTCTCCGGCGGCCAGACGTTCTCCGTCTTGCCCGCCCCCGGATGGACCACGATACGCTTTCTCCCCGGCTTCGTCGTCCGCTCGATGAACTCGTGGGCGAAAGACACGCTCTCCGCCGTCGGAACGATGAGCGGGCTCAAGTCCTTCGTGTCGATCCCCAGGACACGGAGCGGGTAGAGGTTGTGCTCGGCCTCGTTCATCCGCGGGAGTTCTGCCTCCGAAGGCAGCGGGAGCTCGAGATGATAGAACGCCTCACCGAGCGCGTGTCCGAAGGGGTCCGACGTGGATCCGACCCGGATGCCGGCGCCCGAAAAAAGCCCGATTAGAGCGCTGGTAAAGGAGAAGGAAACCGTGTGGAGCACGATCACGAGGTCGTAGCGCTCCCGCCGGATGTCCCGGATCATACGTGCCGTGCCGACGAGATCGCGGTTGTTGTAAGTGAAAACGTGATCGACGAACGGGTTGTTGACAAGAACGTCGCGATTGATCCGCGCGCTGACGACGCCGACCACCGGGTCTCCGAGCGATTCCTTGATCGCGCGATACGCGGGGGTGGCAAGCAGCATGTCCCCCATCTGGTTTTGCTGGCGCACGACGAGGATCCGCCGGGGCCGGGTCGCGAGGATCTCGTCCGCGGATCTCCTCTCGGTTCTCACCAGACGCGAGGCGACCCGAACGAGAAACCGTTTGCCCTTGCGCTCGATTTTTTTCGATAGGCCCATCGGGGTCCGCGGGAAAGATCGGTCAGGAGTACCGGCTCTTGCCGCGGAGCTCGATCTCCGCGAGCATACCGGCGTAACTTTCGTACCTCGACCGGGCGATCTTTCCCTCCTCGACTCCCTCCTTCACCACGCACTCGGGTTCGTGTGAATGCGTACAGTGGCTGAACCGGCATTCCCCTTCGAGGGATCGCAGCTCGGGAAAACACTTGGCGAGTTCCTTTCTATCGGAACCGGGGAAACCGAACGTCTGCATACCGGGGGTATCCGCCATGTACCCGCCCGCGATGGGGTAGAGCTGCGACGAGGTCGTCGTGTGTTTCCCCCTTCCGGTCTTCTCCGCCACCTCCCGCACCTTGAGGTTCAAGTCCGGCGTGATTCGATTGAGAATCGATGTCTTCCCGACCCCCGACCGCCCCACGAAGGCGTAGATCCCGCCCCGGAGGAGCGATGCGATCTCCTCGATTCCATCGCCCCTCTCCGCGCTCGTCGGCGTGACGGGGTACCCCAACGATCCGTAGACCGCCGCGAACTCCGACGCCTCATCGACACCGGAAGCGAGATCGACCTTGTTGAGACAGATGCGGACCGCGACACCGCCCGTCTCGGCCGAGACCAGAACGCGATCGACGAAAGTGCGGTTCACATCGGGCTCACGGAGCGACTCGACGAGAAAGAGAGTGTCCACGTTGGCGACGATCACCCTCTCCTCGGCCGCCCGCCCGCCGGCGCACCGGGAGAGCCGGGAGCGCCTGGGGAGCACCGTCTCGATGGCGGGCGCCCCCCCCTGCTTCTTGTGGAACGAGAGCTCAACGCGGTCTCCCGCCACGATCTGAAAGCCCCCACGCACGCTGCGGAACCGCCCCCTGAGCAGACAGGGAACGACCTCCCCACCGGTCTCGACCCATACTTCCTTGCCGGTGACGCGTACGACAAGTCCCTCATATTGCCGGATTTCCATGTCCGCCACGACTATAACAATAATTCGACCCCGGAGGGCAGATATTTAGGCAGATATTTAGTGTTGAGGAACGCGCCGCGGTGTGTTAGGGTCACTCGTGTATCCTCGATCGGCCCGAGCACTTATGAAACCACACGAGCTCGCAGAGTTTTTTCACGAGTCGCTTTGTATCTTCGATTTGCAGGCGAAGGACAAACGCGGCGCGCTCACCGAGATGGTCGGATGCATCGGGGAAAAGCTCCAATTCAAGGATAAAGATCTTCTTCTCGACATGCTGATCAACCGGGAGAGCCTCGGCAGCACGGCGATCGGCAAGGGAGTGGCGTTCCCGCACGGCCGGTCGCTCGCCATCCAGGAGCTCACCGTTCTCTTCGCCCGTTCGTCCGAGGGAGTCGACTTCAACGCGTTGGACAGCAAACCGACACAGCTTTTTTTCCTCATCATCGCGCCTCCCCAAGACAAAGATAACCTGTACCTTCAGGTCCTCGGACACCTCGTCGAACTGATCAAGACCGCGGCCCTCAGAAAAAAACTCATGGAGGTGAAGAGCTTTAGCGAGTTGCAGGATGCCCTCGCTTCGGCCTAGCATGTCGACCACGGAAGAACAGGTCAAGCTGTTGGTGGCGCTTCAGGATCTCGATCTGATGATCAGAGAGGCGAACGACGCGGATACGTTGTCCGAGATGAAGCAGATGGGGTTCAAGCTCGACGGAATGGCCGAATTGAACAACGCCCGCAAGGCCCTCGCTGAACGCGTTCGCCCCCAGCTGCTCAACCGCTACGAACGGCTTTCGAAATCGTACGGCCGCGCCGTCGTTCCCGTGACCGGCAACCTCTGTCTCGGCTGTTTCGTCACGCTTCCCACATCGTATCCCTCGCTCAAATCGAAGGATTCGTTCCTCACCTGCCAGAACTGCGGCAGGATCCTCTACTTCCCCTAGGCGAAGGGCCGCGCCTTAGCCCGCTTGCCAACGGACTCAGACGGGTTTAGCCCCCTTGCCAACCCGCCCGCCCGGGTGTAAAATATTTTTACGCGTCAATTTTCTTGACTGATCTCGCGCCGGGTGCGCGGACCATCGGAGGGGTTGTGTCCATCTATCCTTCCCCCAAGCGGAGGAACCTCGAGAAAACCGACCGCGACGTCCAGGCGGGGCCGTGGCGGATATCGTCGCTCGCCGATCCGATCACGGAGAAAAAATTCCTTCTCTTCAGCCTGCGCCTGAGGGCGCCCGTGACGTTCTCTCCTCTCGTCGTGGGGTATCGCGCGGAGGCCGCGCGGCAGATCGGCGGGACGAGCTGCGTGACCGTGGTGTCGTCCACGGTCGACAACGACCGGGTCGAGATCCTCACGCCTCGCGTCGACATCGTCGCGATCGACCGCCTCGACGACGGGGAGGCGTCTGGGCTGCTCGACGCGGTCGTTCGCACGCTCGCCCTTTTCGAAACGCACTGTTTCTTCGCGTCTGAACTCTTCCCCGAAACGGTCGCGCGAGACGACAAGGGCGGGTGGGTACTCCTCCCCCCGGCGTACGCCCTCCCCATCCGCGCGGAAGGCCGGCCGCTCACGGGTCTGCCGTGGGTGGAAGATTCTCGCACCCGCGGGGTCATGACGGGGTTTCGATACCCCCTGGAAAAGGACCGGAGCGGCCACCACGCGAGGCTTCTCGGCGAGTTCCTCTCCAGACACTGGCGGGCGATCCCCGGGTCACCCCCCCGCGGGATGTCTTCTCCTTTTCGCGAACGTCTGGGCCGTACGGCGGAATCGATCGCGCGCGGCGAAATCGTTTCGACCTCCGGCGTGTACGAGAGTCTCTTCGGCGCACCACTCGAAAAAGAACTGCTATTCGCCGGCGCTTCGCGACGGGAATCCACGGGCGATACCCCGGTACTCGAATGCGCGGAACGAATCCTCGAACGCGTTGCGGAAGAGGGGTCGGTCACCGTTGTCGAAGGCGCGTCGCAAAGCGGCAAGACCCGCGTCATCGAGGAGACGGTGAGCCGGCTGCGCGACAAGGGGGAGTTCGACGTATTCGTTCTCGACGAATGGGACCTCTACGCGAAACACAAGACGAGGGCGGCGGCGTCGGGTCGGGCCGCCCCCGCGGCCAAACCCGCTCCCCAACCGGTATGGATCATCGACGACATCGACGAGAAGACCGCGGCGAGCTCCGAGTTCTCCCAATCGATGATCCAATCCGATTCGTTCCCGCGGGGCGCCGTAGTGTTCACCGTTCAACCGGCGAAGCTGTCGAAAGAGACCTCCGAGTTTCTCTCCGAGCTCAAGACCCGGCGCGGCAACCGGTACGAACGAATCTGTCTCGAAGGGAAAGGCGGAAAACATCTGGAGGCGTTCGTCCGATCGATCCTCGACCGGGTCGGCGTGGTATCCGGGACCGGTGGTGAAGCGCCCAAACGCGGGCTCATCGACGATTTGCTCGAGAGGTTGACCGCCGAGGAACGACAGCTTCTCGAACTGATCGCCGTCGCTCGATTCTCGATACCCGCCGACGTGGTGCTCGCCGTTTTCCCCGAACCCGAACACGCGATCGCCCTGGCGGCGCAGCGGCTTCTCGCGCTCGGCGTCCTCGAGGAGGTCTACCGCCAGACCGGGCCTAGAAGCAGTTACACCCTGTTCTTGCGGACGAGAAGCACCGGGTTGCGGCGTCTCGTCTACGACCGTCTCTGCGCGGCGCGGCGTCGAACTCTCCACCGCACTCTCGCGCTCGCCGCCGAGGAAACGGGTCACTTCCCCGCCTACTTTCTTCTTTTTCACGCGTTGCGGGGGCAGGACGGGGGAATCGCCGCGAGACACCTCGTCAAGTACCTCAAGGAGACGACGAGCGAAAAAAGAGACCCCTTCGTCATCACGCTCCATTCGGAGCTGGTGGAAAAAAAGGTCGTCGAATCGCTCCCCTTCGGCGACCGCGTGCTCGCGTGGTTCGAGCTGAGCCAGGACCTGCTCAAGGCGGGAAAGGCGGCCGAAGCGGAGAGAGCCCTGCTCAATTGCGAGGCGCTCATGGAGAGCACCGAGACCGATCAGAAGCTCAAGAGCGCCGCTCTCCTCGCGTCGAGCCTCCGGCTCCTCACCGACTGGTGGGAGAGACGCGGAGAATACAAACGCGCGCTCGAGCTCTTGGATTCGGTGAAGTTCGAGCTCCAGTCGGCTCTCTCCATCCCGGACCAGGCTCGCCTCCTCAACGACATCGGGTGGCTGCAATACCGGCTTGGCGACTACGACGCGTCGATGGAATCGTGCCGTCTGAGCCTCAATACGCTCGCCCCCAACCAGTATCCCCTGATCGTCGCGCAGGCGCTGAACCTCATGGGTGTCGTCCACTACAACAGCAGCCGTTACGACGAAGCCATCTCGTACTACGAGCAGAGCGCCCAGCTCCGCGAGCGCGCCGGTGACGAAAACGCCGCGGCGGCGAGCTTCAACAACCTTGCGCTGGCGTACCAGGCGAAGGCGGAGTACGAGAAGGCGTTGGATTACTTCAACCGGAGCATGAGACTCAAGAAGCGGCAAAACAACCAGGCGGGGATCGCCGCCGGGCATCTCAACCTCGCCGGGCTCTACGTCGATATGCGCAACTTCAAGGAAGCCGAAGCCAAGTGCCGCGAGAGCCTCGCCGTGTGCGAGATGCTCGACGAGGTCCACGCCCAGGCGATCCCGGGGAACTACATGACGCTCGGCGACATCGCCGTTGAACAGGGAGACCTCGAGACGGCGCGAGACCGCTACCACCAGTCCCTCGACGTCGCGAAGAAGATGGGCGCCATCAACGAGGAGATGGGCGCTTTCCGCAGGCTCTCGTCCGTCGCGCTCCGGCAGAAGCGCTACGACGAGGCGAGGCGCTACGCCGAGAACGCGTTCGACCTCGTCCAGCGGATCGGTTCGAAATACGAGACCGCGCAGATCGAGGAGATTTTCGGCGACGTCGAGATCGAGCAGAACCGCCAGGAGGCCGCGCTCAAGCACTACGAAAAGGCGGCCGCGCAGTACACGTCGCTTTCGAAATACCGGCTCGCGCTCAAGGCTCTCTCGAAAATCGGGCTCATCCATGCGCAATCCGGAAACACCTTCGAGGCGAGACACTATCTCGACCGCGCGCAGGACTACGTCCGCGCCGACATCGGCCACGAGATCCCCGAGGAGTTCAGCTCGCTCCAGAGACAGCTCAGGGGCCGGGCGCCGCGGACGCAGTTCAACGTCCCCGAGGCGCAGAAGATCATGCTCGCCTTCTACGAGCTGAGCACGCTCACCGATTACGCGAGGGACGGCCGCGAATTCTTCGTCAGGCTCTCGGACGCCGTCAAGGAGATCGCCTCGCCGAATAGCTTTGTCGTGGCGCTGGCCACCGAGAGCGGTTCGTTCGTCGCCGTCGACACGTCGGGGACGCGCCGAGCGCTCGCGGACGCCGGTTTGAGCGCGCTTTTCGCCAGGACTCTCTCCCGGGGCTCGCTACTCGACAGCCGTTCTCCCGACGCGGCCGACCTGCTTAGCGACCTCGAGATCCCGGGGGACGGCGGGTTCGTCTCCATCCCGCTCAAGGCGATGGGGGACGACATCGGGTGCATCGTGTTGTACTTCGACAGGGACCGGCTCCCGCTCGCCAAACAAGACGTCAACTTTTTTGTCTGGTTCGGACGCCAGATCGCCGCGAGCGTCACCCTCATGCTCCACCTCAACCCCGAGTTCCTCAGGGAGGAAGAGCCCCGGCCACGTTCGGAAGGTGTGTCTTCCGGGGCCGAATCGAAACAACGCTTCGAGAATTTGATCGGCAAGAGCGAGCCGATGAGAAAAATCTTTCGCACGCTCGAGAAGATCAAGGACACCGACTCGGGGATATTGATCCTCGGCGAGAGCGGGACGGGGAAATCCGCCCTCGCCCGCGCGATTCACTACCGGAGTCCGAGAAGAAACCGGCCGTTTCGCGAGATCCACTGCGCGCAGATCCCACACGGTCTTATCGAAAGCGAGCTCTTCGGGCACGAGCGGGGGGCGTTCACCGGCGCAACCCACAGAAAGATGGGGTTGTGCGAAACGGCGGACGGCGGGACGCTTTTTCTCGACGACATCAACGTCGTCCCCAACGAGATCCAGGCCAAGCTCCTTCGATTTATCGAGAACAAGACATTCGTCAGACTGGGCGGCACGGCGGACCTTGCCGCCGACGCCCGGATCGTCGCGGCGAGCAACGAAGACCTCGAAGTGCTCTGCCGTGAGGGGCGTTTCAGGGAAGACCTCTATTTCCGGCTCAAGGTGATTCTCATCGATCTGCCGCCCTTGCGCGAGCGCCCCGAGGACACCATCGCCATCGCCCTCGACTACCTCAAGAGGAGCTGCGCGGAAAAGGGGATCCCGCTAAAGACTCTCTCGCCGGAGACCATCCAGCTCTTGCAGAAGGCGCCCTGGCGGGGAAACGTACGTGAGCTCCAGAACGT
>Ga0315288_10013320_pt1 | contig 10295 bp, 8 predicted proteins | sample YL17G11_20_MG_FD_203454 | JGI IMG/M metagenome (GOLD analysis project Ga0315288, IMG submission 203454) | Sediment microbial communities from Yellowstone Lake, YNP, Wyoming, USA - YL17G11_20 | ecosystem: Environmental > Aquatic > Freshwater > Lake > Sediment | place: USA: Wyoming | collected... | reverse complement strand
CTGACTGTGCTGGCGGAGCTCGACGCCGCAGCCGACAGATCCAGCGTTGTCGTGTCCCATAACCTCGAGTTCGACCGCAGCGTCATCTCAGCCGAGTATCTTCGGCTTGGTCTCGATCCGCTCTTTGGTGACAAGACGCTCATCTGTACCATGGTGTCCAGCACAGGGTTTTGCGCCCTTCCAGGTTCGTATGGCTACAAGTGGCCGACACTCCCCGAGTTACACCGCGCTCTGTTCGGCAGCCCGTACGTGGAGGCCCACGATGCCGGCACGGATGTGGCGGTGTGCGCTAAGTGCTTCTTTGAGCTCAAGAGACGGCGTCTGGTGGCTGGCTAGTAGGTGGACTGCATAGCGGCGACAGCGCGACAGGGCGTCCATCCCAACTCCGCAAGTGCGTAGGCCTCCTTCATCACTGGAACATGACCCCAGCAGTTGGGAGGATTCGGCCGCCTTGACGTTAAATGGTAAGGGCATCCGCTTGGAAGACTCACAACCGGCTAAGGAGGAAACGACAGATGCCATCGATAGTCGCTGGCCACGTGCTGGACAGCAATCGGCGACCCGTCGGCAAAGTCAGGATTTCGCTGAAAGGGAAGAGCGTCGCTGAATCTGGGAAGGACGGATTCTTCTCGGTCGTTTTGGCGAAGGCTGAATCCCGAGTAGCGCTCACCTTCACGGCTGAGGGGCATGTCTCCAATACCAGGGTGTACGACCACAGAGCAGGCCACGGCAATGTCGTCGTGCTTTGGCCGATTGCGCATCGGGTGAAGTTCGACCCGTCCCGCGACCTCGACATCGAGATCGGATCGTCGCGCATCCAGGTGCCCGCAAAGGCGCTTACCGGTCCTAGCGGGGAGAAGCTGAACGATCTCGCTCGGCTCCGATTCACTTGGTTCGATGTGACAAACCCGTTTCAACGCGCTGCGGCGCCCGGCGATTTCTCCGGCCAATTGCTCGATGGCAGCATTCGGAGGTTGAACTCCTATGGCATATTCGACTTCGGTCTACACGACCTCAAGGGCCGCTCATTGAGCCTTAGCCGCGGAGCGAGCATCGATCTATCCATCGCTGTTCCCCCAAGACTGGCAGACCAGGCTCCCAAACAAGTCGGTTTCTTCAACTTTGATGCATTAACGGGACGATGGATCCAGATCGGCAACTTCGATTTCGTTCCCGGCACGCTAACCTACAACGGTTCAGTGACCAGTTTCGGTGGCGCGCACAACCTGGACGATCCTCAGGACACCACCTGCGTGACCATTCAGGTGGTCAGGTGTTGGGATTCGACTCCAATGCCCAATATGAACGTCCATGCGTATGGATTGCAGTACGACTCGTTTGGAACCACGGACTCCAACGGGTTCACATGCTTGCTCGTCCAGAGGAACGCCAGTTTCTTAGTCGAGGCTTCCGGATATTATGGCGGCCCTTACAGCTATTACGGCACGCCAAACCCGCCGACGTACACAGCGCCCGATTTCAGTTCAGGTGCCAGTGACTGCGGGAATCCAGTAATGTGCCCTTTCCTAGGGACGGTCCAGGTCGATCTCATTGTCGGCACTGGAATCCTCTCCTCATCGCATGCGACCTAGGTTTGATTGGCATTGACGCGAGAGTTCGCCAACTGGAAGTCAACGGGCTGGCGGTTGCGGATGCAGTCGTCAAGCACGGAGGCGAGCTGGCTGACCCAGTGGTTGAGTGCCTGGTTGGCCGAGAACATGGGGCGTGAGCTAGCTGGCCGATTTCGGCACTGCCGGGTCGTGCTCGGCGGGACGGGTCGTTCCTAGAGGGGCTTGCCCCGCTGAAGGACGCGGTTGCGCACGTCGATGCTTCCGGCACCAGGACTTGACTTCCCTAACAAGCGTGCAGGCGGTCGCGCCTTGGCGCGCCGCTCTCACCCCGATGCGGTATAGCGGTGACTTCGACCGGAACGGGCTGGCAATCGCGAGACGGCTCTTAGATTGCTACGATAATCTTGAGACCTGGCGCATGACCCCGGAACACTACGGGCTGGCCGTGGGCGGTCCCGGGCTTTCGCCGGTCGACAGGGAATGGCTCAAAGGGCTCGAGGGCCAGCTTCGAGGCACAGCGCGCGCGATGGCCGAGCGGAGGACTGCCCGCCTACCAGGAACGGCTGATCTCAGAGATGCTCAGGGATTTGGCCATCGGGCGGACCGCGCGTCCCGCCACCGACAGCGGGAGAGGGGGGACATTTCCCCGGCCCAGGCTTTGGCCATTCCGCGTCAGACCCCCTGGGGAATTGCGTGACGTGTGACAGGGCCCCCGGGGGATCCGGCGCCCATCGAGGTCGTCTACCTCGGCCCCGACTGGGCGGCCAGGGTGAGCCTCCGAGCCGCCTTCACGAGGGGACTGGCGTACGCAATCACCGGTGGGCTCAGCGGGATTGACCTCGTCGCCGACCGGTCCGGACTCACGCCCGGGCGCCCGGCTCTCGCGATCTACTTGCTTGACGTACCCCCGTTCTATGCGCCCTTCTTCTCCACGCCCGGGCCGCGCTGACGTATGGCTACGCCTCCTACTTCGGCATCTTATGAGGATCAATCCATTTGCTGTTGGCCGGACGAAGGAAGAAAAACTCATCTAGACCCGTTCTCATTTGGCTTTCCCCGCAGTAGTACTCGTCTAGGCATCAATAAAGGGGCGCTTAGCCCCTGGGGGGAGAGCCGTGAGAAAAGGACCTAAGAGCTCGATCACCGTCGAAGGGCGAAAGGATAAAATCACCATAGTGGTCGACGGAACTGGGGCGAAACGCATCAAGCTCTCCATGCGTGACCGGTTTGCAGGACGAACGCAACTCCTACCTCTGCTCATTGCGCTTGCAGTTCTCGTAGTCGAGATCATTCAGACTCTGCAGAATGGTGGCTGATTGTGGGACAAACAGTGCGCCCGGACGTTGTCGATGCAATTGTGTACCTGAGGAACGCTTCGCCGACGAGCACTTGCGGATGGGCGCGCCCTCGGGGCTCCAGCGGACGCGCTCGGCCCTGCTAACCTAGTGAGGCATTCCTGCCGGCGCCGCTGAGCCGCCAGCCGGTTAGCCCGACCGAAGACGCATCCGCCGGCCAGAGTCCGCTTGGGTGTGTGGGGCGTCGGCTACGTGAGGATCTCGGACGGAGGGACTCCTGACGCTACGCAAGGGGCTGTCACTCTTCCTGGGTGCGGGATTCGCGAGTTGGGCGGCCGGACTACCGGTCGCAGCAAATCTATTCGACTTTGCCATCAGGCCCTTCGGCGTGAGGGAGGAACGGAAACTGAAGGTTGCCTGCAGGGCGAAGGAACTCTGGGATAGAGGACACCCGGAGAGTCCGACTGAGCAGTTCGTTGCCCACGCATTGGCGGAGAGTCCCGAGACGCGAACTGCGGTCTTGTGGTACATCGTGCGCCGATTGTCTCAGCCCTACATATGGGAGGAGTGGCACGCAGGGCGACTGCGGCGTCACGTCTTGATGATTGACGAGAACAGGAAGTACCAGCGAGCAGGAGTCAGTCGTGCCCGCGAGTTCCTCCTTCAGCTAGACCCGCAGCTCTCAGGTATTCTTACCACCAACTATGACCTGCGTGTGGAGTACGCACTCGGGTCGAAGGGCTTCAACTATGGCCGAGCCGGCGAGGAGCTCAAGGGGCGTGGCCCATACCCAGTTTCCCAATGGCTGAATCCCGTGGTGCTTCGTGGGGCTGTTTCGCTGGCCAAGATGCATGGTAGCATCTCTTGGGATCTCGAGGGACGATACACCGATGGCAGACGTGGCCTTTCGGGCAACGCGCTCATCGTCGCTCCCGCGCCGGAGAAGACTCCGCCCGCAAGTCTCGCCCTAGACTGGGAGCTAGCAGGTCGCATCCTGAGGAACTCGACGCATCTCCTCGTTTTCGGGTTCGCGTTCAACCCGTACGACGAAGCGCTATTGACTCACCTAAAGGAGTACGGTTGCGACATTGAGCGAGTCACGGTCATCGACAAGAACCCTAACCCGGGTCGGGTGCAACGAGTCTGGCCGGGCGCAGACATTGAGGCACTCCTTCCTCCATGTGGAGATGAGCGGCTAAGTGGCTGGTTTTCGAGGATCCGGTCGATGGGGAAAACCATCTAGCAATCGATAGAGGCAACCGCGCCCGGGTCGGCCGGGCCAACCAGGAGCTTCCACGCGGGCCGGCTCTAGGGACGGGCCGTTGAGGTCCAAGGGGTTGTCCCGACTAAACGAGACATTGCTTCGTCGTCACTTCCCCTTGGCGTTCTAGGCCATCCGTAGCATCTAACGCATTCGTCTCTAGGGGTCAGGGGTAAGGGGTCACCGGTCGGCAGGGTGCCCGAGGGCGTATGGCGAAATCCTCGCAGGTAAGGCTTTCCATAAGCGCTGGGCCGGCCTGGAAGCTTCAGCGGCCCGCAGGGATAGTTGGGGGATGCCGTGTACTTGTTCCTCGACTGCGAAACGACTGGGCTTCCAAAGCGTCGGGGAATCCGCTCTTTCGGGACAAGACGCTCATCTGTACCATGGTGTCTAGCACAGGGTTCTGCGGCCTTCCAGGTCGGGATGGCTACAAGTGGCCGACACTCCCCGAGTTACACCGCGCTCTGTTCGGCAACCCGTACGTGGAGACCCACGAGGCCGGCACGGATGTGGCGGTGTGCGCTAAGTGTTTCTTTGAGCTCAAGAGACGGCGTCTGGTGGCGGGCTAGTAGGTGGACTGCATAGCGGCGACAGCGCGACGGGTTGGCCGGCTCCTTAGGCGGGGCCGCTGAGTTCCAAGGTGTTAGCAGCTGATGCGCAAGCTTTGGGACTCGATGAACAGCCATGGAAGTTCTTGATAGGGGGCCCCTGAGCATGACTACGCAACGCTATTCTGTCACGCCGCACCCCATCCAGACCCTCCTCACGTGGGTCCAGTCGGGGGAGATTGCTATCCCGGAGATTCAGCGCCCTTTCGTCTGGGACGCGACCGAGGTCCGCAACCTGCTGGACTCGCTCTACCAGGGTTATCCGGTCGGCTATTTGATCGCATGGCGAAATCCCACTGTCAAGCTCAAGGATGGCACGCCGTCCGCCGGAAAGCGCATACTCATTGATGGCCAGCAGCGGGTTACGGCGCTGATGGCGGCGCTGCTCGGCCGCGAGGTGCTGACCAAGGACTACGAGACCGTCCGCATCCGTATCGCCTTTCACCCGCAGGAGGAGCGCTTCGAGGTCGCCAATCCGGCCATCCGCAAGGACGTGGCCTGGATCGAAGACGTGGCTGAGGTTTTCGCACCCACGACGAGTGTCTTTCAGCTTGTCACGGACTACTGTTCAAAGAACCCGGGTGTGACGCTGGACGCCGTATTCTCAAGCATCGGGAAGCTACTCGGGGTCGTCAACAACCCCGTCGGCGTGATCGAGCTGGCCGACGATCTCGATATCGAGACCGTTACCGAGATCTTCATCCGCGTGAACTCGGCCGGAACTGAGCTTTCGCAGGCCGACTTCGCCATGTCGAAGATCGCGGTTAATGAGACCTACGACGGGAACCTCCTGCGCAAAGCGATCGACTATTTCTGCCACCTTGCGGTATCGCCTGAGTTTCTGTCCACCATCGAAAAGAACGACAAGGCCTTTGCCGCCTCTGAGTTCCTGCCGCAGATTCGCTGGCTCAAGGACACTAACGACGACATCTACGACCCAACCTACAACGACATGTTGCGCGTGGCGTTCACCTCCGAGTTCCGGCGTGGCAAGCTGCAGGATCTGGTGGCGCTGCTCTCGGGCCGCAACTTCGAGACCAAGCAGTTCGAGGAGGCCATCGCCGAGGAGTCCTTCGCTCGGCTCAAGAAGGGCATCCTCGCCTTCATCAACAAGACACACTTCGACCGGATCACGATGATCCTGCGCTCGGCGGGATTCGCGACGAGCGAGCTGATCGGCGGCCGTAACGCCGTCAACTTCGCCTACATTCTCTACCTGCGCGGGCGGGCGGAGGGGACGCCTGCGGCCGACCTCGAGCAGCTGGTGCGGCGCTGGTACGCCATGTCCGTGCTACGCGGGCGCTACACGGGCAGCCCAGAGACCGCCTTCGACTTCGACGTGCGCCAAATGGAGTTGCGCGGGCTCCCGAGCTACGCCGCGTCGGTAATCGAGAATGAGCTGCCGGAGAGCTTCTGGACCGGCATGCTGCCTCAGCTCATGGATACTTCCTCTGGCCAAAGCCCGTACTTTCACTGCTATCAGGCGGCGCAGGTGAAGCTCGGCGACAAGGGCTTCCTCTCGCGCGACATTACTGTGCTCGACCTGCTCATGACCCACAGCGACGCCCACCATGTCTATCCGAAGATGCACCTGCAGGCGGAGGGCCTCGCGCGCGGGCGCTACAACCAGATCGCCAACTTCGTGCTGGCCCAGAGCGAGATCAACATCGCCATCGGCGACAAGCCGCCCGAGCGGTACTTCAAGGAGCTGGCCGCGCAGTGTAACGGCGGCAGGAAGAAGTACGGCGGCATCACCGACGCGGCCGAACTGCGCGCCAACCTGCGGATGAACTGCGTGCCCGAATCGCTGCTCGATAGCGAGGTTCCCTTGTACGAGGACTTCTTGGAGGCGCGCCGGAAGCTCATGGCCCAGAAGATCAAGGCCTGGTTCGAGGCCCTATGATGAGAGCACGGCACTGTCTCGGTACCTTCCCTGCATGGCCGCCGGAGGTAGCATCCTCCGGGTCTGTAAAGCCTGAGACTAGGCATCGCCTCTTCCGGGAACTAGAGAGGGCGGGCTCGGCCGGGCGTTTCAGACCAATGGGCTTGCTCAACTTGCTGCGCTTCGGCTTGGCCAGAAACAGATAAGGATCTTGGGTCAGAGGTGATGAGGTGTGGACGGTGAGGGCTTTTCGAGGCGACGGGGATACAGGCGGGAGAATCCTGACATAACCATACACGAAGCTGCGCCCGAGGAAGTACGGGCGGCCATCCTATCGATTGCAGAAGCCGATATCGGCCTCCACCCAAGCTTCATCCGTGATGTCTTGTGTAGGGCCCTGAGGACACTCCCCGACACCAGCAATTGGAGCGAGTATCCGAATATCTGGCGGGAGTGCCAGGACCTGATCCGAGGGTGCCCTTGGTACAGGGTCTACGATTTCATCGAGATCCTCTACCGCCAACTAGACGAGAAAAGGGCACGCCTGTGGGAGGGCTTGATCAACGAGTACTTCGTCGAGGCCGGGGTCGGATGGCACATGGTAAACGGAGTACTCCAGAGTCGCGGTCCTCAGTCCTTTGGTGTAACGGTCGGCAAGGCGCAGGAAGCACTTGGCCGCAGAGGCCTCGGTACTGCACGAGACGAGGTGAGTGAAGCGCTGAGGGATCTTTCCCGTCGTCCGGAACCTGATCTTACGGGGGCGGTTCAGCACGCAATGGCGGCATTTGAGTGCGTGGCTAGAGAAGTGGTGGGGGACCCGCGGGCCACGTTGGGGGAGATTCTTAACCGCTATCCTGGTCTGGTCCCGAAGCCTCTTGATGACGCAATGGCTAAAATGTGGGGCTATGCGTCTGAGAATGCCCGGCATCTCCGTGAAGGACGCACACTTGGCCGACCAGAGGTAGAATTCCTTGTAGAGGCGTGCTGTGCTGCAGTCAACTACCTAGTCTCGAAAGCTGGAGCGTAGTGGTCTCCCCGGGACGGCTTGGCTCCAGCCGCCGACCACCTAGAGCTGGGCCAACCAGCGGCTCCAGCGGACGCGCAGGGCTCGGTGAACTGTGCGAAACAACGCCTCGGCGCCGCTGAGCGCCAAGGCGGGACTCCGGGGCAAGACACCGGTTCAATGATTGCGCAGCCCTGTTGCCTTCACGGCGCCGCTCTTCTGCTCCCGCTCGCCTTCCGCTTTGAGGTTGATGCCGCCGTCGCGGTAGAAGGCGATTACCTTCCACAAATTGTCGTCTCCCAATGGGCCAAGCCTCTTGAGTAGTCCATGGATGTCCGAATCGCCGAGTTGCTGAGGCCGGAAGACCTCACTCACGGTGTCGCGTAGAGAGGGGACAGCCTCCCACAGAGCATCATGCAGAAGGCGCTTCTGCTGCACGAACCAGAGGAACGAGACATAGCGTACCGCAGCCATCGAGCCATTCCCGGGCTCAGCGGCCTCCGGCAGCAAGCCGAACTCCGACTTGAGGTCTGACTGAACGCGCTTCTTTGTCTCCTCAGGGAAGGCCCTCTGTAGGTTGGCGAGTATTTCTCCCGCAGCGTGGGGTTCTCTGAGAGCTATCATCTCCATGCACTCGAAAACCGGCTCGAACAGCCAACGCATGTCAACTCTGGCGGATGAGCATCCTTTTCTGACGTCCACTAGGGGGTCAGTGAGATACTTTGCGATCCTTTCTTTATCTGCGGAATTGGTCGCTCTGACTTTATCTCTGAGAGTCTCCGCGTAGGTCTCGCAAGCTACCACCCAGTCGTCTGAGCCTCTCTTGCCCACGGCCACGAGTGCAGACGCTATGTCCTCCTGCCAGGACTCAAGTCTTTCCGCTTGGCTAAACATCCTCTGAATGAACCGGTCGGGGCTTGTCCCGTTGATGAGCAGACTGACCACGCTACCGGTGAGGAAGAGCGCGGCTACGGCTGAGGACATCACGGCTGCCCCAAGGATCGGTATCCAAAGACTTCGGCTAGCAGCCCAGTCACCGACACCCATCGCAACAGCACTGGCTACAATGACCACGGCATAGGCAGTGACGCACCATCTGACGAGAGGGTCCTCCATCAGGCGCCTCGGTGCAGAACGCAACCCGTATTCGCGGAAGAGCTGGAGACTCATGATGGCGACCGAAGCGACGATGGCGAGAAGAGCACTGTAGCCCTGGAGCATGGAACTGAAGAAGTAGGGAGCCCAGGTGCCTCCGGCGCTAATCTTGGTGAAGATGAAGAATGCAAGTCCGGCAGAGATGAGCCCAGGAGCCACCCACCAGAACAAAATCAGGGGCCGCCAGAGCCAATACCCCAGTGTCCTGGGAGGCCTAGGCTTTAGGTAATCGACCTCAAGACCCCAGAGGGGGTTCGTCGTTAATCCCTCCCAGTCAGCACGGAGAAGCAACGTCATCTTACCATGAGGCCCATAGCTGCTCCCCGCTCCCGTGGTCGGGGCTTCGGAGTTCGGTCTGACCTTCTCGCCGCACGAACCTCCGTCCACGCTGCAATCGGAGTCGGGCACCGGCCTGGGCATCATCGAGGACATGGTCTACCATAGCTTCCCGGACTACGAGAACGGGTCGATATGCTACTTCGCTCTTCCTGTCCGGCTCGCCCGTCAACTGCCCACAGGTGCGGCAGGCGAAACGCTCTCCTTCCGGAATTAGATAGAGCCGGACTTGAAGCTTCCCACAGCCGGGGGCTAGCTCTCGGGGGAAGTCGGCCAGATACTCGGCCTGGAGATCAAGATCGGGCTCTTGGGTCCGGCTTTCCCCATGTCCAGGGCAGCGGAAGAAGGGCTGGCTACCCCGGTGGGCCATGGTGCGCGTGTCAACCGAAAAGGGGACCACCGTGTTCATCGAAAAGGGGGCCAGGGCACGCTTGGAGCTAGTGTCCTGACCTTGGTGGCTTAGGGGTTGCCCCGGGGGGGCCCCGCCCTGGGCGAGCAGTGCTGGTCATGAAGGCTTGTCCTCTCCTTCCGGAGTCTGCGGGTCATTGTCCCTGGGGGATCCCCTCCGCCGGCTCTCCTTCAAGCGGTAGCTCTCCCCGTTGAGCAGGAGCACGTGGCTGCGGTGGGTCAGACGGTCGAGGAGAGCGACGGTCATGGTCTCGTCTCCGAACACCTGGGTCCATAGGGCGAAGGGCAGGTTCGTGGTCAGGGCGGTCGCCCTGGTCTCGTAACGGTCGGAGAAGAACTCGAAGAGGAGCTGGGCGGCCTCCCGGCTGAAGGGCACATAGCCGAGTTCGTCGACCAGGACCAGGTCGAAGGTCCCGTAGAAGCGCAGGAGCTTGGGGACGCGGAGCTCGGCTCTGGCCAAGAGCAACTCGTTCACCAAGGCCCCCGTGCTCACGAACCTCACCCGAAAGCCCTTCCGGATGGCCTCCATCCCGAGCCCGATGAGAACGTGGGTCTTGCCCGTCCCGGGGTTGCCGACCAGGATGACGCACTCGTGAGCGGCCACGAAGCGGCAGGCGGCCAGTTCCTCCACCCGGGCTTTCGGCAGGCAGGGCATGGCCGTGAAGTCGAAGCCACCGAGTTCCTTGACCATTGGGAACCGGGCGGCGCGGAGGTTGCGCTGGTAGCGGCGGATCTCGCGGGAATCGAGTTCGGCCGCCAAGACCCCTTCGAGAAAC